>Ga0075421_100013742_pt1 | contig 10098 bp, 5 predicted proteins | sample SoiMetdeltSBSDD5_FD_75292 | JGI IMG/M metagenome (GOLD analysis project Ga0075421, IMG submission 75292) | Bulk soil microbial communities from a Populus tree surrounding site in Tennessee, USA - Soil MetaG P. deltoides SBSDD5 | ecosystem: Environmental > Terrestrial > Soil > Tree plantation... | reverse complement strand
GCGCTGCGCCAGGTCACCGAGATCAAATCGCTGAAAGCCGGGACGCTGGCGATCGCCGCGCACGAATCGGCCGCCGTCTACCTGCTGCCCGCGCCGCTGCGCGCGTATCTGCAGAAGTTTCCGGATATCAAGGTTGGCATCTATCGCAGCCGCCTCAACGAGATTCCGCGGCAGGTCATGGATCGCGAAGTCGACGTCGGCTTCGTCAAGGACGAACCGGCGTTCCACGAGCTGCAGTGGGTCGAAGTGCATTCCGACGAGCTGGTGTGCATCGCGTCGCCCAAGCATCCGCTCGCGGCGCGCAACGACGTCCGGGTGCGCGATCTCGGATCGGAGCAGTTCGTCCTCCATCACTTGTGCAGCACGACGGCGGAAACGATCTTCCGGTTGTTCGAACAGAACGGCACCCGCTGCCGGATCGTCGCCGAGCTGTGGAGCTTCGAGAACATCAAGAGCTTCGTGCAGGAAGAAGTCGGCATGGCGTTCGTGCCCGGCATCGTCGTCCGGCAGGAACTGCGCGATGGATCGCTGGTGCGCGTGCCGTTGCGCGAGCTGACGGTGCCGAGGCGAACGCTGATGATCTATCGCGAGCAGGGCTACGTCTCCGAGACCGCGCGCGAGCTGATCAAGATCGTCCGCGCGTTCAACTGGGATCAGGGCTTCGGCGGCAAGGTGGCGCTCCACCAGCCCGTGACCTCGATCGCCGACGCCGAGCTGCGCACGCGGATTCGCCGCGGGACGGTGCGCTAGGAGCCTGCTATGAAACTCGCAGCGGTCGTGGCGATTGCGGTGGCGGGCGTCGTGGCAGTCGGCGGCTCGGGGCAGACGCAGCCGCAGCAGACCTCGGCGCAGGCGGCGAACCAGGGCCGGCCCGGCGCCGGCGGCGGATTGACTCCGGCCCCGGCCCGGCGCCAAGACGAGGGCCGCGGACCGTTCAAGACCCTCGTCCTCCGCGGCGCGATCCTCATCGATGGCACCGGCGCGCCACCGGTCGGCCCGGTCGACATCGTCGTCTCCGGCAATCGCATTCAATCGGTGCGCAGCGCGGGGACGCCCGGCGTGGCGCTCCGCACCGGCCGCACCCCGCAGAATGCCGACCTCGAGATCGACGCCACCGGCATGTACGTCCTGCCAGGGTTCATCAGCCTCCACGAGCACGCCGGCGAGGCGCCGAAGAATCCCGACGCCGAGTATCCGTTCAAGCTGTGGCTCGCCCACGGCTTCACGACCGTCCGTGGCGTGCCCCTGACCAATCACGCGCAGACGGTCAGTGAACGCGAGCGCAGCAATCGCAACGAGATCGTCGCGCCGCGATTGATCAACTACCAGCGTCCGGGGCAGGGTTGGGACAAGGGCCCGATCGAGACGCCCGAAGCGGCCCGCGAGTGGGTACGGTGGGGCGTTGCCAACGGACTCGAAGGCCTCAAGCTCGGAGCGCAGCGGCCCGACATCATGGCGGCGCTGCTCGACGAAGCGAAGAAGAACAACCTCGGCTCGACCGCGCATCTGCAGCAGACCGGCGTCGCCCAGATGAATGCCCTGACCGCCGCGAAGCTCGGGCTGCAGACGGTCACGCACTTCTACGGGCACTTCGAAGCGCTGCTCAAGGATTACGTGGTCCAGCCATGGCCCGTCGATCAGGTCAACGACGACGAGCAGATGCGCTTCGGCCAGGTGGCGCGCCTCTGGGACAAGATCCATCCGCCGGGCAGCCCGGAGTGGATCGCGTATCTGCAGGAGCATCGCAAGCTCAACACGACGTTCGATCCGACGATGACCGCCTACGCCGCTGGTCGAGATCTGATGCGCATGCGCAATGCCGACTGGCATTCCCGCTACACCCTGCCATCGTTGATGGACTTCTATACGCCGAGCCGCTCGAACCACGGTTCGTACTGGTACTACTGGACGCTCGAGGACGAGATCGCCTGGCGCAACTTCTACCAGGTCTGGTTCCGGCTGCTCAACGACTACAAGAAGATGGGCGGCCGCGTGACCGCCAGCGCCGATGCGGCGTTCATCTACAACACCTACGGGTTCGGCAACATCCACGAGCTGGAGCTGATCCAGGAGGCTGGCTTCCATCCCCTCGAGGTAATTCAGACCGCCACCTACAATCCGGCGATGACGCTCGCCGAAGCCGCCGGCAAGCCGATCGATCGCGGCGTGGTGCGCGCCGGCCTGCTCGCCGACATGGTGATCGTCGATCAGAATCCGCTCAAGAACCTGAAGGTGCTGTACGGCTCCGGCGCGCTGCGGTTGAACGATCAGACCGGCCGACCGGAGTGGATCGGTGGGATCAAGTTCACGATCAAGGACGGCATCGTCTACGACGCCAAGAAGCTGCTGGCCGACGTCGCGGCCATGGTCGAGAAGCAGAAAGCCGCGCGCAAGACCACGCCGACGTCGTCACAACACTGATCGCGCCTTTAGCGCGAAGATCCTTTGTTTCTTACTTCGCTAGCGTCGTGAGCCTCGCGTTCTTCGCGGCTTCCACGTGATCGGTGGCTGTCGCGGTTACTTCACGATCGTCGCGGTTTTGATGTAGTCCAGCTTCGGAAACTCGCGGAGCAGGTAGGCGTTCCCCTGTTCGAAGAGGACGTCCTGCCTGCCGCCGCGAATGCCGCCGCCGGCCTTCTCTCCGTACTCCGCATACAGCGCGTCGGCGGCCTCCACACCTTCGACGATCCGCGCGAACGGCACGAATGGCATGCCGTCGGCCGGTGCGTCGTGGGTGGCCGAGTTGTCCTTCAGATTGATGAACGCCTGCGTTGTGCGCCCGTTCGGCTCCTTGAACGCATATGCCACCGTGCCACGGGTGTTGGAGAGCACGCGCGGATCGTCGGGCAGGTTCTGCGTGCGCCAGGCGGTCGCGATCTTCGGATCGGCGGCGACGCCGAACTGCGCCCAGTTCCCGGCACGGATGCGGAAGAAGCGCGCCTCGTCGTAGTAGCCGTACTTCACGAGGTTGTAGAAGCGATCGACTCCATGCGGCGACCACTCGCGGCGCATCTCGAGGACCATTCTCCCTTTGCTCGTGTCGAGGACGATCCGGCTCGCGTCCGGCGCGCGGCGGTTCATCTGGTCGGACGCGGGCCGCATCAGCTGCGACTGGTCGAGCGCCTGTTGGTGCGCCAGCGCGGCGAGGGCGATCGCGAGCAGCAGCGGTTTCGTCATGCTGAGTGCGCATGCTACCGCAGCCGCCGGCTAATCCAGCCATCATTGCAATTGACTTGACCGGCCACGGCGAGCGGCATAGCGTGGACGGTCATGACTGCTGAGATGGACCGCCGGGAATTCCTCGCGGTGACGTCCGCCTTCGCGTCCGCCTCCGCGCTTCGCGCTACGGCGCGACAGGCGGGATTCACGGCCAGCCCTGGTGCACCTCAACCCATGCAGACGCGCGCACGCCTCGAGCCCTTCGACTACCAACACGTTCGCCTCCGTCCGAGCCGCTGGAAGGATCAAGCTGATACGGCGCGGGCGTTCTACACCGCGGTTCCGGACGACGACATCCTCCACGGCTTTCGAAAGGCCGCGGGACTGCCGGCGCCTGGGGCGCCGCTTGGCGGGTGGTGCGGGCGCAACAGCAACACCGTGTTCGGGCAGTGGCTCTCGGGCATGGCGCGCATCTCGCGCGCGACCGGCGACAGCGCGCTGCGCGACAAGGCGGTGCGACTCGTCACCGAGTGGTCGCGGACGATCAAGCCCGACGGCAATGCGGCTATGGGTCATTATCCGTTCGACAAGATGGTCTGCGGCCTGCTCGACCTGCAGCTGTACGCCGGCTTCGAGGGCGCCATCCCGATGCTCGAGAAGATCACCGACTTCGCGAGCCGGACGTTCGATCGGTCGAACCACCTCGCCGATCCCAGCCACGACACCGCGTACTACGGCGTGCCGCAGGAGTGGTACACGCTGTCGGAGAATCTGTTCCGCGCCTATCGCGCCACCAACAACCCGAAATTCAAGACGTTTGCCGAAGTCTGGCTGTATCACGAGTGGTGGAACAAGTTCGCCAGGACGGCGGCGCCGGCCGACGCGCACGGTGTCCACGCTTACAGCCACGTCAACACGTTCAGCAGCGCCGCGATGGCCTACGACGTGCTCGGCGACGCGTCGTACCTCGACATCCTTCGCAACGGCTACGACTACCTGCAGGCAACCCAGCTCTACGCGACCGGTACGTACGGTCCGAACGAGCGCTTCATGGCGCCGGACGGGAGCCTGGGTCGAGCGCTCGACACGCGCTCGGACACCGCGGAAGTGGTGTGCGGATCGTGGGCCGGCTTCAAGATGTCGCGCTACCTGATGCGCTTCACCGGCGAGGCTCGCTACGGCGACTGGATCGAACGGTTGTTCTACAACGGCGTCGGCGCCGCGCTGCCTCTCGACGGACGCGGCCGCAACTATTACTACGGGGACTATCGCGTCGGCGGCGGGATGAAGGTCTACAACTGGGACACGTTCACCTGCTGCTCGGGAACCTACATCCAGAACCTGGCCGACTATCACAACCTCGTGTACTTCCACGACGCCAACGGGATCTACGTGAACCTGTACGTGCCGTCGGATGTGACGTGGACGGGACCGAACGGCCCTGGCGATCACGTCACGATCGAACAGGACACGCTGTATCCGGAAGTCGACACCACCACCCTGACCGTGCGTGCGGCCAAGCCGTCGCGCTTCGCGTTGCGGCTGCGGGTGCCGTCGTGGACGCGCGGCATGGCGGTCAAGGTGAACGGCGCGGCGGTCGACGTCGCCGCCACGCCGGGCACGTGGGCAGTCGTCGATCGGACGTGGAACGCCGGCGACCGCATCGAGGTGACGATTCCGCTGACGCTGCGCATGGAGGCGGTCGATCGGCAGCATCCCGATCGCGTCGCGGTCGTGCGCGGGCCGGTGGTGCTGATCCTCGAGGGCGCGTATCACGCAGGCCGGTTTCGGCTGCCGGACAATGACGCCGACCTGGCGACCTGGCTGGTGCCCGAGAAATGGTCGCGGCCGCTGGCGATACTCAGCGAGGGCAGCGAATCGCGGGAGACGTTGAGCGTGTTTCGCGTGGTCCCGCCCGACAAGGGCGCGGTGAGACTCAAGTTCCGACCGTTCTACGACACCGGCGAGGGCTATCCCTATTTCATGTATTTCGATCGGAAGACGCTGCCGTATCGACTCTGGTGACACATGAACTCACGCCTGATTGCGATCTCGCTCCCGGTCGTCGCGGTGTCCGCGCTGGCGCTGGCAGCCCAGAACGTGCCGCCGGCGCCGACGCGTGACTATCCCGTTCAGCCGGTTCCCTTCACCGCCGTCAAGCTGACCGACCAGTTCTGGGCGCCGCGCATCGAGGTCAACCGCACGGCGACGATTCCGGTGGCGTTCGAGCAATGCGAGCGCACCAATCGCGTCGACCTCTTCGTGCGCGCCGCGCAGGTGCTGCGCGGCCAGCAACCCGCGAATCGCAACCCGCCCGGCTACCCGTTCGACGACACCGACGTCTACAAGGTGATCGAGGGGGCGTCCTACACGCTCAGCGTCCATCCCGATCCCAAGCTGGACGCGTACGTCGACGGATTGATCGTCAAGATTGCCGCCGCCCAGGAGCCGGACGGGTACCTCTACACGACCCGCACCATCAATCCCAAACAGCCGCACCGCTGGGCCGGGCCGGAGCGTTGGGTCCTCGAGCGCGACGACAGCCACGAGCTCTACAACCTCGGACATCTGTTCGAGGCCGCGACCGCCCACTACCTCGCGACCGGCAAGAAGTCGCTGCTCGCCGTGGCGGTCAAGGCGGCCGATCTGCTGGTCCGAACCTTCGGCCCCGGCAAGCGATCGGTCTGGCCCGGACATCAGATCACCGAGATGGGTTTGGTGAAGATGGCGCGCGTGACCGGCAACCAGCACTACCTCGATCTCGCGAAGTTCATGCTGGACGAGCGCGGCCCCGGCCCGCTGCCGCCGGGCGAACGCGCCAATCCTCGCGGCCTCGATTACAACCAGGCGCAGCAGCGGGTCGTCGAACAGACCGAGCCGGTCGGCCACGCGGTCCGCGCCACCTACATGTATTCCGGCATGGCCGACGTTGCCGCGTTGACGGGCGACCCGACCTACGTCAAGGCCATCGACACGATCTGGAACAACACCGTCACCAGGAAGCTCTACATCACCGGCGGCATCGGCGCATCCGGTGCCGGCGAGGCGTTCGGCAGCCACTACCAGCTGCCGAACATGACCGCCTACAACGAAACCTGCGCGTCGGTGGGCATGGACTACTGGAACCATCGCCTCTTCCTGCTGCACGGCGACGCGAAATACATCGACGTGATGGAGCGCACGCTGTTCAATGGACTGATCTCGGGCGTGTCGCTAGACGGCAAGACGTTCTTCTATCCCAATCCGCTCGAATCGCGCGGCCAGCACCAGCGGAGCGCCTGGTTCGGTGTCGCCTGCTGCCCGTCGAATATCTCGCGCTTCCTGCCATCGGTCCCCGGCTACGTCTACGCGAAGACCAGCAACGCCATCTACGTCAACTTGTACGTCGAGGGCAGCGGCGACATCACGCTTGGCGGCAACCGGAAAGTGCATCTGACCCAGCAGACACGCTATCCGTGGGATGGCGCGGTGAAGCTCACCGTGGCACCCGACCAGCCCGCGACCTTCGACGTCAACGTCCGCATTCCCGGCTGGGCGCGCGAAGAACCCGTTCCCGGCGATCTCTACAAGTTTCTCGATCAGGCGCCGGCGGCCACGGTTCGCGTCAACGGCAGCACCGTGCCGATCGCGCTCGACAAGGGCTACGTTCGCCTCTCGCGCGAGTGGAAAGCGGGCGACACGATCGAGCTCGCGCTGCCGATGGCGGTTCGCCGGATCGTCGCCCACGACAAAGTTGCCGATGATGCCGGCCGCGTCGCGCTGCAGCGCGGACCGATCGTGTACGCCGCCGAATGGCCCGACAATCCCCGCGGCCGGGTTCGCAATCTGGTGCTGCCCGACGCCACTCGGCTCACGTCGGAGTTCCGTCCCGCGCTGCTGAACGGCGTCGACGTCGTCAAAGGTCGCGTGCTCGCGCTGGCCTACGACGCGAACGGCGGCGTGACCCGGACCGAGCAGGATCTGATTGCGATTCCCTATGCAACCTGGGCGAACCGCGGTCCCGGAGAAATGATCGTGTGGCTGCCGCGCACCGACGCCAACGCCCGGCCAACGCCGTTCCCGACCATCGCCACGACCTCGACGGTGACGGTCTCGACACCGGGGCAGGGCCGTGGCAAGAGCCCGCGCCCAATCAACGACGGCGAGGATCCCCAATCCTCCGACGATGCATCGTCGTATTTCGACTGGTGGCCGACGCTCGGCAGCAAGCTCGAGTGGGTCGAGTTGGCGTTCGCCAAGCCGGCGACCGTATCGGAATCGTCGGTCTACTGGTTCGACGACACCGGCCGCGGCGCGGTCCGGGTGCCGGCGACGTGGCGGATCCTCTACAAAGAAGGCGCGCAGTGGAAGCCGGTCCAGGCGTCAGGCCCGTACGGCGTCGCCCGTGACGCGTTCAATCGCGTGACGTTCACGCCGGTGAAGACCAGCGCGCTGCGGATCGAAGTGACGATGCAGCCGAAGTTCTCGGTCGGGCTGCAGGAGTGGAAGGTGAAGTAAGCTGCGCTGTCGGGGCTCGGGGGTCGGGGCTCGGATGGTCCGCCGCAGCGCGGCAGCGCGAGGGCGAAGGTTCGACTGGTAAGACTCACAAACGATCGCGCAGCGAGTCGAGCGCGGTGTGAATCTCCTCCGCGAGTTGGTTGCGACGCTCCGCGTTGTCGGCCGCTGCGAGCTGCTGAACGCGTGCCTTGATCAATCCGAGGTACTCGTCGAAGGCGGCGGTTTGCCGCACGCGCACAACCCGCTCGACACCGTAGCTTGGCGGAACGTGACTGCCCGGCACGGAACTCAGCCCCGCCACGCGCTGGCGCACCTCATCCAGGGGTAGTCCACGATCGCGCAGCACCGACGCCGCAACTGAATCGCCTTCTCGCAGCAGCCCGAGCAGCAGATGCTCGGGCCCGATGAAGTTGTGCAACAGCCGATCGGACTCTTCGGCACCGAATTGCAGCGCGCGTTTCGTTGCCGGGCTGAAGGGAATCTCGACCGAAGCCGGCACCTGCTCCTGCCGCTGGATGCGATCGGCGACCGACTTGCGAATGGCCTCGATGGTGTCGGGCACCGTCGAGAGAATCCGCTCCACGAGCGGACCCGTTTCGCGCAGGATGCCGAGCAGCAGGTGCTCCGGCGCGATCGTCAGCGCGCCGTACTGGCTGCTCTCGTAGCGCGCGAAGAACAACGCCCGCCGCGCCTCCTCGTTGTAGCGCTCGAACATGCCGGCCAGTCTAGCACCTGGCGTGCGCACCTGGCGTGCGCACCTGCCGTGTGCACCTGCCGTGCGCACCTGCCGTGTGCACCTGCCGTGTGCACCCGATGTGAAAAAACCACGACAAGCGCGGCGGGAGGAGGTTGCCGCACTTGCCGTGGCCCACGCGCGGTGGTCGTGACACCGCGCGACATCGTAGCTGGCGCGCGCAACGGCACGCGCCGGCTCAACTTATCCCAGTGCGGGCTCTCCGGCCGCGCGCTTTGTGTCTTCGCTTGCCATCTCAGAATTCGATGTTCGCCCGGAACTCGATACGGCGCGACGTGCCGGTCTGGTCCATGCGGCCGAACCCGGCCGCGGCCAAGCCGCTGGTGATGCCCTGGATCCCGCCGGCGCCGGTCGATCCGAAGAACGTCGGGTGGTTGAAGGCGTTGAGGATTTCCGTCTGGAACTTGAACCGAACCCGCCCGGTGATCGGCACGGCCTTCGAGATCCCGATGTCGGTGAACGTCTGGCGCGGTCCATACAGATAGAAGATCTGCCCCCACGTTCCCGGCACATTGTTGGAAGCGAGGGTGCCATCGTTCTTGACCTGGTTGATCCAGTCTGGCGGCAGGAAGTACGTCAGTCCCGCGGCGTCGCGGTACCGGCCGATCCGATCCTGAATGTCGTCCGGCGTGATGCCGTTGAGAATCAGGCCGCCGTCGCGCAGCTGGTTGACGGTGTTGTTGTTCCCAGTGATGCGGAAGGGCTGGCCGCTCTGGACCGTGACGATCGTGGAGACCGTCCAGCCACCCGCGATCTGCCCGAGTATTCCACTGGTCAGCCACCGCCGGTCTCTACCGAACGGCAAGTCGTACGTACCGCTCACGTGGAGGACATGCCGCCGGTCGGTGATGAGAGGGGCGTAGGCCATCATGAAGTCGCGGTTCGTGAACTGGGCATAGGCGGCCGTGAAGTCGCCATTCCCGGTGGCCACGCCCATGGTCTTGCTCAGGGTGTAGTTCGCGTTCAGGGACATGCCGTGCCAGTTGCGCTGACGGAACTCCAACTGCAGGCCGTGGTAGTTGGAGAAGCCTCTCTCGTCCATCACCGAGGCCGCCCCCGTGGCGAACTGGTTCGCCCGCCAGAAGTTGATGGGATAACCCTTGCCCGAGAGGCCGGCGCCGCACTGCGGGATCGCCGAGCCGAACATCGAACAGGCGAAGTCGCGGTTGGTCGCCAACGTGTTGGCCAAGCTGCCGGCCGCGCCGTTCCTCAGGTTATTGATCGCGCCCGCGTTGGTGAACGGCATCCCCGCCGCGGTGAAGATGGGGAGGGCCACCTGCCCCGGCAGGTTGCGGTTGGCGAAGGTCCCCAGCGCGCCGGCCGCCTCGTTGATGGCCAAGTTCCTCTGGGCGTTCTTGAACTCGTCCAGGAAGCCGTTCTCGAAGATGTTGACCTCGTTGATGTTGCCCGCGAGCCACTGGTTCCGCGTGCGATTGCCGCTGTAGCGAACCTCGATCGCGCGGTTCCCGCCCAGGTCCCGCTGAATGCCGATGTTCCAGGCCGACGTGTAGGGCTGCTTGATGTCACCGGGCATGCCCGAGACAGACTGGCCGCCTTGGAAGGTCAAGTCCGTCAGGTGGATAACCTCGTCAACCCTCGCCGGGGCGTAGGTCAAACACGGCCGAGCGGATGAGGTGGCGCACGATTGCGGCAACCAATTGCCCTGGCCGAGCACCACGCTGCCCGGG
>Ga0075421_100013741_pt1 | contig 10098 bp, 11 predicted proteins | sample SoiMetdeltSBSDD5_FD_75292 | JGI IMG/M metagenome (GOLD analysis project Ga0075421, IMG submission 75292) | Bulk soil microbial communities from a Populus tree surrounding site in Tennessee, USA - Soil MetaG P. deltoides SBSDD5 | ecosystem: Environmental > Terrestrial > Soil > Tree plantation... | reverse complement strand
GCGACCTGCGGCAAGTTCCTCCACTGGTGTTGGTCACCTAGAGCTCCTTGAGATTGGTTTGGCGTCCCGCGGGACTGGCGCTGAAGCGCGCATTCACGGGCGCCAGTCTCCGTTGGAGCCACCCGGGCGATGTTGCGATCCCGTGTCCAGGTTGTAAAAACCCGAATAGCGACTACGGGCTCAGGCCTGCGGCGCGTCGAGAAGCTGCTCGCCGGGGTGCGACGCGTCCTCGAACTCGCGGAAGAGCCCGGTGACGATGAAGGCGACCTGCTCGCCGATGTCGACGCAGTTGTCGCCGATCCGCTCCAGCGCGCGCGCCGCGAGCATCATCGTCATCGCCCACTCACGGCGGTCGGCGTCGTCACCGATCTCCAGCGCCAGGTGGAAGCACTCGCGGTTCAAATTGTCCACCACGTCGTCCTGGCGGACGAGGTCGCGCGCCATGTCGATGTCGCGGTTCTCGAACGATCGCTTCGCCTGGGCGATCTGGGTCCGCACCTGGCGGCCCATCATCAGGATCCGCCTCAGCATCTCCTCGTCGGCGGGCGGTTCGTGCCCGGAGAGCGGGATCAGCTTGCAGATGTTCACGCACTGGTCCCCCATGCGCTCAACGCTCTTGATCACGTGCAGCAGAGCGGAGATCAGGCGCAGGTCCGTCGCTACCGGCGATTGCGTCGCGAGCAGCGTGATCAGCGCCTGGTGCACCTCGAGGTAGCGGCCGTCGATGCGGTCGTCGTCTCCGATCACGATCTGTGCGAGCTCGACGTCCTGGTGCTCAGTCGCCTCCATCGTGCGCTCGAGCGCCGTGACCACGAGGTCGAGGCCGCCGAGGCCGTGGCGCTCGAGATCCGCGAGCTCCTCCTGGTAGTGGATGCGGGTGTGCTCCGCCATCAGCCGACCTTGCCGGACACGTAGTCCTCCGTACGCTGGTCTGTCGGCGTCGTGAAGATCTTCTCGGTCTCGTCGTACTCGATCAGCCGCCCCTGGCGGGCTTCCTCCTCATCCAACTCGACGATCAGGAACGCGGTGCGGTCCGAGACCCGCGCCGCCTGCTGCATGTTGTGGGTGACGATGACGATCGAGTAGCGCTCCTTCAGGTCCATCATCAGGTCCTCGATCTTGCCGGTGGAGATCGGGTCGAGGGCGGAGCAGGGCTCGTCCATGAGGATCACGTCGGGGTCGACGGCGAGGCAGCGGGCGATGCAGAGCCGCTGCTGCTGGCCGCCGGACATGCCGTAGGCGTTCTCGTCGAGGCGGTTCTTCACCTCGTCCCAGAGCGCCGCGGACTTGAGCGCCCGCTCGACCCTGTCCTCGATGTCCTTCATCCCGAGGATCTTGGGACCGAAGGCGACGTTCTCCTTGATCGACTTCGGGAAAGGGTTCGGCTTCTGGAAGACCATGCCGATCCGCTTGCGCACCTCGACAGGGTCCACCCCGGGCCCGTAGAGGTCCTGGTCGTGGTAGAGGACCGTGCCGCTTACGGAGGCCGTCGGGATCAGGTCGTTCATCCGGTTCAGCGAGCGCAGCAGCGTGCTCTTGCCGCAGCCCGACGGCCCGATCAGCGCCGTGATGTCGTTGCGATGGATGTCCATCGAGACCTCGGCGACGGCCGGCTTGCCGGAGTAGGCAACGCCGACGTCGCGCAGCTCGAAGACGTTCTCGCGCGCCTGCCTGGAGTGCTCGGCGTCACTCGTCCGGACCGCGGTGTGTATCTCGGGCGTCGCGGCGCGGCGGCCATCTCCGGAGCCGACCTGCCGGCGCTCCTCCTCGGTGTGTCGCTCCTCCTCGCTCAATTCGTCAACCCGGTCTGACACTAGCGGTCACCACCTTTGCTGGTATCTGTTGCGCAGCCAGATCGCAAGCGCGTTCATCAACAGCAGGACCCCGAGCAGCACGAGGATCGCCGCCGCGGCGAGGTCCTTGAACTCCGACTGCGGCTGTGAGATCCAGTTGAAGGCCTGCAGGGGGAGCACGGTGAAGTCCGAGTTGAGCCCGGTCGGGTCGAAGGCGATGAAGATCGGCGCGCCGACCAGGATCAGCGGCGCCGTTTCGCCGATCGCGCGCGAGAGGGCGAGGATCACGCCGGTGGCGATTCCCGGCACGGCGGCCGGCAGGACCTGCTTCCAGATCGTCTGCCACTGGGTCGCTCCCAGCGCCATCGAGCCCTCGCGGATCGAAGGCGGGACCGCCCGGATCGCCTCGCGCGCGGCGATGATCACCACCGGCAGCACCAGCAGCGCCAGGGTGAGTCCGCCCGCCAGGACCACGCGGCCCATCCCGAAGGGCCCGCGCACGAGGAACGCGAGCCCGAGGATCCCGTAGATGATCGAGGGGACGGCGGCGAGGTTCTGGATGTTGACCTCGATGAAGCGGTTCCACCATTTCGTGCCGTCGGCGTACTCCTCGAGATAGACGGCGGTGGCGACGCCGACCGGGATGATGAAGGCGGCGCAGACGCCCATCAACCACAGGGTGCCCAGCAGCGCCGCGCGGATGCCGGCGTTCTCCGGGAAGGACGAGGCGTAGTCGGTGAAGAAATGGCCGCTCAAACTGCCGGCGCCCTTCACCGCAACCTGGGCGACCAGGGCGACAAGGGTCGCCAGCGCCACCGCCAGGCAGAAGAGCATCGCGACGCGGAAGGCGCGGTCCTTGATCCGCTCCTTGCGGGGGCCGCTGCGCAGGTCGGGGGCGCCCGGGGCGATCGCCTCGGGGGTGCTCATTCGTAAACCTGCCGGTAGCGGCGCACGAAGCGAATCGCGATCGCGTTGAAGATCAGGGTGAGGAAGAAGAGCGTGGCGCCGGCGGCGAAGATCGTCTTGTACTCGACGCTGCCGGTCGGGATGTCGCCCTTGCCGGTGGCGGCGATGAAGGCGGCGATCGTCTCACAGGGCTGCTTCGGGTCCACCCCCGAGCACGGCTTCTGACCGGCCGCGATGAGGACGATCATGGTTTCCCCGATCGCGCGCGAGATGCCGAGCACGCAGGCCGCAACGATGCCGGAGAGCGCCGCCGGGAAGACGACACGGGTGGAGACCTGCAGCTTCGTCGCTCCCATCCCGAAGGCGCCCTCCCGCAGGCTCTGCGGGACGGAGTTCATCGCATCCTCGGAGATCGTGGCGATCGTCGGCAGGATCATGATCGCAACGACTAGCGAGGCGGCGAGGACGTTGAAGATCTGTACGTCTACGCCGAGCAGCCCCTGCAGGATCGTCGGCGTGACGAAGGTCAGCGCGAAGTAGCCGAAGATGATCGTCGGCACGCCGACCAGGGTCTCGAGCACCGGCTTGATGAACTTGCGGGCTCGCGACGATGCGTACTCCGAGAGGTAGATCGCCGAGCCGAGGCCGAGCGGGATCGCGACCAGGATGGCGAACCCGGTGACGAGGAAGGTGCCGTTGATCAGCTGCCAGATGCCGTAATGCGGCGGCGCGAAGAGCGGCGACCATTCGCCGTCGGTGATGAAGTGCCCGATGCCGACGTCACCGAAGAAGGCGATCGTCTCGCGCAGCAGCGCGACCAGGATCCCCAGAGTGGTCAGAACCGACACCGCCGCCGCGGCGAAGAGGGCGACGCGAATCGCCCTCTCGCCGAGACGTCGGTTGGTGGCGCCGAGGGAGACTCTCCCCGGCGCCACCGGTGCCGATCTCGTACCTGCTTCCACCCGTCCCTAGCCGGCCAGCTTCTGGAACGAGTCCTGTGACTTCTTCGCCTGCTCCGGGGTCATCGCGACCAGCTGCGCGGTGGCCGCCAGGTTGGCGTAGTTGTCGAGGTAGTACTTGACGAACGCGTTTACCTCCGCCTTCTTCAGGTCCACCTTGTTCGGGTAGATGAACAGCGGCCGGGACAAGGGCGTGTAGCTGTTGTCCTGGATCGTCTTGTCGCTCGGCGCGACACAGCCGTTGCCCGAGTCCACCTTGACCAGGTTCAGCTTGTCCTGGTTCGCCTTGTAGTAGGAGAACCCGAAGTAGCCGAGGCCGTCCGAGTCGCCGGAGACCCCCTCGACGAGGACGTTGTCGTCCTCCGAGGGCTGGTAGTCGGACCGGCTTCTGTCTTCGACACCATTGATCGTGTCGGTGAAGAAGTCGAACGTGCCGGAGTCGGTGCCGGGGCCGTAGAGACTGACCTTGGCATCCGGCAGGGGCTTGCCCGTCTCCGCGTCCTTGCCGAGCTGGCTGTAGTTCGTGACCTTCGAACCCTTGTCCCAGAGCTGCTTCAGCTGGTCGGTGGTCAGGCAGCTGATCTGGAGGTCCGGGTTGGTGACGACCGAGATCCCGTCGTTGGCGACCTGGAAGTCGTCATACGTGATCCCCTTCTTCTTGCAGGCGGAGATCTCCTCGGGCTCGATCGGCCGCGAGGCGTCGGAGATCTGCGTTTCCCCGGCGCAGAACTTCTCGAAGCCACCGCCGGTCCCGGACTCGCCGACCGTGATGTGCACGTTCGAGTTTTCGCCCTGGAAGGCCTCCGCGGCCGCCTGGGTGAGCGGGAATACGGTGCTCGATCCGTCGATGTTGATCGTTCCGGAAAGGTCTCCCCCGCCGCTCCCGCCGTTGTCATCGCTGCTGCCGCACGCAGCAACTCCGACCGCCAGGACGGACGAGGAGACGAGGACCGCGATCCATCTGAACCTAGTCACTCAGACTCCTTTGGTTGGGTCGATTCACAGCAAATTCGGCCCAGGAAGGGCCGTCAGTGGGGCAGGCTCGCATCGGCATGGGGGCAGCTTGTTACCTGGGTGTAGCCCCGATGTAAAAAAGATGTAAAAGGGGCGCCTAGCTGTCGGCGGAGAAGCGGTAACCAATGCCCGTGTGAGTGTGGATCAGCCTCTGCTTCGGCAGCGCCTGCGCCAGCTTCGCCCGGAGGCGGCTGACGTAGACGTCGACGGAGCGGTCCGAGTGCCGCTGCTCCCGGCCCCAGACCTCGGCGTAGAGCTCGTCCCGGGTGAGGATCCGCTGCGGATGCGCCGCGAGCGTGGTCAGCAGCTGAAGCTCCCGCATGGTGAGACTCAGCGGCCGGCCGTCGACCAGTGCGACGTGCTCGTCCGGGCGGATCTCGAGCCGCCCGGCGCGGTAATGCGGAGCGCGTCCGTTCTCGACCATCGCCACGAGCCCAGAATGGCTCCGGAACGGCAGCATTTGGTTACGTCGTTGTGAATCTCCCGTGAACTGCCTGTGAAGATCCCCTGCTCCGACGCTTGGAATACGAGGCGCAGCTGCGGTGTGCGGACTTGCCCGCCCAGGCCTTTAACCGGGCCTGGGAGGAGCTAACCCGCTTCCCGCAGATCGGGCAATCGCCAAGCGCCTCGCCCCGGGGTCCGAGCCGGCGAATCTGCTCTCTGGCTCGCTCCAGCATTCTCCTGAGGCTAGGAGCTACCCGGGCAACAGCTGTATTCCTTCTGTGAAGAGGGACCGACTAGCGGGACCCGCTGGAGGCCGAAACGGCCTGCTCGGATTCGCCGCCCTGCTCGGCGTGAGTCACCGCGGGCACGGCCGGTGCCTCCTCGGCCTCCTTCGCCGGATCCGGGTCGAAGCGGTAGCCGACGCCGAAATGGGTGTGGATGTAGCTCCAGCTCGGCGAGCGCTTCTCCAGCTTCTGGCGCAGCTTGCGCACGAAGACGTCCACAGAGCGGTCGCCGTGGGCCATCGCGTAGCCCCAGACGCGCTGGTAGATCGCCTCGCGCTCGAGCACCTGGCCCTTCGCCTCGACGAGCAGCTGCAGCAGCTCGAACTCGCGCCGGGTCAGATCGAGGCTCGCGCCGCTGACGAAGGCCTGGTACTGGTCCGCGCGGATCTCGAGCTCGCCGGCGATGAGCGGGCCGACATCGGCGCGGACCTTGCTGCGCCGCCGGCGGCGGACGACCGCCTCCACCCGCGCGAGGACCTCCTCCGGGTGGCACGGCTTGGTCACCCAGTCGTCGGCGCCGAGGCGCAGGCCGCGAACCCGCTGCGCAACGGTCGACTGCCCCGTGCAGACGACGACGCCGAGGTCCGGCAGCATTCCGCAGACACGCTCCAGATAGGACCAGCCCCCCTCGTCCAGGACGGCCATGTCGATGACCACGGCGTTCAGCTTCATCGCCACGATCTCCTCCGGGGGCACCTCGCTGGCCAGCTGGCGGTGCTGCCAGCCGGCGGCCTCCGCCCGCTTCGCGAGCACCGTGACGAAGCCGCTGTCGTTGTCTATTGACGCGAGCCTGATGGTTTCTGGCTGGATGGTCATGGGCGGCGCCGGTTTGGGACGGACAGGCGCGCCAACCTGGATTTCGGGCCGATTGTACGTGGAGGACCCGCCGCCTCCCCCCGCCCCTCTTGCGCGGTTTACAGGATTTTCACAGGTAACCCCGCTATTTGCGGGCACACCCGGCGTTCTCCGGATTTTCACCCTGGGCCCGCGCGGAGGGTGCACACTGACGGCGCTAAAGCGAGATTCCTCTCTCGTCAGCGCGCGCGGCCCATCCTGCCCCGGGCCGCGCGCCTCATTTTTGGGCGGCCGAACGACGGGCAGCCCGTTCAGAACGTCGCCGGCCGCAGGCCGGTCGCGATGATCAGCAGACAGGCGGTGCCGGCGACGAAGCGGTAGTAGACGAAGGGCCTGTAGCTCGAGGTTCGGAGCAGGCGGAGCAGGAACGCAATCGCGAAGTAGCCGGAGACCGCGGCCGCGATCGTGCCGACGATCATCGGCCCGGCGACGCCGTCGGGGAGACCGTCGTGCACGGCCTGAGCACCCTTGAACACCGTGGCGCCGAAGACGACGGGGATCAGCAGCAGGAAGGAGAAGCGGGCGGCGCTGTCACGGTCGAGCCCGAGGTAGCGGGCGGCGGTGATCGTGATCCCCGAGCGCGAGGTCCCGGGCGCCAGCGCCAGGACCTGCGCGAGGCCGATCTTCAGCCCGTCGGAAGCGTCCGCATCCTCGATCGAGCGGCGCTGCGGCAGGCTGTCGGCCCACCAGAGCAGGGCGCCGAAGACGATCAGCTGGATCGAGATCATCCACGGCTCGCCCACGTGGTCCTCGAAGAAGCTCTCCCCGAGACCGCCGAAGATCACCGCGGGCACCGTCCCGATCGCGATCGCCACCGCGAGGCGCTCGTCCACCGTCTCCACCGCCCGCTTGCCCACCGCCGAGAAGAACCCCCGCAGCAGGCTCACGACCTCGGCGCGGAAGTAGGCGACGGCGGCGACCAGCGTGCCCGCGTGCAGCGCGACGTCGAAGGTCTTGTTGAACTCGGGGTGGTCGAGCAGGAAGCGGTAGTCCTGCAGCCAGGGGACGAGGATCAGGTGCCCGGAGGAGGAGATCGGAAGGAACTCGGTGAGCCCCTGGACGATGCCCAGCAGCAGCGCTTCGAGGCTCGACATGGGGCGGGATCGTATTGAGCAGGGTCCGCGAGGGGCAGTTCGCGCCCCGCCCCTCCTGTAGATTTTCCGTCGTGAACCCGAGCCGCCCGGTCCGCGTCCTGCTCGTCCTCTGCGTCGCCGGCCTGGCAATGCTTCTCGGCGCTCCGGCGGCCCTCGCCGACGACGGCGTCGGCCTGCTCGGCCGCACCGACGACAAGATGGTCACGTTCTTCTGCTTCGGAGTCATCCTCTTCTTCCCGCTCCTCGTCACCGTTCTCGCGCTGATCCAGGGGCGCCTGGAGAAGCGCAAGGAGCAGCGGCGCTACGACCTCGAGCGGCTGAGCTGAGGCAGCCGCCGGGCGCCCTCCGGTCGGCGCTCAGGCGGGGCTGAGGCAGGAGGGGCCCTGCAAGGTCACTTGCTGTGTGACGTCCGTCACACAAGCGAGGGCATCCGGCCGCTTCGGTGTAGTTCCTCGTTCCCGCCCTGACGCGGGGTCCCTGGCAGGGGATGCGACGTCCGATGAGACGCCTGACGACAAGAGCGCGGCTGCTTGCCGCCGCGGCGACGATGGTCGCCTTCGCCCTCCTGGGTCTGCCTGCCCTGCCCGGATTCGCCGGGCCGGAGATGGCGAGCGCCGAGGCGATCTCACCGCGTCTCGAGCCGGCGGCGATGGAGGCCGCGGATCAGGCGGATCCGGTCTTCCCCCTGCTCGCCGAGCCCCATTACGGCGACGGACTAGGCGCCAGCCGCGGCCACGAGGGCCAGGACCTCTTCGCCCCGGCCGGTACCGCGGAGGTCGCGGTAGACGACGCGGTCGTGCTCGAGGCGGCAGCGGGCTACAACGGTGGGCGCGGCAACTACGTCTCGATCTACAGCTCCAATGCGGACCGCACCTACAACTACTTCCACATGCTCGCCGCCCCGCTGGTCGCTGCCGGGCAGCGCGTCCACGCCGGCGAGCGGCTGGGCGAGCTCGGCTGCAGCGGCTCCTGCTGGGGCGACCACCTGCACTTCGAGGTGCGGCAGGGGCACGACCCCTACGGCCCGGTCCTCGACCCGGCTCCCTTTCTGAAGAGCCTGCCGCCGGCGGCGCAGGCCGGGCTCTCGCAGCGCCGCGCGGTCAGGTCTGCAGCCGGAAGCCGCTGAGCAGGCGCTTCTCGCTCTCTCCCTGCACCTCGGCGATCACCTCCACCCTGCCCTCCAGCGGCGTGCCGCGGATCTTCGTCGCCAGGAGGTCGTCCACCTGGAAGATGCCGGCGGAGTTGTTGAGCTCGATCTCGATCCGCACCGGCAGCTCCTCGCCGGCGGAGATGCGCACCTCGTCGATCGCCGCGGCCGAGATCGAGTGAATTCCCTCGTGGCCCGACTCGATCGGCGTCCGGGTCCGCCCCTGCGCCATGTCGAGCGCGTCCGCTACGCGGACGACGCCGGCCTCCAGCGTGTAAGGGTCCCCGCGGCGGCGGTGGCCGATGATCGCATGCAGGATCTCCGCCGTGACGATGGTCCGCTCCGGCTCACGGTAGGCATCGGCGAGCAGCCGGCCGAGCGCCTCCCGGGCGAGGAAGAGGCTGTAGGCCTCGTGGTCGGCGCGGTGGATCGACATGCCGACGTCATGCAGGAGCGCGCCGCCGGCGACCACCACCTCCGCGTCGCGGGGCTTCATGTCGTGGTCCGTGACCATCGCCGGCTCGACCCCGGCCCGGTCGAGCAGGCGCAGCAGCCGGAGTGCGATGTTGAGCACGATCTGCACGTGCACCCAGGAGTGGTCCGACATGCCGAGGCGCTCGGCGTGCACCTGCGCCATGTACCACCAGGTGCGCACCTCTTCGTCTGCGTTGACCGCGTCGAGGAAGCTCTCGAGGCGCCGGTTGCCCCGGGTCGGCGCGCGGACCCTCGCCTCGGCGATCGCCTCGCGGGGCGGCTTGCGGACGGGGCCGCCCGGTTCCGGGGTGGGAACCCGTTCCTCCTGCTCCTCCCGTTCCGGGCTCATCGGCCCTCCGCGGCCGGCGCCGCGCGCTCGGCGAGCGCCAGGGCGAGGCCCTCGCGCATGCCGCCGCGCGCGATGCGAAGCGGCTCGGGGACGAGTTCGCAGAGCTGCTCGAAGACGATCAGGGCCGCCGGCAGCAGGCGCACCCGGCGCGCGTCGAGGTCGAGCTCCGCGGCCAGCTCGGCGCTCGGCGCCGCGCAGAGGCGCTCGAGCGTGGCGGTCAGCGTCCGGCGGTCGAGGCGATCGCCGCAGAGCCTGCGCAGCGAGGCGGCTCCGCCCCCGACTGCGAGGGCCAGATCGCAGGCGGGCGGCTCCACCCCGGCGAAGCGCCTCGAGACCGCGTTGCGCGCCGCGGCCAGCTGAGAGGGCTGCGGCGGGTCCGAGAGCAGCGCCCGCTCGGTCAGACGGCGGGAGCCGACCGGGCGCGACGCCCACCACTCGACGCCGTCAGCGCCGCCTGCCGCGATCTCGGTCGAGCCGCCGCCGACGTCGATCACCGCGACGCGGCCGTGCACCTCGCCATGCTCGCCGGCGAGGGCGCCGGCAAAGGCGAGCCTGGCCTCCTCGGCCTCGGTGAGGATCCGCAGGCCGCCGGCGCCCATCCGGCGGCAGGCCCGGTCCAGCCGCCGCGCCTCCGGCGAGCCGCGCAGCGAGGCGGTGCCGACAGTGTGCACGACCTCCGCGCCCGCCTCCCGCGCCGTCTCGGCTTCACGCTCCACCAGGTGGGAGAGGGCCCGCGCGCCGGCGCCGGCCGGAGTCGCGAAATGGCGGTGCTGGAGAAG
>Ga0075421_100013740_pt1 | contig 10098 bp, 8 predicted proteins | sample SoiMetdeltSBSDD5_FD_75292 | JGI IMG/M metagenome (GOLD analysis project Ga0075421, IMG submission 75292) | Bulk soil microbial communities from a Populus tree surrounding site in Tennessee, USA - Soil MetaG P. deltoides SBSDD5 | ecosystem: Environmental > Terrestrial > Soil > Tree plantation... | reverse complement strand
AAGGCGCTGGCCGGCTCGTCGCCCTTCATGCTCGGGTCTCTGGAAAAGGGAGCGACGGAATTGCAGAAGAGCATGTCGGCGATCTCGCCGCCCCCGGAGTTCCAGGCCGCGCATGCGCTGCTCGTGAGCGCGGCGCAGATGGCCGACAGCGCGGCGAAGATTCGCCGCGAGGCGGCGTTGACCGGCAGCATGTCGCGCGCGTGGGACGCGTCCGCGGCCGCCGCCGGCGCGCTGATGCTCAACGAGAACGCGCGTTCCGAGATTCAGTCCCTGCTCCGTCCTCCACAGTTGACACGGTGATTACTGTCCGCCGGACGCGGCTCGTTCGCGTCCCAGACCTGCACGCTTTTCGTCGCGTCGTGGCCGCGCTCTGTACGAGCGAGGCTCTGGTCGTCGTGCCGACGCGCAGCGCGGCACGTCAGATGGCGAGAACGCTTGGCCGTTCCTCGGATGGGCTCGCGACACGAGACCAGATGTACGACGCGCTTCACGCGCGGCTCGCTCGTCCACCGCAGCGCCTCGGGGCGTGCGCGCGCGACGCGCTCGCGCAAGCGGCCGCCGCCGAGGCAGCCCGGGAGACGCCCGACCTGTCGTTCAGGCTGCGGCCTGGCCTCGTCGCCGAGTTGCTGCGCTTCTACGATCAGCTGCGCCGGCAGGCGCAGCCGGTGAAACGTTTCGAAGAACTGATGACCGACGCGCTGGCAGGCGCGACGGGGTCCGGCGATCGCGGGACCGACCGCATGCTCCGCCAGACCCAGTTTCTCAGCCACACATTTCGCGAATACGAGCGCCGACTCCTGGCCAGCGGCGGATGCGACGAACACCTGCTCCGCGATCGGCTGATCGCCGAGCCGGCAAGCGCGCCCGTCCGGCATGTCGTCGTCACAACCGCCGATTGGATTGCGGATCCCGACGGTTTGTATGTGGCGGATTTCGATCTGCTCGCGCGTCTTCCCGGTCTCGAGCGGATCGAGATCGTCGCGACCGACGCGACGCTCGGCTCTGGCTTTCACGAGCGGCTGCACACCTGGCTGCCTGGTCTGGAGGAAGTGGCGGGGCGCGAGATCGCCGGTGACCTGCAGCGCATTCGGCCGGTGCTCGCGGTGCCTGAGGATGCGAGTCCTGAGCGGCCTTGGTTCACGTTTCGCGATCGCGAAGAGGAATTGCTGGCGGTCGCTGGTCAATCAGGCGGGCCTGAAGGCCCGCACTACATCGGCAGCGGCAACAGCGGGCGCGGCGGTGACGATTGTCGTGCGGACCAGGTCCGCCGGACTGCGGTCGTGTTCAAACGTCCGCTACCTTATTTATATCTGGCGCCCGAGACACTCGGGCGACACGGTGTGGCTTACGAAGCGGCGGGCGCTCTGCCGCTGGCCGCCGAACCGGTTGCCGCCGCGGTCGATCTCGTCCTCGAGGCCGTCGAAACGAACTTCGTGCGCAGCGCGGTCGTCGCCCTGCTGCGATCGCCGCACTTCGACCTCTTCTCGGCCTCGAAAACCGGGCTGAGCGCATTCGATCGGCTGCTCAGCGACGCGCGTTACCTGGGCGAATTGTCTGCTCTACAGGCTCTCGCAGACAACTGGCCGGAAGGAGAAGACGCCGCCGTCGCCCGGCCGGCGATGGATGCTGCGCTGGCGGCTGCGGGAGAGCTGGCGTCCCTCATCAACCCACAGTCCGCGTCTCGCCAGGTCGGTTGCCTGCTGTCGTTTCTCGTTCGCCATTTCCGTCCGCATGCCGACGATGATCCGTTCGCATCGCGTGAACGCCGTGGGCGAGCGGCCATCGAGGCGATGCTCGCGGATCTCGCTGCTGCCCACGAGGCACATCACGATCCGCAATGGAAGATCGAAGATCTTGCGGCGAGCATCCGGCGATGGCTCGGGGAGGAAACGTTCGCGCCGGAGTCGCAGTCCGGTGGTGTGCAGCTTGTCGACGATCAGGCGGCTCGGTACGGCGAGTTCGAAAACCTCGCGCTCGTCGGCCTGCTCGAAAACGAATGGCCCGAGCCGCCGCGCCGCAACATTTTTTACCCCGCCGGGATGTTGAGCGCGCTGGGATGGCCATCGGAAAAAGATCGGCGGAGCGGCGCCGACGCCCGGTTTCTCGATCTTCTCGGTTCAGCAACGAAGCAGGTGACGGTTTCAACGGTCACGCTCGACGGTGATGCGCTGGTGATGCGGTCGACCCAGCTCGACGAAATTCCTCGCGCTGGGCTGGCGACGCAGGGCGAACCCGCAGCATCCAGCCGAAGAAAAGATGACGCCGACCACGCGTCCGGCTGGTTGGAAATGCGGATCAATCGTCCGGCTGCCGTCGCGCCGGAATTCCACGGCTCCATCGGACCGCAGCCCACTCGTCAGTGGTCGGTGAGCGCGCTCGAAACCTATCTGGGCTGCCCGTTCAAGTTCTACGCACAGCACATCCTCGCGCTCGCTGAAGAACCCGACGACGAAGAGGTGATGGATCCGCGTAAGCAGGGACGGTTTCTGCACACTGTGTTCGAAGCGTTCTTCAAGGAATGGCAGGGGAGCGGACACGCCTCGATCACGCCCGACAATCTCGATACCGCGCGTGAACGGTTCGAGCGCGTCGTCGATCGGTTGATCGCAACGCTGCCGCCTGGCGAGGCGGGGCTGGAGCGGACGCGTTTGCTGGGATCGTCGGCGGCTGCCGGCCTTGGTGAAGCGGTGTTTCGGATGGAAGCGGAGCGTCCGGTCGCCGTCGACGAACGGCTGCTCGAGCACAGGCTCAACGGCCGGTTTGCATTCACGACGACGGCCGGCACGCGCCACATCGATTTGAAGGGGAAGGCCGATCGGATCGACCTCCTCGCGGACGGCACGTTCAGAGTGATCGACTACAAGCTCGGGTGGCCGCCGAAAGGCAAGCGGGTGTTCCAGCTGCCGATCTACGGTCTTTGTGCCGAACAGAAACTGGAATCGTATCGCGGCCGGCGCTGGATGCTCGGCGAGGCCGCCTATCTCGCGTTCAAGGGACCGAAACGCGTCGTGCCGCTGTTCTCGGGATCCGATCGCGACAAGGTGCTGATGGAAGCGCAGCAACGCCTCTCCGACACCATCGATGCCATCGAGCGCGGCGAGTTTCCGCCGACGCCCGACGACGTCTACCGATGCGAGACGTGCAGCTTCGCCTCGGTCTGCAGAAAAGACTATGTGGGCGACGTCTGAACCCAGGCTTCCTTTCGACGAAGAGGATCAACCGGCCGCCGTATCCGGGACTTCCGACCTGCCTGACTTAGATGCACGTCGCGACGCGACCGATCCCTCGAAGAACGTCGTCCTGGAAGCATCAGCGGGAACCGGCAAGACGCGCGTTCTCGTCGAGCGATACGTCAACCTGCTGAGAGCAGGCGTCGATCCCGGGCACATTCTCGCGATCACCTTCACGCGAAAAGCCGCCGCCGAGATGCGCGAGCGCATCATCGAGCGGCTGCGCGAGGCAAGCCGCCAATCCTCCGCCGATCTCGCGCGGTGGCGCGAGCTCAGGGATCGCCTCGGCGACATCGCGATTTCGACCATCGACGCCTTCTGTCTCTCGCTGCTGCGGGAATTCCCGCTCGAGGCCGACGTCGATCCGGGTTTCGACCTTGCCGACGAAACGGAGGTCCCACGGTTGATCGCGGAGTCGCTCGATCAGGCGCTGCGCGTGTGCCGGGCTGTCGCCCGCGACGACGGAGACGTCGCGCTCGTGTTTGCGCAGTTGGGCGAGCGCCGGCTGCGGGTCGGGCTGAGCGCGCTGCTCGGTCGGCGGCTCGTCGCGCCGGCGGCGCTGCGGCGATTTCTCGAGCGCGGCCCGCGCGATTTGACGCCGGCAATTGTGTGCCAGCGCTCGGCCTCGCGCCTCCGTGACATCTTCGTAGGCCCGACCTTCAGGTCGGGCGTCTCCGCCGGTAGGTCGGGCGTCTCCCCCGGCGACGGCCCGAATCAGTTCCTTGCGGACGGTCCGCTACGGCATCCGCAGTTCGCGATGCTCGCCGCAGACATTCGTCATCTGTGCTCGACCCCGATCACACCAGCCGATTTCGAGGGCCGCGAAAGCCAGGCGGCGTTTCGCGTCCTGATCGATCGACTTCGCGGGTACTTCCTGACCCAGGACGGGAAGCCGCGTGAGAAGCATTTCGCAGGCACCGGTTTCAAAGCCGAGCACTGTCGCACCGAAGACAGCTGGAAGCGGCATCGTCAGTCGGCGGCTGAGCTCTCGCCACACATCGCCGAGGCCATCCGCGCGTTCCGGCGGGATTTGAATGTCGTGATGTCGCGTGGCGTCTGGCGCGTGTTTGCGATCACGGTCTCCCAGTACCGTCGAACGCTCGAGGCGCACGCGCTGCTGGACTTTTCCGGCGTGCTCGAGCGCGCGGTCGCGCTCCTGAAAGAGATGGACGAATTTGCGCAGAGCCGCTTCCGGCTCGAGGCGCGCTTCCGGCATGTGTTGATGGACGAGTTCCAGGACACGAGCCGGGCGCAATGGTCGCTCGTCGCCGAACTGGTGCGAAGCTGGGGCGAAGGGTCGGGCGCTGCCGCCGATTCGCTGCCTCCGTCAATCTTCATCGTCGGCGACCGCAAGCAGTCGATTTACGGCTTCCGGGACGCAGATGTCGCCCTGCTCGACGAGGCGGCATCGTTCATCGGGAGTCTGCGGCCGGAGGGCGAGCCCCGGCGGGCGATCTCGGTGAGCTTTCGCGCCGTTCCGGCGCTGCTGGCATTCGTCAACGATGTGTGCGTGGCGATTGATAAAGCTCCGGGCAGACCAGATGCGTTCCGCTACGACGAGCGCGATCGGTTTCCCATGGAAGAAGAGGAGGTCCGCCTGAAGGCGGACACTACGGAGCTGGGATTGGTTGCCGCGGAATCGGTCAAGGCCGCGGCCGATCGGGTTGGCGACGAGATCGTTGGACTGTTGAAGGAAGCCACCGTACGAGATCGAATCACAGGCATCAGGAGAGCGGCGCAACCGGCCGACATTGCGATCCTGTTTCGCTCGCGCGACAGCCATCGGGAATTCGAAAAAGCGCTCGAGGCTCGCGGGATCTCGACGTACGTCTACAAAGGACTGGGATTTTTCGAGGCCGACGAAATCCAGGACGCGGTGGCGCTGCTCCGCTATCTGGCCGATCCGCAGTCCAATCTTCGAGCCGCGACGCTTCTGCGATCTCGTCTCGTGCGGCTCTCCGATCGGGCAGTCGCGGCGCTCGCCCCGGATTTCGCCAGTGCGCTGCTCCATCCCGAATCGATTCCGGTCGGCACATTCGGCGACGACGACCGGCAGGTGTTCGAGCGGCTGTCGTCGGCACTGCCGCGCTGGCTGTCGTGGGTCGATCGGATGAACGCGTCGGAGATCCTCGGCAAAGTTTTGGCTGAAACGGCGTACGAGCACGAAACATCCGGCATCGGCCACCGCCAGGCGCGTGAAAACCTCAAGAAGCTGCGCTCGATCGTCGGACGCTTCGAGAATCGCGGCTACGCCACGCTCGCGCGCGTCTCCGATCATCTCGATCAGCTGGCGATCGGCGACGAGTCGAACGCGGCCATCGATGCCACTGATTCGGTAAGCCTGATGACGGTCCACGCGGCAAAGGGGTTGGAGTTTCCGATCGTGTTTCTCGTGAACATGGGTCGAGGAACGGGCAGCGTGCGAGCGCCGATCCGTGTGGCCGCAGACGGGGGCGGCGAGCCCTCGGTCGCGATTGCCGATTACCAGTCGGAGGCCGACGAGGACACCCAAGCCCGCGAGCGCGAGGAATCCAAGCGGTTGCTGTACGTGGCGCTGACGCGCGCGCGCGATCGACTCTATCTGTCTGTTACGGTCGAGGAGAGTCAGTGCCGGATGGGCCGCGGCAGCCTCGGCGAGGTGCTGCCGCAATCGCTGCGATCGTTGTTTGTCTCAGCCGTGGAAACGGATTCGGCCGAGGTAGCGTGGCCGGGCGCCGACGGTCGGACGCACAGGTTCGCAGTCATCCGACAGCGGAGCTGAACGTGCGCACCTCACATGTAGGCGCGCAGCTGACCTGAAGGTCGGCAATACACCGGTGTCGCAAGGCAGGCCTTCAAGGTCTGCCAGCACGCTAGTGGGCCACTAGTACTACTTTGTTAGATGAGCAGCTGAATCTCCTGGAGTTTCAGCATGGTTTTTAAGTAGTGCGGATGCGTCACGAAAAAGTGCGCGGTCAAGATCTCGGTCATCACCGCTCGAGCCATCGGCAAGGTTGGCAGGCGCGCGCCGCGCCGACGCCGTTCGTGTTGGAGCCACGAGTACGCGACGGCCGTGAGCACGACATGCCGATGCCAGCCGGGAAACGAGCGCCCCTCGAAGTGATCGAGTCCCAGTTCGTCCTTCAGTTCCTGATATTGCTGTTCGATCGCCCAGCGCTGATGCGCGAGGTGGACCAAGGCGCGCAGCGAGGCGGTGGGGGGCAGCGCGACGAAATAGGCCTTGATGCGGGGCGTGGGGCCAAGATCGCGTTCGAAGAGCAGCCAGACCTCGGGCGCCAGCCGGCGCCCGCGCCACTCGGTCGCGGGTGTGACACGCAGCGCCGCGAAGTGCGCGGCCCAGGGGCGGTTCGTCCCGTTGCGCCACGTGACACGGCGCCAGGCGCGCGCAGGCATGCGAGCGGCGATCGTCCGCACGGCTTCGGGGTGACTGCCGTCGGTCACCTGCAGCCGCTTGGGATGCGGGGCGTTGGCGCGTCGGCGCGCCGGCACGGCGACGGTGGGCGTGCCGCTGAAGACCGTCAGGGTCGACGAGATCCCGAGCGCGTACGGCAGCTTCAACCGGTGCAACGTCCGACGGAGTGTGGAGTTGTCGCCGAATTCGGCATCGCCGAGCACTGCCGTGATCTGAAAGCCGGCCGCTCGCGCCTGGCGCAACAAGGTCAACGCCAAGCGCCACTTTTCCTGAAACCGAATCGCGGGCGGGATGCGCGCGCGCTGTCGCGCCTCCGGCGTGAGCCATGCCTCCGGCAGGTACAACGCCGCCCCGAGCATCCAGGCCCGGACGCCCGTCCAGAGTGCGACGGTGACCGCGACCTGGCAATTGGCGACTTTGCCCAGCGTCCCGCAGTACTGGCGCGCGACGCCCACCGACTGCGTCCCCTGTTTCGGAAAGCTGGTGCCGTCCAGAATCAGCACACCGCTGCGGTCGGGAATCACGGTGCGCAGCTGCTGCCAGATCCGCGCCGCGGTCCACGGGGCGTCCGTGATGAAGTGTTGGAAGGCCTGATACGCGCCAGGGTCGTTGATGCGCTCCAGCATCGCGCTCATCGACTTCCGTCGACTGTCGCTCAGCAGCCCCAACACATACCGGCGGAACGCGCCCCGCTGCGCCACGTGGCCGAACGCGGGCTCGAACGGCTCCAGCCACTGAACCAATCGGTCCAACCACGCCGGCGCGTTGAGTGGCAGCAGCAACGCGCGACAACGTACCAAAATGTCCCGGACCGTACAATGTCATCAAATCAGATCACTCAGGATTCACTCGGGAAATGTACGATCTGACAAAGTAGTACTAGTATGCGGTTTGTTCAGCCCAGCGTTTCGCGCGCGCCTCGGCCTCTTGCTGAGACGCCGCGACCAGAAGAACCGACCGGTCGGGTTTCGTGGCGCCGTCGCGCGTGACCCACGCGATCCAGTGCGGGCCGCGCGCTTCGGAGTGAATCTGGTAGGAGCCCGCTTCAGCCATCGAGCGGAAGCTATCAGATTTGGGCCGGTTTCGCGAGAAAAGTAGATTTTCGGCCGAATTTTCTTTGCGCGGGCCGATCCGGTCACATAGAATCGAGGCTGTTCAGCCACCCCGACGGGGTGCAAAGGGGGAGTCGTTCGTGACGTTGACCTGTCCTAATTGCGGCAACGACCGGAACTTTCAGGTCAAGACGCTGCAAATGCACGTGGTGCATCTCGAGGATGGCCGCATCGAGGTCTCGGAAGAGAGCCGGCCGGCAGTCCTCGAAGTGTTGTGCGATGAATGCGAAACCGCGTTGAAGTTCGAAGAGTTCGAAGAAACCCTCCGCAAGGAAGTTCTGTTGACGATCGGCGCCCGCTAACTTTCCACTTCTTCGAAGTAGTCGCAGTCCGGGCAGACCCATTCGGCGGACTTGCTCTTGGTGCCGGAAGGGTTTCCCGGCACGCGGACGACGGTTTCGCGCTTTTTCAACTGCATCGTGCCGCCGCACAACGGGCACTCACGCGTCGGTCCTCCGGATTCGTCGGGCATGATTCTTGTCACGTTAGCATTCGTACGGTGCCTTGACAAGCGCGAGACGCGCTCCGTATCTTTATTCGGCCGCCTGAAAAAGGCGGAGAGTCTCCTGTGACTACGCGCCGCAGCATGGACGTCATGTTGCAGGCGCTGAAACAAAGATGCCGTGGCGTTTCGTATGCCGAGGAATCTGGCGGACACTATCGTGAGTCACGACACCGAGCGGCCGCACGATTGTTTTGCCGATGAGATTGCGATCGACTTTCCGTCAGTCGGCGATCTCGTGGCGCGTGTCCGCGATGCGTTCCTCGGCGAACGCGCCGGGGGCGACGACACGCACACCGCCGAAGTCTCGGTGTCGAGCCGCGAAGCCTGGCGCGGCACCGTGATTCCACTCGAAGTTCCGCTGCGCGGCACGTGCGAGATCTGCGGCGGCCGCGGCGAGAGCTGGACCGAACCGTGTATCTTCTGCGGCGGCACCGGCGATCGTCAGTTCAGTCATCCCATCCGGATTTCGGTGCCCGCGGGCGTGGCCGATGGCGCACGGCTGCGATTCCGCGTCAATCGCCCACATGCCGCGCCGCTCCGCGTCGAAATCCGCGTCGCGATTCGCACCTCCGCCACGTGAGCAAATAGATTCGCAAATCCTTAAATCCTTAAATCCTTAAATCCTTAAATCCTCAGATCCTCACATTCTTGTGATCCACGTCGATTTCCTTGGCGTGCTCTTCATCGTCTGGGGCGTGCTCACGACGCTGATTGGACTCTCGACGCTCGCGCTCGGCGTCGGCGCCGTCGCGGTCATTTCGTCGTCCAGCCGGCCGGCGAGCTTTGCGGCCGAGTTCACGGCAGCCGCCTTCACCGCGCTGGCGATCATCGCGATCGTGTGGGGGCTGGCTCACGTCGCGGTCGGCGTGCCGCTCAGGCGTCACCGGCACTGGTCGCGCATGGGCGCGCTGATGCTGGGGTCGGTCGATCTCTTGCTCCTGCCCTACGGCACGGCGCTCGGCATCTACGCGCTGTGGACGTTGCTGCGGGAGGAGGGCAAGAAACTGTTCGAAGCGCCGGCTCCTTGAGGGCTCGCCGGCCAATGGCTTGATGTACAATGTACATCCATGAAGCGATACCCGATGGCCGTTGCCCGTGAGCGGCTGGCGGACGTTCTCGATGAGGCAGAGCGGAGCGGCGCAGTCGTGATCGAAAGGCGCGACGTGCAATACGAGATCCGGGCGCGTCGAGTGTCCGGCCGACAACGCGCGCGACGCTCGATGATCGAGACATTGGATCCCGCGGTCGCGGGTGGTCAGTGGCAGTGGAATTGGACCGCGAGCGGCCTTCGGTTCGGTTCTCGCTCACGACGAAAGTGATCCTGCTCGATACCAACGCGCTCATCTGGGTGGAGCAGGGCAATCCACGAGCCAAGAAGCTGACGGCCGGTCACAAGCGGGTGTACATCTCGCCGGCCAGCGTCCTCGAGTTGCAATTCCTTCTGGAAGCCGGCCGCCTCCGATTGCGGGCGGCCGGCGTTTCAGAAGTCATCGAGCGCGGTCCCTGGCTGCTCGACGATCTGCCAGCCGCGGAGTGGTTTGAGGGCGCTTTGGATCTCGTGTGGACGCGCGACCCGTTCGATCGCCTCCTGGCCGCCCACGCGTTGCTCCGCGGGTGGCGCCTTGCCAGCGCCGATACGGCGCTCCTCGAACACCTGCCCGATCGGCTGCGCCTCGAAATCTGAGACCGAAATGCTGCCTACTTCTTCAGCGCCGCGTGCCAATTGACCACAACGGTCAGTGACACTGCGGCGGCGCTGCATTCCGCCCGTGGCATGGGCAAGTCGCGCCCGACCTGAAGGTCGGGCCTACGTACGGCTACGTACGGCCTGAAGGTCGG
>Ga0075421_100013737_pt1 | contig 10100 bp, 5 predicted proteins | sample SoiMetdeltSBSDD5_FD_75292 | JGI IMG/M metagenome (GOLD analysis project Ga0075421, IMG submission 75292) | Bulk soil microbial communities from a Populus tree surrounding site in Tennessee, USA - Soil MetaG P. deltoides SBSDD5 | ecosystem: Environmental > Terrestrial > Soil > Tree plantation... | reverse complement strand
GCAAAAAACCAGAACGGACAAGCGTCAAGCAAGAACGGACAAGTAGCAAGTAAGAACGGACAAGCAGCAAGCAAGAACGACAAGAAGCAAGCGAGAACGTCAGCGTTCTTGGTTCCGCATGCGTGAGAACAGCTCGATATGTCCTTCGACGACGCGCTTGCGCTCCGCCTCGTCGGGCTCCATGGTCCAGACGCCGCGCTGTGACGTGCCCCCGAGCACGATCCCGTCGGACCTCGGCATCATGTGAATGCCGATGCCCGGAGTCGACGGCAGATTGACGCCGCCAGACGTCTGGTAATTCACATCCGATTGCGGCATCAGCACCGTGAGCTGCCCCTTCAGCGGGACGAGCTCGGCGTCGCCAAAGAGATCGCGCGAGCCGAGGCCGGTGCAGTTGACGATCACCGGTGCGTCGACCGACATGAGGTCGCGCGGCGTGTCGAACTTCCGGATCACGACGCGGCCGCCGAACAGCAGGAAGTCGCGCGTGAGCGCGTCAAGGTAGATGGAAGGTTCGATTCGGAGCGTCGTGCGCCGAATCGCGTACCTCGTCGGAAACGGATGCTCGCCGCGCTCGAGGATGTCGGGAGCGGGCTGTGGACCGATGTCGAGACGCTCCGCGTCGGACTCCGACGGCCGGATCTCGGTCGCCGGCTGATATTGATCGACCCAGGAGACGCCGTACGGTGTGCCGGCCAGCAGTTGCAGCTGGCGATACGCGATGTCGGCGGCGCGGCGATATTGTGCGTCCCATTGCGGCGTCCGGCGATCGCGCTCGACGAGCCCCGAAGTCGGCGTGTATCCGGCCAGCGACATGCTCGAGGTCACGAACGGCGGCAGCGCCATCGCGAAAATCGTGACGTCGAATCCGCGCCGCTGCAGCTGCCGCGCGGTTGTCAGGCCGACGGCGCCGCTGCCAATGACCGCCGCGCGGCGTTGCGGCTGATCCATGGCCAGATCGGCCGCCATCGATCCCGTTCCCCACGAGATCGACATGCCGGCGCCGCCGTGTCCGTAGTTGTGAATGAGGAGCGCGTCGCCGAGTTTTTCCGCCCTGAGCACGAACCCTGAGTCGCGATGTGGCCGCAGGCCCACCGTGTTGCGGATGATGCGATCCCACGCCACGCGGACCGGCACCAGACGTACCGGCGCGCGCCGGACCGCCGTACTCGGACGTGGGTTGGTCGCGCAGCCGACGGCAGCTCCGAGCGCCGCCATCCCGCCGGCTGCAAGAAATGTTCGCCGGTGCATGTGTGCCACTGTAGGGATAGGGGTTAGGGGTTAGGCATCCGCAGGGATTAGGGATTAGGGATTAGGGATTAGGGGTTAGGGATTAGGGATTGACTTGAATTCCTAATCCCCGATCACTAATCCCTACACCGATCCCCCGATTCCTACACCGATCCCCTGATAGCTTCCTCGACCGCGCTCGCAAACGTATCGACTTCCTCCAGCGTCGTGTACACGTTCGGCGTGACGCGGATGCCCTGATACGGGAACTGCTGGCCAGGGAGTTGTCCCTGAACCATCGCGTTCGCGATGATCTTGTACTTGTCCCACAGGAACGTCGACAACTGTCGCGGATCGATGCCGTCGACGGCCACATAGGCGAGCCCCCACGTCTGCCCTGATTCGAGGCTCGAGTAGAGCTTCACACGCGGATTCTGCTTGAGCCGGTTCGCCCAGCGCAGCGTCAGGTATCGCAGCCGCGCGGCTTTGCGCTCAGCGCCGATCGCCTGGTGGAACGCGATTGCTTCGTTGATCGCCGCCTTCGGCGCGGCAGGCGTGGTGCCAATCTGTTCGAACTTGCGAATGGTGTCGCTCTGCCGCTCGGCCACCGCTTGCAGCGGCCAGCTCTTCGCGATGTGCTCGCGCCGCACGTAGAGCAGGCCGGTGCCCGTCGGCGCGAGCAGCCATTTGTGCAGGCTCGTGCCGTAATAGTCGCACTCGAGATCCCGAATCTTGAACGGGAAGTGCGCCAGCGCGTGCGCGCCATCGACCATCGTCAGGATGCCGCGCTGCCGTGCCAGCCGCGCCAGCCGTTGGACCGGAAAGAGCTGTCCGGTGACGTTCGTGATGTGGCAGAAGTGGAGGACCTTCGTGCGCGGTGTGATCGCGCGCTCGAACCGCTCGTACAAATCCTGCTGGGATGCCGGCGCCTCGAACTGGAAGCGCGTGACTTTGATCTTGTCGCGACGCATGCGCTGGTCCCACGTGGTCAGCATGCGCGGGTAATCCTGATCGGTCGTGACGACCTCATCACCCGGCTGCAGGTCCAGGCACTCCTGGGCGATCTGCATCGACTCGCTGGCGTTGCGCGTGATGGCGATCTCCTCGGGATCGGCGCCGAATTCTGAGGCGAGCCGCCGTCGCGCCGTTTCCGCGTTCTGTTCGAGCTGGCCGCGATGGTAGACCGGCGCCTGGTTCGAAAAGTCCAGGTACCGTTTGTAGGCCTCGTGCACGACCCGCGGGCTGGGGCAGCTGTTGCCGTTGTTCAGATTGATGAGCGTGCGGTCGAGCGTGAAGGCTTCCTGGATTTCACGCCAGTAGAATTCGTCCTGGGCCACCTCATCGGCCGGCCGATCGGCCACGGCCGCCGTCGCGGCCTCCACCGCATCGAGGCCGTTGGCCCGCGCCGCTGCCGCCGCCGTTCCGAGAACACCGGTGATCCGGAGAAACCCTCGTCGGCTCCACATTTCTGACCTCCTTGAGCAACCCGCTAGCGTCTCGGACGCGCCACGATTGTAGGCGATCCATCCCGCCGAATCGCAGGTTGCGCCATCCCTGTCGGTCGAGTCGATTTCTATTGCACCTCGTAATCGGCGGTCCTACCATTCCCGTCAACTTAACGTGGGGCTCTGCCCCAGACCCCGGCTCGGTCGCTTGCGGGGCCCTGCGCCCCGCGCCGCTCCCTCGCAGGCGCGCCGTGCGCGCCTGAGACCGTTACGTGGCGCCGCAACGAGAACAGAATCCTCGCAAGGCGCCACATAACGGTCTAGTACTCGTTCGGGTAGCCGATGCCGGTGCGTGCTCCTGTGTTCTGATCGCTCGAGGAGCGTGTTGTTACAGTCCAGGGAGGACGTCCATGAGACCGATTGTCCGAGGGTTGGCCTTCACGCTCGTTCTAGTGTTCGCTCTCGCGTCCTACGCGGGCGCTCAGGGATTTCAGGGCGGCATCCGTGGCGCCGTCAAGGATCAGGGCGGTGTCATTCCCGGCGCGGAAGTGACGCTGACCAACGAAGGGACGAACCTGTCCCGTTCGACGACGTCGAACAACGTCGGCGAGTACAACTTTCCCAACCTCGACGCCGGTGCCTACACCATGAAGGTGTCGCTGCAGGGCTACAAGAACTACGTCCAAACCGGCATCCGCGTCGGCACCCAGCAGTTCTTTACGCTCGACATCACGCTCGAAGTCGGCGCCCTGCAGGAAAACATCACCGTCATCGGCCAGTCGCCGCTCATCGAGACCTCGAACGCGTCGACGGGAACCGTTCTCAATTCCGAGGCCATGCAGACGCTGCCGTCGCCCGGTCGCTCGGCGTTCCTCATCGGCACGACCGTGCCGACCGTCATTCCATCGGGCGATCAGCAGTTCAACCGCCAGCAGGATCAGACCAACGCGTCGCTGCTGTCGCTCGGCGGCGGCACGCGCCGCGGCAACAACTACACCCTGGACGGCGTCCCGATCACCGACATGCGCAATCGCGCGAGCGCCAACCCTTCGATCGAGGCGCTCGAAGACATGAAGGTTCAAGTCCACACCTACGATGCCGAGATGGGACGCACCGGCGGCGGCACGTTCAATACCACGCTCAAGACCGGCTCCAACTTGTACCGCGGCACCGCGTTCTTCCAGACCCGTCCGCTCTGGGGACAAAGCAACAACTACTTCAGCGGCAAGGCCGGTCTTCCCAAGCCTGAGAGTCCGTACTATCTGGGCGGCGGCGCGCTCGGCGGGCCGATCGTGAAGAACAGAACGTTCTTCTGGTTCTCGACGGAGGATTACCACGACGTGCAGACTCGCGGCGTCAGCGTCCTGATGCCGACAGAGAGAGAGCGGCGGGGCGATTTCTCGCAGACGTTTAACGCCGCCAATCAGCCCGTCATCGTTTACAACCCGGCCACCGGACAGCAGTTTCCGGGCAATGTCATTCCGTCGATCAACCCGGTTGCCGCGGCGATGTTGAAGTACTTGCCAATGCCCGACATCGACCGCGACAACGGCACCACCAACTACAACCGGACGTCGCTCATCAACAACAAATTCGAACAGATCTATTCGGTCAAGCTCGAACACAAGTTCACCGATAACGTGTCGCTGACCGGGTTCTATCTGTACAACCGGACCGACGAGCCGTGCTCGAACTATTTCGGCTCGGCCGACCAGAACGAGCCCAATCGTTTCGCCGATCCGAACGACTACATCCTGAAGCGGCGGCCACAGATTCTGGCGCTCAACAACACGTGGGTGCTGAGCAACACGTCGGTCCTCGCGCTCAGATTCGGTCTGACGCGCTTCCCCGACAACAACACGCTCAGCGTCGACTTCGATCCGAGGACGCTCGCCTTCTCGCAGACCTACGCCAACCAGATCCAGTTGGACAAGTTCCCGCAGGTCCGCATCAGGGGCTACGATCAGGAGGGGCGCACGTTCGGCGCCATCAATCCAACGGAAATCAACTGGAAGTCCACCAGCGCGAACGCCACCCTCTCGAAGCTGGTCGGCTCACACACCTTCAAGTTTGGCGGCGACTTCCGTCAGATCGGTGTCGACACCTACATCCCGGGCGATGGCGCCGGCTATTTCGATTTCGACAAGGACATGACCTCCTCCAACGGCGGCACCGGCAGCACGACCGATGGCAATGCGTTCGCGGCGTTCCTGCTCGGCTTTCCCTCGTCGTTGTCGACGCGCGAAAGCCGCATCTCGGTATCGACGCCGCTCAACGTGTTCACGTACTACTTTGGCGGCTACGCGCAGGACGATTGGCGCCTGAATTCGAAGTTGACCCTGAACTACGGACTCCGGCTGGAGCACGAGAACGGTCTGCGCGAACGAGACAACAACTTCACCGTCGGCTTCGACCGGGCGATGACGAGCGCGCTGTCGTCGATCACGATTCCCGCAGACCCGGTCGCCGGTACCGCCGCGAGGCCGGTGGTCGGCGGATTGATGTACGCGGGAGTGGATGGCAACTCGACCACGCAGGGCAATCCGGAGAAGGTCAAAGCGTCGCCGCGTGTCGGAGCCGCGTACTCGCTCAACGACAAGACGGTGGTGCGCGGCGGCTACGGGCTGTATTGGGCCCCGTTCAACTATCCGATTCCGAGCACTTCCGCCAACAACTATGGGCAAGTCGGATACACGCAGAACACGATTCTCGTGAACAGTCGCAGCAACCCGACCTCGCTGAGCAATCCGTTTCCGACGGGAATCCAACAACCGACGGGGAATAGCCTGCGCGCCCTCACCAACCTCGACAGCAACATCAGTTATGTCGATCAAAACCGGAAGGCGCCTCGCGTTCAGCAGTACTCACTCGATGTTCAGCGCGAGTTGCCCGGCAGTCTGGCGCTGCTCGTCAGTTACGTCGGCGCGCGAGGCGACCATCTGAGTCTCGGCGGAACGGTGGACGTTCCCGTCAATATCAACCAGCTCGATCCGAAGTATCTGGCGCTCGGGTCAGCCGCCCTCGACCAGCAGTTGCCCAATCCGTTCTTCGGCAATCCCAACGTGCCACGGTCGCTCTCGACGCCGCCAACGCTGTCGCGCGCCCGACTGCTTCGGCCATTTCCGCAGTACAGCCAGGTGAACGCTCGACAAGTGACCGAAGGAATGAATCGCTACAACGCCGCAGTGTTCGAAGTCTCCAAACGCATGTCGCATGGAATCGGCGGACGATTCAGCTATACCTACAGCGTGCTGAAGGACAACCAGTGGGGTGAAGACAACTTCTACATGCCGACCAATCCCCAACTGCCGATGAACAACTACAACTACATTCCATCGGCGTCCGACTGCGCCGCCGGTCAGCAGTTCACGACCGCCTGCTACGATCCGCGGGCAGAATACGACTACGGCATTCTGGACGTTCCGCACCGGATCATCCTGGCGCCGATCGTCGAGCTGCCGTTCGGCACCGGCAGGAAGTGGGCGACCGGCCGGGTGGCGGACTTCCTGGTCGGCGGCTGGACGCTCTCGGCGGCGATCAGCCTGCAGAGCGGATTCCCGCTGCAGATTCAGCAGCCCGCCGACTCGCGGCTCGGTGGCAACAACGCCAATCGACCGAACATCGTGCCCGGCGTCGACATGGCCACTCCTGGCGATTTTTACGATCGTTTGGCATCCGCCGACCATCCAGGGTCCACCTGGATCAATCGGGACGCGTTCACGCTCGCGCCCACCGGCACGTTCGGCAATGCGCCGCGATCGATTACCGACGTCCGGACGCCGCCGCAACACAACGTCGACGCGTCGTTCATCAAGAACTTCCGGTTCGGTGGTGCGAAGGTGGGACAGGTCAAGCTCGAAGTCCTGAACGTGCTGAACCGGCCGAACGTGCGTGCGTTGCGGAATGCCAACACGTTCGGCAACTCCAATTTCGGCGTGACGAACGTGCAGACCGGGTTCATGCGGATTTTCCAGTTCATGTTCCGGTACAGTTTCTAGCCACGAAGACGCAAATCCACGAAGGACATACCCGGACGCGGCGGGCGATCGTGCTCGCCGCGTTCATCGCTGTTCTGACGGCGACGAAGGGTTCGACCCAGAGCGTCGATCTGGGTCGAATCTCGTTCCCGACGTCAGGCTCCGCCGCCGCACAGCCGTTCTTCCTGCGCGGCGTCCTCCTTCTTCATAGCTTCGAGTACGACGAGGCAATTCTCGCGTTCCGCGAGGCGCAGCGAATCGCTCCCGGTTTCGCAATGGCGTACTGGGGTGAGGCGCTGTCGTTCAGCCAGCCGCTTTGGTACAACGAGGATGGCGCGAAGGCGCGCGACACATTGGCCCGGCTCGCTCCCAGCGCGGCAGCGCGCGCTCAAAAGGCTCCGACCGCGCGGGAGAAGGGATTCCTCGAGGCGGTCGAGCGATTGTTCGGCGTCGGCGACCTTCAGACGCGGCATCGCGCGTACGCCGATCGGATGGCGGCGCTCGTCCGCGATTTTCCCGACGACGACGAAGCGGCGGTCTTCTACGCGCTCGCGCTGCTCGGCGAGATTCCCGAAGGCGCGCGGAACGCGGAGCTTTCGCTCAAAGCCGCCGCGATTGCAGCCGCGGTCATGAAGAGGAACCCGCGTCATCCCGGCGCCGCGCATTACGTGCTGCATGCTTACGATGACGGCGAGCACAACGCCATGGCGTTGGAGGCCGCGCGTCTCTACGCGACGATCGCTCCGGCGTCGAGCCACGCGCTGCACATGCCGTCGCACGCGTTTCTGCCTCTCGGGCTGTGGGACGAAGCCGTCGCCTCCGACGAGGCGTCGTTCGCAGCGTCGGTTGCGTGGGTGAAGCGAACCGGACGAACCGAGGCGCAGCAGGATTTCCACAGCCTGTCCTGGTTGCACTACGAGTATCTGCAGCAGGGGAGGTTCGCTAAGGCACGCGACGCGGCCCAGGTAGTCGAGCGCGCCGTCGCCAGCGCCGGACGATCCGCGACCGCCGATGGCGCCCATCACGTCGAGAGCGAGATCGGCCGCGGATATGGGCCGATGTCCCTTCGCAACGAGCTGGCGTCGATGCGCGCGCGGCAGGTCATCGAGTCGCGCGACTGGGCGCAGATGAAGGGCCGGACCAACTTCGACAACGTCGATGAGCTGTTCGCCATCGGCTTGAGCAGCATCGCGCTCGGGGATTCAGCGCGCGCTGCCAGCGCGATCGACGAGCTGCGCAAAGCGGCAACGACGTTGAAGGACGCCGATACCCGGGAGCTTCTGACGATCATGGTCGGTGAGTTGACCGGCGTACAGGAATTCGCAAAAGGGGATCGCGCGCGGGGTCTGGCGACACTCGCCGAGGCTGCGGTCGCCGAACGCCGGAGGCCGAAACCGATCGCGCGGCCATACCCGGTTAAACCGGCCACGGAGCTGTATGCCGAGTTCCTGCTGGCGTCGGGGGATGGCGCTGCCGCACTCGAGCAGTTCCGTGCGTCCCTTGCCCGCACGCCGCGGCGCGCGGCGTCATTGTTTGGCTTGGCCAATGCCGCTGCAGCAGCAGGCTCGAAGGATCAGGCCGCGGCGGCGGCGAGAGAATTTCAGCAAATGTGGCGCTTGGCGGATTCTGGCCGACCGGAACTGTCGGACGTGCGGCGGATTCTCGATACCTTTCCGAAACAGTGAGGTCGGGCCCCAAATATTGACGCCTACGATGGAACCGAACCGGGGCCAATCCCGTCCTTTACGACGTATCATGTATGTACTAAAGGAGCGTGAGCGATGGGGCGTGGAACCAAGTTGGCGCTTGGTGTGGTGTTCGGAGCGGCGATCCTGATCGTCGCTGGTCCGCCTGAAGGCGGACGCTACGTACTGGCCCAACAGGCCGGCGCGCCGGCTGAGGTGACCTTCACCAGGGATATCGCGCCGATTCTGCAGCGCAGCTGCCAGAACTGCCACCGGCCCGACGGCGTTGCGCCGATGTCGCTCGTCACCTACGAGGATGTCCGCCCCTGGGCGCGGTCCATCAAGACGCGGACTGCCATCGGTCCGCACCGCGGCGTCATGCCGCCCTGGTACATCGAAAAGAACGTCGGCATCCAGAAGTACAAGAACGATCCGTCGCTCAGCGACGCCGAGATCGCGAAGATTGCGAAATGGGCCGACAGCGGCGCGCCGCAAGGCAACCCGGCCGACATGCCGCCGCCTCGCAAGTTCGACTCGTTCGACACCTGGACGATCGGCCAGCCGGATCTCGTCGTGAAGTCCAACGAGATCCTGGTGAAAGCCAACGCGCCGGACTGGTGGGGTGAGATCGACAGCGTCGACTCGGGTCTGAAAGAAGATCGCTACGTCTCGGATCTGGAGATTCGGGAAGTCAACGACGTGCCGAAGGACGGGAGCGGGCGCGCGACCGTCGGCGGCCGTTACGTGTTCCACCACATGATCTGGGCGACCGACAACGGCGGCGGCGACGGCGTCAACGCGCCGTGGCCGGTCCACGAGGTCGGCCGCAACGCGGACCACTTTGCGCCGGACGCCGGACGTCTGCTCAGAGCGAACGCCAAGATCATCTCCAACTCGGTGCACCTGCACTCGAACGGCCGCGACACGAAGGCGCATCTCGAGATCGGCTTCAAGTTCCATCCGGCCGGCTACCGGCCGACGGTGAGAGCGTCGCAGAGCCGCAGCCTCGGCAACGGCGTCGACATTTCGATCCGCCCGATGGAAGCGAACCAGCAGCTGCATGCCTATACCGTGCTGCAGGAGCACACCAAGGTGACCTCGTTCGAACCGCACCTGCACGCGCCCGGCTCGCGGATGTGCCTCGAGGCGATCTGGGGCTACAACATTCAGACGTTGAGCTGCGCCGGCTACGACCACAACTGGGTCCGCGGCTACGACTACGCCGACGAGGCCGCGCCGCTTCTGCCGAAGGGGACGATCCTCCACATCATCGGCTACATGGACAACTCGCCGTCGAACAAGAACATTCCGGATCCGCGCAACTGGCAGGGATCGGGCAACCGTTCCGTGGCCAACATGTTCATCGATCTTGGTCAGGGCGTGGCGCTCAGCGACGAGCAGTTCATGCAGGAAATGATCAAGCGGCGTCAGACGTCGAAGAACGACTTCATTCCCGGCTGCCCGTTGTGCAATTCGCCGCAGGTGCGCAACGCGATGGCCACGACCAACAACAATCAACAGCAGCAACCGTAATAAGAGGTCGGGTGGAGTTTTCGCTGAACTGCTCGAAAACTCCGCCCGACCCCCTTTCAGCGAATAGAGCAAGAGGATGCGTGAAATGATTCGATCCGCTGTACGTACGCTCGTGCCCCTGTCGCTCCTGGTCGCGGCGATCGTGATCCTGTTCGGCCCACAGACCGGCGCTCAGTCGTATGCGAGCGGCCAGCAGGTGTGGACTGCGTACGAAGGCTGGGAACACGCCG
>Ga0075421_100013736_pt1 | contig 10100 bp, 9 predicted proteins | sample SoiMetdeltSBSDD5_FD_75292 | JGI IMG/M metagenome (GOLD analysis project Ga0075421, IMG submission 75292) | Bulk soil microbial communities from a Populus tree surrounding site in Tennessee, USA - Soil MetaG P. deltoides SBSDD5 | ecosystem: Environmental > Terrestrial > Soil > Tree plantation... | reverse complement strand
CCACGACCCATGGAAGCGGTACCGGCTCCACCCCGATCATCGTCACGCCGGCTGGCTGGTTCTCGACGGTGTGGTCGCTGCCCGCGATCACCACTACTTCCCCGATCAGGGACTCCCGGCGCACCGGCCCGAGCGGATCCTGCTGTTCGAGGCCGAAGAGGTCGACCACCTCGAGCGGGTGGGCGCCGAGCTGGACGCCAAGGTCCGGGCCCTCCTGTGCCACCGCAGCCAGTGGCGGTCGACCATGGGGATCGAGCCCGAGGGACCGCACCGGGCGGCCGAACAGGCCGCCTTCGAGGCCAGGGTCCGGGACGAGGCCGAGGCCGAGGTCGCCGGGCGGGGGCCCGGAATCGGCCCCGCCGAGGGGTTCAAGCTGATCGATAAGGTGTGACCCAGCGGCGTCCGGTCGCGAGAAGGGGGCCCGAAGGCCCCCTCCTCACCTGAGTAGAAGCTTGGTTGCTCGCCGGTTATCGACGGGCCCTTCGCTTCGCCGGACGCCGCTTTGCCGTCTTCTTGGCCGCAGCCTTGCGACGGCGACGCTTGACGGGCTTGGCCGCACCGGCAGCCTTACGACGACGACGCCTCACGGGCTTCGCCGCACCGGCAGCCTTACGACGACGACGCCGCTTCGCGGGCTTCGCCGCACCGACTGCCTTACGACGACGCCGCTTGGCCGGACGACGCTTGGCCGTCTTCTTCGCCGCGGTCGTCTTGCGACGACGACGCTTGGCCGGCTTCGCTGCGGCAGCCTTGCGCCGCCTCTTCGCCGGCTTCCGTGCCGTCGACTTGCGTGTCGTCCGACGCTTGGCGGTTGTCCGCCTCTTCGCCGGCTTCCGTGCTGTTTTCCTTGCTGATTTCCGTGCTGTGCGTCTTTTCGCCGGAGGCACGGTCACCACCTTTCCCTAGGGAGTATTGCTCAGCAGATACGCCGACAGATCGGCGGTCGCACCTACTTGTTCACGGCGGACTTGAAGCTGGCTCCAGCCGAGAACTTCACGCCCTTGGATGCCGCGATCTGAACCGGCTCGCCGGTACGCGGATTGCGCCCCGTGCGTGCCGCGCGCTCGGTACGGGACCAAGCGCCGAAACCGGGAATTGTGACTTTGTCGCCGCGCGAGACGGCACGTTCGACGACATCGATGAGCTTGTCGACGACGGTCGCCACGTCTTTCTTATCGACGTCACCACCTGCCGCCGAGTGAACCTCATCGATAAGTTCTGACTTGTTCACGCGGACCTCCGAGCTTGCGGCCAGGTATCTAAAGAAGTTGAACGCATCTTGTCCGCAATTTCAAGCATTTCCGTCAATTCTGTTCGACGCGCGTGCAAAGAGCAAGCTCACAGAGCATCATCCGCCCTCCAGCGCGTGAAATGCGCGGTCACTTTGCCGATCGGTGCCGACAATTTCTGACGCGGTACAGACAAATCGCGCACGTTCAACTGGTGTAAATGACGGTAACCCGCGCGACGATGCAAGTGGTGGATGTGCCGCTTGCAGACGGGGTGTACGACGCGTTCATCGTGTGGGCAGAGGAGCGCGATGACGGCGCGATCGCGGTCGATCTGACGATCACGACCGGCGCGCGCAAAGGCGATGTCGTGTCGGTCCGCGCGACGGATGCGCCGCAGGACGCGATCGCGCTCGTGGGGTTGCCGTGCGCGCTGCACGTGCGTGACGGTCAACCGCGCGTGGAGTGGTGAACTCTCCGCGAACCCCCGCTGACCAGCAGAAACGCCAGAGCCCGGCTGTCGTGGCCGGGCTGTCGCACGTCGGTCATGAGTTGCAGCCCCGAGCAGATTCGAACTGCCGTTTCCGCCTTGAGAGGGCGGCGTCCTAGGCCACTAGACGACGGGGCCACGCGCATCGGCCCGTGCACCGCTGCCGGTGCCCGGGACGTGTGCGGGCTCGGGGGGGAGGACTCGAACCCCCAACGACAGGACCAGAACCTGTTGTGTTGCCGATTACACCACCCCCGAAGGAACGGCCATGGTACCGAGTCCCGGCACGAGCTTCCCCACCCGATCGGGAGCCCGCGCCAGGCGCCCGAACCCGACGATGCGCCCGATGGCGACCCGCAGCGCCTCGCTCAGGAATCGGCGCCACTCGTCGACACCCGAGATCGGACTGCTGCGCGTGGGCGACGTGACGGCGTCGAGGCCCAGCTCGTTCGCGATGGACCGGATGCGCAGCGCATGGAACGGGTCGGAGACGAGCACGACCTTCTTCGCGTTTCGGTTGTCCAGCACACGAGAAGCAGCGGCGAGCGATTCCCACGACGTGCGGCTCGTCGTCTCGCGGAGGATCACCGAGTCGGGCACGCCTTTGCCGTGCAAATAGTTGGCGCCCGACGTCGCCTCCGTGAACTGGTCGCCGATCTGCTTGCCCCCGGTCACGACGATGAGCGGTGCGACGCGCTCGTGGTAGAGGTCCGCGGCGTGGTCGAGGCGGGCTTTGAACACCGCGGATGGCCGGCCGTTGTACTGCGCGGCCCCCAACACGACGATCGCCTCCGACTGTCGGGTGTCGTCGTGACGCGCTGCCCACCACACCTGCACGAACGTGACGACGTAGTACAGGGCAGCGGCGAGAACGACGACCATGCCCACCCGTCGCACGATCTTCCAGTTGATCGTCACCGGCCGCCTTCGAGCCGCTCGCGTGCAGCGCGCAGCCGCGCCAGTGTCCGCTCGCGTCCGAGCAGGAACATCGAATCGAAGAGCGGCAGGCCCGCGCTGCGACCCTCGACGGCGGTATAGATCACATGCATCACCTTGCGCGGCTTCACGCCGAGCGTCTCGAGGACGGGGCGGAGGTCGAGCGCCTCGATGGTCCACTCCTCGCACCCCTCGACGTACTCGATCACGGCGTCGAGGACCTCACGCGCTCGTTCCGTCTTCTCCACGCGCTCCCGTGACGCGGGATCGACGGCGAAGTCCTCCTCGTCGACGAAGAGGAAGTCCATCTGCTCGATGAGACCGTCGAGCGTGACGGCGCGCTCCTGCCCGATGCGCAGCGCGCCCCGGAAGACTTCGGGGTCGAGTCGGTCCCCGAACCTCGCCTCGGCGGCCGGTAGGGCCCGGCGCTCGAGCTCGTCGAGGTCGAGTCGGCGGATCCACTCGCCGTTCATCCAATCGAGCTTCTGGTGGTCGAAGAAGGCGGGCGAGTGGACGACGCGGTCGAGCTCGAATGCGGCGACGAGCTGGTCGCGATCGAGCACCTCGCGGCCGTCCTCGGGGCCCCAGCCCAAGAGCGCGAGGTAGTTGAGCAGCGCCTCGGGGAGATAGCCGGAGTCCCGGAACTCCTCGAGTGCGACGGCGCCGTGACGCTTCGAAAGCTTGGCCCGGTCCGCCCCCACGATCAGGGGAAGGTGCGCGTAGACGGGCCGGTCGGGTGCGCCGAGGGCCTCGCGCAGCGCGAGGACCCGATGGGTGGTGTCGAGCAGGTCCTCGCCCCTGATCACGTGCGTGATCCCCATCTCGACGTCGTCGACGGCGTTGGCGAGGAAGAACAGCGGCGTGCCGTCGGAGCGGACGATGACGAAGTCGGGGATCGTGGCCCAGTCGACGCCGACCTCGCCCCGGATGAGGTCCGTGAAGCTGCTCGTCCCGCTGTCGGGTGTGCGGAACCGCAGCGATCGGGGGCGCCCCTCGGCGGCGAGGCCGGCGCGCTGTTCGGCGCTGAGGTCGCGGCAGTGGCCGTCGTACCCCGGCGGGCGGCCTTCCGCCCGCGCCGCCTCGTTGCGCGCCCGCACCTCTTCTTCTGTGCAGTAGCACTCGTACGCTCGGCCCTCCGCGAGCAACCGGTCGGCGGCTGCGTGGTAGCGGTCGAAGCGGGTGCTCTGGAGAATCGGCCCCTCGTCCCAGTCGAGGCCGAGCCAGGCAAGCGTGTCCTCGATCCCCGCGATCCACTCCGGGCGCGATCGTGCGACGTCGGTGTCCTCGATCCGGAGGATGAAGGTCCCGGCCTGGTGGCGGGCGAACAGCCAGTTGAACAAGGCCGTGCGGGCGCCGCCGACATGCAGGGACCCGGTCGGAGCGGGTGAGAACCGCACCCGCGGGGCGTCGGGCATGACGGCTCGAGTGTAGGGGCGAGCCAATTGCCCGTTTCGGACGGCTTGCGCCGCTCAGGCGCCGGAGGAGAGATCGTCGAGGAGCTTGCGGGCGATCACGACGCGTTGAATCTGGTTCGTGCCCTCGTAGATCTGGGTGACCTTGGCGTCCCGCATCATGCGCTCGACCGGGAAATCGCGGCTGGTGCCGGCGCCACCCAGCAGCTGGACGGCGTCGGTGGTCACGCGCATCGCCGTGTCGGACGCGAACAGCTTCGCCATCGACGACGCCTTGGAGACACCGGGGGCGGCGGCGTCGACACGGGCGGCGGCGTCGACACGGGCGGCGGCGGCGTACACCAGCAGCCGCGACGCCTCGAGCTGCGTGGCCATGTCGGCGAGCATGAACTGGACGCCCTGGAAGTCGGCGATCCGCTGGTCGAACTGGCGGCGCTCGAGCACGTACGCGCCTGCGACGTCGAGCGCACCCTGGCCGATCCCCAGGGCCTGGGCGCCGATGACGGGCCGGGACACGTCGAGCGCCTCGAGCGCGTAGTGGAACCCGCTCCCCTCGTCGCCGATCAAGTTCCCGCGGGGCACGGCGACGTCGTCGAGCAGGACCTCGCCGGTCGGCGACCCGCGCATGCCGATCTTGTGCTCCAGTTTGCCGATCGAGAAGCCGGGCCAATCGGGCTCGACCGCGAACGCGCTGATCCCCCGGTTGCCGTCGTCGGGGCGGGTCTTGGCGAAGATCGTGTACACGCTCGACCTGCCGGCAGTGGTGATCCAGGCCTTGCGGCCGTTCAGGATCCAGTGGTCGCCGTCTCGGACTGCCCTGGTCGTCATCGACGCGACGTCGCTACCGGCGTTGGGCTCGGACAGGCAGTAGCTGGCCTGCTCCTCCCCGCTCACCACGCCGGGGAGATAGCGACTCTTCAGCTCGTCCGACCCGTGGTTCACGATCGCGGTCACGCCCGTGCGGGTGACCAGCGTGGTGAGAGCCGTCGACGCGCAGGCACGCGCCAGCTCCTCGATCACCAACGCCGTCGTCAGGAGATCGCCGCCGTCACCGCCGAGCTCGGGGGCGTACAGGGCCCGGACGAAGCCGGAATCGCGCACGGCGTCCAAGCTCGCCTGCGGGTAGTCCTCGTGCTGGTCGACCTCCGCCGCGTGGGGGGCGATCTCTTTCTCGGCGAAGCGCCGGAGTGCGGCCCGGAACTCCTGGTGCTCCTCCGAGAGCATGAAATTCCCGCCGCTCACAACCTGACATCGTAGTCAGGGTTCTTCGATGCGTATCTCACCGTCGCTATGCGACGTTCAGATACGCATCGTTTGATAGCGGCGACAGTGTCATACCCGGCTGCTTTCATTCGGGCATGGAACGGACTCCGGCGCAAAGGACTCGCGAGACCGTCGCTCGACGCGCTCAGAATCAGCACGGTGTATTCAGCCGCACACAAGCCGTCGAAGCCGGGATGCATCCCAGCGCGATCGAGCGCCGTGTGCGGACGGGTGCTTGGGAGGCGGTCGACCATGGCGTGTACCGCGTCGCAGGGACGCCGTCCGGCTGGCGTCAGCGGCTCATGGCGGCGTGCCTTGCCGGCCCTGCCGTCGCATCACACCGATCGGCCGCCGCCTTGCTGGGGTTCGTCGATTGCACGGAGGACATCTTCGAGGTGACCGCCCTGCGCCACCGTCGGCGCCACAGCAGCGACGTCGTATGGCACGAGTCGTATTGTCTCGATCCCCCTGACGTCGCTGATGTCGACGACATTCCGGTGACCCGACCGGGTCGAACGCTCCTCGATCTCGGCGTCGTACTGGACGCCGATCGTCTCGAGGAACTCCTGGACGACGGGCTGCGTCGAGGATGGTTCTCGGTAGACACCCTTGCGAGACGATGGGAGCAGCTCGGCGGTCTCCTTCGGCCTGGTGGTCGCGTGGTCCGAGCAGTGCTCGACCGGAAGGAAGCGCGCACGCGGCCGGCGGGGAGCATCCTCGAGACCCGGTTCAGGCAGTTGCTGCGCCGCTCGGGCCTGCCAGAGCCGTTATCCCAGTACGAGGTGTACGACGGCGACGAGCTCGTCGCCCGTGTCGACTTCGCGTACCCCGACTTCGGCATCGTCATCGAAGTCGACGGCGAAGAGCGGCACGCAGGCCGATCGCCGCGTCAGCGCGATGCCCAACGTGACCGTCGTCTCGTCGCCTTGGGCTTCTACCCCCTCCGCTTTTATTGGGACGACGTGCAGAACAATCCGGGGGTCGTCGCCCGAGATGTCAACGACGCCATCCGACGTTCAGCGTGATGCGTATCTCAACGTCGCATAGCGACGGTCAGATACGCATCGCCTCGACACCCGACTTCAGCGCTTCGCGCGCTTCGTCGAGGTGGGCGGGGAGGGCGGAGGGCGCGAGGCGGAGGATGTCGACGGGGACCGCATCGACCAGTGCTCGGCGCTCGTAGTAGTTGTGCTGCGCGCCTTCCACCGCGCGCACACGCCAATCGACGAACTCGGGGTCGGCGTCGCCGGTGTACCCCATGATCTGCATCCCGACGTCGACGTCTGTGATGACGGGCGCCCGGCCGAAGAGCGCGGCGCGCCGCATGGCGATCTCGGCCACGACGGCGACGGCGTCGTCCGGATGCTCGTGCGGCGCCAGCGCAAAGCGGTCGCGCAACCGGTTGGCGAGCGTCAGCGCGTAGCCGACGTTCGGTCCCGGCGAGCCGAGCAGCTTGCCGTACGGCTGCCCACCCGGCAGGTCGCCGGGCCGGTTCGCCACCCATGACCGAGCCGGCGGCATCTTGACGCCGGGAGGGAGGTTGGGCTCCTGGCGCGGCTCTTCGTCGAGCCGCTCGGGGACGAAGGGGTCGGTGGGCATGAGGATTGCTAGCTGCGCAGCTCGGCGCGCAGCAAGCCGTAGACGAGCGAGTCCTCGAGCGCCTGCCACGACGCGTCGATGATGTTCTCGCCCACGCCGATCGTCGTCCAGCTCTGATCGCCATCCGTGGAGTCGATGAGGACCCGCGTGACGGCACCGGTGCCCTTGTGGCTGTCGAGGATGCGCACCTTGTAGTCAGTGAGATGAACGTGATCGAGCGCCTTGTATCGGCCGTTGAGTGCCTTTCGGAGCGCCTTGTCGAGCGCGTTCACCGGCCCATTGCCGCGAGCGGTCTCGTCAAAAGGCTGTCCGTCGGCTTCGCCCACGACAATGGCCCGCGTCGACACGTGGTCGGATTGCTGTTCGGCGATGACTTCCCAGGAGCCGACGTCGAACCACTCCTGTTGCCACCCGGACATCCTTCGCATGAGCAATTCCAGCGACGCATCGGCGGCTTCGAAGTGGTAGCCCTCGTGCTCGAGCTCCTTCACCTTTTGGGCGACCTCGCCGAGTGTCGGCTGATCAAGGTCGATCTCGAACTCCTTGGCCTTGAGTCCGATCGTGCTTCCCCCTGCGAGCTCCGATACGAGCACGCGGGTGTGATTGCCGATGGCTCCCGGAGAGACGTGCTCATAGGCATCGGGGCGCTTTCGAAGCGCGCTCGTATGAAGGCCGGCCTTGTGAGCAAAGGCTGATTCGCCGACGTACGCCGCCTGCGGGTTCAGCGCCATGTTCACGAGCTCGGCGACGTGATGGGCGACCGGCGTGAGCCGGTCGAGCCGGTCCCGCGGGATCGTGTCGATCCCCATCTTCAGCGTGAGGTTCGGGATGATCGCTGTGAGGTTGCAGTTCCCCGTGCGCTCGCCATACCCGTTGATCGTTCCCTGCACCTGCGTGGCGCCGCCCTGCACTCCGGCGAGCGCGTTGGCGACGCCGGTGCCGGCGTCGTCGTGGAGGTGGACTGCGACGGCGACATCGCCACCGAAGTAGTCGACGACCTCGCGCACGATCCGCTCGACCTCATGCGGAAGCGTGCCGCCGTTGGTGTCGCACAGGACGAGATGGGACGCGCCGGCCTGCGCCGCGCCCTCGAGCACCCGCAGCGCGAACTCGGAGTTGCTGCGATAGCCGTCGAAGAAGTGCTCGGCGTCGAAGAGCACCTGGCGACCGTTCGCACGGAGGTACTCGACCGAGTCGGCGACCATCGCCGCGCCCTCGTCGAGCGTGGTCTGGAGCGCCTCGGTGACGTGGTAGTCCCACGACTTGCCGACAATGCACACGGCCTCGGTCCCGGCGTCGAGGAGCTGGCGCAACGTGTCGTCCGAGTCGACCTTTCCCTTGACGCGCCGCGTCGAGCCGAACGCGACGACCTTGCTCGTCTCGAGCTTCAGCTCGGCGGGAATGCGACGGAACAGCTCGTCGTCCTTGGGGTTCGCCCCCGGCCAGCCGGCCTCGATGTACTGCACGCCGAGCCAGTCGAGCTGCTCGGCGATGCGGAGCTTGTCGTCGACGGTGAGGGAGATGCCCTCGAGCTGCGCGCCGTCTCGCAGGGTGGTGTCGTAGATCTCGACGCTGGTCGGTGCGTTACTCGCGGGCATATTCCAACCACTCTTTGTATTGCGGCACGTCGCCGTGGACGGTGGCGAAGTAGGTCTCCTGGATCTTGCGCGTGATCTCGCCCGGCTCGCCGATCTCGCGTTCGTCGACCGAGCGCATCGGGACGATCTCGGCGGCGGTGCCGGTGAGGAACGCTTCGTCGGCGCAGTAAAGGTCGGTGCGGAGCAGGTTCTCCTCGCGCACCTCGATGCCGAGGTCGCTGGCGATGGTCATCACCGAGTCGCGCGTGACTCCCTCGAGCGCGCCCGACGACAGCGGCGGCGTGACGAGGCTGCCGTCCTTGACCACGAAGATGTTCTCGCCCGTGCACTCGGCGACGAAGCCCTGCGAGTTGAGCAGGATGGCCTCGTCGTAACCCGACTTGAGCGCCTCCACCTTGGCGAGACTCGAGTTGATGTAGATGCCGGTGCCCTTCGCCGCCACGGGGTTCACGTTCGGGTCCATGCGGCGCCACGACGACACCTGCAGCCGCACGCCGTGCTTGACCGCTTCGTCACCGAGGTACGTGCCCCACGGCCACACCGCGATCGACACGTTCACCGGGCACGGCAGCGGGTTGAGCCCCATCTCCCCGTAGCCGAGGAAGGCAATGGGCCGGATGTAGCAAGACTCGACCTCGTTGACCCGGATGGTCTCCTTCGTCGCCTCGACGAGCTCCTCGAGCGAGTACGGGACGTCCATCAAGAAGAGGTGCGCCGACTGGAGCAGGCGGCGCAGGTGGTCGGTCAGGCGGAACACAGCCGGTCCGTTCGCGGTCGGGTAGGCGCGGATGCCCTCGAACACGCCCGAGCCGTAGTGGAGCGTGTGGGTGAGGACGTGGATGCGGGCGTCGTCCCAGTCGACGAGCTTGCCGTCCATCCAGATCTTCGCCGTCTTCTCGATGGGCATCCGTTACACCCTTTCTGCGATCGCGTCGCCGATCTCCGACGTGGTCCCGGCCACGTCGTCGGAAGCGGACACAGCCTTCTCCACCCGGGCAGCCGCCTCGGTCTCGCCCAGGAAATCCAACAGCATGGCTACCGAGATGATCGCAGCCCGAGGGTCGGCCTGCCCGCTTCCCGCGATGTCGGGCGCCGAACCGTGGACGGGCTCGAACACCGACGGGCTCGTCCGGGCGGGGTTGAGGTTGGCCGAAGCGGCCCTGCCGATCCCGCCCGAGACGGCACCGCCGAGGTCCGTGAGGATGTCGCCGAAGAGGTTGTCGGTGACGATCACGTCGTAGCGGCCGGGGTCCTGCACGAGGTGGATGCACGCGGCGTCGACGTGTTGGTAGGCCGTCGTGACGTCGGCGTACTCGCCCGCAACCTCGTCGAAAGCCCGCTGCCAGAGGTCGCCCGCGAACGTCAGCACGTTCGTCTTGTGCACGAGCGTCAGGTGACGACGTTCACGCGACCGGGCGAGGTCGAACGCGAACCGCACGCAGCGTTCGACGCCGAGACGGGTGTTCACCGAGCCTTGCGTCGCGACCTCGTGCGGAGTGCCCTTGCGCAGGAAGCCGCCCTCCCCCGCGTAGACGCCCTCGGTGTTCTCGCGCACGACCACGCAGTCGACGCC
>Ga0075421_100013733_pt1 | contig 10101 bp, 4 predicted proteins | sample SoiMetdeltSBSDD5_FD_75292 | JGI IMG/M metagenome (GOLD analysis project Ga0075421, IMG submission 75292) | Bulk soil microbial communities from a Populus tree surrounding site in Tennessee, USA - Soil MetaG P. deltoides SBSDD5 | ecosystem: Environmental > Terrestrial > Soil > Tree plantation... | reverse complement strand
TCAACCTCCCGGGGTCGAGCATCGTCTCGCCGGGCAACTTCGGCGTCAGCACGAGCACGCTGACGACGGTCAGCAGCTTCGGGACTCAGCGCCAGATCCAGTTCGGGCTGAGGTATAACTTCTGAGGAATGGCCCACGGATGACGCGGATTGGACGGATCGGCACGGATCAGAATCCGCCGTGGAGGGATTGATTACCCATGGAAGTCATCCGGCAACCCAAAATCCATGACGTCATTGTCATCGGGTCGGGCGCCTCCGGCGGCATGGCGGCCTGGAATCTGACCCGTCAAGGCATCAAGGTGCTCATGCTCGATGCCGGCGGGCGGTTCAATCGCGCTGACTTCTGGACTCACGTCATGCCTTACGAGTGGCGCGAAAGGGTTGGGCGCGGGGAACAGCCGCCCCAGTTCTTTCTCTCCGAGCAGGAGCAGCCACTGCTGACGCCGCCAGGTCAGCCCTACCAGCTGCTGCGCGTCTGGGGTCACGGCGGCAAGACCAACGTCTGGGGGCGCGTCAGCCTCAGGTGCTCGGACCTCGACTTCAAGTCTGCGGAGCGCGACGGCTGGGAAATCCCGTGGCCGATCAGCTACAAAGACATCGCTCCTTATTACGACCGGGTCGAGCAATTGATCGGGGTCTGCGGCGGGGACGACGATTCGGACTCGCTCCCGGGGAGCAAGTACCACCTGCCGCCGCCCAGGCTCCGTTGCGGGGAATGGCTCCTGAAAAACGCCGCCGCGCGGGTCGGCATTCCGATCGTCAACGTCCGGCGGGCCGTGCTCACAAAAGATCACCGGGGCTTCCCGCAGTGCCACTACTGCGGGGCTTGCGGGCGGGGTTGCGACACTGCCAGCTTTTTCAACTCGGCGGACCACTTGCTGCCGTTCGCCCTGAAGACCGGACGCCTCGAGCTGCGTTCGAACGCGGTCGCCGCCCGGATTCTCGTCGACGACGAGGGAAGGGCTGCCGGGGTGCAATACTTCGATCGACACTCGAGGCGGGAATATCAGGTGCGCGGCAAGGTCGTGGTGCTGGCGGCCTCTTGCATCGATTCCACGCGGATTCTCCTCAACTCCAAGTCCAGGCTTTACCCAAACGGGATCGGCAACGGCTCCGGCGTCATCGGCAAGTACCTCTGCGATCAAGTCAGACTGACGGTCAGGGCCTTCCTGCCACAGCTCTACGGTACGGCGGCGATCAACGACGACGGCATCGGGGGCGAGCACATCTACCTGCCCCGCTTCAATCATCGCGGCCCGAAGCGGGATTACCTGAGGGGCTTCGGGGTACAATTCTTCGGGTCGGGGTGCCTGCCCGGGGCGGGCCATTTCGCCGGCAGTCTGCCGGGCTTCGGCTCCTCGTTCAAGAAAGAGGTCAGGCGCCGGTATCCTGCCTCGGTCGCGCTCTTTCCCTTCGGCGAAGTTCTGCCGCGAGCGGACAACTATGTGACGGTCGAGGGCACGCCCGAGGACCAGTATGGCGTGCCCCTGCCGAAGATCGTCTACTCCTTCGGGGACAACGAGCGCAGGATGGTGAAGGACATTTACGACACGCTGGAGCTGATCCTCACGGAGGCCAAAGCCGAAATCTTTCAGCTGCAGCGCGACCGCCTGGACGCGCCCGGCTCGTCGATCCACGAGCACGGGACGTGCCGCATGGGGGCCGACCCGAAAAGATCCGCCCTCAATCAATTCTGCCGCATGCACGAGGTGAAAAATCTATTCGTGGTCGACGGCAGCGCCTTTACCACGGCCACCGAAAAGAACCCGACCTTGACGATTCTGGCCCTCGCCTGGCGCGCCACAGACTATCTGGCCGGCGAGGCGAAGAAGGGGAACCTCTAAGATGAAACGAGACAGGGGGACTGAACGGTGACCAGGACCGTCGTCATCGCCGGGGCGCTCGACACCAAAGGCGCGGAGTTCGCCTTCGTCAAAGAATTGATTGCGGCCAGCGGCCTGACGCCGCTGCTCATCGACTTCGGGGTCTTGGGCGACCCGGAAATCCCGGCCGACGTGAGCAACGCGGAAGTTGCCAGGGCCGGCGGCGGAGACCTCCGGCAACTGCGCGCCTCGAGGGACAAGGCCGAGGCGATGAGAGTCATGACCGCCGGATTGACGGCCGTCGTCCGGGGGCTTTGGGCGAAGGGGCAGTTGCAGGGCATGCTCAGCATGGGCGGCACCGGCGGGACCGCCATCGCGACCGCGGCCATGCGCCTCCTGCCGGTGGGCGTGCCCAAAGTCATGGTCACGACGGTGGGCGGGGGGGATACGTCGGCTTACGTCGGCAGCCGGGACATCACGATCATGCCTTCGGTGGTCGACGTCGCGGGCATTAATCGGATCAGCCGGACGATTTACGCCAACGCCGCGGGCGCGATTGCGGGCATGGTCCTGAGCGAGCCCGCAACGCCCGCGCCCGAGCGCCCTCTGATCGCCGCTTCCATGTTCGGCAACACCACCGAGTGCGTCGATCGTTCCCGCGCGGGGCTGGAAAAGGAAGGCTTCGAAGTGCTCGTCTTCCACGCCACCGGCGCCGGCGGCAGGACCATGAAAAGCCTGGTGGAAGACGGCTTCATCACGGGGATTTTCGACGTCACCACGACCGAACTCGCCGACGAGGTCTGCGGCGGCGTCTTCAGCGCCGGGCCCGACCGCATCCGGATGGCGTCGTCGCGGGACGTCCCCCTCCTGCTCGCGCCCGGTTGTGTCGACATGTGTAATTTCTGGGCGCGGGCCACGGTCCCCCCGCAGTACCGAAGTCGCAATCTGTACGAATGGAATCCCAACGTCACGCTCATGCGCACCGACGTCGAAGAGAATCAGAAAATCGGAGAAATGCTGGCGGCCACCGCCAATCTTGCCAAAGGGGCGGTGGCGGTGCTCGTCCCCCTCCGAGGGGTCTCGATGCTCGACAGCCCGGGCGGTCCGTTCTGGGACCCGGAGGCAGACCGCAGTTGTTTCGAGGCGATCAAGCGGAACTTGCGCGGGGATGTCCTGGTTGCCGAAGTGGACGCCAACGTCAACGACCCGGAGTTCGCCGATCGGGCGATTGAATTGTTGCTGCGGATGATCAAAAAGTCGGCTTAGGAGGTGCGATGTTTAGTCGATCGGAATGTCTCGAGAGGTTGAAGGCGGTGGTCGGGGCGGGCCAGTGCGTCATCGGTAGCGGGGCCGGCACGGGGCTCAGCGCGAAGTGTGCTGAGGCCGGGGGGGCGGATCTCATCGTGGTTTATAACTCCGGCCGTTTCCGGATGGCCGGGTGCGGCTCCCTGGCCGGGCTCATGCCCTACGGCGACGCCAATGCCATCGTCATGGAGATGGGGCGTGAGGTGCTGCCGGTGGTCAAGAATACCCCGGTCCTGGCCGGCGTTTGCGGCACCGACCCGTTCCGTCTCAAGGACGTCTTCTTAAGACAACTGAAGGAGGCGGGCTTTTCGGGCGTGCAAAATTTCCCCACCGTCGGCCTCTGCGACGGCATCTTCCGCGCCAACCTCGAAGAGACCGGCATGGGCTACGACCAGGAAGTGGAGACGATAGCGCGGGCGAGCAGGCTCGGCCTGCTGACGACGCCTTATGTCTTCAACGCCGAGGAGGCGCTCGAGATGGCCGGGGCGGGGGCGGACGTGCTCGTGGCCCACGCCGGGCTGACCACCAAAGGACTCGTCGGCGCCAAGAGTGCGATGACGCTGGATCAGGCGGCGGAGTTAGTGCAACGCGTCGCCGACGCGGGCAAGTCCGCCAACCCGGAAATCCTGGTCCTCTGCCACGGCGGCCCCATCGCCGAGCCGGAGGATGCCGCCTACGTCCTGACACATACCCGCGGGGTGCACGGGTTTTTTGGCGCTTCGTCGATCGAGCGTCTGCCTACCGAGGTCGCGATCACATCCCAGGTGAAGCGGTTTAAAGAATACCGGATGGCCCACGGATGAGACGGATTGGGCGGATCGGCACGGATCAGATCAGTGACAATCCGTCGCATCCGTGTCATCCGTGGGCTATTCCCAGGCCGATGAATACTCTGAGTGCTGCTTTCGCCGTCGTCTTGATCTGCGCCGCCGGGGCGTCCGCTCAGCCCGAGCGTTTCGAGCTTCCGGCCGAGCAGCGGACCGGCTCGATCCGGCGCATCTTCGTCCTGCCGCACAGCCACCTCGACATCGGCTTTACCCTCCCGCCCGACCAGGTGGCCCGTGACTACAAAGACAGCATCGACGCCGCCATCCGGTTAGCGCGCGAGAACAGCGACTTCCGATGGACCATCGAGTCGGCGTGGATGCTCGGCGAGTGGCTGCGCCGCACGGAGGACGAGCGCCTGATCGCGGAGCTCCGGCGGCTCCTCCAGGAAGGCCGCATCTCTCTGGGGGCCGCGTTCGGCAATATGCATAGCGGCTTGATGGATACCGAGGAGATGAACCGCCTCATCTATCTCGGCGAGTCCTTCCGCCGCCGCTTCGGCGTCCGGTCCGAAGTGGCCTTCCAGAACGACGTTCCCGGCTTCTCCTGGGCCTACCCGCGCGTCCTGGCCGGCAGCGGCGTGAAATATTTGATCACGGGGTTGAACCTCTTCATCGGCGGCGGCAACAACCTGGGTGTCCGCCACACCCCATTTTATTGGGTCGGTCCCGACGGCAGCCGCGTCCTCACCTGGTTCGCCTATGACTCGTACGTCGAAGGGTACCGCTGGAAGCTGAGCAGTGGGGCTTCCATTGAGGAGATGGAGGGCACCGTGGCGCGGCGCCTCGCATGGCTCGAGCGCAACGGTTACCCCTACGACACGTACCTCCTCATGGACGGGATCGGCGATAACGGCGACCCAAGAAGCGCTCACCGGGCGCTGCTGCGCGTCCGCGAGTGGAATCGCCGCCACCCGGAACTCCCGATCAAGCCGTGCACGGCGGAGGAGTTCTTCCAGTACTTGCTCGGAAAATACGGCGACCGGTTCAAGGAAGTCCCCGGCGACGCCGCGGGCCATTGGGAACTCGTCAAGCTGAGCGTTCCGGAGGCGGCGTCGCGCATGCGTGAGACCGCGGCTCTTCTGCCGGCGGCGGAAGCCCTGGCGACGATTGACTCGGAGCTCAACGGCTCGACGTTCGCGCGTTACGATTTTTCCGACGCCTGGCGCGAGCTTCTCGTCTTCCACGAGCACACCGCCAGCGCCGGGCCGGGCTGGCCGCGCTACTTCGGCCGCTGGCAAACGGATTGGAACAACGCCGCGCACTATGCCGCGGCCATGAGTGGTTACTCCAACGCCCGGCAGTTGTTCGACAAGGCGATCGCCCGGCTCGCCGGGTCTGCAGGCCTCTTCGATCCGGCGCGCGAGTCGAGGGAGGCGGAAGCGACGGTTCTGGTCTACAACGGCCTCTCCTGGCAGCGCGGCGGCCCGGTGGTCGTCGACCGCCTGCCGTCCGCGCTGCGGGACGGACCCGTCGAAGTGCTCGACCGGGCGACCGGGGCGGTGCTGCCGAGCCAGGACCTCCCGGGTACTCACCGTCACATCCTCTTCTTCGCGCCCCCGATACCGGCGACGGGCTACCGCCTCTTTACGGTGCGTCGGGCCCCTGCGCCGCACGCCGCGGCCGGCGCCTTCCCGATCGACGTGAAATTGGACGAGCAAGGTTGGATCGCGTCGATGCGCGACACCGCCCGCGGAGTTGAGATGGTGGACGCGAAGTCGGAGAGACCGTTCGGCAGTCTCTATCTCTCCCGGAAAAACGCCGAGTACCAATCGGCCGGAGCCTCCGCGCCCGAAACAGCCTTTGTCGATGGGCCGGTCACTCGGCGCCTCGAAGTGGCGCGCCGGAATTCGCCTTTGCGCCGGACCGTCGTCACGCTCTACCACGCAGCCCCCTATGCCGATCTGGCATTCGACCTCGATCTCGCCGCCCTCGACGAGACGTCGGTCCGGTACGCCGTCGCCTTGCCCATCGCTGCGTCGGAGCAACTGTGGCTCGACGGGCCCGGACTGGTCTTCCGCGTCCCGCAGGACCTCCTCCCCGGCGGCGGAGCCATGCAGTACGCGCCGCTTCACTTCGCCCACTTCCGCCGGGACGCGCGGACGGGAATCACGCTGGCGAACCGCGACGCCTTTCTTCTGCGGCCGGACCGGCTTTTCCTCCTGGCCTCCGAGGGCCTGCTCGCGGAGACTCGGGATGAGGGGACGCAGCGCCTCTTCCGCACTGAGCCTCGCGGTTCCAGGATTCAGTCGTTTCGCTTCCGCCTCGCGGTCCAGGACGGGGGCGCCGCTGACTGGAAGCGGCTCGGCGCCGAGTTGAATCTGCCGTTACAGGCTGCTATCGTCTCGCCGACGAAGCTGCCGCCGGAGCGGAGCTTTCTCGCGGTCAGTCATGGTAATGTGCGGATCACGGCTTTCAAGCCGGCGGAATCCCGGCCCGGCTGGCACGTGCTCCGGTTTCAGGAGACGGGGGGCGAGACTGCGGAGAAGGTCCGCCTGGTGACACCGTTCCAATTCTCCGAAGCCCTGATCGCCAATATCGTGGAGACGCCTTCGGGCGCTCGGGCGGACCTCGCGAGCTTGAGCCTGAAGCCTTGGCAGACACTGACAATTCTCGTGCGGATGCAGCGTTAAGGCATTCGTTCGCCTGTTCGCGGGAGGTCCCCCTGATGACGCGCAGAAAACGCCGCACCCGTGTGAATCGGCACACGGCGATCGAAGCCGGCCCCGGCATGCGCAGACAGTCATCACCGAGGCAGCGCCCGGCGTCTGACACCGGGCTTCCTTCCCGAGGAGGACTATGCGACGCAGAACAGAGTTTGCGTGTTTGACGGTTGCACTGTTGGCCGCGCTGGCGATTCAATCCCCGGCGCAGGATTTTCGCGCCACCATCTCCGGCCAGGTGACTGACGCCAACGGCGCCGTCTTACCCGGGGCCGCCATCACGGCCCGCCAAACCGCGACCAACGCCATCTACAAGGCCGAGTCAGGCGCCGACGGCGAATTCGCGCTGCGGAATCTGGAGCCGGGGGGGTACGTGATTACCGCCGAGAAGGGAGGTTTCCGCCAGCTCGTGCGCGAAGGCGTCGTCCTCCGGATCGCCGACCGGGCGACGCTCAACCTGGTCATGCAGACGGGCGAGTTGAGCCAGTCGGTGACCATCCGCGAAGACATCGCGCAGTTGCAGACCGAGACGGCCGTGCGCGGCATCGTTGTCGACTCCACCCGCGTGCTCAACACCCCGCTCCAGGGCCGGAATATGTTCGCCATTGCCTGGTCGGTACCTGGCGTGCAGATCGCCGCCTCGGTGACGAGACTGCGCCCGTTCGACATCGCGGGCAGCACTTCCATCCAGATCAACGGCGGGCGCCGGGGCCAGAATGACGTGCAAGTGGACGGCGTCAGCGCCGTCTACCAAAACGGCCAGGTCTCGTTCGTCCCCTCGATCGATTCGGTCGGCGAATTCAAGGTGGTGACCAATGCTTTTGACAGCCAGTACGGCTTCACCACCGGCGGCGTCGTCACTTCCGTCACGCGGGCGGGCGCGAACCAGTGGCACGGGGGCGCGTTCGAGTTCCTGCAAAACACCTTGCTCAACGCCAACGAGTTCAACTCGAACCGCGCTGGCATCCCGCGCCAGCGGTCGAACATCAACACCTTCGGGGGCAACCTCAACGGCCCCGTCTTCAAGGACAAGCTCTTTTTCGCCTATTCCTACGAGGGGATTCGCCAGAGCATCCCGGACCCGTTCACCACCTCCATCCCGACGCCGGCACAGCGCGCCGGCGACTTCTCGCAAAGCCGCCTGCCGAACGGCCAGCTCCAGGTAATCTACGACCCGCTGACGACCCGGACTGACCCGGCCACGGGCCGCCTCGTCCGTGACCCGTTCCCGGGGAATCGAATCCCCGAGGGCCGGATCAGCCCGGTGGCGCGTGCCGCACTGGCCTTTCTCCCACAGCCTAATGCGCCGGGGGATTCGCTGGGGCTCAACAACTACACCAACAGCGCGGCCATCCCGCGCTTCATCGGCAATTTCAATTCGCACTCCGGGAGGGTGGACTACAACCTTTCGGAGGCGACCAAAATGTTCGGCCGCATCGCCTTCAACCGGCTCGACGAGGAGCGGGGATTCCGTTACGGCAACGCGGCCGACCCCGCCGGCAACGTGCCCTTCACCCGGCAAAATTACAACGGGGTCTTCGCCGTGACGCGGACCTTCGGCCCGACGATGGTGGCCGACGCCCGGTTCGGCGTGGCGCGCTTCACGTCCCCGCAGGGTAACAAGCTGGGCGCGGACTTCGACCTCGCGGAGTTGAATTTTTCGCCCCGGTTCATCAGCCAGGCGTTGAACCATTTCCCGATCTTCCGCTTTCAGGATTACGAGGGGCTCGGCTCGAACAGTTTCCGCGTGACGCCGGCCTCGACGGTCTATCATTTCGTCGCCACGCTCTCGAAGGTCGCGGGGGCGCACCTCGTCAAGGCCGGCTTCGAGACGCGGCTCAACCGTGTCAACGAGCGGAACCCCGGCAACGCCAACGGCTCCTTCAATTTCAATTCCCAGTTCACGCAGCAGGACCCGCTCGCCGGGGCAGCGCGCGATTCGGGCAACCCCATCGCCTCGTTCCTGCTCGGCTACCCGGCGTCGGGCAACATCGAGGTGCGGGCCTTCCCGGCGCGCCAACAAATCTCTTACGCCGGCTTCGTGCAAGACGACTGGCGGTTGACCGGCAGGCTGAGACTGAATCTCGGGGTGAGGTACGAATACATCACCGCGATGACGGACCGCTTCGACAACATCAACCGCGGCTTCGACCCGACGGCGCCGCTGCCGGTCCCGGTGCCCGGCTTCGCCGGGGCCGGCAACATCAGGTACGCGAACGTTGGCGGGGAGCCGCGCGGCGCCTTCGAGCCGGACCGGAACAACCTCATGCCGCGTTTCGGCGTGGCCTATCAGCCGGATGACCGGACGGTGCTGCGCGGCGGCGCGGGCATGTTCTACGCCCAGGTGTGGGACGACCCGGGCGCCTTCGGCTTCTCGCAGCAAACGCCGCTGGTGACCGGGACGCGCGTCGGCATCCCGGACGTCGACATTCGCGACCCGTTCCCCGCGGGGCTCTTGCCCGCCTCGCGCGAGCGCACCAACACGCTCGGCCAGAGCTTCACGGTTTTCAGCCCGGAACGCCGCGTGCCCTACGTCTGGCATTACTCGTTCGAGTTTCAGCGCCAGCTGCCCTGGGACATGCTCTTCTCGACGGGGGTCGCCGGCAGCAGTTCCCGCGCCCTCCCGGTGAGCCAGTCGATCAACGAAATTTCGGCGGCGGATTTGGCGCGCGGCGCCTCGTTCCTGACGCAGCAGGTGCCGAATCCGTTCGCGGGCCTCGCCCCGGGCACGGGGCTCAACGGGGCGACCGTGCAGCGGCAGCAGTTGCTGCGCCCGTTCCCGCAGTACGGGGGCATCGTCGTCCAGGGCTTCGCCGGGGGCACGAGTCAATACTGGGGCTGGCAGTCGTCGTTGCAGAAGCGTTTCTCCGCGGGCGCAACCTTCACCGTCTCGCACACCTGGGCGAAGCTCATGGAGAGGATCAATTTCCAGAACGCGCAGGACGTGGAGCTCGAAAAGCAGATCGCGGAGAACGACGTGACCCACAACGTCGGCATCAACGGCAGCTACGAACTCCCCTTCGGGCGCGGCCGGAAATACTTCTCGTCGGCCGGCGCGGTGGTCAACGGAATCCTCGGCGGGTGGGCGGTCAACGGACTGGTCAGGCTCCAGAGCGGCATGCCGACGACCTTCCCGACCAACGCCGAGCCGGTCTTCGCGGTCGACCCGATCCCCCCGGATCAGACGATCGACCAGTGGTATGCGCCGGGGTCATTCCGCACCCAGGCGCCTTTCACGCTGCGGCGCTTCTCCAACCGTTACGGCCGGCTGAGGAATCCGCCGATCCGCAACTTCGACCTCTCGGCGTTCAAGAGCTTCCCGCTCACCGAGCGCGTCACCATGCAGTTCCGGGCGGAGTTCATCAACGCCTTCAACACGCCCCAGTTCTTCAGCGGCCCCGAGACCAACCCGGCTTCGGCCAATTTCGGGAAGATGGGCGGCGGAGTCCGGTCGCAGACCAACCTGCCGCGATTCGTCCAACTG
>Ga0075421_100013730_pt1 | contig 10101 bp, 7 predicted proteins | sample SoiMetdeltSBSDD5_FD_75292 | JGI IMG/M metagenome (GOLD analysis project Ga0075421, IMG submission 75292) | Bulk soil microbial communities from a Populus tree surrounding site in Tennessee, USA - Soil MetaG P. deltoides SBSDD5 | ecosystem: Environmental > Terrestrial > Soil > Tree plantation... | reverse complement strand
CGAGCTCGGCACCAAGGTCGAGATCAAGAACATGAACTCGTTCCGCAACGTCGAGCGCGCGCTCGCGTTCGAGGCGCAGCGGCAGGCCAAGGCCCTGGATGCGGGCGAGCGCATCGTGCAGGAGACGCGGCTCTGGGACGCCGATCGCGGCTACACGCGCTCGATGCGCTCGAAGGAGTACGCGCACGACTATCGGTACTTCCCCGAGCCGGACCTGGTGCCGTTGCGCATCAGCGCCGAGCAGGTGGCGAGCGTCCGCGCGGAGCTGCCGGAGCTGCCGCGCGCGCGCCGCCAGCGGTTCGTGACCGAGTACGGGCTGCCGCCATACGACGCCGAGGTGCTCACCCAGAGCCGCGCCCTCGCCGATTACTTCGAGGAGACGGTGCGTGGGGTGCCGAACGCGAAGCTCGTGTCGAACTGGGTGATGTCGGAGCTGCTGCGCGTGCTGCCGGGTGACGACGAGCGCGCCATCGCCGCTTCGCCCGTGCCGCCGCCGCATCTGGCGGGGCTGCTCCGTCTCATCGAGGACGGGACCATCAGCGGCAAGATGGCCAAGGACATCTTCGAGCAGATGTTCCGCGCGGGTGAGAGCGCGGACAAGATCGTGGAGCGCGAAGGGCTCGCCGTCATCAAGGACACCGCCTCGCTGAACGCTGCCGTCGAGCAGGTTCTCGCCGATCCCGCGAGCGCCCGCGCCATCGCGGACTGGAAAAAGGGCAAGGCCGTGGCGGCGAAGGCGCTCGTGGGCCAGGTGATGAAGGCGACACGGGGCAAGGCGGACCCCGTGATCGTGAACCAGCTCGTGCAGGAGAAGCTCTCTCGAATGTAAGCCCCGCCGCTATAATCGACGTGCCCGCATGATTGAGCTTCACCGGGTCTGCAAGGTCTACGGGGTCGGGCCGGTGAAGGTCTCTGCGCTGAGCGACATCTCCTTCCGCATCGCCAAGGGCGAGTTCACGATCCTCACCGGTCCGAGCGGCTCCGGCAAGACGACGTTGCTGCGGCTCCTCTATCGCGCCGACGTGCCGAGCGAGGGCGACGTCGAGGTGCTCGGCCAGTCGGTGCCCAAGCTGCGCCGCTCGGCGGTGGCCGCCCTGCGTCGTTCCATCGGCATCGTGTTCCAGGACGCCAAGCTCCTGCCCGATCGCACGGTCTTCGAGAACATCGCGTTCGTTCTGCGCGTGCTCGGCACGCCGCGCCGGGAGATCACCCAGCGCGCGTTCGAGGCGTTGCGCGCGGTCGGTCTCTCCGCGCGCGCGCAGGCGTACCCGTCCCAGCTCTCGCAGGGTGAGGCGCAGCGGGCCGCGCTCGCGCGTGCGATCGTGCGGCAGCCGCCGCTGCTGCTCGCCGACGAGCCCACGGGAAATCTCGACGAAGGCATGGCGGCCGAGCTCATCGAGGTCATCCGCGACATCTGGGCCGGCGGCACCACCGTCCTTCTCGCCACGCACCAGGCGCGTCTCGCCTCCCAGCTCAAGCGTCGTCTCCTCGTGATGGAGGATGGCCGTCTGCTGAAAGATCAGGGCTGACGTGCTCGTCTTCCTCCTCGGCGAGGCGTTTCGCGACCTCCGGCGCGCGGGGCGCGTGGCGGCGAGCGCGGTCGTGCTGATCACGCTCTCGCTCACCGCCGTGGGCGGGTTCTGGGTGCTGTCCTCGAACGTCGGCCGCGCCGTGGCGGAATGGCGTGATCGTGTCCGCGTGATCGTGTACCTGCGCGGTGAGCCCGCGCCGGGGGAGGCGCAGGCGCTCGTCGAGCGCGCCCGCGAGCTCCCGGGAGTGGCGAGCGCGCGCTACATCAGCAAGACGGAGGCGCTCGCCACGCTCAAGAGCACGCTCGGCAAGGACGCCGCCGTGGCCGATCAGCTCCCGTCGAACCCGCTGCCGGCATCCCTCGAGGTCACGCCGTCCGAGACCGGCGCCACGCCGGAAGGCGCCCGCGCGCTGGTGGCGAGCCTCTCCACGCTCCCGGAGGCGGAAGAAGTCGCGGGCGGCATGGACTGGGTGCAGCGGCTCACGCAGTGGCAGCAGCTGCTCGCGACGATCGGTCTCGGGGTCGGCGCCGTGCTCGGCGTGGCGGCGATCCTGACGGTGACCACGTCCACGACGCTCGTGCTGCATGCCCGCCGCAACGAGACCGAGATCATGCGGCTCGTCGGCGCCCCCGAGGTCGTGATCCGCCTCCCGCTCTTCCTGCAGGGCATGATGCAGGGCCTTCTCGGCGCGCTCGTTGCCATCGGCGCTCTCACCGCGAGCTACGCCTTCTTCGCACCGCGGGTCGAACCGCTGGTGACGCTCACGCTGGGCCTGCCTCGGCTGACGTTCCTGCAACCGCTCGGGCTCGCAACGCTGGTCGCCGCCGGAACCCTCCTCGGCGGTTGTGGCGGTCTCCTCGCCCGCGGACGGCGCGATCCGTGAGGACCGGCGCCGGCCGCATCCCGCGCGCAGCACCGGAGCGGCGTTGGCGGGGGACGCGGAGCGCCGTGCTCATCGGGCTCGTGGCCGTCGGTGTCGCGGGGGTGGCGTTCGCGCAGACGTCGCGGAAGGAAGACCCGATCAAGGCGGAGCAGCGCAAGCTGCAGGAGACCCAGAAGCAGCTCGAGAAGGAGCGCGAGAAAGCGGCGGAGGCGCGGAAGCGGGAGACGTCCGTGCTCGCCGAGCTCGAGGAGATCGAGCGCCGGCTCGCGGACAAGCAGCGCGAGATCGCGCGCCTGGACAGCCGCATCCGCAAAGTCCAGGCGGAGGTGGCCTCGCTCCGGGGCGAGATCGGCAAGCTCGAAGGCCAGCGTGGAGGCCAGCAGGAGGCGCTCGCGCGGCGGCTGCGCGCGCTCTACAAGGTCTACGTCCAGGGCGGTGCGCTGCCGGTGATCCTCACCGGCGACGCCGGCGTGACGCGCGCGCTCGCGGTTCGCCACCTCGCGAGCCTCGCTGTGCTGGACGCGCGGCTCATTCAAGAGTATCGTCTGACCTCTGACAAGCTCCAGGACCGCCGCGGTCGTGAAGAAGCGCGACAGGCCGAGCTCGGGGTTCTGCGAGCCGACGCCAAGCGTGAGCAAGCCGAAGTCGATCGTGATGCCGCCAAGCGCCGTGTCCTTCTCGCGAAGGTCCGCGACGAGCGCGCCTATCACGAGCGTATGGTGGGCGAGCTCACCGAGGCATCGCGACGGCTGGAAGCCTTCGTCCGAGAGCTCCAGGCGAGGCAGCGGCGCCTCGCGCGTGTCCCCCCTACCAGGCCGATCCCACCCGATGCCGCCACCGGATTCGGCAGCCTTCGCGGGCGTTTACCGTGGCCCACGGGCGGCAAGGTGGTGGCCGCCTTCGGGGCGCAGGTTCACCCGCGTTTTGGCACTCGAACCTTCCGGAACGGCGTGGACATCGAAGCCGGTGAGGGCACGGCGGTGGAGGCCGTCTACCCCGGTGCCGTCGTCTACACTGGCTGGTTCAAAGGCTACGGGAATTTGATTATTCTGGACCATGGGAACGAGTACTACACTCTGTACGCGCACGTCGCGGAGATCCACGTGAAAGAGGGCGACGAGGTGCGGCAGGGACAGCGAATCGGGACAGTCGGGGAGACCGGTTCGCTGGCAGGCCCGCGGTTGTATTTCGAGGTTCGGTATCAGGGCAAACCGCAGGACCCCGAACAGTGGCTCCGTCAGCGGAGCTGAGACAGGTCGGACGAGGAGAGGATCCATGAAGAAAGCGTTCGTGATCGGCTCGCTGCTCGTCGTGCTGACGTTGTCACTCGGCGGGTCGGTCGCCAGCAAGGGGACGGATGGTGGCGCGACCTATGAACAGCTCCGGCTGTTCACCGAGGTCCTGTCGATCGTGCAGAATCAGTACGTCGACGAGGTGGCGCCGAAGGATCTCATCTACAACGCCATCAAGGGGACGCTGCGCGGTCTCGATCCCCATAGCTCGTTCCTGGATCCCGACAGCTATCGCGAAATGCAGGTGGAGACGTCCGGCAGCTTCGGCGGCCTCGGCATCGAGATCACGCTGCGCGACGACGTGCTCACGGTGGTCGCGCCCATCGAGGGGACGCCGGCCTATCGAGCCGGACTCCAGCCCGGCGACAAGATCGTCAAGATCGACGGCCTCGTGACCAAGGACATGCAGTTGCCCGACGCCGTGAAGAAGATGCGCGGCAAGCCGGGCTCGAAGGTCACGATCAGCGTCGTGCGCGAGGGGTGGACGGAGCCGCACGACTTCGAGATCCAGCGCGAGCAGATCCGCGTCCATTCCGTCCGGTCCCAGGACCTCGGCAGCGGCATCGCGTACATCAAGCTCCGCCAGTTCCAGGAGCAAACCGCGCACGACCTCGAGACCGCCCTCGAGAAGTTCAACAAGGGTGAGTTCAAGGGCCTCGTCCTCGACCTCCGGAACAACCCGGGCGGGCTCCTCACGTCGGCGGTCGAGGTCTCCGAGAAGTTCGTGGACGATGGGAAGCTCGTCGTCTACACGGAAGGCCGTGTGCGGAACCAGAACATGCGGTTCTCCGCGCACGCCAAGCACGCCTTCAGCACGCTCCCCATGGTCGTCCTCGTGAACCAGGGCAGCGCGTCGGCGTCGGAAATCGTGGCAGGCGCGCTCCAGGATTACGGGCGCGCGATCGTGGTCGGCACGCAGACGTTCGGCAAAGGCTCCGTGCAGACGATCATCCCGCTTTCGGATGGTTCCGGGCTCCGCCTGACGACGGCCAAGTACTTCACGCCGAAGGGTCGCTCGATCCACGGCAAGGGGATCACGCCCGACATCGTCGTCGAGGTGCCGAAGGAGCCGGCAGGGGCTCCGAAGCCGCCGGCGGCGCCGTCGCTGGATCCAATGGAGGATCTCAAGAAGGACGTCCAGCTCCAGCGCGGGCTCGACGTCCTGAAGGCGATGCGCATCATCGAGCAGCAGCGCCCGGGCAACGGGCAGGCCCAGGCGCGCCCGCAGCAGTCGGCACAGTAACGCGTTCGCGGCGAAGGGCGGTGTAGGGCCGGCGGCGACGACCGCCGGCCGCATCGCCCTTCTGCTTTTTCAGGGAGGCCCGGGGCCATGCGCGTGCTCGGTATCGAGAGCTCCTGTGACGAGACGGCGGCGGCCGTGCTCGCCGACGGCCGTCGCGTGCTCTCGAGCGTGGTCGCCTCCCAGGACGCCGTTCATGCTCCCTACGGCGGCGTCGTGCCGGAGCTGGCCTCGCGCCGCCACCTCGAGATGATCGTGCCCGTGGTCGAGGAGGCGCTCGCGGGTGCGGGCGTCGGCCTCGCCGACCTCGACGGGATCGCGGTCACGAATGGCCCCGGCCTCGTCGGCTCGCTCCTCGTCGGCTGCTCGTTCGCCAAAGCGGTTGCCTACGTCCACCGTGTGCCGCTCGTCGGCGTCAACCATCTCGAGGGCCACGTCTACGCCGCATTTCTCACCGACGACCCGCCGGAGTTTCCGTTCCTGGCCCTCGTCGTGTCGGGCGGGCATACGGCGCTCTACGCGGCGGGCGCGCCGCGCCGGTACGAGCTGGTGGGCCAGACCCGCGACGACGCCGCCGGCGAGGCGTTCGACAAGGTGGCGAAGCTCCTCGGTCTCGGCTTTCCGGGCGGCCCTGCCATCGAGCGCGTGGCGCGCGGCGGCGATCCGCGCGCGGTCGCGTTCCCGCTCGCGACCATGACCGACCAGGCCCCGGACTTCTCATTCAGCGGGCTCAAGACGTCGGTGTCCCTCTACGTCAAGCGTCACACTCCGCTCACCGATGCCCGGGTGGCCGATGTGGCGGCGTCATTCCAGGCGACCGCGGTGAAAATGCTCGTCCGCAAGACCGTGAAAGCTACGCACCAGCTCGGCATCAAGCGGGTGGTGCTGACCGGCGGCGTGGCCGCGAACGGTGTGCTCCGCGCGGCGCTGACGGCGGAGGCGGCCGCGCACGGTCTCATCCTTCACATCCCTCCGCCGCGTCTCTGCACCGACAATGCGGCGATGATCGCGGCGGCGGGGACGCCGCGACTCGAGGCGGGCGAGCGGGCGCCGCTCACGCTCAATGCCGTACCCGATCTCGCGCTCGCGGGATGAACTACGAGGCGGTCCTCGCCGGGCTTCCCGACGTCGTGATCGCCGTGGACGCCCGCGGGCAGGTCGTCTTCTGGAACTCCGCCGCCGAGGCGGTGATCGGACGCTCGGCCCGCCGCGCCGCCGGACGTCCGCTCGCGGAGATTTTCCCGGGCGCCTCCGTCGTGCGCCGCCTCGGCGAAACACTGGCCACCGGGGAGAGCCGGTCGGAGTCCGAGGCGGAGGTGCTGACCACGGACGGCCGTCCACTGCCGGTGAGCATCGTCACCGCGCCGCTGTTCGCCCGCGACGGCACCGTGGAAGCCGCCGTCGCCGTGCTGCGCGACCTCTCGCGCATCCGACAGCTCGAGGCCGAAGTACGGCGCGGGGAAACGCTCGCCTCCGCCGGTCGCATGGCGGTCGGGCTCGCCCACGAGATCCGCAATCCGCTCGGCGCCATCCGGGGCGCGGTGCAGCTCCTCTCCCGCGAGCTCGGCGGCACGCCCCGCCTGCGCGAGTACACCGACGTCGTCCTCACGGAGGTCGATCGCGTCAACCGGCTCATCGAGACGTTGCTCGACCTCGCGCGGCCGGTGCAGCTGCGGCCGGTGCCGCTCAACCTCCACCAGCTTCTCGAACGGGTGGCGCTGCTCACGGAGGAGAGCGCGCGGGAGCGAAAGGTGACGATCGTCCGGCGCTACGACCCGAGCTTGCCGCCCATCCTCGGTGACGAGGACCGGCTCGCGCAGGTGTTCCACAACCTGGCGCGCAACGCCATCGAAGCGATGACGGACGGCGGCCATCTCACGTTCACCACGCGCGTCAGCCTGAATCCGCTCTTCGGCAAGATGGATCTCGGCGCCGGGCAGCGGAGCATGGTGGAAGTGCAGGTGGCCGACGAGGGCAGCGGCATTCCGGCGGGGGCGCGTGGGAAGATCTTCGACCCGTTCTTCACGACCAAGGAATCCGGGCTCGGCCTCGGCCTCGCGATATGCCACCGTATCCTGGAAGAGCATCGGGGAGCCATCCACGTCGCGAGCACGGAAGGCCACGGTACAGTCATGACGTGCTTTCTTCCGATCGCGCGATGACGACCGCCCGCATCCTGGTCGCCGACGACGAGGACAGCCTGCGCTGGGTCCTGGAAAAGGGTCTCCAGCAGGCCGGCCACGACGTCACCGGCGTCAAGGACGGTCCGGCCGCGCTGCGCGCCTTCGAAGCGGAGCCGTTCGATCTCGTCTTCCTCGACGTGCGCATGCCCGGTCTGGACGGGTTGAGCGCGCTCGCCCGCCTCCGCGAACTCCGCCCCGACGCGCTCATCGTGATCATGACCGCGCACGGGACCATGGACACGGCGATCCAGGCCATGCAACGGGGCGCCTACGACTACCTCGCCAAGCCGTTCGACATCGACGAGGCGATCCTGCTCGCCGAGCGCGCGCTCGCCGCGGGCCGGCTCACCCAGGAAGTCGCGCGCCTGCGCACGGGACTTCAAGAAGTATGGGAGTTCGGCGCCCTCATCGGCCGCCATCCCCGCATGCAGGACGTCTACAAGGCGATCGGCCGCATCGCGGCCACCGACGTCACCGTGCTCCTGCGCGGCGAATCCGGAACCGGCAAGGAGCTGGTGGCGCGGGCGATCCATCACTACAGTCGGCGTGCCGGTCGTCCGTTCGTGGCCGTGTCCTGCGCCGCTATCCCGGCGCCCCTGCTCGAGTCGGAGCTGTTCGGCCACGAGCGCGGCGCCTTCACCGACGCGAAGGAGCGCAAGCTCGGCAAGATGGAGCTCGCCCACGGCGGCACGCTGTTCCTGGACGAGATCGGGGACATGCCGGTGGAGCTCCAGACCAAGCTGCTGCGCGCGCTGCAGGAGCGCACGATCGAGCGCGTGGGCGGCGCCGATCCCATCCGCACCGACGTGCGGGTGCTCGCCGCCACCAACCGCGACCTCGAGACGCTCATGCGCGAGGGACGCTTCCGCGAAGACCTCTACTACCGTCTGAACGTGGTGATGCTGAACTTGCCGCCCCTGCGCGAGCGACGGCGCGACATCCCGCTCCTCGTCGAGCACCTGCTCGCCAAGCACGCCCCCGAGCTCGGCGAGCGCGGGGTGGCGCCGGAGGCGCTCGATCGCCTGGTCGGACACGACTGGCCCGGCAACGTGCGCGAGCTGGAGAACGTGATCCAGCGCGCGATGGTGATGGCCACCAACGGGGTGATCCTCCCCGAGCATCTGCCCATCGGGCCCGTCTCGGCGGCGGCCTCGGTGGCGGTGGACGCGACCCTCGAGGAAATCATCGAGCGCAAGCTGCTCCAGTGCGTGCAGGGACTGCGCGAGCACTCGAGCGCGAGGCTCTACGAGCTGATCCTCGGTCTCGTGGAGAAACCGCTGCTACGGGCAGTGCTCCGCGAGACGGGCGGCAACCAGGTGCGCGCGGCGCAGATCCTCGGCATCAACCGCAACACGCTCCGGAAGAAGCTCACCGAGCACGGCATCGACCCCGAGCAGGTGAACGCCTCCTAGGAGCGGCGGTCAGGCCTTCGGCGCGACCGGTGGTGTGAGCGCCGGCTGGTAGATCTCGCCGCCGCTCTGGCGGAACTCCGCGGCCTTCTCGCGCAGGCCGTGGGCCACCGCCGCCGTCGTCTCCTCCACGCCGTGCGTCGCGGCGTAGTCGCGCACCTCCTGCGTGATCTTCATCGAGCAGAACTTCGGCCCGCACATCGAGCAGAAGTGGGCGAGCTTGGCGCCCTCGGCGGGCAGCGTCTCGTCGTGGAACTCGCGCGCCGTCTCCGGATCGAGGGAGAGGTTGAACTGGTCCTCCCAGCGGAACTCGAAGCGCGCCTTGGAGAGCGCGTCGTCCCACTCCCGCGCGCGCGGGTGCCCCTTCGCGATGTCGGCGGCGTGAGCGGCGATCTTGTACGCGATGACGCCGTCCTTGACGTCCTTCTTGTTCGGGAGTCCGAGGTGCTCCTTGGGTGTGACGTAGCAGAGCATGGCCGTTCCGAACCACCCGATCATGGCGGCGCCGATGGCGGAAGTGATGTGGTCGTAGCCGGGCGCGACGTCGGTGGTGAGCGGCCCCAGCGTATAGAACGGCGCCTCGTGGCAGACCTCGAGCTGCCGGTCCATGTTCTCCTTGATCAGATGCATCGGCACGTGGCCCGGTCCCTCGATCATGACCTGGCAGTCGTGCTCCCACGCCATCGTGGTGAGCTCGCCGAGCGTGTCGAGCTCGGCGAACTGCGCGGCGTCGTTGGCGTCGGCGGTGCAGCCGGGACGGAGACCATCGCCGAGGGAGAACGCCACGTCGTAGGCCGACATGATCTCGCAGATCTCGCGGAAGTGCGTGTAGAGGAAGCTCTCCTGATGGTGGGCGAGGCACCACTTGGCCATGATGGAGCCGCCGCGGGAGACGATGCCGGTGACGCGGGCGGCGGTGAGCGGGATGTACGGGAGCCGCACGCCGGCGTGGATGGTGAAGTAATCCACGCCCTGCTCCGCCTGCTCGATGAGCGTGTCGCGGTACAGCTCCCACGTGAGCTCTTCGGCCTTGCCGCCGACTTTCTCGAGCGCCTGGTAGATCGGGACGGTGCCGATGGGCACGGGCGAGTTCCGGAGGATCCACTCGCGCGTCTCGTGGATGTTCTTGCCGGTGGAGAGATCCATGACCGTGTCGGCGCCCCAGCGCGTCGCCCACGTCATCTTTTCGACTTCTTCCTCGATGGAGGAGGCGACCGCGGAGTTGCCGATGTTGGCGTTGATCTTCACGAGGAAGCGGCGGCCGATGATCATCGGCTCCGACTCGGGATGGTTGACGTTGGCGGGCAAAATCGCGCGCCCGCGCGCGACCTCCTCGCGCACGAGCTCGGGCGCCACGCCTTCGCGGTAGGCGACGAACTCCATCTCACGGGTGATCTCGCCCCGCCGCGCGTAGTGCATCTGGGTGACGCGGCGGCCGGGCCGCGCCCGCAGGGGCCGCCGGACGCTGGCGAAGCGGACGCCGCCGAGCGCCGGGTCCTGCTCGCGGTCGCGGCGGTACGCCGACGTGAAGCTCGCCAGCTCGTCCACGTCCGCGCGCTCCA
>Ga0075421_100013729_pt1 | contig 10101 bp, 10 predicted proteins | sample SoiMetdeltSBSDD5_FD_75292 | JGI IMG/M metagenome (GOLD analysis project Ga0075421, IMG submission 75292) | Bulk soil microbial communities from a Populus tree surrounding site in Tennessee, USA - Soil MetaG P. deltoides SBSDD5 | ecosystem: Environmental > Terrestrial > Soil > Tree plantation... | reverse complement strand
GGGGGGTATCTCCTCGTTCCGGCCCCGCTACTACCACTGGCCCAGGAGGTTTGGAAACGATTCTGACATCATCCCTTCCAATTGCGATTGGCGCACTCTAGTATCTAGCGGCACCTCCAAATCTTTTTGAAAATGATTCTCATCGGTGGCATCGCTCGGACTCTTCTGACCTTGGCCCTGTTGGCGCCGGGGCAGCAGCCTGCCAGCGATCAAGCTCCCGCGCTTCGCCGGCTCGCTGCAACGGCGCAGCTTGGCGCGCAGGAATATCGAGCCGGTGTTCAGAACGGCCGCGTGGTCGCGAAAGCCGAAATCGAGGAAGCCCGGCTGTTCTTCGCCGAAGCTCGCCGAAGCGCCGGATTGCTCTCGCCAGAGGTCAGCAGCTCTGCGGTCCGAGCGCTCGATGAGATTGCCGACCTGGTGGATGCCACCGCGAGCCCCGACACGATCCAGGCCCGAGTCCTTGCGCTCACCAACTCATTGTCTCAGCGGCTTGGTATTTCGCTCGAAGAGATTCCTGCGGGGACGCCCTCTCTCGCGCGAGGCGCCCGGATCTATCGGGAGAATTGCGCGAGCTGCCACGGCGACCTGGGCCGAGGAGACGGCCCCATGGCCGAGGGATTGGATCCCAAGCCCGCCAACCTTTCGGATGCCGCGGCGCTGAGCGATGCGTCTTCGCTCGATTTTTATCGCCGGGTCACCATCGGCGTCGTGGGAACCTCGATGCCGGCCTTCGAGGGTCGCCTGTCCGCCGACGATCGCTGGGCGGCCGCGGCATACGCCACGTTGCTCCGGCTTCCGGCCCCCAAGGGAGAAGTGCCGCCCTCCCTGCGTCGGTTCGACGGAACTGCCCGCCTCACCGACCCCGACATCAGGAAACAGCTGGCCGCCGCTGGAGCCGACACGGCAGCTACGCTGGTCGCTGCGGTGCGCAGTATCCAGGAGCAGGCGGATGCAGCAGCGACGGCACGCATTTTCGCCCAGGTTCGAAGCCAACTGGATTCAGTCGATCATCTCGCCCGCGCGGGCCGGGAGGCGGAAGCAAGTACGGCCGCGTTCAACGCGTACATGACGTTCGAGCAGGTCGAACGGTCGGTCAGGGCAAAACATCCCGATCTCGCCGGCTCGCTCGAGAATCGCTTCGCCGCCCTCCGAACCAGAGCCGCTGGCGGAGCCACTACCATGGAGCTGGATGGCATCCAGCGTGCCCTCGCGGCCGATCTCGAGAACGCCGAGCGGGTGCTGGGTGAGACGTTGTCGCCGTTCAACCTGTTCCTGCAATCGTTCGTGATCCTGGTGCGGGAAGGCCTCGAGGCCATTCTCGTACTCGGCGCGCTGATGGCATTTTTGGTAAAGACCGGCGCCGCGAGTCGCAAGCGGGACATTCACGTGGGCGTTGGAGCGGCGGTGGCCGCAAGCCTCCTCACGGCCTTTGCCCTCGAGACGGTGTTCCGGCTGAGCCCGGCTCGGCGTGAGGCGCTCGAGGGGCTCACGATGGTGGCCGCCACGGGAGTCCTGTTCTACGTGAGCTACTGGCTGCTTTCGAAGATGGAAGTAGCCAAGTGGAACCGCTTCGTACGCGGCAAAGTACAGGATGCCGTAAGCAGCGGGTCCGCGCTGGCGCTCGCCTCGGCGGCGTTCCTTGCAGTGTATCGCGAAGGGTTCGAGACGGTCCTCTTTTACAAGGCATTGTTCGTAGCGGGGGGGTCGGGCGGCTCGACTGTTGCCGTTCTCGCAGGCATCGCGCTTGGTGCAGTCGTGATGCTGTTTGTCTATGTCGCGATCAATCGCTTCGGGGTGCGGCTGCCGCTCAAGCCCTTCTTCGGCGTGACCAGCGCGTTTCTCTACTACATGGCCTTTGTGTTCGCCGGGAAGGGAGTGGCCGAACTGCAGGAGGGCAACCTCGTACCCACCACGATCGTCTCCTCGGCTCCGCGGATCCCGGCGCTGGGGATCTATCCTACGGTTGAGTCGCTTACAGCCCAGGCCGTCCTGCTCGTTCTGCTGGTGATCGCGCTGGTGTGGACGTTCCTGATCGAGCCGCGGCGGCTCAAGGTCACCTCCGTGATGGTTCCGGAGCCGGCACGGGAGGCGCCATCAGCTCCCTCACGAGCGGCTGCGCCCGGTGTGGTGCCGGTCGGGACCAGACAGGAGCTGCTTCGCTCGCTCGAGCGGATGGAGGCCGATCTCGCGGAGTTGAGGGCCGAGGTGGAGCGCATGCGGGCGCGCCTCAGGGCCCGCGACTCACAGACTGTTCCGCGCAACAATCCGTAACGCTGCCACCATGCTCGGTCGAAACGGCCCGCCCCCGCGGGCCGTATGCGTTGGGACAGGAGGCAATCATGATCGCGAGAACCTGGCACGGGATGGTGCCCGCAACGCGGGCCGACGAGTACAAAGCGTACCTTGAGCGCACCGGACTGCCCGATCTTCGAGCGACGCCGGGCAATCGTGGCGTCTGGGTGCTGCGTCGAACCGAAGGCGATCGAACCCACTTTCTGCTCGTGTCGCTTTGGGACTCAATGGGTTCCATTCGTGCGTTTGCCGGCGACGACGTCGAACGGGCTCGCTATTATCCGGAAGACAAGGACTTCTTACTCGAGCTGGAGCCGCATGTCACCCACTACGATGTCATAGCTCGGCCCGCTGCAGCGGAGGTACGCGGATGACCGAAACCGAACGGATCGTGGACGAACTTCGCCGCGCGCAGGATCGGGGCGCCTGGCACGGACCGTCGGCACGCGAAGGCCTGGAGGGCATCACCGCGGCGGCTGCGGCGAGCCACCCGATCCCCGGTGCCCACTCTATCTGGGAGCTGGTTCTGCACCTCACGGCCTGGCGGGGTGAAGTCATGCGACGATTGCAAGGCGCCGAGCCTGGGTTGCCGCCTGAAGGGGACTGGCCGCCGGTTGGGGACACCAGCGAGGCAGCCTGGGCCGAGGCTCGCCGTCGGCTGGAGGACTCGCACAGGCAGCTGGGAGAGGCGGTCGCTCGATTCGCGGAGGAGAAGCTCGACCAACCGGTAGGGCGTAAGCCGCCCGACCCCGCGCTGGGTAATGTCGGGACGTATTACGTGATGCTGCATGGTGTGGCCCAACACGATGCGTACCACATGGGCCAAGTGGGCATTCTGAAAAAGGTGGTCTGATGCAAAAGGAAACGGTCCGCCGTTGTCGGCGGACCGTTCGTAAGTGAGGTGGCAGATCGCCCCCTGAGTTTTCGGAAACGGACCTTAGTGTCCGCTCCACCCTTCTTCGACCTGCCACTTTTCCGTGGGAGCAGAATCGCTCCGTCACGCTCTTGAAAAAGCAAGGCAGGTGCCAGTTGCGCATCAAAGAGTGAACAGCTTGGAAAACTGTGACTTAGCTGCAAAAGGGGCGGCGACTCGGCCGCCTTTTTTCTGTCAGCAATCTTGACACAACCCGGACAGTAATTCGAAAGTCCAGCTACTCCATAGGCTTAGGCGGGCGCAAAAGTCTTTGCCGACGTTTCCCGATTGTCAGGCGCCAAATACGGGCCCGCGGGCACCTCGACGTCGCCCCGCCAGCGCGCCAGCAAGGCAGCCCCGATCAGCACCAGCAGAATGCTGGTAAGCTGAGCCAGCGTGAAACCACCCCACAGAACTCGATCGTCTTTGGCCCGCAGTATCTCGACAAGAAAGCGCTCAATTCCCGCCAGTACGAGATAAAGGCCGAACAGCCAGCCCGTCGCGCGGGCCCGGGTCCGTAATGCCCAAAGGATTGCAAAGGCCACCAGCATGATCGCCACTTCATAGAGCTGAGTGGGGTGTACAGCCAGCACGGTGCTGGGATCGGTGCCCGGCGGGATCGGGATCCCGAACTGCTGGTGCAGGTTCGCGGCCGTAGACGGCGGCAAGCCTTTGGGAAACCGTACGGCCCATGGGAGGGAAGTGGGCCGGCCATAATCGTCGTTTACCAGGAAACACCCTACTCGTCCCAGCGCGTACGCTGCAGCAAGCGCCGGGGCGCCCAGCTGCATGGTCCATCGGGTCGGGACCTTGAGTCGCGCGCCGTTTGCAAGAACCGCCAGAACTCCGCCGATGAAGCCGCCGTACCAAACGAGTCCGCCGCGAGAGAACAGGGCGCTGGGATCGCGAAAGAGCGCGACGTACCAGAGTTTTGCTCCCACGATTCCACCCACCACAGCGGCTGCCACGATGTCGCCGGCGTACTCCTCTCGTAGACCGCGTCGGCGCAGCTCCAGCGAGATGAGCCAGCCGCCGACCAGGAACGCGACCATCATCATGATCCCGTACCCCGTGATCTCGAAACGGCCAAGCTGAATAGTGAGCGGGTAGATCGTCATGCCAACGTCCTGTGAGGATCCGGGGCTCGGAGACCGGGGATCGGGAGGTCGTCCCTGGGCTCGAGGTCCCAGCGGCTTCGTTCACCCTGAGCAAGTCGCCAAGCCCCTGCGGCCGCGATCATGGCGGCATTGTCGGTGTTCAGGCGGGGAGAAGCTATGCTGACGCGCGCGATCCCCGCCAGCCGTGCGCGGAGCTGTTTCATCAGCACCTGGTTACAGGCCACCCCGCCACCGATCATGGCTTGAGGATAACCAAGTGCTTCGACAGCATGCGCAGTCTTCTCGACCAGCACCTCCAGAGCCGCGTCCTGGAAGCCTCGGGCTAGATCGGCCCGGTCACGCGCGAGGTCGTTGCTGGCTCGTACGGCGCGGAGGACCGCGGTCTTGAGTCCGCTGAAAGAGAACTGGTACGGCTCGTCCGTGCGACTCAGCTCCGCCAGCAATGGGCGCGGAAAGCGGAACCGATCTGGCCTTCCCTCGCGTGCGAGCCGTTCGAGTGGAGCTCCGCCGGGATACCCGAGACCGAGCAACGTCGCGACCTTGTCGAACGCTTCACCAGCCGCGTCGTCCAGCGTTTGACCGAGAAGCCGGTAGTCGCCCCAGGCGGGCACGTCCAGCAGCATCGTGTGCCCACCGCTGACCAGGAGCGCCACGAAGGGCGGCTCGAGTTCTTCATCCTCGAGCGTGGGAGCGAAGAGATGGCCTTCCAAGTGATTGACGCCAAGGAAGGGAATGTTGCGAGAGTAGGCCAGTCCCTTCCCGTACATCACCCCGACCAAGAGCGCTCCGACGAGCCCTGGGCCCGCGGTGACGACGATCCCATCAATGTCCTCCAACGTGAGCGCAGCATCGGCCAGCGCACGATCCACCACGCTCCCGATGGCCCGTACGTGGGCTCGGCTCGCCAGCTCGGGCACGACGCCGCCAAAGATGCGGTGAACGTCCTGGGAAAGGATCACCAGGCTCGTCAGCTTCGGCCGCGCTCCATCCACGGCGAGCACCGCTGCCGAGGTCTCGTCGCAGGAGGTTTCGATGCCGAGGATTCGATCAGCCATGTTCGGTGCGGCGGCAGGAGACGCTGTCCGGTGTCGCCTTTCCGGTGAGTCCGGCCGGCACCATCACTCTGAGTGCGACTCGGGTGGGCGCAGTTCCCACAACTGCGCCGGAGACCAGTGTGACCGTCACACTGTCCGGAGTAAGCTGAGCCAGTCGATACCGCGGGCCCCGAATTCGCACGGTCACCGTATCGCGGTCCAGCTTGAGCGCGGACCCGGACGGCAGCTGCACCGGAACGGGCCAGAGGGTTTTCTCGGCAATCGCTTGCACGTTGAGCGTGAGCGTCACCCGGTTGGGAAAGACCCTGACCGGGCCGAAGCCCGTCGTGTCCACCATCACGCGCTCCTCGGTCGGGCCGTCGGCCCTGGCGATTTCGAGTGGTACCGTCGTCACCGAGTCGATTGCTGCTACCCCGTCGCGAGGTCCGGCCAGCCGCACTTCGCCCGGCACCACCGCAATACCGCCAACCAGCTCGAACCCCGAGTCCGATTGAATTCGGACTACCGGCCGCACCGGTGCGCTACGCTGCGCCACCGGGTTCAGCTCCACGGTGACTTGACGGGGCTCGAGGTCCTGAATTCGCACGTTGGGGTTGCCCGGCAAGACGACGTCGGAGGGGTCGATGTCGAGGCGGACGCTGTCGGCGGTGAGGGTGTCGGGAAGAATCCTGGTGAAGAACAGATTGTCGCGGGACAGCCGAAGCAGCTCTCGCCGGGACCCCACCGCAGTCGCGTGTAGCGGCTCGAGCGCCCGGACTACGGCTCGGCCCGGCGGCGGCTGAACCCGCAACTCAACCTGAAGCAGCCCGCTGGCGGGCTCTTCGCTCGAGGCAACGAGCCAAAGCAGAACCGACAGGGCCACGGCGGTGAGCTTGAGGGGCCAGTCGGCGGTGAGCGCCGTGGGGAGCCTCACTCAGGACTCGGCTTTTCCTTCGTTCAGCAGTCGCTCGACCAGCGCCCGATTGACCGGCGAGCTCCAGTCATGGGCGCCGATGACCCGCTTCACAATCGTGCCGTTTCGATCGAGCAGAAAGCTCTCCGGCACACCGGTCGTTTGATACGCCTGCTGAATGGCGGTGGAGCGATCCTGAAGAATGTCGAACGTCAGATGGAGTGCCTGTCCGAAGTTCCGCACATCGGTCGGATCGCTTTCGTCGATGCTCACGGCGGCGATCTTGAAGCCGCGGGATTCGAGGGAGTCATAGAGGCGCTGCATGGAAGGCATTTCGATCTTGCACGGTTCGCACCAGGTCGCCCAGATGTTTACCAGGGTCACCTTGCCCTTGTAATGCTTGCGCAGGGAGACCGTGTCGCCGGTGGCGAGATCGACGACTCGGAAATCGGGAGCACGCGAGCCGACGGCGACCGGCTCGGACCCAGGGCCGTACTTGACCAGAGCGGTAGCGGCAAGCGCGAGCCCGGCAAGAACGGCCAGCACAGCCAACCACTGTTTGGACATGGTCTCCTATACGCGTACCGCGCAGCACCGCCGAAGCGCGCGGGTTGCTTCGGCCGGGTCCGGGGTTCCGAAGACGGCGGTACCGGCAACGAATGCATCGGCGCCGGCTTCCCACGCGGTGCCGATCGTCTCGAGCGTAATTCCGCCGTCCACCTCGAGAGTTGCCCGGCTCCCGCGCGCGTCGAGCAGGGCCCGACAGCGACGGATCTTGTCGGTCGCTGCCGGAATATAGGCCTGGCCACCGTAACCCGGATTCACGCTCATGATGAGGACCAGGTCGACGTCATCCACCACCTCTTCCAGCAGGGTCAGAGGAGTGCCCGGGTTCAATGCCAGTCCTGCCAGCATGCCATGCTCGCGCACCGCGGCAAGCTGCCGCTGCACGTGCACGGTTGCCTCAGGATGGAAGGTGAAGACTGCTGCCCCGGCTTGCGCGAAGTCCTGGATGTATTGCTCGGGCTGCTCGACCATGAGATGAACGTCCAGCGGCAAATCGGTCAGCCGAGCCAGAGCGCTGATCATCGGCGCCCCGAACGTAAGGTTGGGCACAAAATGCCCGTCCATCACGTCCACGTGAATCCAGTCCGCCCCGCCCTTCTCGACGGCTCGAATCTCATCCGTAAGACGTTCGATCGCAGCGCTCAGCACGCTGGGCGCAATGCGCACGCTCATCGGCGGGCCCCGGTGACCATGGGCTGAACAATGTGGGCGGTCTGAGCTGTTCGGATCTTGGGTTGCCCGCTCACGACCACGTCCACCGGTCCGCCGAGGTCGCGTCCGCCTCCGGCGGCCGGACGGGTGGCGACCACGATGTTGGGTTCCGGATCCGACGCCACGGTGTCCACCTTGCCGACCTTGAGTCCGGCCGCCGCAAGCACCTTCACTGCGTAGGGCAGGCCCAGTCCGACGACATCGGGTACGGGAACCTGTTGCGGTCCGGCACTGGTCACGAGCGTCACAACGCTGTTCTGAGGCAGAATCATGCCCGGCGGCGGATCCTGCCAGACCACTGCGCCGCGGGGAATGGTCGCGTGGGGTCTCTCGTCATCGAACTTGGTCCGAAAGTCGAGATCCTTGAGCTTGCGCTCAGCCTCGCCGGCGGGCAGCTCGAGGACTCGCGGCACGGCGTGGTCCTTGGTGACCAACGGAACCGGCGAGAGCCACGCCGATGCAATCAGATACCCGACCCCGAATGTCGTGCCCACGATGAGAAAGTCCCGGAGCAGTCGGCGTCCGGAGATCGTGCGCCCCCGTGGCTGGGTTGGTTGTGCCGTCTTGGGTTGCACTTGTTCAACTCGAGGTTTGGGCCTCTGCTTTCGAGCCCAGGGCACCTGCCGACGGAATCTCATGCGACCCGTCTCAATCGAGCTGCGTAGGCGCCGTCCATCCGGTCCCGCTGCGGCAGGGTCATCAGGTCTCCGTTCGACGTAAGCAATGCCGGCAATGCATCGTCTGGCGTTTCCCGCTTGAACTCCGAATGCTCACCCAGAAAGGCCTCGATCTGGCCTTCGTTCTCTTCCGGCTCCAGGGAGCAGGTCGAATAGACCAGCAGACCTCCGGCTTTGACGATCGAGGCTGCGGCGGCGAGCAGCTCCGCCTGACGTTGGATCAGCGCCGCCAGTGCGTCGGGAGTCACCCGCCAGCGGGCATCTGGATGCCGCGCGAACGTGCCGGTCCCGAGGCAGGGCGCATCGAGCAAGACCGCGTCAACTTCGAGCACGGGAGGGTGGCGAGCATCGGCCAGCACAATGCGCTCGCGTCCGCCGACTCGGCGAAGGTTTTGGCGAAGCCGCGCCACGCGGGCTCGGCTCAAGTCCGCCGCTACCATGCGGACACCCAATCGGCCTAGCCCGATGGTTTTCCCCCCCGGGGCTGCACAAGCGTCGTAGGCCAGGCAACCCGCCGGCAAGGCCGTATACCAGATGACCAACGCCTGCGCCGGGTCCTGGACCAGAAAGTCACCTTCCGCGAACCCGGGCAGCTGCTCGGGGCGTGAGCCGGACACCGCGATACCGGCACCCCAGGGAGCCGGAGTGGCCCGGATCCCGGCCGCGGCCAGGCGCCGCAGGATCGCGTCTCCCGATGCCCGAGCCGGCTGGATGACCAGCGCAGGCCGCGAGTTGTTCCATCGGAGCAGGCGATCGGTATCCTCCGCACCGAACCGGTCGAGCCACCGCCGCACCAACCATTCTGGATGTGAATGGCGGGCTGCAAGATCGAGTGGTCCCACCCCGCGCGACCGAGTGCGCGGGGCCTCCCGCGTCATCCGCCGGAGCAGTGCGTTCACGAACCCTCCAGCGCGCGCCCCGCCGGCTTCTCGCGCGAGCGCGACGCTGGTGCTGACGGCCGCGTGCGGCGGGACCCGATCCAACGCTGTGAGCTGGTAGGCGCCCAGGCGCAGAATGTTCTGCAGCGTGGGCGGCACACTGGCCCAGCCCTTCGCCGCGAGCGGCTCGAGTCGCTCGTCGAGTCCGGTCCGGCGGCGCAGCACGCCGGCCGCTAGCTCGTGAGCCAGTCTGCGGTCGGCCTCGGGAAGCGGCCGCAAGGATTGATCCAGAGCTGCGTCGAGCGGGCGGCCTGCGCGTACCTGCTCGAGAATGGCCAGCGCTGCTCGGCGCGGGGCAAGACCATCGTCAGCCGGCATTGCGACAAGAAATTTTCACCGCGGAATCGCGGTAAGGATCATTGCTGCAGCATTCCCTGCGTCGGGCTCGAGGGTACCGCCACTTCGCGGCGGGGCATGCGCCCTGCCAGGAAGGCGGCCCTCCCCGCATCGACTGCCCATCGCATAGCCCACGCCATCCCGGCCGAATCCTTCGCCTCGGCCAGCGCCGTGTTCATGAGGATGCCGTCCACGCCCTGCTCCATCGTCAAGCAGGCATCGGACGCAGTGCCCACCCCGGCATCCACGATTACTGGCACTGATAGCCGCTTCTTGATGGAGCGAATGGAATAGGGGTTGAGCAGGCCCAGCCCGCTCCCGATGGGGGATGCGAGCGGCATCACGGCCGCGCACCCGACGTCTTCAAGCCGGAGCGCCGTGACCACGTCGTCGTTAGTGTAGGCGAGCACCTTGAAGTCGTCGCGCACCAGCTCGCGAGCTGCGGCGAGCAGCCCCTCCGTGTCCGGCAGCAGGCTCTCCCGGTCACCGATGACCTCGAGCTTCACGAAATCGTTGAAGCCTGCCTCTCTGGCCAGTCGGGCGTAGCGAATCGCCTCGTCCGCGCTGTAGCAACCCGCCGTATTTGCCAGCAGGAAGAACTG
>Ga0075421_100013727_pt1 | contig 10103 bp, 9 predicted proteins | sample SoiMetdeltSBSDD5_FD_75292 | JGI IMG/M metagenome (GOLD analysis project Ga0075421, IMG submission 75292) | Bulk soil microbial communities from a Populus tree surrounding site in Tennessee, USA - Soil MetaG P. deltoides SBSDD5 | ecosystem: Environmental > Terrestrial > Soil > Tree plantation... | reverse complement strand
GAGCGCCTCGACCACGATGCTGCCGGATCGCATCAGGTCCGTGCTGCGACGATGCTCATGCCCCATGTTCAAATCGCTGAGCATCTCGAGGGCGTCGTGGATCGGTTGCATCCAGGGATTCAGTTTTTCTTCCAGTGACCCGGGCAGAAAGCCGAGTTCCTTGCCCATGGAAATAGTCGGGCGCGCGACGACCAGCCGCCGGAACTCGCGGTCGAACACCGTCCGCTTCAATCCGGCGGCCATCGCCATCAGGGTCTTGCCGGTGCCGGCCTTGCCCATAAGAGTGACGAGCTTCACCCGGTCGTCGAGCAATGCGTCGAAGGCGAAATGCTGTTCGCGGTTCCGCGGTTTGATGCCCCAAACGCCTTCCTTCGAGTCGATGATCGCAATAAGCTTTTCACCTGAGGCATCAACCTTGGTCAGCGCCGTGCGCTTGGTATTCGTTTCTTCGGTGAGCGTGCAGTATTCGTTCGGGAAGTGAGCGCCGCCGCCGTTGAGGTCGAGTTCGCCGTTGGCGCGAAACGCGGCCATCTTCTCCGCGCTGACGGCCAGTTCGAACATGCCGGTATAAAGATCCTTGATCAGGACGCGGTCGGATTCGTAGTCCTCCGCCTGCAGGCCGAGCGCGTCGGCTTTGATCCGGAGATTGATATCTTTGGTGACGAGGATGGTAGGGCTTTGGGGCGCGGCCTTCTGGATTTCGATGGCGAGCGCGACGATGCGGCTGTCCACCGTGTTGTCACCGATGGTGATGTTGCCGTTGCCGTTCTTGTTCTGGAAAATGATGCGCAGCCGACCGCGGTTGGAAAGGTTGACGCCTTCACTCAACCGCCCCTGGTTGCGCAATCCGTCGAGCGTGCGCGAAATGGTGCGAGCATTCTGGCCGCGCTCGGTCGATTCGCGCTTGAAGCGGTCGATTTCTTCAATGACCTCGATGGGAATCAGGACGTTGTTGTCCTGAAAACTGAGGATCGAGTTGGGATCGTGAAGGAGAACGTTGGTGTCGAGGATGTAGTTTTTCACGAAAAACGGACGGATTTGACTTCGGCCATGCGGCCATGCCACTGCTTGATGCGGGGATGCACCGCCGGCAGTTGGTAGTGTCCCGAATAGAGGAAATTCGCCAGCACGCCGAAGAGGTCGAAATCCACAAAACGCGGGCGATCACCGAGCAGGAACGGGCGACCGATCAACATTTGCTCGAACGGCAGGAGAGCCTGCATCAAGCCCTCCAGCAACTGCGCCTGCTGTTGCCGCCACAGCTCCAAGCAATGTCGGCCGAACTTGCGCTCTTTGTGGCGGATGAATGCCATCGTTTCCAAGCGAGGAAGGAATTCCCGCCAGTAGACGTCGTTGAGCTTGAACCCGTATCCTTCAATGTCGTTCTCAATCACCCGCCAAAGCATGCTTTGCTGTCCCTCCAACTCGCGCGGAAACAGGCCAAGGGCGAGTCTGTTGTCGATATACTTCGCGATCACCTGCGTGTCGCCGCCCGTTTCGAAGACCACGGTACGACCGTCCTTAAGGATCGGCACTTCGTAATAACGGCCTTTCGTCAGCTTCCAGACGAGCCGACGGTCGGTGTTGGGAATATTGACGACCCTGAATTTCGCGCCGGCGTATTCGAGAATGCGCCGCTGAACGATGCAGAACGGGCTCCAGGGAAATTGAACCAGTTCGATCATGCGGAAGTGTTTTCGCCGGCCGTTCCGATGACCGCCGGCAATTTCGTTCTCAACTCGCTCAATCGGGCCAGCGATCTCTCAAGGTCGGCAGCAAAATGGCGCGGCTGATAACGCCTGTCGTCCGTCTGCAGCCTGCGAATGCCGGCTTCGACGGCCTGTTGCTCCCGGGCGAAGCGGAGGTTGACCTGTTTGGCCGCCTGGTCGAGGGCGAAGAGACGATCGAACTCGCGCATCCCGCAACCTCGGCCCGCCAGGATGTCCTCCATGTCGCGGCGCACCCGCGCGATCAAGTCGGTGTTGAAAGTATAAAAGCCGACGAATCGCTTCCGCTCGAACGCCGACGCCGCACGGACCTGGCGGCAAACCAGCATCGCTTCGGTCCCGCGTCCCTGGTAGAGTACGGCCCAGAAAGGAGCGAGCGCCTCATGAGTCGTGAGGATGAATTTCAGGTGATCGTGGGACGCACGTTTACGGCCCTGCCCAACGACGCGCACGTCATCGAGCGTGGCGGCGAGTTGCCAGTACCTGTCGTGATGCGGGTCGAAGTTCTTCAAGTCCTGGAACGCGGCCAGCAGCGAGCCGCTCGCTTCGTCCAGCGCCAGTTCTTCAATCGCGTGGCTCGCCGACAGCACGGCCTCTGCGTCGAACAGATAAAAGGTATTCTCTTCCATCCCGCCGGCTATAGCGCAGGAAGACGGCCTGCCGCGGTAGTCCATGTTCCAGATGGCGGCGTCCATGGGAAGGTAATCGCGGACGCGGCGGAGGAATTCCTCGTTCGACAACGACTTTCTTTTCGGCACGGGCAGAATTTAGGTTTGGCGCACGCGACTGACAAGTGGTAAATCCCCTGTCAGTCGCCCAGCAGTTTCTTCAATGTGTCGCGCGCTGACGACTCGCGCGGATTCTCCTCCTGTTTGGGGACGAACACCCGGCGGGCGAACTCAAAGTATTCGCAGAAGTTGCCCACGTGCTTCTCAAAGACCGGTTCGGCCCGCCGGTCGCGGCATTGGTGAGCCGCGCGGGCGTCGAAGCTGACGCAATTGAAGCAGACGCGCAGGTCCGATCTACACGAATCACAACTTTCGCCGCGGCCGGGTTGGCCGGAGAGCGTCCATTCGGAACCACATTTCCAGCAATGTCGAGTCATGCCAGCATTGTAGCCGCCGTCGCCGGGCTGACAATCCTCGATCGAGGAGCGGCCCCATGCCCGTGCTTAATTTTTCCGTGCGCTCTCCAACGCTCGCGTTACGATGGCCGCATGCCCGACGGCTACGAAAAGTTGCTCGACGCTGCCATCCGGCACCTCGAAGAAATGAAATCGAAGGGGGCGAGATTCGTGACGGTATCGGCTGAGGCCATCGACGCGCTTTCTGCGCCCACGCCCCGACCGGCCGTCTCTGCTCCGCCGCCCGACGCGCGCGTGCAAACAGAAGTAGAAGTCGCTCCAGCATCGGCGCCCGCGCCGCAGAAAACGGCCGCCACGGCCAGGGTGAAGACACAAGAGGCGTTCGATCCCGAATCTTCCACTGCTGCGCCGGCCCCATCACCACCAGGCCCCGAAGCAAAGGAAACGGCGATGGCGGAGTTGCGCGAGCGGGCGATGGCTTGTCAGAAATGCCCGCACCTGGCTTCGTCGCGAAAGAATGTCGTCTTTGGCGTCGGCGACATCCATTCGCCGCTGATGTTTGTCGGAGAGGCCCCCGGCGCCGACGAAGATGCGCAAGGCGAGCCGTTCGTTGGTCGAGCCGGTCAGCTTCTCACACGCATCATTCAGACGATGGGCTTTACTCGCCAGACGGTCTATATCGCCAACATCTTGAAGTGCCGGCCGGACACGCCCGGCCAGCCGACCGGCAATCGCAAGCCGACGGCCGATGAGATGAAGACCTGTTTGCCCTATCTGCTCGCTCAGATCGACCTCATTCAACCGCAGGTCATCGTTGCGCTCGGCGCGACCGCTGTGGAAGGCCTGCTTGGAAAAGCAAGCGGCATCTCGAAGTTGCGCGGAAACTGGCAAACATTTCGGAATGTGCCGGTCATGCCGACCTTTCACCCGGCCTACTTGCTTCGCGACGAAAGGTCCGCCGACAAGCGGAAGGTCTGGGAAGACATGTTGCAGGTGCTCGAAAAGCTCGGACGCCCGATCACCGCGAAACAGCGGAATTTCTTTCTCAAGGCCCAAGCTGGCGCATCGTGAGAGCGCCGCCCGGCGGATGTCCAACTAACACTATGGTCAAAACGCCGCGACGGTTACTCGTCGCTTTCGTGGTGCTCGCCGGCGCGGCCCTTGCAGGGGGCGTTTTCGAGAACCTGCGCGGACGCCGGGCACTCAGGGCCTACAAAGCTTCCCTCATCGGAAAAGGCGAGAGGCTTAAGCTGGAAGAACTGACGCCACGCTCTTCGGTTGAGTCGATCCGTTCAGGCAACGACCTGATCCAGGCCGCCTGGCAATTTCGCGACGGACCCGTCCTGGCGAGAGGGGCGGTCGCACCGATGCGATCTGTGATTCCCGGCCGGGCGCGCGTGACGTGGCGCGAACCCGACATCCGTGCCGACCGGTCAACCAATCAGTGGAATGATCTGGCCGCGGAATTGGAGCAGAACAGACAAATCCTTGAAGAAATCCGCCGCATTCTCGGCGCGACCGGATTCAGCTTCAACTTGAACTACAAGCAGGGCCCCAACCTGCTACTGCCCCACCTCGCCAAACTCAAAGCTGTCGCCCACCGACTGTCCGACGCCACGCTTTGCGATTTGCATAACGGTCGGATCAACGAGGCGGCTGCACACCTCGACGCGCTCATCGGTTTGCCGGAAGTTTTCCGTGACGAGCCGTTGATCATCTCGCAACTGGTGCGCATCGCTATCGCCGCTATCGCCGTCGGACCGACCTGGGAAGCCTTGCAGGCGGAGGGCTGGACCGATGAGCAACTGGCGGGATTTCACAAGAGATGGGAATCGCTGGAGTTCTTGCAGGCCATGGAGCACGCCATCGAGATGGAGCGAGCCGTGGGTATCGAGATGATTGAACGCCTCCGCCGTTCGAGCGCGGAACGCAAACAGATGTTCAGCGGCGGGTTCTTCGGCGCTCCCGGCGCTCCGCAGGGTCTGGCGGCTCCGTCCACGGCTTCCGACGTGCCGGACTACGCGCTCGAACTCGGCAAGAAGACACTGTCGTCCGCCGGTTCATTCGCGCGCGAAACGGCCTGGTTATGGTTGTGGTCCTATCACGACGAGCGGAGGTATTTGGAAATGATTCAAACGATGCTGGAGGTTCCGCGCCAGGTCCGCCGCACGGGCTCGCTCGCCGCCGCGCTTTCAGAGACCAGGAGCGCCTCCCAACGCCTCCGGCAAAGCGAAGATTCTGGCTCTGCGAAATACTTCCTGGCGACCCGGATCGCGCCCGCGTTGGAAAAGGCGTCGGTCAAGGCGGCCCGCCTCGAAACCCAGCGGGAAATGGCCGTGGCCGCCATCGCCCTGAAACGCTACCAGCTTCGCCATCACAGATTGCCGCCTACGCTGGCGCTGCTTACTCCCGAGTTCCTTGCCTCCGTGCCGAGGGACTTCATGGACGGCAAAGAACTTCGTTACCAACCGAACTCCGACGGGACGTTTCTTCTCTACTCGGTGAACGAAGACGGCAAGGACGACGCCGGCGATCCGCGTCCGGTCTCTGCGACGACGAGTAATTTTAGTTTTAACAACGGTCGCGACATGGTTTGGCCGATGCCCGCCACTGCCGCCGAAGTAGCCGAAGCCGACGCCATGGAAACGAAGAAACTCGGAGCGGCTTACCCGGCGCAACAAATGCTCGAGCGTTACGGCTTGATACCGACCAACACGACTTCCAAACCGTGAGGGGTTGATCGGCCCCAAATACCGCTGCGAAGTGCCGTCAATCCAGAGCTACCACGGCTTTCCTGGCGTGCGATTCGAGCGCGGCGGCGAACAGCTCGTGGCTGGAGACCGCTTCGTCGGGGGTCACGCAGCCGAACCGATTGTCGAGTTGACCGGCGCGCTCCGCCGCATACGCCGCCCACATTTGGAGAAAGCAGTCCGGAAAGCCGGCTTCGAAGATGCCGCCCGTGATCGTCGGAAATGCCATCTGATGGCCGAGATCAATGCGCTGCCAGATTTGTTCCTTTCCACGCTCGAAAACCCAAAGTGTCTTCGGTTCCTTCGTGCTGTATTTCACTCCTCCTTCGGTGCCGAGCACTTCAATGAACCAGGTGTTGGTCTCCCCCGGCGCGAGGCGCTTCATCTCCAGGCGCATCGGGACTTCCTCTCCGTGGATGAGCGTTTCGGTGTGCAGCATTGCGTTGTCCCAAGTGTCGCACGCAGCCATCCCGCCTTTTCCGTCGGGCCGTTGCGTATAGATCTTCTGGAGCTGCGCGTAAACGCGAAGGGGCTTCCAGCCGAGGCGGAAGGGGACATGCACGGCGTGCATGCCAAGGTCACCCATCACGCCAATCTCACCGCAAAACTTCGTTTGCCGTTTCCAGTTGATCGGCTTTTGCGGGTCCATATCACTCGCATGCCAGAAGGCCGAACGGATTTCCAGGAGGCGGCCCGCTTTGCCGGATTTGATGTAGTCGATGACGCGTTGCGGCCCCGGCAGGAAAGGAAACTCGGAACTGCACCGAACGAATCGCCCCGACTTGACGGCCACATCGCGGATCACCCGCGCAGCCCTCAAATCAATGCCGAAAGGCTTTTCAGCGAACAGATCTTTGCCGGCATTCAATACGTCGAGATACATCTGCTCGTGCAGATGGTGGGGCACCGCGACATAAACGGCATCCACCTCTGGCGACCGAAGCAACTCCTTGTGGTCTTGGGTGAGCAGTTTAACGGTGGGCACTTGTTTGAACCAGCCGAGCAACTTCTCTTGCAGGTCGCAGACGGCGGCGAGTTCAGATCGGACCGGGAAGTTCTCCAGCGCAAACCATCGGCCGAAGGCGCTGGCCGCCTCGCGGCCCATCAAACCGCCGCCGATGATTCCCAAACGCATCGTTTGACTCATAATGATGGGCAGACGCTGAAATGGCGGCATCAACAAGTCAAGCCGACGGGGGGTCTGGAACCCCAGGGCACAGTTGTTCCGGGGAAACCCTGCCCGTTCTCCCGGCCTGAAGCCGGCTTGCTTTTTTTGTTCATTGTGATACTGTAATTTCAGAAAGAACAGAAATAGTGAAAACAACCTGCGAAACCCAAGAAAGGAGACCTGAACGATGAAACCTCTACTGGCAGCAATGGTGGAAACGGAACCCAACGCAACGGCAACGGTCTGGACCTACATCGCCTATCTGGTGATCAGTGTGGCGCTGACGGTCTGGGTTGCCCGGACGCTCCACAAGAACGGACGCATCTTCCTCGTGGACAGCTTCCTTGGCAACGAAGCCCTGGCCGATTCGGTCAACCACCTTCTTGTCGTTGGCTTTTACCTGATCAACATCGGGTATGTCGCCCTGGCAATGAAATATGGCGACAAGGCCACCGATGCCCGGACGGCACTGGAAACACTGAGCACCAAGGTCGGCCTCGTGCTGGTCGTGCTGGGTGTGATGCATTTCTTCAACCTCTTTATCTTCTCGAAGATGCGCCGTCGCGCCACGCTGCACCGGCAACCACCGCCGATTCAGCCGCAAGGTTATGTGAAACTGACCTGAACAGATGAATCACGGGAAGGCGGTGACCCACCCACCACCTTCCCATCGCCGCACGCACTCATGAAAAAGCTCCACGTTCTCTACGACGCTCAAAGCGAATTCGCCTTGCGTTGTTATGCCTGGATTTCGGCGCAATCGGTTTTCCTCCCCTTGGAATTCGTCCCCTTCCAGGCCCCGGAATTGATCGCGCGGTTTCCAGGCGTGGAAAAGTTTCGGGAGAACGAACCCGTGCTCGTCGTCAGTGATGAAGGTGCCGTGTATGCGGGTCCAAACGCCTTCCTCATGTGCCTCCACGCCCTGAGCGACTATCAGGAATGGGCCATTCGCTTGTCGGCGCCGGCTCTCCTGCCCCTGGCAGGTCGGGCGTTCGAGTTGTTTCTGGTGGACGGAAAGAAGATCGCGCGTCTGATGGAGAAACTCGACGACGGAAAGCTGTTATGGCTCCTGCAGCATCAGGATTCGACTTCGCGTGCAGGACAACCGACCACGCGCTAAGACAATTGCGACTTGCCGGAATCTAAACGCTGGAATCATTGGAACCTAACGGGCAATGAACTTCGAGGCCGACTTCGCTGTTGCTCCCTCATGCACGATGGCCATCAGCGCACGCGTCATGCCGGCCGGGTCGTGATGCTGAATGATGTTGCGACCATAGACAATTCCCGCAGCGCCCTGTTTGATGAGGTTCTCGGTGCGCTCGAGGACTTCCTCATCGGCCGCTTTGCCGCCTCCGCGCACCAGCACCGGGATGCGTCCGGCAATCTCGACGACCTTGTGATAGACGCTCACGTCGTCGGTCGGGTCTGCCTTGATGATGTCGGCGCCGAGTTCAACCGCCTGACGAACGAGCGGCAGGATCTTATCGAGATCACCGTCCACCATGTAACCGCCCGCTCTCTGGTTCGGCTGAAAAACGAGTGGTTCGATCATCAACGGCATACCATACCGATCACTGTCCGGCTTGATGCGGAGAATATTCTGGATGCACTGGTCCGTGACGTCCGGCTGATCGGGGATGCGGAAGAGATTGACGACCACACAGGCGGCGTCGAGGCGCACCGCCTGTTCCCCCGGCTCCTCGATCATCCGGCTGAAGAGCGCCCGCGGGAGCACGCTTCCGTAAACGTTGGCGACGTCCGTGCGCAGCACAAGCGCGGGCTTTTCCTTGCCGGGCAATGATTGAAGATAATGCGCCTGGCCAACCGTGAGCTGGATCGCGTCCGGCGCCGCCTCGACCACTGTTTTCACTGCCTTCTCCAGATTCTCAATGCTTTGCAGAAAACCGCGTTCGTTGAAGAAGCCGTGGTCAATGGCAACATCAAAACAGCGATTGGACCTGGCGTTGAAAAGGCGGTTGAGGCGATAGGCTTTCATAATAAGGATGGGGTATCCCGAACAAAAAGGCATTGCTTGTCAAGCGGTGGCGCAAGAATCTCGGGATGAGCGTGCCCGCCGGGAGGAAACGTCCCCAGAAGCAAACGTGGAGCGAATGTATGTTGGCCCCGCCCTTCGCGAGTGCCTGACACACTTCCTCTCAACGGCTATGAACCTGGCGTGCCATTTCGGTTCTGTGTGACCTTGCGAAGCGCTTCCTGGAGTTCGGTAATCTTGGGTGGCTTGTTCAACATACCGTCAACGTGGGTCGGCAGGTCCTCCTGGTTCTTCATCAACGTGCCCCATCCGGTCATCATGATGATCGGGATCGTGGGAGATTCGGCCTTGAGGATTTGAGCGAGCTGACGGCCATCGAGATGCGGCATCCCCAGATCGGTCACCACGACATCGAACAACTTGCCCTCCTTCCTGGCCGCCCGGAACGCGTCCAGACCGGCCTGTCCACCGTCCACGACCTGCACCGTGTGCCCGTCACATTCCAGAATCTCCTTGACCAGCTCGCGCAGGAGAGGCTCGTCGTCCACGAACAGAATGCGTAGAGGCGGCAGCGGGCCCAGCACAACACTTTTCTCGGTGAGATCCGTCTTGGGAGCCTCACGAACCGGAAAGATGAAGCGAAAAGTGGATCCACGCCTGGGTTGGCTTTCGATTTCGATCATGCCGTCGTGGCGCTGCACGACTCCATACACCATGGCCAGTCCCAGCCCCGTGCCGCGCTGGCCCTTCGTGGAAAAGAAAGGCTCCAGACAGCGCTTGCGGGTTTCGTCGTCCATGCCGACACCGGTGTCACTCACTTCGAGCGCGACATGGGTTGGCACCCTTCCACGCACCCGCGATTGCGTCCAGGAACAAATGCGCGTGCGGACCGTAATGACGCCGCCATCGGGCATCGCGTCCACGGCATTGAACATGAGATTGGTGATGGCTTCGCGCAGCTCGCTTTCCGTTCCGATGATCTCCGGGAGATTGGCGTCGAAATCCAGTTTGACGTCCACCGATACCCCGCGTTGCTGCGAGATGTCGCGCCAGCGCGGACGGGTCAACTCGATGACCTGTTGGGCGAGGTGGTTTAACCGGACAGGCAGCAATGGCTGGTGCTCCTCGCGCTTGCGATAAAAGTCGCGCATGCCGGTGACGATGTGAGCGACGTCATCGCTGGCGGTCTTGATATGCAGGAGGTATTTCCTGGCGCTGTCGCTCAGGTTTTTCTCGTTTTTCAGGAGCAGCTCGGCGAAGCCGGAGACGGGCGAGAGTGTATTATTGATGTCGTGCGCGATGCCGCTTGCCAACTGGCCCAGGGCGCGCAGGCGCTCGTGTTGCATGACGGCCTGCTGGGTCTGGCGGAGTTCATTGT
>Ga0075421_100013726_pt1 | contig 10103 bp, 10 predicted proteins | sample SoiMetdeltSBSDD5_FD_75292 | JGI IMG/M metagenome (GOLD analysis project Ga0075421, IMG submission 75292) | Bulk soil microbial communities from a Populus tree surrounding site in Tennessee, USA - Soil MetaG P. deltoides SBSDD5 | ecosystem: Environmental > Terrestrial > Soil > Tree plantation... | reverse complement strand
GGTTGATGCGGCAGATGCTGTTTGAAGTGAGCGTGACTGACAAGTCGATGTTCGCGTTGATTGCGGTGGTGTTGACCATGGTGGCGCTGCTGGCTTGTTGGATACCGGCGCGGCGGGCGACGCAGGTTGACCCGATGGTTGCTCTGCGGAGTGAATGATCGGCAAAGCGACAGGTGAAGGTTGCAGGATCAGGATGCGCTCCCACTGGCGCGGGGCGGGCACGTAAAATTCGCTCACCGGCCGCCCGGCGCCGCCCGCGCCCAGGCCGACCGCGCGCAACCCCGGTTCCCCGAACCGCGGCAGAACTTCGCCTGGCCTTCACCACCCCACGGCGTAGCGCCCGCGCCGCACGTCGGCCCCGCCCTGAATGACTTTCGTCCGCGGGTCGTAGAGGATGATCGTCGGGGCCGAGGCCGGGCTGTAATCGCCCTTGACCTCGACCTTGTGGCCGCGCGCCCGGAGGTCGTCGGCGACCGCCGCGGAGATGCGGCCCTCGAGGTTGAGCAGCCCCGGGTTGAAGCGGTGGTCGTCGAACGAGCTGACGAAGTGGAGCGTCTCGAAGCGCGCCGCCTCGACCGCCTCCTGCGGGTTCATGCCGAACTCGACGACGTTCAAGAACACTTGAAGCAGCGCTTGGTCCTGGTTGTCTCCGCCGGGCGTCGAGAGCGCTGCGAAGGGCTCCCCGTCCTTGAGCACGAGCGTCGGCGTGAGTGTGATCCGCGGCCGCTTGCCGGGTTGGAGCTCGTTCGGGTGGCCTGCCGTGAGCAGGAAGCTCTGCAGCCGCGACGAGATCGGGATGCCGGTGTCGCCTGCGATCACCGCCGGGAGCCAGGCGCCGCTCGGCGTCGCCGAGAAGACGTTGCCTGCGGCGTCGATCACGTTGACGCAGGTCGTGTCGTGCGCCCGCTCGGCCTCGGGCACCCGCGACGCACCCGTGTCGGCCGCCCCCACCACTTGCGCCAGCGACTTCTTGCCCACCGGATCGCCCGGCCGCTGCTCGAGCGATGCCGCCCGGGCATCGATCAGCCCCCGGCGCAGCTCGGCGTACTCCTTCGAGAGGAGCTCTGTCCCAGGCACTTTGACGAAGCGCGGATCGCCATAGTAACGGTCGCGGTCGGCGAAGGCCAGCTTGAGCGCTTCGGTCAGCGTGTGGATGTAGTCGGCTGAGTTGTAGCCCATCTGCTTGAGGTCATAGCCCTCGAGCAGATTGAACGCCTCGAGGAGCACCGGCCCCTGCGCCCAGAAGCCGGTCTTGTAAACTTCGTAGCCGCGGTAAGTGACGCGCGTCGGCTCGTCCAGCTCGGCGCGGAAGGAGGCCATGTCCTCGGCGCGCAGCAGGCCCCCCTGCCGCTCCATCGCCTGGCCGATCCGCGCCGCGAGCGGCCCGCGGTAAAAGTAGTCGCGCACAGCGTCGAGCGCCGCGCGGCGCCCGCGCCCCGCGTGCTTCTTCTCGACCGCGAGGAGCTCGCCCAGGGTCCGCGCCAGGTCCTTCTGGACGAAGACCTCGCCGACCTGCGGCTCGCGCCCGCCGGGGAGGAAGACGGCGCGCGCCTCCGGCCACTTCTCGTAGACCTGGCGCGTGTTGGCGATGTAGCGGACTCTCAGCTCGTCGATCGGGAAGCCTTCGGCCAGCTCGATCGCCGGCCGTAGGACGTCGGCCAGGCTCAAGGTCCCGAACTCGGCGAGCGCCACGACCATGGCGTCGAGCACGCCGGGGACAGTAGCCGCCAGCGGCCCGGTCGAGGGGATGCGCCCCCCGGCGTTCTTTTCAAAGTACTCGCGCGTCGCCAGCCGCGGGGCCGTCCCCTGCCCGTTGACCGTGACCACCGGCTTGCCCGCGAGCTTGATGAGCACCGGGACTTCCCCCCCGAAGCCGAAGTGTGAGAACTCGATGACCGAGGCCGCGAGCACCGTCGCCACGCCCGCGTCGACGGCGTTCCCGCCGCGGTGGAGCATGCGCATCCCGGCCTCGACTGCGAGCGGGTGGCCGCCGGCGACGACCGCGCGCCGCCCGCGGACGACCGGGCGGAAGGTCTCGGGGCGCTGGGCGAAAACGGTCAGCGAGAGGGCGAGCAGACAGGGCAGAAGACGCCGCATAGTGATCCTCCGGGAGATTCTTGGCAGCGTCAAATATAGCCCACGGATGACCCGGATTGAACGGATTCCCGGGATTGTGTTAAATTTTCAGGCGGAAATCTGGCCCCCGGAGGTAAGCAAGAAGTTATGCCCATTTACGAGTACGTTTGCGGGAAGTGCGGTCACCATCTGGAGACCATGCAAAAGATGTCCGACAAGCCCTTGAGCAAGTGCCCGGAGTGCCGGGGGAAGCTTGAGAAGATCTTCTCGCAGACCAGTTTCCAGCTCAAAGGGTCGGGCTGGTACGTGAGTGACTACGCTGGCCGCGGCAAGGCCGAGAAGGCCGAGAAGGCAGGCAAGACGGACAAAAAGGACGCGGCGGCGGACAAGGCGGACAAGGTGGACAAGAAAGATGCGGCCACGACCAGCGCCCCGACCGGCGCGGCTGTCACGACCGGCCAAGGCGACACGGGGAATTAAATGGCTCGCGCTCGCGCGATTTTTTGCTTCGGCCTCTTGGCGGCGCTGCTCGCCGGCCCGGCGCCTGCGCGGGCGCAGTCGGGCCGGAACGTCGCTTCGGGTCGCCGCACCACCATCGTCCCGGTCATCGCCCAGCGCGGCGAGGACCCGGCCAAGCCGGTGGGGCTGCTGACCAACAAGCTCCAGGAAGACGCCGACAAGATCATTCCCAAACAGAACCTGGAACTCTTCGACGGCGGCGTGCTCCAGCGGATCGAGGCCTTCGCGCCCGACCCGAGCCCGGCCCGCTTCGTCGTCGTCATGGACAACTCGGCGACGCTCCAGACCGACGTCAAGAAGCTCGCCTCGGTCCCGGCCGCCTTCGCCCCCGAAATCTACGAGGGGGACAAGGTCATGGTCATCGGCTACGACCTCAAGCCGGAGATCATCACCGACTTCACCGACGAGCCGAAGCAGCTCCAGAGCACGCTCTCGCTCCTGCGCAAAAGCGATATGCCGCACCTCTTCGACGCGCTCAACGTCGCCATGGAGGACGTCCTGAGGCCCGAGGTCGGCTTCTCCAAGCGCGTCCTCATCCTCGTCGCCGACGGTCTCGACCGCGGGAGCAAGATTAAGTTCGACGAGATTCTCGCCAGGCTCCAGAACGAAAACATCACCGTCTACGCGATCCAGGTCCGCGACCGGACGCGCGGCGCGCTGCGCCGGGACGCGCCCAAGCCCGCCGACGCGCTCGAGCAGCTGACGACCGGCACCGGCGGCCGGGTCTACTCGATCGACGGCGACATCAAGCAGGCGGTCAAAGAAATCTGCGACGAGGTGCGCAACGACCGCTACCAGCTGACCTACTACCCCGAGGGCATCAGCCCCGTCAACAAGCGCCGCCTGCTGCTGACGACCACAGACCAGACGATCCGGCTGCGCTATAAGGCCTACCACCCGCCGCAGCCGCAATAGTAAAATCATCGGCCCGATCCGCGTCATCCGCGGGCTACCCACCTCAGGCGACGATCTCCACCTTATAATCCTCGATCACCGGATTGGAGAGCACGTCGTGGGCGAACTTCTCGACCTCGGCGCGCGCCGCCGCCTCGTCGGCCCCGGCGCCGAGCTGAATCTCGAAGTACTTCCCCTGGCGGACGTCGGCGATCCCGTGGTAGCCGATCGTCGAGGCCGCGTGGTGGATGGCCTTGCCCTGCGGGTCGAGCACGCCTTGCTTGAGTGTTACGTAAACTTTCGCCAGCATCTATTCTCGCTCCATTTCCGCTTCGAAGGGGTGGCCGTTCTGCCACCCGGTTTTGCCCGTCCGGCGGAAGCGCTCCAGCCGCCGGATGGCGATCTCGCAGTAGATCGGATCGGCGTCCATGGTGTAGCACTTCCGCCCCAGCCGCTCGGCCGCGAGCAGCGTCGAGCCCGAGTGGCAGAAGAAATCGATGACCACGTCCCCCGGCCGCGAGCCGGCCGCGATCAGCCGCTCGCCGCTCTTGAGCGGCTTCTGCGCGTAGCACCCGTTGACGTTCTCCTCGAGCCGGTAAAAAACCTGCTGGACGTCGACCCAGACGTTCCCCGCCCGCAGCCCCGCCGACCTGCTCCGCTCCCCGTTCTCGGTCCGCCGCCCGCCGACTTCCTTGTAGTACCCGCGCAGGAGGCGCGGGATCTCAGTGTACTCGGCCGCGACGTCGAAGGCGGGCTTCCCGCGGACGTAGTAGAGCAGCTCCTGCCGCACGGCCATCCAGTTGTGCGGCGTCCCGTAGCCGCGCTGGTTGCGCATGGTGATCAGGCTGCGCGAGCGGAACTCAGTCCCGCGCATCATGAGCATGAAGTCGGGCAGCGGCTGGAACCCGTTCCGCTGGTCGGCTCCCATCCAGACGTAGAGCGAGCTGTCGGGGGCGAGCGCCGCGGCGGTCGTCGCCACCCAACGGCGGCACCATTGGATGAACTCCGAGACCTCCCGCCGCTCGAAGGCCGCGAGGTTATAAGGTGGGTCCTGAATCGCGAGGACCGCCCGCCGCCGCCCCAGGAGCCGCGCCGCGTCGGCCGCGGCTGCCGCGTCGAGGCACCCGACGCGGTGGCACCGCCGGGGGTCGGCCCAGATCTGGCCCGGCCGCAGCCGGCAGTGCGCGAGCAAGCGCGCGCGCAGCTCGGGGTGACGGTCCAATCGCGGGAGCGGAAGGTTCTTCACCGTGCACGGCCGAAGACCCGTTCGAAAATTCGGTCGACGTTCTTGAACTGCGTCCGGGCGTCGAAGGCGCGGGCGATCTCGTCGGGCGCGAGCGTCCGCGCAATGTCCGGGTCGCTGCCGACCAGCTCGCGGAAGTCGAGCCCCTCGTCCCAGGCGCGCATGGCGTTGCGCTGCACCCAGGCGTAAGCCTCCTCGCGCGCGACGCCGCGCGCGGTCAGGTCGAGCAGCAGTTGCCCCGAGAAGACGAGGCCGCGCGTGAGGTTGAGGTTCGCCAGCAGGCGCTCGGGGCTGACCACCAGCCGGGCGAGGAGCGAGGTCGTCTTGGCGAGCATGTAATCGACCGCGATCGAGGCGTCGGGCAGGATGACGCGTTCGGCCGACGAGTGCGAGATATCGCGCTCGTGCCAGAGGGCGTTGTCCTCCAGCGCCGCGACCGCGTAGCCCCTGACGACGCGCGCCAGCCCGCAGATGCGCTCCGAGAGGATCGGGTTGCGCTTGTGCGGCATGGCCGAGGAGCCCTTCTGCCCGGGCCTGAAGAACTCGTGCGCCTCGCGGACCTCGGTCCGCTGCCAGTGGCGGACCTGGAGGGCGAATTTCTCGAGCGACGAGGCGACGATCGCCAGCACGGCGACGAACTCGGCATAGCGGTCGCGCTGGATGACCTGCGTCGAGACGTTGGCCGGCTTGAGCCCGAGCAAGAAGCAGACCCGCTCCTCGATCTCCGGGTCGAGGTGCGCGAAGGTCCCGACGGCCCCCGAGAGCTTGCCGTAGCTCACCCCGGCGCGCGCCCGCGTCATGCGGTCGATGTTCCGCCGCGTCTCCTCGTACCAGAGCGCGAAGGTCAGGCCGAGCGTCGTCGGCTCGGCGTGCACCCCGTGCGTCCGCCCGATCATCGGGGTCTCTTTGAACTCGAAGGCGCGCTCTTTGAGCACGTCGCTCAGCGCCTGCAGCTTGGCGACGATCAGGTCGCCCGCCTCGCGCAGGAGGAGCGCGTTCGCCGTGTCGACGACGTCGGACGAGGTCAGGCCATAGTGGACCCAGCGCGCCTCGGGGCCGATCTTCTCGGCGAGGTTGGTGGTGAAAGCGATGACGTCATGGTCGGTCGTCTGCTCGAGCTCGTGGATGCGCTCGACCGAGAAGGCGGCCCGGCGCCGGATGACCGCGACCGCCTCCGCCGGGATCGCCCCGGCCTCGGCGTTCGCCTGGCAGGCGGCGAGCTCCACCTCAAGCCACTTGCGGTAGCGGTTCTCCTCGGTCCAGATCGCCCCCATCTCGGGCAAGGTGTACCGTTCAATCATCTCAAACCAACTGTCTCAAATTTCAAACTTTCATTTTCAGGTAGCGCGCGAAGCAGAGCGCGCTGAGCGCGGCGGCCCCGACCGGGATGAGCAGGTTCTGCTCCTCCCAGCCGCGCGCCCGGGCGACGAAGTAGGCGGCGAGCCAGAGGGCGGCTGCCAGCGCGAGCCCGATCCCGCCGCGCCGGTAAGCCCGACGCACTTCCGCGTCTGGGTCGCTCACCGGGTCGCCGCTCATTGGGGCGCCTCCACCTCGAGGTAGTAGCTGCGGCGCGCGCGCACGCTCAGCCCCTTGCGCGCCGGGATGACCTCGACCGAGCGCAGCGCTTCGAGGCTCGGTCCCCGCTCGGTCGAGAAGGCGAGCGTGTACTGCGCCCCGACCTCGCCGAGGATGCGGCGCGGCAGCACGACGAACTCTTCGAAGCTCTCCGGCAGCCACATCTCGCCGCCGCTCGCCTCGGCCAACTGGCGCAGGTCCTCCGACCCGCCGTCGAGCTGCGGCAGGTGGCGCCGCAGCTCATTGACGCGCTTGGAGGTGGCGCTGCCGTGCGGCTCGTGCGCCCCGATCCACCCGATCGCGTTCTCGATTTCGCCCCGGAGGAGCTCCGCCCAGCCGACGACGAAGACCGCGGCCCGCGTCTTGGCGAGCGCCGCCAGGGCCTGCTGGCGCCGCGCCCGGCTGGCCGAGTCCAGCCCGTCGCTGACGAGCACGACGACGCGCCGACCCGCCTCCCGCTCGCCCAGCTTCTCGGCCGCGAGCGCCAGTGCGTCGTAGTAGCGCGCTTTGATCCCGACGCGGAACTTCGATCGCAGCGCCTCCTGCGCCTCCTCGCGGTCCGCCGTCCAGTCCTGGACCAGCTGCACCCGGTCGGCGTACTGGATGATCGCGATCTCGTCCCTGGGCGCAAGCGCGGCGACTAAATTCTTGGCCAGCTCGCGCGGGGCGGGGTTCGGCAGGATCGGCTTGCTCGGGCCGCCCCAGAGCGGCGCCTCCGGGTCGATCCCCAGCCGGCGCTCGCCGCGCCGCGCCCACTCCGACGGGCCGTTCTTGAAAGTCCCGATCTCGTTGCTCAGGTCGAGCACGAGGACGATGTTAGCTGGCTCGCGCCGCAGGTCGGTGATCGTCCGCGGCTGACCCTCCTCGACGACGAGCAGGTCCTGCGGCCTGAGGTCGGCGACGACCCGCCCCTCCAAGTCCCAGGCGCTCAGCGGCAGCAGCACCTCGCGCGTCTCGACCCGGACCACCGGCTTCTCGCCCGGGGCCGGCTCCCCCGGCTTCGGCGGCGGCTGCTGCACCCGCCGCCCCGACTGCGCCCACGCCGCCGGCACCCCGCAGCAGAGGATCACGGCGACGATCATCCGGCTATGCCCCAACTTCCTCATAGCTCGATCCACTCGCCCGGCCCGTCGTGGCGGGCGATCTTGACCCGCCGCTCGTGGTCGCGGCAGAAAAGCGCTCCGCGCGCCTCGAGCGCCTGGAGCGCCGCGAGCCGCGCCACCTCCGGGTGGTTCGTGTTACGCGAGAGGTGCGCGAGCACGATGTGCTCGGCCCGCCCGTCGAAATCATCCCGCAGGAAGCGCGCCATCTCGTCGTTCGAGGTGTGCCCCTGGCGGCTGAGGATGCGCTGCTTGAGCGCCCACGGGTAGAAGGTGCAGGCGCGCAGCATCTCGACCTCGTGGTTGGCCTCGATGATCAAGGCGTCCGCGCCCCGGAAGCGCTCGGCGGCGAGCGCGTTGATGTAACCGAGGTCGACCGCCATGGCGAGCTTGGCGCCGCCCGCCTCGACCGTGAAGGCGAAGGGGTCGACCGAGTCGTGGGGGATGGTGAAGGGGTGGAAGCGCAGCGGGCCGATCTCGAAGTCCTCCGACGAGGAGATCGCCGCCCCGCGCCGCACGCCCCCCGTGCGCGCGCCGAGGTTGCAGGCCTCGAGCGCCGGGGTCGAGATGTAGACCGGGACCTCGAGCATGCGGGAGAGCGCCGCCAGCCCGCGCGCGTGGTCCCCGTGCTCGTGGGTGATGACGACCGCCGAGAGCCGCGCCGGGTCCTCGCCAACCGCCCGGAGGCGGCGCACGATCTCACGCGCGCTCAGCCCGCAGTCGACGAGCACGCGCGTCTCGCCCGCGACGAGGAGCGTCGCGTTGCCCGAGCTGCCACTGCCGAGAATGCAAATCCGCATGCCTCACGCTTGGTCCGAGGTCCGATCTCAAGGATTAGGCATCCTAGCACACCGGCGGAGGGCTTTCAAAAGCGGGCCGGCGGGCGCGGCCCGCAGCTCGGCCCCCGGCCGGCGCACATTCAGATGTTGACCACATCAAACGACCCGATCTTCCAGGCGCCGTCCTCCTTGACCCAGAGCAGGATCAGGCCGCCCCCCTGGTCGCCTTCGAGCTTGAGCCTGAACGAGATCAGATAAGAAGCGCCGTGGTCCGCGTCCGCCGGCAGGGTGAAGGCCGCCTTCTTGATCGGCGAGCTCGAGTAGGAAACCAGCGAGTCGTCCGAGCAGACGAACTTGTTAAATTCGGGCCCGTCGAGACTCGCCAGGGCGTAGGCGCCGCGCGCCGGGTGGTCGATCAGTTTGAGCCGGGTCTGCCAGGGCTCGATCTCGGCGATCGCCGCCTCGATGCTGCGCGGCTTGCCGAGTGCCTTGTTGGCCTCCTTGAGCGTCTCCAGAAAAAGCGCTTCGATCCGGTTCTCGCGGACCCGCTCCAAATTCGAATCGCCGTCGACGTCGGCGCAGACGACCAGTTTCCGCGTCATGAAACTCCTGGCGGCCGTCAGATCCCGGTCCAGGAGCCAGGCCTTGAGGAAAGCGTCGGCCGTCGCGGCCACGGTCCCGGCCTCCGGCGCGTCCGGGTGGCCCTCCGCGGGCAGGTGGTCGTCCCGCTTCCGGTCCTTCGAGCCGGTCGCCCGCGCCAGCTCCTTTTCAATGCCCTCGGCCAACTGCTCGAGCACGTTGCTCCACCAGTTGATCAGCCCCTGCCACCTGAAGGCGTGAGTGAAATAGTTGTTCCCCGCGCGCACGTCGGAATTGCCGGCGCTGAGGTGGCCGTTGACGAGCGCCGCCGGGACGTGGCTCGACCGGTAGTCCACGTCGATGTCCGCGCGGTCGCCCTCCTGGGTGACCGAAAATTGCAGCGTCGGCGGCTTGCCGCGCTGGCGGAAGTTGACCGGGTAGCCGTGGTGGAAGATCGTATTGTCCTTGCCGCGCGTGAACTCCTTCACCGCGCCCAGCTTGCCCACCGCCCCCGGCGCCAGTTTGACGTAGAGGCGGAACTGCTTGTCGCCGCCCGCGCCGTCAACCTCCCCGGCAATCCCCTCGAGGCTGCCAACCAGGTCGATGGCGCGGCCCATCGATTTTCCGGACGGCGAGGTGAGCGTCGACCGCGAGAGCGCGTGCGTGATCGCCTCGAAAGCGGTCCTCGTCGGGACGGCCAGCCCGGCGTACCGGTCGGCCGCCGCGACGGCCGTCCCGTTCGCCTTGTCCTGCGCCGTCGCCCAACTTTCGAAGAGGCGACGCTGGTCCGCCCGCAGCCGGTTGTAAGCCAGCGGGTCTTTCTGCGCGGCGGTCGATCTGCTGGCGAGGAGCGCGCCGCCCCCCGCTAACGAAAGCAGGAGACCGAGCCACAAGAGCTTTTTTAGGAAGGAGTGATTCATGGATAATTTGGTTGGAGTCGGTGAGGCTCCGGGATCCCCGTGCCAATTTGCCTGCTCAGTTGAAATCCGGCTCTCCTTACTGCGCGATCTCGACGGTGAGGGTCACAGTCGCGCGCACCTCGATCGCCCCCGGCTCGATCGGGGTCGGGGGCGGCGGGGCGGCCGCCCCGGCCCGCATCGCCATGTCAGCCATGTAGGGCCGGACGATCGGTGAACCGGCCTCCTCGGCGAGCAGGATGCGCGTGATCTTGACGCCGAGCGCCGAGGCGAGGGCGTCGGCCTCGGCGCGCGCCTTGGCCGCGGCCTCGCGCAGCGCCTGCGCGCGCACCGCCGCCTCGTCCTTGAGCGTGAACTGCAGGCTCTGCACCTGATTTGCCCCCGCCTGCGTCGCCGTGTCGATGATCTTCCCAACCTGGTT
>Ga0075421_100013722_pt1 | contig 10104 bp, 14 predicted proteins | sample SoiMetdeltSBSDD5_FD_75292 | JGI IMG/M metagenome (GOLD analysis project Ga0075421, IMG submission 75292) | Bulk soil microbial communities from a Populus tree surrounding site in Tennessee, USA - Soil MetaG P. deltoides SBSDD5 | ecosystem: Environmental > Terrestrial > Soil > Tree plantation... | reverse complement strand
GACGGCCAGACGACGCGTCGCTACGGCGTCGTGGGTCTCCCCACCACGTTCTTCATCGACGGGCAGGGCGTCATCCGCTACGTGGAGCGCGGCGAGTTCGCGGATGCGAATGCGATCCACGAGGGGATCGCGAAGGCGCGCTAGCCCCGGTAAAGGATCCGCGCCTCGAACGCGCGCTGGAATAGGCGCAGCTCGTCCTCGAGCTCGTCCGGGTCGAAGCCCTCAGTCTCGGCGAAAGCCCTGACGTCGCGGAGCGCGAGCCGGAAACCGAGGTTCACCAGAGGCTTCACCGCGAACCGCTGGAACCCGGCGGCGCGGAGATCGGTGATGAAGACGCCGACCGCATCCAGCAGCCGGGTCCGTTCGGCGTCGCCGGCCTCAAGGGCGTCCAGGAACTTCGGCGCTCCGCGGCTGCTGATCGCCGCCCAACGTTTCGCGCCGACCGCGCCCATACCCAGGAAATTGGTCGCACGGTATGCGTGGCCGAGCGTGTTGTCCTGGATCGCCATCGCGCGGGGACGGAGGATCCGGCCGAGTGCCTGTCGTCGCGCATGCGAGGGCTCGTACCCGAGCTCCCTCGCCTCCCCCAATCGTCCGCCGTCGGACACCGCGGCGCACACTATTGAGCCGCATGGGTTGACGCAAGTTCCAGAATCATCAAAGCCGAAACGGGGAGGACGTACATGGCGACTGAATTCATCGTGACGCTCAAGGACCGACCGGGATCGCTCGCGGCCGCGGCGCAGGCGCTCGCGGATGGCGGCGTGAACCTCTGGGGGACCGCGGCCTCGACCAGCAAGGGCAAGGGCACTGTGGGGTTCGTGGTGAAGGACAAGGACACCGCGAAGGCGCGCCGCGCGCTCAAGAAGGCCGGCCTCCGCGCGACGGAGCGCAAGGCGATCGAAGTGCGTCTCTCGGACAAGCCCGGCGCCCTCGCAAAGGTATCCGCGCGGCTCGCCAAGGCGAAGGTGAACATCGCGTCCGAGTACGTGCTCGCACCCGGCCGCGGCAACGTCACGCTCGCGTTCGGCGTGAAGGACGCCCGCAAGGCGGAAAAGGCACTCGGCCGGCGTTAGTACTGCCGTACCGGTCCGAGATGTCATCGCGCACGAGCTGACCTAACGCGAGCCTCCTGACGACAACCGTCAGGAGGTTCGCATGCGATCCTTGCGCCGCTTCTGGACCGAGCATCAGGGTCTCGCGACGATCGAATATGTGATCGGGGCAGCTGTCATCCTGGGGACCCTGGTCATCGGCGTGTCTGCCTGGAACAACGGTCTTGCATCCCGCCTCCAGACGCTCGTCACGCAGCTGCAGACCGTCCGATGACCGGCTGGGGCAGCGAAGAGCAGGGGATGGCCACGCTCGAGACGACGCTTATGGTCGTCATCCTCGTCCCACTGCTATTCGCGATCCTCGAGTTCGGCTGGCTCACGCAGCGATGGCTCGCGCAAGACGGAGTGGCCTTGCAGGCTGCGCGGTACGCCGGCGAGCTCGGCGGAGACCGGCCGGAGCTCCGCGCATACGTGAAGGAGCAGCTGCGGCTTGTCGGCGTAGAACCCTCGCGAGTCAGCATCGAGGTCGAACCTGAATACGTCGCGTGGCGACAGCCGGTACGGGTTTCGCTGCGAACCGACGAGCGGATCGCGATCCCGTTCGTGTTCGCCACGACCGTAGCGGTGCGATCAACGGCCGTCGCGCGGGGTGAGATCAATCGATGATGAGGGAAGAGGGCGGCACCGCAGCGGTGACGACATTGGTCATGCTGCCGCTCCTGCTGATCGTTCTTGTCGGTGTGCTCGAGCTGGGGGCGCTGCGGGCTGTCGCATACCGAGTCACCGCGGCGGCGGATCTCGCGACCATCGTTGCGGTTGGTGATCAAGACCAGGCCGAGCTGGTGCGCACGGGGGCGCTGCGCCTCGCTCCGGACGCGGCTGATGTCGCGCGCGACTACTTTGCGCGAAACCTGTCGGCAAGCGCAACGGTCCTAGCGGCAACTCCCGGTGCGATCGCGGCAGGATCGGACGTCGCCGCCTTTCCGACGGCTCCGAGCGTCGATCCGCGCACGGGCGCGCGCTATGACCGTCCGACGCTGCGCCTTATCGCAGCCGTTCCGGTCAGAACGCCAGGCCTCGCCGCGCTCCTCCTGCCCGCCGTCACGACGCTGACGATCCGCTCCGCGAGCTCGCCGCGATGAAGCAGCGCGCAGCGATACTGGTCACAGCGTTCACCCTCGTCTCGAGCATGTATGCGAACGCACGCGATCCATTCGAGGATGAATCGCCGCCGTTGCCACCGGCCGTCGGGCAATCCAGCGATCCCGTCGCATTCGTAGTGCCCGCCGGCCTGTACTACGTGACGGACACGTACGTCGGTGATGTCGTCGCGACCAGCGGCGATACGACGACCTACTCAACGACGACGGTGCATGAGTCGACGGGCACGTACGCGCGCGTCGTCGACACCGTCGCCACCGGTGCCGCCAGTGCGTTCGATGGTTCGTCGTTCAACGCACGCGGCGCGCTGACCGACGGACGAGCATTGGCCGGGACGTACTACGAGAACTTCGTACTGACAGCGAGCGGTTACGTTCCGGTCAGCATCGTCTTCTTCCAGGATGACTCGGAATCAATGCGTAGGGGGGCGGTCGCTTCACTAACGCCGGCACCATCGGCGCGGGTCACGTCGACTCCCGGTGCCACAGCGGCGTCCGCGGCGGGTCTTGTCGCGCCGCGAGGTGACGCAACACCCGCGCCTTCGTTCAAGCCAAAGGCGCCAACGGCGCCGGCCGACGCGCGGCTGCGCGCGGGCGTCGCCCTCGCGCCGGACGGACCCACACTCGCCTCGGCCGAGGTGCTGCGCGGTCGGCTGGTCCACTTCTGGCCGCGGGCCTTCGCGAACGAAATCGCCCTGCCGATCCGCTCGTGGCGGCTCATATCGGCCGCACCGGACCGTACGTCTGCGACCTCCGGCGACACTGAGCCACTGTCTGCGCAGTGGATCCAGATGCCGGCTGCGGGTGTGCGTTGGTCGCTTCGCTTCGAGATCTTCACCGACGGCGCGCCAACGGAGCGGCTCGAGGCGCAGATCTCGATCACAGTCCGGTCACCCGCGCTGATCGATTGATCGCACGCCGGTCGCTCATCGTCCTCGCGCTGGTCGCGGGGCTCACCGCTGGAGCGCTGTACTTCATCGGCACACAGCGCACGGCCATGGTCGTCGCGTCTCGCGACGTGGCGGTGATCCGTCCGTTGACGGCCGAAGACCTCGAACTGCGTCCGGTTCCACCAGATGCGTTGCCTCCCGGCGCACTCTCGAGCGTCGACGATGCGATCGGGCGTGTCCCAAAGTCACCGCTCTGGCAGGGACAGCCGCTTGCGGCCCACGCTCTCGCGGACGACACAGCCGTCTTTCACACCGGACTCACTCTTCGGCCGGGTGAGCGTGCCATCGCGATCCCCGTCGTGGCCGTGAGCGCGGTCGGTGGATCTATCTCGCCGGGGGCCCGCGTCGACGTCCTCGCGGTGCCGCTGCTTGGGCGCGCACCGGCGGGTCGCGGCGTCGAGCTCCTCGCTGCGGATGCGCTCGTGCTCGACGTGAGAACGGAGTCGGGTGCGCCATACCTTCCGCGCGCCCATGACTCCCCGTTCGCCAATGACCGCATCGGTAGCGTCATCATTGCGATCGCTCCCGCGGACGAGGTCCGGTTTGCCGACCGTATCGCCACCAGCAGCTTCGTGCTCGCGTTCAGCTCGGCGCATTGAGAGTGAAGACCAACCTTCGCCTCGACGCGGTCGCCAGCTCGGCCTTCGATGCTCACCTGGCGCAGCTGGGCGGCGGCCGACTGACACGCACCGCGGGCGTCACGTACCTCGAGAGCGACGGTGATACCGAAGACGCTATCCACTTATTGGCTTTCGCGGGCATCCGCTGCTCGTGGTCAAGCGTCCCCAGCCCGGCGACCGGCCACCGGCCCGCGATCGCGCACCATCTCGAACCGCTCGACGCTGCGCTTGGGGCCATCGATGTCGTCGAGCTGACGCCGATCCCTCTGGGCGAGGCCAGCGTGGCGTTGATGCACCGTCGCTTGCCTTGGCTGCGCAGGTCACGGGCCGCACTCGATGCGTGCCTGCGGCTCCTGCGTGAGCAGGATGCCGTCATCGGCTATCGCCGGACCGTGTGGTGCTCGGTGCGTGCGATGCGCGTGGCCCGGGCGCGAGTGCGTCTGCGCCCGGTCGTATTCGATCGGGCAGCCGTCGATCGTCGGACGCCGCGATTGACGTACGCGAGCGCCGGTGCGATCGAGCGTTGGGCGTTCACGTGAGCCGCATCCGGGCGTGGCTGGACGCCAGCCCGATCGCTGATCTTGCGCTCACGCTCATGCGGGAGGCGACAGGTCGGGCCGACCCGGTCGAACCGCTGCGGCCGACGAAACCGGCTGCGCTCGCCGTTGGGCGTCGTATCGCGTTCTGGTCGCTGGTCGGCGGTGTTGGCTCCAGCACCGTTGCCGGGCTGGTCGCGCATCGGTCAGCGGCCGGCGGCCGTCCACCTCTCCTCGTTGATCTGGATCGGTGGGCACCGTCGTTGGCACTGCGTGCCCGCATTGAAGGGGCGACGATCGCTGACGTGCTCGTGCAACCGGGGCGCGAACGTGCGCTCGTGTCGCGCTGGGCAGCCGTGCCGTTCTTGCCCGGCTCGCCCGCTCTACGCGGCCGCCTTGACATAGATCGGACCGTCGAGGTCGTCGACGCGATCGGTGGCGGCGCGCCGGTCGTCATCGACCTCGGCATAGGAGCGGACTGCCTCGACGGCGGACTGCTCTCTCGGATCGACCGACTGTGCGTCGTCGCCGGCGCGCGAGCCTCGCAGCTCCAGGCGGTCTTCTGTGCGTTGCCGCTGGTCCGCAATGCACCATGCCCGGCCGGACTGGTGGTCGTCGGCGCGGCGGAGGAGGACGCCGCCCTGATCGCCGAGCGCGCGGCACTCCCACTGCTCGGCGCGATCCCGACTGATCCGTACCTTGCCGACGATCAGTTCGCCACTCGGGCACCCACGCTGCGGGCGATCGACGTGCTGATTCGCAGGATCGCCTGATCGACGCGTCCCTGCTGGCGCGCCTCCGAGCCGATGTCGCGGCGGGTCTCGATCCAAGTGCGATGCTCGCGCTGTACGCCGATCCCGCTCGCCGCCTGACGCTCCGTGAGCGGGTCAGGGCAGCGGTGCCTCGCGACGTGTCCGATGAGCAGGTCGAGGCACTGTGCGCTCAGCTCTTCGGCTTCGGTGTTCTGCAGCCGTTGCTGGATGATGGTGAAGTCACGGACGTACTCGTGAACGGTCCGACGCAGGTGTTCGTCGAGCGCAAGGGACGGCTGGAACGATCGGATCTGCGGTTCAGGGACGTGGCGGAGGTCAGCGAGCTCGCGCATCGCATCGCCGCAGGGGTAGGACGCGAGCTCACGATCGAGCGACCGTTCGTCGACGCGAGGATGCGCGATGGAAGTCGCGCGAACGCGGTGATCGCGCCGGTCGGTGGCCCCACCGTATCGATCCGCAAGTTCACGCGCGTGTCACTGGCGCTCCGCGGCCCGGCGCCGTCATGGGAGGCGACCAGCGGGCTCGCGCGTCAGGCTGCGGATCTTCTCGCGAGCGTTGTCACGGCGCGGGGCAATGTGCTGGTCGCCGGCTCCACGGGGACCGGCAAGAGCACGCTCCTGCGGTCCTTGGCCGGCGAGATACCCGCGGACGAGCGCCTCGTAGTGATCGAGGACACCAATGAGCTGGTCCTGCCACACGCGCACGTCGTTCATCTGGAATGCGTCCCGGGTCGAGAGGGTGGCATCAGCGTGGCCGACCTTGTCGTGAACGCGCTGCGAATGCGTCCGGATCGGATCATCGTCGGCGAGGTCCGCTCGCCGCGCGAGGCTTCGGCGCTTCTCGAAGCGATCTCTACAGGGCACGAGGGCTCTCTGACTACCTTGCATGCCGGGTCGGCTGCGGGCGCGCTCGACCGGCTGGAGCTGCTGCTGGGCAGATCGGGTGACGTCGCACCCACTTCGATCGCTCGTTTCGTCGCGCGCGCTTTTGATGTTGTCGTCCACGTGGCCCGAGGAAAGGACGGCACGCGCATCATCCAGGAGATCGCAGCGCTCGAAGACGCCGGACCAGTCGTGGTGTGGCGGGCCGGCGAGACATCGATCCGACAGCTTCCCAGCCGGCTCCGCGAGCGACTCTCGTGAGTCTGGTACTCGCGGGCGCGATCGCAACGGCGCTCGCCGTCTCCTGTCTCATCCTCGTGCCCTACGGAGCGCCGCGCATCCCGGGACTATCGGCCGCGCATCCGGACCGTTCCGTCCTGCGAGAAGCGGGCTGGCCCAGGTCGATGATCGAGTGGGAGTGCCTGTGCGCTCTTGCCGGCATATGCGGTCTTGCCGTAGCCGCTTCCTTCGGAGCGCTGCCGTTGGGCCTTCTTGGTGCGGTCGTACCGTCTCTTGTCGCCCGCTCGCTGGCCGCTCGCCGACGCGATGAGCGCGCTCGTGAGACGGTCTCGCTGCTGCAGATGACCCTTGCTGGTCTCCGATCAGGTTCGAGCCTGACGGAGGCCTTGCGTCTCGCGGCCGGGTCTGGGAGCGAATCCGGGTCTGGACCATTTGCAGCGGCGGTGCGCGCATTCGACCTCGGAGCACCGCTCGACCTCGCCCTACGCGACGCTCGCTCAGGCGCGCGGGACCGGCGAGTCCTGCTCGGCCTGGACGCACTGTCACTGTGCGTTGCCGAGCAGCTCTCCGGATCGCGCTGCGCCATGCTCCTCTCGAGCGCGATCGATCGTCTCGTATTCGAGCAGCAGATCGCCGACGACGTTCGCGCTCGCGCATCTGGACTTCGCGTTCAGATCGTGCTGCTCGCCGCGCTGGTCCCCGGCCTGGCGCTGTACCTCGCGGTGACCGTGCCGGGGATGGCTGAGACTTTCACGACACCACTCGGACGCTTCGTCCTGGTGCCTGTTGCAGCACTCCTCGAACTGGCCGGGATCCTCGCGAGCCGGCGTCTGGTGAACGGCATCACGTGAGCTTGGCCGGGGCCGCAGCCGCCGCCGCTTGCGTCGTGCTCTTGTTGCTGGCGGCTATGCCGCGCTCTCGTGTCTCCGCTTCTCTCGACGCGCTTCGCCCGACGAGCAGTCGCGCGCTCGTGGGTCTGCGGCGCATTCGGTTGATCGCGCCCGCGACGCTGCGTGCCAGCGGCTTCGGGATCACCATCGAGCAGCTTGTCGCCGCGAAGCTCGCCCTGGCGCTCGTCAGCGCGCTGCTCGCTGCGGTCATTGCGTTGGTCGTACCGATCGGAGCCCTCGTCGTGTTCGCCGCGGCCTACGGGGGCTTCCTCTTGCCGTCGATCGTCGTGGAGCACCGGGCGGCACTGCGTAGAGCTGAAGCCGAAAGGGCAATTGGCTCGTTGGTCGAGTGGACGCATGCGCTCGTCCTATCGGGGCGCCCGGTCGACTCCGCGCTCATGTCGCTCGCCCGTCGTGGCACGGGCGCGCCACTCGTTGACGACACGCTCGCGCGCGTCGCTGACCTCTACACGCTCGGGGCGCCGCTGTACGTCAGCTTGGTCCGCGAATCGAGAGCAATGGCCCTCGGCTCCTTGACGCGTCTCGGTGAGCGTCTCGAGCGGTCCCGCGAATTTGGGCACGGATCGATCACGGTCCTGGAGAACATGCGCGAAGAGCTGCGAAGCGCTGCACGCGAGCGCCTGCTCGCGTCAGCTTCCCAGGTTGAGGGGAAAATGACGCTGATCCTGACCCTCTGTTACCTCCCGGCGCTGGCGCTCCTGGTCGTGATCCCGCTGTTCGTGACACTGCTGGCGCGCCTGTTCGTATGACGCCCGCCGTGTTTACACTGTCCATGAGTAACAAGCGCGCGGGCTGCGCGCGGGGAAGTGACGAATGCCGTTCAACCTAGGGGGCCCGGAGCTCGTTTTCGTTCTGGTCATCGTGCTCATCGTGTTCGGTGCCGGGAAGCTCCCGGACGTGCTCGGTCAGCTGGGCAAAGGCGTGAAGACCTTCCGCGAAGAGGCGACCAACGCTGACAAGCCTGCGACAAGCACCGCGACCACGACCGCCGACAAGCCGAAGACGAACTAAACAGTCACCTTCGCGCGCATCGCGGTCATGCGTCGGTGACGCTCGAGATCGCAGTGGGGGCGCGCCTGCCATTCGTCCGGATCGTCTTCGCGGCAGTCGTATGTGCGGCAGTGCTCGGGACGCGTCTCGTACACCGTGCACTTGAGATCGTTCTTGTCGAACGCCTGGCACTCCAGCATCGGCTGGCGTCCCTCGTTCTGCTGGTACCAGCCGACGACCTTCACGTCCGTTCCCGCTTCGAGGTAGATCGGCCGCGCGTCTTTGAGCGAGAACCAGCCGGTCTCGTCCTCCATAAATTGTTTTCGGCAGCACGGCGCTTCGCAGTTCTGACAATCGGGATAGCTCGCGGGCGGCATGTGGATCTCCCCTGTGCGAGACTGTCGCTCCCGTCATGGTAGGCACACTTCTCGAAGCGACCGTCAAGACCTTCCTCGATGACCGTTTCGCGCTCGATCCGGTGTCCGCGACGGTCATGGGCAACCACTCGCACGACCACCGCCTCGGCGACTTCAGCGCCGCCGGATTCGCGGCGCGTAACGAGCTGACCGAGGACTGGCTGCGGCGCTTCACGAACATGGGGCAGGACAGCCTCGACCCGTATCAGAAGGTCGACCGCGACCTCGTGCTCGCGGAGCTGCGAGGGGACAGGGTGCTGCACTCGTTCGAGCGCTGGCGCCGCCAGCCCTCGCTGTACTCGGACGTCATCACGCGCGGCGCGTACTACATCCTCCTGCGCGCATACGGCACGGTCGAGGATCGGCTCGCGATGCTCGCCGAGCGCCTCGCCGAGGCGCCCGCCGCGCTCGACGCGGCGCGCGCCAACCTCGATCCCGCGCGCGTGCCGCCGGAGTGGATCGCCATCGCCGAGCGCACCGCGCCGGCCGGCGCCGCGTTCCTGCGCGCCGAGCTGCCGAAGGCGCTGCCCGACACGTCGCTCGGGCGCGCGGTCCGCGTTTCGCTCATCCCCGCCGCGAACGCGGCCGCGGACGCGCTCGACCGCTACGTCGCGTGGCTGCGCGCGGACCTGCTCCCGAAAGCGCGCGGCACCTTCGCGATCGGCCGCGAGGCGTTCGAGGCGCTCTGGAAGGAGAAGGAGCTCATCGACCATGACGCCTCGAGCCTGCGCGCGTTCGGCGAGGACCTCTTCCGCGAGACGGAGGGAAAGATCGCCGAAGCGGCCCGTGCGCTCGGCGATGACGACTGGCGTGACTCGGTCGCGCGCCTGGTACGCGACCATCCCGAGGCCGACCAGCTCGTGGACACGTATCGCGTAGAGATGGAGCGCTCGCGCGAAGCGGTGACCCTCTCCTCGATCGCGTCGCTCCCGTACGGCGAGGACCTCACCGTCGAGACGATGCCGGACTTCCAGCGCACGACGTATCCGTACGCGGCGTACGTCGCGGCGGCGCCGTTCGAGGCCAACCGCCGCGGACGGTTCTGGGTGACGCTCCCGATGGCCGACGACGACGAGCGCACCAGGCGCGAGCGCCTCGAGGGCCATCCGCGCGCCGGCATACCGGTCATCGCGGTCCACGAGGGGTATCCCGGGCACCACCTGCAGCTCACGTATGCCGCGGACAACGCCTCGCTCGCGCGCAAGGCGCTGCGCAGCAACCTCATGGTCGAAGGCTGGGGCCTGTACGTCGAGGAGCTCATGACCGAGATCGGTTTCCTCGATTCGCCGGAGACGCGCCTTCTGCGTCTCAAGGATCTGCTGTGGCGCGCCGCGCGCGTCGTGGTGGACGTCGGCCTCGCGACCGGCGAGATGAGCTTCGACGAGGCCGTCGCGTACATGGTCGAGCGCCCCAAGCTGGAGCCGCCCAACGCGATCGCCGAGGTCCGACGCTACACGCTCACGCCGACGCAGCCGTCGTCATACGCGCTCGGGCGCGAGGCGATCCTGGGGCTGCGCGAAAAGGCGCGGGCCAAAGGGTGGGGGATGCGCTTCTTCCACGACAAGCTGCTCG
>Ga0075421_100013721_pt1 | contig 10105 bp, 7 predicted proteins | sample SoiMetdeltSBSDD5_FD_75292 | JGI IMG/M metagenome (GOLD analysis project Ga0075421, IMG submission 75292) | Bulk soil microbial communities from a Populus tree surrounding site in Tennessee, USA - Soil MetaG P. deltoides SBSDD5 | ecosystem: Environmental > Terrestrial > Soil > Tree plantation... | reverse complement strand
ATCGTTGGGGCGGATCGAACGTGGCCGCCCCAGGATTTGAAGCAGGCGGCGGCTGCATACGACGTCGCCTCGCGGGTGGAAATCCGCAGCTACCTTTCGCACGAGCAGTTGCGCGACCACTACTCGCGCGCGTCGGTATTCGTGTTCCTTTCTGAGTACGAAGGGTTTGGCCTCACACCGCTTGAAGCGCTCGCTGCGGGAGCGCCCATCGTCGTACTGGACACGCCGATTGCGCGCGAAGTTTATGGTGACGCCGCAGAATTCGTCGGCGTCGGCGATATCGACAGCACGGCGAACGCCATCGCGAGATTTCTCGGGTCCCGCGCCGCCGCCCGCGATCAGCTCGCGCGAGCGCCGGCGGTATTGGCCCGCTACTCGTGGGATCGCGCCGCCGACGAGACGCTCCATCACCTCGAAGGGATCGGGCGGTGACGACGCTGACGATCGTCATCGTGAGCTACAACGCGTGCGCGCATCTCGAAAAATGTCTCGAGTCGCTCGCCGCCTCGCCCCCTTCAACACCTCACCAAATCATCGTCGTCGACAACGCATCACCGGATGCCAGCGTCGCAATCGTCCGTGACCGCTGGCCTGCCGTGACGGTGATCGCGCAGCCGACCAACGTGGGCTTCGCAGCGGCCAATAACGCGGCCATTCGGTCGTCGGAAAGTGAACTCGTTCTTCTTCTCAACAACGACACGATCGTCCCTCCCGGCGCGATCGATGCACTGGTTGTGCGGCTGCTCGCTCGCCCTGACGTTGCCATCGCGGGCCCGAGGCTCGTTGACGGCAAGGGGCGGCCGGAGCTCTCCTTCGGACGGATGATTTCCCCCTTCAATGAACTGCGACAGAAGCTGACGCTTGCTCTGTACCGTCGCGGTGTCGGAACCGTCTCACGATGGATTGAACGTGAAACCCGACGCGAACAACTGGTTGATTGGGTCAGCGGTGCGTGCCTGCTCGTGCGCCGCGCCGACGCTGAAGCAGCTGGACTGCTCGACGAGCGGTACTTCCTGTACACGGAGGACGTGGATTTTTGCGCCGCGATACGCGCGATGGGACGGCATGTGCTCTTTACGCCGGCTGCGCATGTCGTGCACCTTGGCGGCCAATCGCGCGCGACGATCCCCTCGGCGGTGAACCGGGCGTATCGGAGAAGCCAGCTGGCCTTCTACGAGAAACATCATCCCCACTGGGCGCCGGTGCTCCGGGCGTACCTCAGAGTAAAGGGAGAATTCCCGAAGTAGAATCCAGTGTCCGCATCGCATGATTGGAACCGATCGCAAAACTCTGAGGCGCGCCACGGATAAAGTTTTCAGAATCGCCATCGATGCTCGCAAGATTCGGGACTACGGCATCGGCACGTATCTTCGGAATCTTCTCCGCCATTTATCGCGGCTGGACTCGGAGACCGAGTACGTTGTGTTCTGTTATGCCGTTGACAGCGGAAGCTTTGACGAGCTCGGCCGGAACTTTCGCACGATAACCGAGAAGGCGAAGCCCTACTCCGTGGGCGAGCAGGTCCGGATTCCGCTCGACCTGAGACGCGAAAAGATCGATTTGTTTCACGCGCCGCACTACGTGCTGCCGCCGTTGACGCCCTGTAAAGCGGTCGTCACCATTCACGATTGCATTCATCTCCGGTTCCCCCAGTACCTTCCCAACCGCCTGGGATACGCCTATGCGAGATCGGCAATGTGGATAGCGACGCACCGGGCCAATCGCGTACTCACGGTGTCGGACGCGTCGAAACGCGACATCCTGCACTATTTCCGGATTCCGGAACGGAAGATCGAGGTCATCCACAACGCCATCGATGACCGGCTTGGCGAAACACCGAGCCCGGAAGAGATCGAGCGCGTCCGTGAACGCTATCAGCTCAACGCACCCTACGTTCTCTATGCGGGCAACATCAAGCCGCACAAGAACCTCGAGCGGCTGATTGAAGCGTTCCACACGCTGCGCCAGGATCCGGATCTCGCGCACGTCAAGCTCCTTATCATCGGCGACGAGATTTCGAAGTACGCGACGCTGCGCCGAGCGGTTCATCGATACAAGCTGCACAAGTACGTCAGGTTTTTCGGCTTCGTCTCCGACAAGACGCTGGCTGTGCTCTATCGTCTCGCCCGAGTGTTCGTCTTTCCGTCCCTCTATGAAGGCTTCGGCTTTCCACCGCTGGAAGCGATGGCCAGCGGAACGCCCGTGATCACGTCGAACGTCTCGTCGCTGCCCGAGGTCGTCGGCGATGCGGCACTGCTCATCGACCCGCTGGATGCGAACGAAATTGCGCAGGCCATTCGCCGAGTGTTGATGGACTCCGATCTGCGAGAAGACTTGCGCGAACGTGGTCTTCGCCGAGTGAAGGAGTTCTCGTGGGAACGATCGGTGCGGCGGGTGCGAGAGATTTACGGAGAGGTGCTCTCCGAATGATCCTGCCGCGTCTCGCTGCTCGCTGCTCGCTGCTCGCAGGGCAAAGCGAATCTGTCGCCGTTAGCACTTCGCGGTTCGCCGTTCGTACTTGCACCACTGCAGGCATGGACTCGTGAGTCACGGGCAGAACGAGAAGCGAGGAGCGAACAGCGAGGAGCGACAACCGAAGGTCGCCATCGTCCACGACTGGCTCACCGGGATGCGCGGTGGCGAGAAGGTCCTCGAAGCGATCTGCGAGCTGTATCCCCAGGCCGACATCTACACGATCGTGCACGTCAGAGGCAGCGTCTCGGAACGCATCGAATCGCATCGGATCCGTTGCTCCGCCGTGCAGCGGTTCCCGAGGGCCGGACAGCTTTATCGTCAGTATCTGCCGCTCTTTCCGATGATCGTCGAAACGTTCGACCTTGACCGTTACGATTTGGTCATCAGCAGCAGCCACTGCGCCGCAAAGTCGGTTATTCGACGAGCATCGGCGACGCATATCTGTTACTGCCACTCCCCGATGCGATACGCCTGGGATCAATTCGACTGGTATTTCGGTCCGGCACAGGTCGGACAGGTCAAGAGCCAGCTGCTTCGTCCGGTCCTGGCACATCTGGCCCGGTGGGACGCCGCCACGGCGGGACGGGTGGACCGCTTTCTTGCGAACTCTCAATATGTTGCGGGCAGGATCCGCCGATACTATAATCGCGGATCGACTGTTGTGCATCCTCCCGTAGATACATCCTTCTATCGACCTTCGGCGCCCGCGCCAGCTCAGCTTCCCCAACCAGCGTTCCTCATCGTGTCCGCGCTCGTGCCCTATAAGCGGCTGGACGTGGCCATTGACGCCTGTCGTCGGGTAGGCGCGAAGCTCAAAATTGTAGGGCGAGGGCCCGAAGAGGCGCGGCTACGGGCTCTGGCGACAGCGGATGTCGACTTTCTCGGCTGGCGTACCAACGAAGAAATTCGAGATCTGTATCGCGAAGCGACCGCCGTCCTGCTCCCGGGAACCGAAGACTTCGGGATGGTCCCGGTCGAAGCCCAGGCCTGCGGCACGCCCGTCGTTGCCCTCGCGGATGGGGGGGCCTGCGAGACCGTCCAGGACCAGGTCACGGGCGTTCTCGTTCGCGACGACTCGATCGCCGCCTTCGCCGAGGGGCTCGATCGCGTGCAATCGCTGAAGCGCGATCCCGAGGAGTTCCATAGGCACGCCGAGCGTTTTTCGCGCGCGCACTTCATGACCAATTTCCAGCAGGCCGTCGCGGAAGCCGTGGCAGAACGGGAGCGTCCGCGATGATGCGGCGGTATAACCGCCTGCTCGTCCTCTTCTTCGTCATCAGCGACGCTTTAATCAGCGGATCATCGTTCGCGCTCGCTTACATGCTGCGGTTCCATTGGCTGGCCGACATCATCCCGGTCACCAAGGGCCTTCCGCAGTTCGAGTACTACGGCAAGCTCCTGCCCTTCGTCATGGCCATCCTGCCGGTTGCGTTTCATGTGCAGGGTGTCTATCACCTCCGCCGCGGCCGCTCCCGCGTTGACGATTTCTTTGCGGTCTTCGTCGGCAGCATCCTCGCCGTGGTTTTCGGCGTTGGCGGCACGCTGTACTACAACACCTACTATGTGCCCGACGCGCTGAAAGACCTCGGTGTCTACGAAGTGTCGCAACTCGTCTGGGCGTTCTACCTCGTGATCAACATCGTGCTTGCCTACGCATCGCGCGAATTTGTGCGCGAGGCACTGGAGCGTCGGTGGAAAGCGGGCATCGGCCTCAAGCGCGTGTTGATCGTCGGAGCCAGCGATCTCGGGAAGCTGGTTGCTGACAAGGTGCTGGAACATCGTGAGCTTGGGTTCAAGATCATCGGGTTTTTGGACGACAAGGCCGCCGGCGATCACATCGGGTATCGTGGGCTCCCGCTTCTTGGAACCTTGTGCGAGGCGGACGAGATCATCCGGCAGGAAAACATCGATCACGTGTACGTCGCGCTCCCGCTCGAAGAACACGTAAAAATGCTGGGGATCGTCGAAGCCACGAACCGCGAAGCGGTCGAAGTGCACGTCGTCCCGGACCTGCTCCAGTTCATCGCGCTGCGCGCGCGCCTGGAAAACCTCGACGGCGTTCCGATCATCAGTCTCAACGACGTTCCGCTGAGGGGTTTCAACAGCGTTCTAAAACGCGGGATTGATGTCGTCATCTCCTCGTGCGCGCTGGCGGGGCTGTCGGTGCCGTTCGCGATTATCGCGGCACTCATCAAGCAGACCTCCGAAGGCCCGGTGTTCTACAAACAGGAACGCATGGGTCTCGATGGCAAGGCCTTTCAGGTCTACAAGTTCAGATCCATGTATCCGGGAGCCGAAGATGAAACCGGCCCGGTCTGGGCGCGTGACGAAGACCCGCGGTGTACGCGGGTGGGCCAATGGCTTCGCCGAATGGATCTGGACGAACTGCCGCAATTCTGGAACGTGCTTCGCGGCGATATGTCGATTGTCGGTCCACGACCGGAACGTCCGTATTTCGTCGAGCAATTCAAGCACCGCATTCCCCAGTACATGTTGCGCCACAAGGTGAAGGCCGGAATCACTGGCTGGGCGCAGGTCAACGGCTGGCGCGGCAACACCTCGCTCGAAAAGCGCATCGAGTACGACTTGTATTACATCGAGAACTGGTCTGTCGCGCTCGACATCAAGATCATGTGCCTGACGGTGTTGCGCGGGCTGCAGAAGCACGCATACTGAGACACTGAAAGTGCTGATGGCTGATTTTTGATTGCTGAATTGGCGCGGTCTGACGACCGCGCTGAATGCTCATTAAATCCACAATCAACAATCTCGATCAACAATCCACAATCTTAACAATCAGCAATCACCAATCAGCAGTCGACAATTTCAGAACTCACCTATGCGTATTGTCATTACCGGCGCCGCCGGCTTCATCGGTTCTCACTTGTCAGAAACGCTTCTCGATCGCGGCCATTCGGTCATCGGCATCGACAACCTTCTGACGGGCGACACGGCAAACATCGCGCACCTGTTCGGGCGCGATTTCTTTTTCGTGAAGCATGACGTCACCAACTACATCCACATCGAAGGTCCAGTCGACGCGGTGCTGCATTGGGCGAGCCCGGCAAGTCCGATCGATTACCTCGAGCTGCCGATCCCGACGCTGAAGGTTGGCGCGCTTGGGACCCACAAGGCGCTTGGACTGGCAAAAGCCAAGAATGCGCGGTTCGTGCTGGCGTCGACCTCAGAGGTCTACGGCGATCCGCTGGAGCATCCGCAGAAGGAGACGTACTGGGGGAACGTGAACCCGATTGGCCCGCGTGGCGTCTACGACGAGGCCAAGCGGTTTGCCGAAGCGATGACGACTGCGTATCACCGCTTTCATGGCGTCGACGCGAAAATCGTTCGCATCTTCAACACCTATGGCCCGCGCATGCGGCTGCGGGACGGCCGGGCGGTGCCGGCGTTCATGAGTCAGGCGCTGACGGGAGAGGATGTCACGATCTTCGGGAGCGGCAACCAGACCCGCAGCTTCTGCTACGTCAGCGATCTGGTCGACGGGATCATTCGCCTGATGCAATCCAACGTGAACGATCCCGTCAACATTGGGAACCCGCACGAGATGACGATCGAAGAGATCGCCCGGACGATCATCAAGCTGACCGGTTCCAAGAGCAAGATCGTCTATCGTCCTCTGCCGGAAGACGATCCGAAAGTCCGTCAGCCGGATATCACCCGGGCGCGTACGCTTCTCGGGTGGGAGCCAAAGGTGCCCTTGGAAGAGGGTCTGACTCGCACCCTCGAGTATTTCCGGACCAAGGTCTAGGGGTCAGACCGGGGTCAAACCGGGGTCAGACGTGTGGTTTGACCCCGGTTTGACCCCCGCCTGACCTCGGTCGGTCTTGGCTCGGAGGCGCTTCGTACCGCGCTCGATTTTGCCCGCCAGTTCGCGCTCTGCCTTCAACGCGCGCAGGGTCGTCTGAGATTCTTGCACCAGCTCGGTCAGGCGCGTGAAGTCGGCCATCGCCTGCTCCATGATCGTCTTGTGCTCGCCAAGGGTGTCCATGTTGAGGCGCACGTCTTCGAGCATGTTGACAATGACGTTCGTCTTCACCTGCACTTCGTCGACGACTTTTCGACGCCCGTCGATCGCCGCGATCCGCGTTTCTGTCTCCGCGATCGTGGCCAGGAGGCCGTCCAGCTTATCGCGCAGTGTCACCATCTCTGCCCGATGCGCAGCGACATGCTCGAGATCCGCCTTGCTTCGCGCGCTGATCTCGTGAATGCCCTCGACTTCGCGTCGAACCGTCTGTACGAGTGTTTCGCGGTCGGCGACGCGTTGCAGGGTGCCTTCGATTTCGTTTGCCATCTCGCCCAAATCGACGAGCTGTGTCTCGAACGCGCTAATCCGCTTTTCCGCGAAGGCGAGCTGTGAACCTCGTTTGTCGAGATCTCTGGCCGCAGCTTCCAGCCGCTTCAGTTGGCCGTCAACCGCATCCAGTTGCGTCGCGACGTCGTTCTGGCGCGCCTGAACGCCGCCAAGCTCGTCGATCAGCTCATTTTTCACCGAGACCGAGCGGTGCAGTTCACTTGACAGCGCGTGTACTTCTGACACGCGAGCGGCGATCTCGTTTGACGCGAGCCGCGCCTGCTCGTCGAGTGTCGAGAGTCGCCGCTCCTGCTCTGCCAGCGTGGCCTCGTCCTTTTGCGCCGCCAGGAAACGCGCGTGAGCAGTTTCGATCTGCTCGGTGAGCGCGGATAACTGCGTCGTCAACGGCAGCAGTTGTTGCTGAATCGCGCTGACCGCTTCGAGTTTCTGCCGCGCGTCGGCAACCTGAATCGCGACACCATCTGCCTGACTCCGCAAGGCATCCAATTCCGCGCGACGCATGATCTGCTGCTCGAGTTTTTGATCGACTTCAACCGTCGTCGTCGTCAACGCGTCGAGCCTGCCCGCAACGCGCTCGACAAACTGCTCCTGGGTCGCCAGCCTCGACATTCGGCGATCGAGGTCGCTGGCAAGCGCGGCCAGGGTTGCCGCCTTTTCCGTTCCGTCATCGACAGTGGCCAGCTTTTCCGCGATGGCGTCGAGACGGGTCTCCAGTTGAGGGACCCCGGCGCTGAAGGACTCGATTCGCGAAAGAAACGCCTCGACAGCCGTCCGATCGGCTGCGAGGCGGTCGCGCAACTCGGCGGCCTGTGCATGCGACTTGAATATCTCGCGCATCTCCTGACGGAGCCCCTCGAGTTGCTGGCGGCCCTTCTCGAGGCTGTCGTATTGCGACGCTGTCCGTTTGGCGAGGTCGTCGACTTCGGCAAGCGACGTCTGCAGCGAGTCCAGGGTCGTCTGCTTGCGCTGTAACTCGGTCGCTTCGATGTTCAGCTTCTCGAGCTGCTTTGCGAGGTGTGCCACGCGCGCATCCGCCGCCTCGCCGCGCCGATCCTGCGCGGCGTGTTCTTCGAGTTTCTTTTCAGCATCCGCGACCGCGCCTTGCAGCCCTCTGACTCGCTGATCGAAGCCGTCAAGCGCAGTACGTTCCACCGTCATTCGTTCCGTAAACGCGTGCGCAAATCCGGCTAGCGCCGACCGATCCTTCTCCAGCTTCAAGAGATCGCGCGCGAAATCATCGCGTGCCCTCGTCCCCGCTTCGATCTGCTCGGATACCTGTTGCGCCAGCCCCTCGACCCGCTCGATGAGTTCTTCGGTGCGGGATACCTGAAGCCCACCCTCATTGAGCTTGTTGATCTGCACATCCATCGCCCAGATCATTTCGTTCAGGCGATTGGACTCGACAACCGCGCGTTCGACCGTGTGTTTCTGGTTTTCCAGCGCCTTGATCTTCTGGTTCACATGTTCGGCGAGCGCGTTCAGGCCGGTCATACGCTCCTCGGTGGTTCGCGCAATCTCGCGCAATTCCTGGAGCGGGCCGAGCCTGCTTTCCACGCTGTCCACGGCCTGTGCGGCCGCCTGTGCTTCGTCGCGCGTACTGCGCGATAGATCGCGCGCACGCGTCATCTCCTGCGAGATTTCGGCCGCGTGCCCGTGGAGCGCATCTAACTGGGTCCTGAGCTGTGCGTACTCGTCCTTCGAATCACGCACTTCCGACTGCGATTGCCGGACCTGATCTCGAAGAGCGTCAAGGGTTGCCTGGTCGCGCTTGAGGGTTTCGGACGTGTCGAGCGCCGCTTGCGCCTGCGCCGATAACGTTTCGATCGCCTGCCTGTGTTGGTGGAGTTCCCCGCCCGGGGCCGTCAGCCGTCCCGTTTCTTCTCTGGCCTCGCGCACCGAATCGGCAAGTGAGCCAATCCGCGCGTCAATCGTCTCGAGATCCTTGGCACGCGTATCCGCCTTTCCCAGACGCTCCATCACCTCATCGAGGAGCGCGTGCGCATGGCCAGCCTTTTCATCGACTTCTTGTAGCGACTTTCCCGCAGTCGCAAGCTTGGTCGACTGCAACTGCATCTGGGTCAACATCGTGCTCAGTGCGGCTCGCTCTTCGCGGCACGTCGCAATCAGCGCTTCGAGCTCTTCGGCCTGATTTCGGCCGTTTTTCCCTGATTTCTTAAATGCTTCCAGCATGGATTTCCTCGCGCGACGTGTGCGATGCGGCGTGTCCCGGCGGCTACGAAACACGACCAGGAAGAACAAATGGGGTGCTCTGGGAATATCGGACGATGGGGAGGGCGACTATAGGGATCCAATGCTCAATGTTCAATGCTCAATGTTCAATGGACCGAGAACCATTGAACATTCGACATTGAACATTGGACATTGACAATATTCACGCCTGGTCAATGCCCCAGATGAACGACCTTGATCAGATAGTCGAACGCGGACACAAGCGTGATGACCAGCGAACCGTACACGAACGCGGTAATCACGATCGATTCAACATTCAGATAGTTGAAATACAGCGTGATAACTCCGGTGAGAATGTAGGTAGCGGTCGCAATCTTGCCGTAGATTGAGGGGCGGAAGGTACGTGGACCGATCGCGAGATTGACGACGGCAACTGTAAGCACAATTGCGATATCCCGGCTGAGCACGAGAATTGTGAACCACAATGGCAGCCGGTTCGCCGTCCCAATCCCCGGCAGCGTCAGCATCACGAACATGGTGACGAGCAGGAGCTTGTCGGCCATCGGATCGAGCCACGCGCCGAGTGTCGTTTTCTGTCCGGCCAGCCGCGCGATAAGTCCGTCGAACAGATCCGTCACCCCGGCAGCAAGAAAGACGAGGAGCGCCCACCCGCGGTATCCGTACAACAGCAGGATTGCAAATGGCGGAATCAGAACCATCCGCAGCAGCGTCAACAGATTCGCCGCTGTCAGCTGATTCATCGGGATGAACGGCCGGACAACTCGACGAGCTTATTCACCGCAGCCACAGCTTCCTGCCCCGTTACGGGACGCGAGAGCTGAAAGGTGCCGTCGTTTGTCGTGGTCATGACACCGGTGTCGACGACGACCGATGCCGCGTGATAGCTCAGGTGACCGGCCGAAATATCGGGAAACCGTCCGCGCGCAGTCTTCAACGAGGCAGCCACACGCGGATTTGTCGGCGCAATCAGGGTCAACACATTCGACGCGGCCTGTGCAAGGTCGCTGCGCCTGACCGCGATGGTGGGCTGGAACGTATGGTTGGGAAACACCTCCATGACGCCGGCCCTGGCGGTCGAGAGGATCCAGG
>Ga0075421_100013719_pt1 | contig 10105 bp, 9 predicted proteins | sample SoiMetdeltSBSDD5_FD_75292 | JGI IMG/M metagenome (GOLD analysis project Ga0075421, IMG submission 75292) | Bulk soil microbial communities from a Populus tree surrounding site in Tennessee, USA - Soil MetaG P. deltoides SBSDD5 | ecosystem: Environmental > Terrestrial > Soil > Tree plantation... | reverse complement strand
GCCACCGGGCCGGCGATGCCGCCACCGATGACGATGGCTGTCTTTACCTCAGTCACGGTCTTCTCCCTTGGTGATCGTTCGGGTGTGTGCGAACCGACCTGGGGAGACGACACGGCTATCCTGTAGTCGCCGCTTCGGGCCGAGTGCCTCTCAGGTGCGGTTCGAGGTGAGGGCCCTGGCGTGGTGTAGGCGCACCGGCCAGGGCCTGCCATTACTCCGTGGAGCGGGTCCTTTCTGCGAGTTCGACCAGTTCCGGCGGCATCTCGCCGGCTTCATGGAAGGCCCGCCACACGTCCAATCCCGGGTAGGCGCCCGAGGTGAGCTCGGCGAGCAGAGATCGGATCCAGGCGGCTTCCGCCTCCTGAATGGCCAGGTCGTACTCCGACTCGACCAGGAAGAGCCGCGGCAGCTGCTGCACATACTCCGTGAGCGCGTCCCGCGCGGCCGAGATGCTGCCTTCCAGCAGGTCCAGCCGCTGGCGGAGCAGACTCGTGGCCTCGTCGGGGTGGAGGACGGCGAGCACCGACAGGCCGGCGCGGAAGCGCGGATGCTCTTTGATGGGAGTCGATATCAGTTCGCGGGCCCAGTCGGCCATTTCGGCCCGGCCGGCGTCGGTGATGCGGTAGACGGTTCGTTCGGGCCGACGACCTTCGCGAGCGCTCTCGACGGCCGCGATCAAGCCATGTTTGTCCATGTTACGAACGACCGTGTAGAGAGACCCCCATTTAATGTCCATGTCTTGGTCTTTGCCCTGACCGCGCAGGGTCGTCGCGATCTCGTAGGGATGCATGGGCCGCTGGGCGAGCGCGGAGAGCACGGCGAGCGCCAGGAGGTTGCTGACCTTTCGCCGCTTCGGCATGCCGCTCACCCCCTTCACGCTCGTCTGCGGGTACTCGTGAACGAGTATATGCAGGCGAGTATCGGCCACGCAAGCCCAAACACCGCGGCGATCTTGGTCAGAATCGTGTGAGTTGATCTCCCAACCCACGATTCTGGCCAAGATCGTGGAGACTGCCGCCGGATAGTTCGGCGGCTACAGTCGTGACCGTGCCGATCTCGATAACGCCGGACCATTCGACCACCGATCCGTGGCGTGTCGACCGGCTCGATCTGCCGGCGTACCTCGGCCGGATCGGGATAGCGGCAAGGTCACCGTCGCGGGCGGCGCTCGACGAGCTGCACGAGGCGCACGTGCGCGCCTTTACGTTCGACAACATCGATGTACTGCTGGATCAGCACCCGGGGGTCGACCTCGACGCGGTCCAGGCCAAGTTCGTCGGTCGCGGCCGGGGTGGGTACTGCTTCGAGCACAGCACGCTGTTCGCCGCCGTCCTGCAGCGGCTCGGCTACACCGTCGAGCGCCGCCTGGGGCGCGTCGGCGACCCACCCACGACCGCGCGCACCCACTGCGTCGTCGTGGTGACCCTCGACGGCGAGCGGCTGTTGGCCGACCCGGGCTTCGGCTTGAGCCTGCTCCGCCCGATCCCGCTCGTCGACGGCGCGCAGGACGACCACGGCGGCTGGGCGTACCGCGTCCGCGGGGTCCGACTGGGCGAGCTGCGCGCCTGGGAGCTGCACCGCCAGCGCACGGACGGATGGGAGCTCATGCACCGGCACGATGAGCTGCCCGTGCAGCCGGCGGATCTCATCGTCGGCCATCACTACACGAGCACGCATCCACTGGTTCATTTCCGGCAGGGCCTCATGGTCACGCGCTACTTACCGGACCGGCACACGGCAGTGACCGACTCGACCGTCACAGTCCGTCGCCCGGGCCAGCCGACCGAGCATCGAGAGATAACGACCGACGAGGCTATGGCGCTTCTGCGCGAGCTGGCCGTCCCGCTGACGATCGACGAGGAGAAGCGCCTCATCGAGAAGCTTGACGAGATCCGTGCGGTGAACGCCGTACGGTCATAACCAGCGCAGTCTCCCAAGCACCGTTCCGGTCCTCTTGACGACCACCGGCGAGCAGTCCTATTGTCTTAGCGTCGTAGGACAAAAGAGGGGACGCCCTGCGTGATCGAGTTCGTGCTGGATGGCCGGTCGAAGGTGACGGCCTCGGTCCAGCTCGTCCAGCAGGTCAAGCAGGCGCTCCGGGTTGGCCTGCTGGTGCCGGGCGACCAACTGCCGAAGGTGCGCGACGTCGCCCAGTCGCTCGCGATCAACCCGAACACGGTGCTCAAGGCGTACCGCGAGTTGGAGATCGAAGGGCTGGTCACCGGTCGGCCCGGGGTGGGGACGTTCGTGGCCCGCACGCTCGCCGGTCCGTCGCTGGGCAACCAGGCCGCGCTGCGCGAGGAGCTCGTGGCCTGGCTGCAGCGCGCGCAGGCCGCCGGGCTGACGGCCGAGGACGTGACCGCACTGGTCGAGATCACAATGCGGGCCATCCTGGGGGTCGAACCACCATCGACGCAGATCACACTGTCGCCTCCGCCACCGCTGGCCGTGCGGCAGGCGAAACGGCGAGAAGGGTAAGACATGGACATGGCCTTAGAGACCGAGGGCCTCGGCAAACGGTACGGCCAGCGCTGGGCGCTGCGGGACTGCTCGCTGCGGCTGCCGGCTGGTCGGGTCGCCGCCCTGGTCGGCCCGAACGGAGCGGGAAAGACGACGCTCCTGCACCTCGCCGTGGGTCTGCTGCCACCCGACGCCGGTGAGGTCCGAGTATTCGGCGCATCTCCCTACGCCAACACATCGATTCTCCCCGACATCGGCTTCGTGGCCCAGGAGACCCCGCTCTACCGCGACTTCACCGCCGCGGAGCTCGTCACCATGGGCGGTCGACTGAACCGGCGGTGGGACGCGGCCTTGGCCCGGGAACGTCTGGCGTCGCTCGGCATCCCGCCCAATAAGCCGGTCGGCAAGCTCTCGGGCGGGCAACGCGCCCAGGTCGCGCTCGCGCTCTGCGTAGCCAAGCGACCGCGGCTGCTGCTGCTCGATGAGCCGGTCGCCAGCCTGGATCCCTTGGCGCGGCGGGAGTTCCTGCAGACACTCATGGTCAGCGTCGCCGATACCGGAACGACGGTCCTGTTCTCGTCGCACATCGTGGCGGACCTGGAGCGAGCCTGCGACTACCTGGTCGTGCTGCACTCGGCGCGCGTCGCACTCACCGGCGACGTGGAGGACCTCGTCGCCACTCACCGGCAGCTCGTCGGCCCCCGTCACGACGGTGGTCCGATCCGCGGGGTCGGGCAGGTCGTGCGGGCGAGGCACACCGACCGGCAGACGACCCTCCTGGTGCGGATGGATGGCGACCTCGGAGATCCCTTGTGGACGATGCACCACGTCGGGCTGGAGGATATCGTGCTGGCCTACATGGATGACACATCCAACGACGTGACGACGGCCCAATCGGCGTGGGGGGTGTCGGCATGAGCTGGCTGATCTGGCGTCAGCACCGCAAGCAACTGTTGGTCACGCTGGTCGGGCTTGTTGCCCTGGCCGCGATCATGGTTCCCAGCGGGCTGGCGATACACCGCGCCGCCGCGGAGCTGGGTCTGCCGGACTGCATCCGGCAGGCCAATGCGGCTGCAACGAATCCCCACATGATCTGCGAGTCGGCGCTGGAACGGTTCAGTGAGCAGCATGTATCGGGTGCGTTCTTTGGAGTACTACTGTTCGTCTTCGCGCCGCTGCTCATCGGGCTGTTCTGGGGCGCGCCACTGGTCGCCCGCGAGGTCGAGCAGGGCACCCACCGTCTCGTGTGGACACAGGGGGTCAGCCGGCAAAGGTGGGCGTTGGCCAAGATCGCGTTCGTCGGCGTGGTCGCTCTGGTGATTTCGGCGGTGTACGGGCTCGGCCTGTCCTGGTGGATGGCGCCGCTGAACCTCACCGGGAGCCGGTTCGGGTACGTGTCCTTCGACATGCAGGGCGTCGTGCCGATCGGCTACACGCTCTTCGCGGTGGCGCTCGGGGTGTTCGCCGGTACGTTCCTGCACCGGGTGTTGCCGGCGATGGCGCTGACCCTGGGCGGGTTCATCGCCGTGCGGGTCGCGATCGCCGCGCTGGCCCGACCCCGATACATGACGGCGCAGGCCCGCACCTACCAGGGGTCGCTCCCGAACGAGGGCAGCGCCGAAGGCGAGCCGAGCGTCATCCCGACTCCGTCGCCGAGCAGCGGTCAGGCGCGAGAGGTCGGTGACTGGATGCTGGCCCGAGAGTTCCGCGATGCCAACGGCATGGGCAACGACAATTTCCCCGATGACTACGCCTACACCTGGGAGATCTTCCAACCAGCCAGCCGGTTCTGGCCATTCCAGGTGATCGAGACCGGAGTCTTCGTCGCGCTCGCCCTGCTGCTCTTCGCTCTGGCGTTGCGCCGCCTCCGGCGGATCGCCTAACCGTCAGGTGGGGTGGGCGTGGGCAACCGCAGAGGGCGTCTGGCGACCGACGATCGCGGGGGCTTCGTGGACCTACCGCGCCGCAACCCGCAACGGCACGCCGGATGACCTCCCGAGCTTCCTGGCCACGCCGACAATGCACACCCTCATACGCGCGACCTCGCTTCCCTCGCGGTGCCGCACCGACCCGGCCCGCGTCTTACAGCGTAAGGTGCGGTATGGCGGTGCGCAAGCGCGGAGGCGGAGGACGTGTGCCAAGGCTAGGTGGCGGCGCTCACGCACCTCGCTCGCCGGTGTCGTGGACGAGCAGGGCGACCTGCACCCGGTTGGTGACATTGAGCTTGGTCAGTACCCGCGAGACGTGGGCCTTGACCGTGGGCACGCTCAGGTGGAGCGCGGCGCCGATCTCGGCGTTGGAGTGCCCACGCCCGACGGCTAGGGCGACCGCGCGTTCCCGCTCGGTCAGGCGGTTCAGCAGTTCACGGGCCTCCGTCCGCCGTGCGGCTCCGGTCGGGTCGGCGAAGCGCTGGATCACCTGGCGAGTGACCGAGGGCGAGAGCATCGCGTCGCCGGCCGCGACGGTGCGAATCGCCGCGATGATGTCGCGGGGTGGCGTGTCCTTGAGCAGGAAGCCGCTCGCCCCCGCCCGCAGCGCGCGCAGCACGTAGTCGTCGGCGTCGAAGGTCGTCAGCACGATGACCTGGGGCGGCTGGGCCCGAGTGCGCAGGCGCTCGGTCGCTTCGAGACCGTCCACTGTGGGCATGCGGATGTCCATGAGCACCACGTCGGGCCAGTGTGCGTCGACCAGCTCCTCCGCCTGGGCGCCATTCGCGGCCTCGCCCACGATCGCGATGTCCGGGAAACCGGCGAGCAGCATCGTGAGGCCCGCCCGGACCAGCGGATCATCGTCCACGATGGCCAGACGGATTGGTCGGTCCCCGCCGGACGAGTCGTCAGCGGCGCGGGGTGTCAGCGGGGCCACGGCAACCATGCCTCGATCGTGAACGCGTCGTCGCCGGCGGTGTGGGCCAGCCGCCCCCCGGCCAGGGCCACCCGTTCCGCGAGGCCGACCAGGCCGACACCAGCTCCCGGCGGCTTGCCGGTCGTCGGGGCCGCCATGCTCGCGTTGATCACCCGTATCCGCAGGCCCTCGCCGGGTAAGCCATCGACGAGCGCCTCCACCGGTGCGCCGGGCGCGTGCTTGCGGGCGTTGGTCAACGCCTCCTGAAGTATCCGGTACACCGTGCGGCCGCTGGCGGCGGGCAGGTCGGTGGCGTCGAGGGAGCACGCATACCGCACATCCGTGCCGGCCGCGCGAGCACTCTCGATGAGTTCGGCCACGTCGCCCAGGTCCGGTTGCGGGCGCTCGGCACCATCACCCGTACGGCCCGCTCGCCCGGACGTGCCCGCGGACTCGGCTCCGCCCTCGCGCAACACACCGATCACCGCCCGCAGGTCCTCCAACGCCGCATGCGCACTCGTACGGATGACGCCAGCGGCGGTCGCCACCTCCTCCGGCCGGGCGTCGGTCCGCAGCTCCAACGCCCCAGCGTGCAGGCTGACCAGGGACAGTCGGTGGGCCAGCACGTCGTGCATCTCGCGGGCGATGCGGGTGCGTTCGGTCAGCCGGGCCTGATTGACCCGCAGGTGCTGGTCCGCCTCGAGCCGAGCGGCGCGCTCGCGCAGGGACGCCACCAACTGGCGCTGTGCTCCGGAGAACATGCCCCACCCCACGGCTGCGGCGATGATGCCTCCCCGGACAGCGAGGTCGACCCAGATCGGGAATTCCGGGTCGGTCTGCAGCGCGAAGTACCCGACCACGCCGACCCAGCTCGCCACAGTCACCGTCAGCGCCACTCGGGCCGGACGGTAGGCAGCGAGGGTGAACAATGCGATTGTCATCGGTGCCGTCGTGGTGGCCGAGACCGTGCCGAGCACGGCCAGGGTGACGGAGAGGGCGAGCGGCCACCGGCGGCGCCACCACAGCGCCACGCTTCCCACCGCGCCGATGGCGGCGTCGACGGCCCAGGGTGGGGTCGACGTCGCCGAGGCGTCGCCGAACGACAGCAACAGCACACCGAACGCGAGCGACCCCACCACACAGGCGGCATCACCGCGCCACCCCGCCCGCACCATGTCAGACAGGGTAGGTCGCGCGGGGGCGAGCGCAGCAGCGCCCTTGGTCGCCCGGTACCACCGACCAAAGTCGGGGGTCCCGCGCGGCGCCGCGCTTCGTACGGCCCGAACGTCGCCGACCGCGGACCGATGCCGGCCGCCGCACGAGCGACCAGGCTGGACGGCATGATCGAAGTCGACCACCCACGCAAGCGGAACGACGGTCGCCTCGCGGTGGCGGACGCCAGGCCACCGTTCGGACGACTGTCTATTGCGGAGCTGCGAAAGGCCGTCGACAGCCGGGCCGGGCGGGCCTTGGTGGTCAGCGTGGCGGCGCTCACCGTGGTCGCGGTCGGCGGGCAGCTGGCATTCGGCGAGGCCGCCGGACATAGGATCGGCGCCCTCACGGCGACCGCGATGCTGCCGGTCTCGGTGCTGCTGCCGGTGGTCGCCGTGCTGTCGGTGACGACCGAGTTCTCGCGTCGGACCGCGCTCACCACCTTCGCGCTGGTTCCTGACCGCGGTCGGGTCGTCGCCGCGAAGGCGGTCGCTGTGAGCGGAGTGGCGCTCGTCGGGACCGTCGTCAGCGCGGCGACCGCCGTGGCGGCGTTCGCGTTCGGCGCGGCCGCCGGTCGTACGGTGGGCGGGTGGGGGCTCCCGACCAGCATGCTCGCTCAGCACGGCCTCGTGAACTGGGCGACGATGCTGTGCGGTCTGGCGTTCGGTCTCCTGCTCAGGCAATCGCCGCCGGCACTCGTCGCATTCTATGCGGTGCCGATCGGCTGGTCCGCCGCCGGACAGCTCATCCCGGCGCTCGCGACCGTGTCGCCGTGGCTCGACATTGGACAGTCGCGGGTACCGCTGGTCGAGCCCGGCGTCACCGGGCGGGAGTGGGCGATGTTCGCCACCTCGTGCCTGCTCTGGGTCGTGCTCCCCGCGGCGATCGGCCTGATCCGGATCCGTCACGTCGATATCGACTGATGACCCGCCGAGTCGGCGCTGGCAGCGTTGGGCTTGCCATATATCTTGGGCATCACTATATTCGGGCCGTGATGAGCGGACTGGAGGACCGGTAGCGGCGGGTACTGCGCCTGCTGCCCGCTGGGTATCGGCGGTCCTGGGAAGAGGACATGGTGAGCACGTTCCTCGCCAGCGCGGCTAACGGTGAGGAGTCGAGGAACGGGCGGCCGTCAGTTGGCGAGCGGATGAGCGTGGTCGCGCTCGCCATACGGTTGCGGCTCGGTGCGACGCGCCCCGTCACCGATGTGCGGCTGCGGCATCGTGTTCTCTATTGCATTGCGTTGATGGCCCTGCTCCTGCTGGCGCTGGGCGGCACCACCGAGATTGTGGGCATAATCCATCGCGCCGTCCTGTACGCCCAGGGCGAGCTGGTGTTCCGCGGCTCGGACGCATCCTTTGTCGCGACGATGATCGTGTCCGCGCTGCTCAGCCTGCTCTGGGTGGTCGCCTTCTGGGGCTTCGTGCTCGGCCGGTACGCCATACCACGGTTGGCCATGCTGGTCACCGCCGCCGCGATGCTCGCCATGGTACTGATCTACATCCCTGAGTACGCCGACTCCGCGCTCGGCGCGCTGAGCGTCATCGTGGCGTTGCTGGTCGTTGCCATGTTCGCACTGCTCGTGATCGCGGCGTTCCAGGTGCCCGCTGACGCCCGTGTACCGCGGCCGTGGCTGTGGCTCGGCGGCTACGTCATCGGCTCGCTGGTGTTCGTCTCGAACCAGGTCTTCCAATACGTGAGCGCCGATCGCCGGCCCCCGTCGGCGACCGGGTTCGATCCCTGGCTGTCGTACCTGAGCCCGACCACCGCGGCCTCGGTCGCACTCTTGGTCGGGATGGTGGCGGCCCTCGCTAGCGCGGCCGGACGTGGACGCGCCGACTGGCTCTTCGCGCTCGCCCTCGTCGCCGGCGGGCTCGTACTCGTGGCACCTGGCGCAAACGCGTTCGACTCCACGGGATCGATGTCACTGAATACAGCGCTGATCGTGCTGGCCGTGGCCTGTGCTCTGCGCGGTCGCGTCGCCGCCCGCGCCGGTTGGCGCTAGATCCAGCGCAACGAGTGGTGGTTGAAGATCAACTCACTCCGCTGAGCCCTGGCTCGACGCGCGAGACATATGGTGGAGCGTGTCGCCCGGGGAGCGTAGCCGGCGGAAGGCTGCGTGGACGCTGACCGGCCTGGTCGCCGTGGTGGCCGCGGGCCTGGTCGTGTGGGCGCTGCCCGAGACCGCACGATTCCTGCCGGACGCGCCGAGCGGCTTCTGGGCGATGGCTCTGCTCGGCGTGCTGGTGGACATCCCGGTCTATGCGTTCGCCCGGCGCACCGGTCAGCCGGTGCGGACCACTCTCTCCGCCTGCTTCACGTTCGCGATCTTCCTGCTCTGGGGGGCCGGGCCTGCGATCGTCGTCCAGGCCCTCGCCGGAATCGTCGCCGCGCTCACGCAGAGCCACTCGCCTCGGGGCGGCATTTTCCTGACCTCCCGGCTCGTCTGCGCCCTCGCCGCGTCTGAGATCGCGGTCGTCATCGCGGAGGGGCGGCCGCTCGCCCGGCCGGGCCCCTTCCTGACCACCGACGACGTGATCGGCTTCGTGCTGCCGGCCGGCGTGTGGTTCGCGGTGAGCTTCGGGCTGCTGATCCTGTCCCGGGCCACGGCGTACGGCGGCGGTCTGCGGCAGGTGGTAGGCGACCTGCGCGAGGACGTGCTGGCGACGACCGCGGCGGTGCTGCTGGTCTCGCCGCTGCTCACCACGCTGACCGGGTGGTGGACCGCGCTGGTCGCCGTGCCGCTGATCGCGCTGACCCAACTGACGCGACTCTCCGTCGAGCACGAGCAGAGGCTTCGCCGGGAGCCGGTGACCGGCCTGCTCAACCGCAGTGGGCTGATTCTCGGCTTCGAGTCGCTGACCGCCGAGGACCGGCTGGATCCGCTGCATCCACGCCCGTTCGGCATCGCCCTGATCAACGTGGAGTCCGTGCTCGCCGTCAACCGCAGCCTTGGGCGGGGAGTCTACGAGGATCTCGTGACGGCGGCGGCCCGGCGGCTCTCGGACGAATTCGGTCAGGACGCGGTCGGGCGACTGTCGGGGGAGGGTTTCATCGTCCTCCTACCGAATCTCAGCCACACCAATGCGGAGACCGAGGCGGGGCGGGCGGTGCGAGCGCTCGGTCAGCCCGTAGAGATTGATGGGATTCCGTTCGCCCTCGACCCCTCGGTCGGGGTCGCCTTCTCCCCAGAGCACGGCCGCGACTTCACCAGCCTGGTATCGAAGGCAGAGCTCGCCATGATCGATGGGCGGCGGCTCGGCAGCCAGATCACCGTCTATGTGATGCAGGCGGAGGAGTTGCCACGGCGGCGAATCGCGCTGCTCTCGGAGCTGTACGCCGCGCTGACCGAGCCGGCGCGCCACCACGAGATCACGGTCGTCTACCAGCCGCAGGTCGACATCGACACCGGCCGGTTGGTCGGGGCGGAAGCGCTGTTCCGGTGGACGCATCCCGACTGGGGACCGGTCAGCCCGGAGACTCTGCTCGAGGCGGTCGAGCCCACCGAGGTGATGTACCTGCTCACCCGCCATGTACTCGATCGGGCGGTGACCCAGATCCGCGATTGGAACGACCGTGGTCTGCGCGT
>Ga0075421_100013718_pt1 | contig 10105 bp, 7 predicted proteins | sample SoiMetdeltSBSDD5_FD_75292 | JGI IMG/M metagenome (GOLD analysis project Ga0075421, IMG submission 75292) | Bulk soil microbial communities from a Populus tree surrounding site in Tennessee, USA - Soil MetaG P. deltoides SBSDD5 | ecosystem: Environmental > Terrestrial > Soil > Tree plantation... | reverse complement strand
CTTGTGGGCGTTCACCATTCTCCCGCGCAGCCTTCCATCGGTCACCGCGCTCGAGACCTTCCAGCCACTGGCCGGAACCAAGGTCTACGACGACAACGACGAGATCATCACGGAGCTCCACGTCGAGCGCCGGATCTTCGTGCCGCTGGCTCACATCCCGCAGACACTGCGCGACGCCGTCATCGCGACCGAGGATCGGCGGTTCTACTCGCACTTCGGCGTTGATCCGATCGGCATCGCACGCGCGGTTTGGCAGAACTACCGTCGCGGCCGTATCGTCGAGGGCGGCAGCACGATCACGCAGCAGCTCACGAAGGTCTTGTTCCTCACGCCCGACAAGAGCCTCGAGCGCAAGATCAAGGAAGCGGTCCTCGCGCTCGAGCTCGAGCGCCGGTATTCCAAGGACCGCATCCTCGAGATGTACCTGAACCAGGTCTATTTCGGGAACGGGGCTTACGGCGTGGAGGCCGCGTCGCGCACGTACTTCGGCAAGTCGGTAGGCGAGCTCGCCGTTCGCGAAGCGGCCTTGCTCGCCGGTCTCCCGCGCGCGCCGTCGAGCTACTCGCCGTTCGAGCACGGCGACGCCGCCAAGCGACGGCGCGAGATCGTGCTGCGGCGGATGGTCGAGTACGGTGTGCTCGCAGATGTCGAGGCGAAGCGACTGGCGCGCACCGACCTCGGCCTCATCCCGCCCGAGCGGCGGCGCACGACCGGCCAGTACTTCCTCGAATACGTCCAGCAGACGCTCGAAGGCAAGTACGGCGCCGATATGGTGTTCAAGGGTGGCCTGAACGTGTACACCACGCTCAACCCGACCATGCAACTCTCCGCCGAGCAGGCACTACGGGACGGCCTCAAGGCGCTCGAGGGTCGAACGGCCAAGGGCAAGGTCGCCGAGCACCCAGAGGGCGCAATCGTCACCATCGAGCCGCAGACGGGCTATGTGCGCGCGATGGTCGGCGGGTACGACTTCTTCCGGAGCGAGTTCAACCGCGCCGTTCAGGCGCGGCGCCAGCCTGGCTCGGCCTTCAAGCCTTTCGTGTACATGGCTGCGCTCGAGGCCGGGTTCACGCCGGCCTCCCGCGTGGAGGACGCGCCGGTGTCGTACGCAGTCGGCCCGAGCGGCCAGGCGTGGAAGCCGGACAATTACGACCGCAAGTATCGCGGGCCGACGACGCTCCAGCAGGCGGTGGAAGAGTCCGTCAACATCGTGACCGTGAAGGTCCAGGAGCGTGTGGGGCTGGGAAAGACGATCCAGGTCGCGCGACGCTTCGGTATCGCCAGCCCGCTCCATATGAATCTCAGCCTCGCCCTCGGGACGTCGGACCTCACCCTGCTCGAGCTGACGTCCGCCTACGGCGCGCTGGCAAACCAGGGAGAGTGGCTGACGCCGACGACGATACGCTACGTCACGGACGCGCAGGGCAAGCTCCTCGAAGAGCACGTGGCCGAGCCGCGTGAGGCGGTGCCGCCGGAGACAGCCTACGTGATGACGCACATGCTGCGGGGGGTGGTGGAACGGGGCACCGGCGTGGCGGCAAAGGCCCTCGCGCGCCCCATCGCCGCCAAGACGGGGACGACCAACGACTACTCGAACGCCTGGTTCGTGGGTTTCACTCCGCGCCTCGCCACCGGCGTCTGGGTCGGCTATGACCGCCCGCGCAGCCTCGGAAAGGACGAGACGGGCTCGCGCGTCGCTGTCCCGATCTGGGTCTCGTACATGGGCAAGGTGCTCGGCGATACGCCTCGCGAGGAGTTCCCCGTGCCGGAGAATATCGTCTTCGTACCCGTCGACCTCGATCCGTCGAACGAATGCGTTCGCGTGGTCTCGATGGCGTTCGTGAGAGGCACGGAGCCCTTGGCGTGCGGGCGGCGGCCTGCAGTGCCCTCGCCGTTGCCGCCGCCGTCCGCGACACCCACACCGCCGCAAGTCTCGCCGGCCGTTCCGGCGCCGGGGGCGGCCGTCTCATCGACGCCGCCCGCGCTACCGCGGAACGTGTGGCCGCTCTCGCCGCCCACGCTCCTTCCGCCAGCCGCCGGCGATGAGCCCGTCCGTGCGGCGGCCCCGACCCAGACCCCGACGCGGTTCCCCGACGTCCAGGGGCCGTAGCCCGCTCAACTCTCCGTGCGCGGGTAGCCGGCCGTCACGTCCGTCCACGTCGCACCGCCGTCGAGGATGCGACCGAAGATGCCCTCGAGGTCCCCGATCGGCACGCGGATCTGCTCCATGGAGTCCCGCTCGCGGATGGTCACCTTGCCGTCACCGGCTTCGCCCTTCTCCGCATCGCCGACGGTCTTCACGTCGACGGTGACGCAGAACGGCGTCCCGACCTCATCCTGCCGGCGGTACAGCCGACCGATGGCCGCGGTGTCGTCGTAGAGCGTCACCCAGCGGCGGCCGAGTCGCGACCGGAGCTCGTGGCCGGTGGCGACGATGTCCGTACGCTTCTTTAGAAGCGGCAACACCGCGACCTTCACCGGCGCCAGCTCCGGATGCAATCGCAGCACGACTCGCTTTTCGCCGCGCACCTGCTCCTCACGGTAGGCATCCAGCAGGAAGGCCAGCAGCGCGCGGTCGACGCCGGCCGACGGCTCGATGACATACGGAACCACGTGCTCCTTCCGCTCCTCGTCGAACCAGGTCAGCGATTTGCCGCTGAACTTCGTGTGCTGCTTCAGATCGAAATCCGTGCGGTTCGCGATGCCCATGAGCTCGCTCCATCCCATGGGAAAGCGATAGAGCAGGTCGACCGTCCGCTTCGCGTAGTGTGCCAGCTCGTCGGCGGCATGCTCGTGGAGCTTCACGTTCGCGGGATCCAGACCGTACCGCGCGAACCACGCCTGGCAGTCGGCAATCCAGCGATCGTGCCAGGCCTCGTCGGCCGGCCGACCGTCGACCTGCTCGTGCGGATTGACGAAATACTCGATCTCCATTTGCTCGAATTCACGCGTGCGGAAGATGAAATTGCCCGGCGTGATCTCGTTGCGGAATGCCTTGCCGATCTGGCCGATGCCGAACGGCAGCTTCCGGCGCGTCGCCTGCAGGACGTTGTCGAAGTTCACGAAAATGCCCTGCGCGGTTTCCGGCCGCAAATAGGTCACGGCGGCGTCTTCCTCGACGGGGCCCATGAACGTCTTGAACATCAGGTTGAACTGGCGGGGCGCCGTGAGCTCGCCCTTGCCGCATTCCGGGCACAGCGTGCGACGCTGGCCGCAGTGCTTGCACGGCTCACCGGCCTTGATGGTGAACTTGTTGCCCTTGGTCGCCGCGCAGTAGTGGGTCCAGTCCGTCTCGTCGACCTTGTCGGCGCGGAATCGCCGCCTGCACTCACGGCAGTCCACCATGGGGTCGGTGAAGTTGTCGACGTGGCCGCTCGCGCGCCAGACGGTCGGATGCATCAGGATCGACGCGTCGAGCCCGACCATGTCGTCCCGCTGCTGGACGAAGTCGCGCCACCAGACGCGCTTGATGTTGTTCTTGAGCTCGACACCGAGGGGACCGTAATCCCAGGCGGCGCCGGCGCCGCCATAGATCTCGCTCGACTGGAAGATGAACCCCCGGCGCTTGCTCAAGGACACGATGACGTCCATGGTGACGGTCATACCCGCTCTCCGGTAACCTCCGACAGCCGCCGGACCTCGCGCAGGAACTTCACCGTGCGTGTCGGGTGGCCGATGAGCCGCGTCATGTGCGTTTCGAGCGCGGCCTTCAGCTCGCCTTCGGTGCGGCCCAGGGGCTGACCGAGCGCCTCTTCCCAGCGCACCGCACGAAGCCGGGCCAGTGCTGCCACCGCCGCCGGGGACACCGCGGTCGCCCCGGCCAAGGTACCGGCGCAGCGCTCACACACGACCCCGCCTTCATCGAGCGCCGGCCGCGCGAACGGGTACAAACGTCCGCAGGCGACGCACTGGTCGAGGCGCGGGCGGTGGCCGAGCGTGTCGAGGCATCGCGCCCCGAAGCAGACGGCGGCGCGGAGCGGTGTCGCGGTGCCGGCCACCGCCCGCAGGCTCCGCACGAGCAGACCGTACAGCGCCGCATGGGGGTCGCGATCGGCCGTGAGTCGGGTCACGCACTCCACGATCCAGGATGCCTGACCGAGACGGTCGAGGTCTTCCCGGATCCGTGCAAACGGCTCGACGACGTCGAAATGATCGATCCGCACCAGGTCGCTCCGACCCGTGTCGAAAAAGACGAGCTGGCCAAGGGTGAAGAGCTGTAACGAGCCGCCGAAGCGCGAGCGCATGCGGCGGGAGGCCTTGGCAACACCGCGCACCTTCCCGTACCCGCGTGAGAAGAACGTCACGACCTGGTCGCTCTCGCCGAGGGGGAAGCTGCCCACCACGATCGCCGCCGACTTGCCGAGCGCCATCTCAGGACGTGAGCCTGAAGCCGAACTCACGGAGCGCTTGGGGATCCCGCCGCCAGTTTCGACGGACGTCCACCGTGAGCCCGAGGAACACCTGGATGCCGAAGAAGCGCTCCAGCTCCCGCCGCGAGTCCGTGCCGATGCGCTTCAGCATCGCGCCGCCCTTGCCGATGAGGATTCCTTTCTGCGAGTCCTGCTCGACGAAGATCGTCGCACGGATGTCGAGCCGCTCGGGGCGCGTGTGCTCGACCAGATCGGTCACCCGGACGGCCACCGCGTACGGCACCTCCTCGCGGGTCAGGTGGAAGATTCGCTCGCGCACGATCTCGGCCACATAGAACGTTTCCGGCTGGTCGCTGGTCGCCTCGGCCGGAAAAAACGCCGGGTGCTCGGGAAGCGCGTCGACGAGTAGTTTCAACAACCGGTCACAATTGGTGCCGTCGGCGGCCGAAATCGGCAGGATCTCGGTGAACGCATACGCGCGCTGCCAGCGATCGATGACGGGCAGAAGTCGGCTCTTCGGTCGCACCTTATCGACCTTGTTCAGCGCACAGAAGACCGGCCCCGAAAAGCGCTGCAGCGGCGCGAGCAGGACGTCGTCGCCTTCGTCGCGGCCCGTGGCGTCGACCACGAGGCAGACGGTGTCCACGTCTTCGGCGGCGCGCTCCGCCGTCTGTCGCATGAACTCACCGAGCTGCCCGCGCCCGGGGTGAAGGCCGGGGGTGTCGACGAAGATGATCTGCGCCTCCGCCGTCGTCCTGATCCCCGTGATGCGATTGCGTGTCGTCTGCGGCCGGGCGGAAACAATCGACAGCTTCTCGCCGACGAGGCGGTTCAGCAGCGTCGACTTGCCGGCGTTGGGCCGGCCGATCAGCGCGACGAAGCCTGATCTCATGGTCGCGACCGGTTGGAGGTCCGGCCGAAACGCGGGCGCCCTGTTCGAGATGGATGGTCGGTGCGCTCCGCGCGCAACCGGTCACGCGTTGTCGACGATGGTCGGGCGGTCGATCGTGTCAGCAGGCCGTGCCATAGCCGATCGGGGGTCTGACCCAGGATCTCGCGCTCGCGACGATGCATCAGGTCGGCCTCGAAGGGATCACGGTCGTCGTAGCCGACGAGGTGGAGCGTGCCATGGGTGGCGAGCAGTTCGAGCTCGAGCGCGAGCGGCACCCGCAGCCGGCGCGCCTGTCGCGCCGCCGCCTCGGCCGAGATGACGATCTGACCGACGAGCGGGCCGGCGTCCGGCGCCTCGAGCGAGAACGCGAGCACATCGGTGCGCCGTCCGATGCCACGGTGCGTCGCGTTGAGGCGTCGGATCTCCGCGTCGTCCACGATGGCGACCTCCACCACACCGGCCGGTCGCCCGACGGCCGCCAGTGCGCGATCGACGGCGCGAGCGAGGCGCCTGCGCGAAACCGGAAGCCGCCGCTGGCGCTGGTCCACGACCGTCGCCATCAGGAAGAGCCTGCGCGCGCTCCGTCCTCGCGATCGCTCCCCCGCGCCTCGTGGGCACCGTAAGCGCGGATGATGGCGGACACGAGCTGGTGTCGCACCACGTCGCCTTCGTCGAAGTACACGAAATCGATGCCCGGAACGCCATGGAGGATCTTCTGCACTTCGATGAGACCCGAGTGGCGGGAGGCGGGCAGGTCCACCTGCGTGATGTCGCCGGTGATCACCATCTTCGAGTTGAAGCCGAGACGCGTGAGGAACATCTTCATCTGCTCGGTGGTGCTGTTCTGCGCCTCGTCCAAGATGATGAACGCGTCATTCAGGGTCCGCCCGCGCATGTACGCCAGCGGAGCGATCTCGATTGCGCCCTTCTCCAGCAGCGAGCCGACCTTCTCGGACTCCAGCATGTCGTAGAGCGCATCGTAGAGCGGGCGCAGGTACGGATGGACCTTCTCGTAGAGATCACCCGGCAAGAACCCGAGCCGCTCGCCGGCCTCCACGGCCGGCCGCGTGAGCACGATGCGCGCGACATCCCGGCGCATCAGCGCGTTGACCGCCATCGCCACGGCCAGGAACGATTTGCCGGTGCCGGCGGGTCCGATGCCGAACACCATGTCGTTACGGCGGATCGCGTCGACGTACCGCTTCTGTCCAACAGTCTTGGGCGTGATCCACTTCTTGCGCGACGGGACCGAGATCGCGTCGGCGAACACGGATTTCACGTCCGCCTCTTCGTCGCCGGACAGCATCCGCGCCGCCGCCCGGACTTCCATGGTCCGCACCGGAGCGCCGGAGCGCACGAGCTCGGCGAGCTGCGTCAGCGCCCGCTCGGCTTTCTGCACCTGGCGCTCGTCGCCTTTGAGCATCACGTCATGGCCGCGGGCGACGATGCGGACTTCGAACTCGGACTCGAGGGTGCGGAGATGGTCGTCGTTCCGCCCGAGCAGCTGCGCCAGATCGACGTCCGGCGCCAGCGACAGGCGGCGCGTAATGGTAGTGACGTCACTCAAACTGTCGGTCCCGGATCAAGTCTACCATGCAGGCGCTCACCCCTTGCGCAGCTCGGCCGGCGGCAGATCGAGCTTGATATGGAGCTCCTTCAGGCGTTCCGGCGGCACCGGCGCCGGTGCCTGCATCAAGAGATCCTGGGCCTGCTGGTTCATCGGAAAGGCGATGACTTCCCGGATGTTGCTCTCGCCGGCGATCAGCATGACGATACGATCGATGCCCGGCGCCGAGCCGCCGTGCGGCGGGGCGCCGTAGCGAAAGGCGTTCAGCATCCCGCCGAAGCGCGCTTCCACGTCCTCGCGGGCATAGCCGGCGATCGCAAACGCCTTGTACATGATCTCCGGGCGGTGGTTGCGGATGGCGCCGCTCGACAGCTCCACACCGTTGCAGACGATGTCGTACTGAAACGCCTTGATCGTGAGCGGGTCACGCGTCTCGAGCGCTTCGAGGCCGCCCTGCGGCATCGAGAACGGGTTGTGGCTGAACTCGATCTTGCCCGACTCCTCGTTGCGCTCGTACATCGGGAAGTCGGTGACCCAGCAGAACCGGAAGGCGTTCTTCTCGACGGCGTCGAGGTCCTCGCCGATGCGGCCGCGCGCGCGGCCGGCCAGCCTGGCCGCCGCCTCCGGCGCGTCGCAGACGAAGAAGACGGCATCACCGTCGCCGGCGCCGACCGCCGCCCGCAGAGCGGCCAGGCGCGCCTCGTCGAGGAACTTCGCGATGGGCCCGCGCGCGCCGCCGTCCGCCAGGAGGACATAGCCGAGGCCTGGCGCGCCCTGGTCGCGCGCCCACTGGTTCAGCTTGTCGAAGAACGAGCGGGGCTGGGCGGCGGCGGCGGGAGCGCGGACAGCGCGTACGACGGCGCGCCGCTCGGCGATGGCCGTGGCGAAGACGGCGAAGCCGGACCCGCGAAACACCTCGGTGGCGTCGCTGATCTCGAGGGGATTGCGCAGGTCCGGCTTGTCGCTCCCGTATCGCCGCATCGCCTCCTCGTATGGGATGCGCGGGAATGGCGGGGACGTCACGCGCGCGTCAGATCGGAACTCCGCGAAGACCCCGTGCAGCACGGGCTCGAGGGCGGCGAACACGTCCTCCTGCGTCACGAAGGACATCTCCACGTCGAGCTGATAGAACTCCCCCGGCGAGCGGTCGGCGCGGCTGTCCTCGTCGCGAAAGCATGGGGCGATCTGGAAGTAACGATCGAAGCCCGACACCATCAGCAGCTGCTTGAACTGCTGCGGCGCCTGCGGCAGCGCATAGAAGTTCCCCGGATGGATGCGGCTCGGCACCAGGTAGTCGCGCGCGCCCTCCGGCGAGCTCGCGGTCAGGATCGGCGTCTGGAACTCGGTGAATCCCAGGTCGAGCATGCGTCGCCGGATGGAGGCGATCACACGCGAGCGGAGGAGGACGTTATGGTGCACTTTCTCGCGCCGGAGATCGAGAAATCGGTAGCGTAGCCGCGTCTCCTCGGCCACGTCCACGTCGCTGTTGACCTGCAGCGGAAGCGGGTCGGCGCTCGACTGCACGACGAGGTCGTCGGCTTCGACCTCGATCTCCCCCGTGGCGAGCTTCGGATTCACCGCCGACGCCGCCCGCGCCACCACGCGGCCCGTGACCGTCACCACGCTCTCGAGCCGTACCGCTTCGGCGGTCGGCAGAGGCGCGCTGCCGGCATGGAAGACGATCTGCGTGAGCCCGAAGTTGTCGCGCAGATCGAGGAACAGCAGGCCGCCGTGGTCGCGCTTGCGATGCACCCATCCCGACAGCCTTACCGTGCGGCCGACGTCGCCGGCGCGGAGCTGCCCGCAGTTGTGCGTGCGGTATGCGTGCCCCGCCTCGCTCATCCGGCCTGCCTGAGCGGCTTCACCGTCGCCGATGACTTGCCGGCCTCCACGATCCCGAAGTCGGAGAAGCCGTGTGTGGTCAGGTCGTCCAGCTGCTTGCGCGTGTTCTTGCGGCGCAGCTCGAGCGAGACGAGATCACCCTGCTCGCGCAGAACCCGGGCCGCCGGCAGCGCGCGCGGAAGGCCACTGTCGTCGTCGACGAGCAGCGCGATCCGGCGTGCCGGCGCCGGCGCCGGACGCGCCATCGCCTCGGGGCGCGCGCCGCTCTCGCCGAGAATAGCGATGAGCCGCTCGAATCCGATCGAAAACCCGCACGCCGGCACGTCGCGGCCGAGCAGACGGCCGACCATGCGGTCATAGCGGCCGCCGCCGGCGATCGAGGCCGGAAACGCCGGCGAGACGATCTCGAAGATGCTGCCGGTGTAATAGCCCATGCCCCGTACGAGCGTCGCATCGAACGTGACACGCGTCCCTGGCGGCAGCTCGGGAGCCACGATACCAAGGATGGCGGCGAGCGATCGAAAGCCAGGCTCCTCGTCGGCTCCAGGGGCCAGCGCGCGCTCGAGCGAGCTGAGCGACATCTGGGCGTCGAGGAGCGTGGGCAGGAGCGCCTCGAACCGGGCCACCGCCGTCGCCTCGTGTCCGGATTCGCGGAGCTCGGCGAGCACGCCCTCGTGGCCGATCTTGTCGAGCTTGTCGAACGCGATGAAGAAGCTCGACTGGCGATCGGCGCCGAAGCCGCAATGACGGGCGATGAGCCCGAGGATGCGGCGATCGTTCACGCGCACGGTGAGACCGGCCAGCCCCAGCCGCGCCAGCGCTTCGGCAGTCGCGAGGATCAGCTCGACCTCCGACACGATGCCGCCGACGCCGACCACGTCGATATCGCACTGCGTGAACTGGCGAAAGCGCCCCTTCTGCGGCCGCTCGGCGCGCCAGACGGGTCCGATCTGGATGGCCTTCAACGGATCGGGCAGTCGCGCCTGGTTCTCGGCGTAATAGCGGGCCAGCGGCACCGTCAGGTCGAAGCGCAGGCCGAGGTCCGCGAGCTCCCCGCCCCCGCTCGCCACTGCGGTCTCGAGATCGTCGCCGCGCTTAAGGATTTTGAAGATGAGCTTCTCGTTCTCGCCGCCCTCGCTGCCAACGAGCAGGCGCAGACTCTCGAGGGCGGGCGTCTCGATCCGGCGGAAGCCGTGGCTGCGGTAGACGCCGACGATCGCGTGGCTGGCCATGTCGCGAAGCTCCACCTCGTCAGGAAGCACGTCGCGCATCCCGCGAGGCGGTGCGGTGGGAAGCTTGCTCGCGACGTTACTCCCCCGTGGTCATGATGATCTGCGTCTCGCCAGCCGACCGGAAGTAGTTGTTGAAGCGGACGACGGCCGCGATGAGGGTCGGCGGATTCTCGCCGTGAATGGCCCCCAGCCCGGTGATGAC
>Ga0075421_100013716_pt1 | contig 10106 bp, 9 predicted proteins | sample SoiMetdeltSBSDD5_FD_75292 | JGI IMG/M metagenome (GOLD analysis project Ga0075421, IMG submission 75292) | Bulk soil microbial communities from a Populus tree surrounding site in Tennessee, USA - Soil MetaG P. deltoides SBSDD5 | ecosystem: Environmental > Terrestrial > Soil > Tree plantation... | reverse complement strand
CACTCTTTACCGCGGAGGAGGACGCATGACTACCGACGACGCACTCTTTACCGCGGAGGAGGACGCATGACTACAGTCGCCACGCCCGAGACGCCCACTCCGCCGGCCACCGCGCCGACTCCGGCCGCCGCTCGTCCGGCCCGGCCCCGACGCCGCCGGATCGGGCTGCACCTCGCCGTCGTGTTCCTGATGGCCATCTGGGCCATACCGACCGTGGGCCTGCTGGTGAGCTCGTTCCGGCCCCAGGCCGAGCTCTCCACGTCGGGCTGGTGGACCGCCTTCGCGCCGCCGTACCACTTCACCATGGAGAACTACCAGGAGGTGGTCAACCAGCAGGGCATCGGCTCGGCGTTCATCAACAGCCTGTTCATCGCGATCCCGGCCACCATCATTCCGCTCTTCGTCGCGGCGTTTGCGGCCTACGCGTTCAGCTGGATGGAGTTCTGGGGCCGCGATGTGCTCTTCGTGGTCGTCGTCGGCCTGTTGGTCGTCCCCCTGCAGACGACGCTCATCCCGATCCTGAAGCTGTTCGCCCAGTGGGGGCTCACCGGTGAGTTCCTCGCGGTGTGGTTGGCCCACACCGGATACGGGCTACCGTTCGCCGTCTACCTGCTGCGCAACTTCATGGGCTCACTACCCAAGTCGGTGTTCGAGTCGGCGGCCCTCGACGGGGCCAACCACGTCGTGTCGTTCTTCCGGCTGGCCGTACCGATGAGCGTGCCGGCCTTCGCCGCGCTGGCCATCTTCCAGTTCCTGTTCGTCTGGAATGATCTCCTGGTCGCGTTGATCTACATTGGACTCGCGAATTCCGACAACCTCCCGATGACCGCGTCGATGGCGAACCTGGTCAACTCGCTCGGCGGCGGATGGTACCTGCTCGGGGCGGCGGCATTCCTGTCGATGGCCCTGCCGCTGGCCGTCTTCTTCGGCCTCCAGCGCTACTTCGTCCGAGGGATCGTCGGAGGTGCCGTCAAGGGGTGAAGTGACCCAACGGGTCTGGGGTAAACCCTCGCCCTGACCCTTGCGAACACGGATTTCAATATCGACGTGTTCCCTCCGGGCGTGGACCGTTATTACGGTCACGCGGAGACCCGAACGGGTCCGCACTCGATGCTGGGCCGTCCATCACCGGTGCGGCGGCCAGCACTGCCAACCCGGAACAGCGTGGCCATGACGTTCGGTGGTCTGGCGGCCCAGCCGCTCTTCGACGACCGAGCGAAGTACTTCTACGACGAGCTACCCAACCACGGCGTCAAGCTGCCAGCCGTGGGCGTGAAGATTCGCGTCCTCGCCACCGTCGGCACCACGATGGTGGTTCTGGTCAGCTGACCCGCGGGTTGCGGGTAGACGGCGGCGCCCGGCCCTGATCACCGGGCGCCGCCGCCTCGTCGAAAGGAAGGTCAGATCCGGCGCGCCGAGGTGACCTCGAACGCGGCGTTGCCCTGCATGCAGATCGTGACGACGTCGGTGCGGATCCGGCCCGTCACCTCGACCCGGAAGCCGGGGACGAGCACGGTCCGGTCGCCGCCGAGCAGGAGGTACTGCGGGCCGGTGGTCGGAGCACCGTCGGGGCGCAGGAGCAGGCAGCCGAGCTCGACGCCGGCCACCACGAGGCCCCGCAGCACCGTGCCGGGCGCGGGCGGGGCGGGCGCCCATACCGTGACCGTCGCCTGGTTGGACGGGGTGACGAGGCCCGAGTTGTCGTACGCGTTGGCCTGGAACACGTGGTTGCCGATCGTCGTGCCGAACAGGTCGAACGCGTACGGTGCGACGGTGTCCTCGAAGACGCTGACCCCATCGCGGTAGAAGATGACGCGGACGACGGTGCCATCCGGGTCGCTGGCCGTGGCCTCCAGATGGATCGCCCCCACGGTGGCCAGGTTGGCACCGTTGAGCGGGCTGATCAGCGTGACAACCGGCGGCAGGGGGATAGGCGAGCCGGGTGTGCCGCACGGCGTGCCGTTCAGCTTGAACCCGACCGGGGGCGGGTTGACGGTCGTCCAGGCGCCGTTGAACCCGATCGTCGCCTCGCCGAGCGGACCGGCCCAGCTGGGCGAGGTGACCGTCACGTGCTGGCCGGACTGGACCCACGTGGCGGACCAGCCCTGGGTGACCCGCTGTCCGGGGTCGACGAAGTCGAACTCGAGCGTCCAGCCCGTCACCGGCGCGTCGAGGTTGGCGACCTTGACGGTGGTGCTGAACCCGCCCGGCCATTGGCTGTTGACGCGGTAGTCGACGATGCAGCCACCGGCGGCCTGGGCTGGTGATCCTCCGATGGTCACGAGCGCCATGGCGGCCAGGGCGGCGGCGAGAAGCGCGGGCAGTCGCTTCATGCGGCTTCCTCCAGTCGTAAAGATGGATACATTTATCTGGGTGGCGCGCCTCCGCGACAAGGGTGTCACAGACCGCGACGCTCGAAGGTGCCCGGACACCTGCCCGAAAGTGCAGACTGGACTCGTGTCCGGTGTCGGGGCGAGCATCGCCGTGCTGGCGGCCGCCAACGTGCTCAACAACCGGCTGTTGCCGCGGGCGTACGTGCCGACCAGCGTCGCCACCTCGCTCGTGCTGTTGGCGCTCGCGCGACGCCACGGCCTGACCTCAGAGGATCTTGGGTTGGGCCGGCGGACCTGGGCCCGCGGGCTTACCTGGGCGTCGGGCTCGGTGACCGCCGTCGGTTCCGTCTACGCCGCTGCGGCCGCCCTGCCCGCGACCCGGTCGGCCTTCGCCGACCGGCGGGCCCGCGAGAGCCCGGGCGGCGTGGCGTTCCAGGCTCTGGGACCCGTACTCTTCGGGACCGTCCTGTTGGAGGAGGTCGGGTTCCGGGGCGTCCTATGGGGACTGCTCAACCGCCGCCACGGCCCCGGCGTTGCCACCGTGGCCTCCTCCGTCCTGTTCGGACTGTGGCACATCCTGCCCTCACGGGACATGGGCCGCCACAACGATGCGATCGGTCGCGTGTTCGGCACCGGCCCGGGCTCGCGGCCCGCGATCGTGGCGTCGGCCGTCGCGGCCACGGCCACCGCCGGCGTCGTGCTCGGCGAGCTGCGGCGCCGCAGCGGCAGCCTGATCGCCCCGGCCGGCCTGCACTGGGCGACGAACGGCCTCGGCTACGTCGTGTCATATCTCAGTGGTTCCACGGAGGTCCGCCGACCCACGGCTGCCTAACCTCGACGCCATGGGTGACATGACAAAGTTCGGTGGGCGCCTGCCCTACGACAGCGAGCTGCTCGGAATCTTCCAGCCGCTTCTCGGCTGGCGCGGACGAAGCGGCCTGGTCGTCCGACGCCGGGCCCTCGTCGACCGGGTGAGCTCTATGGCGACCAGATCGTTCCATTCGATCCCGTTGGCGGGGCGTTCGACCTTCGCGCCGGCGCAGCCGACCGGAAATGCCGTCGTCGACCGACTCGTGAGCCACGTCTCCGCCATGCACCCCGGGCGCACCTCGCTGACCGAGGACGAGTGGCGCGCAACCCTGACGCCGGATGTTCTGCGGGCGGCGGTCGAGAACGCGGCGACATCGCTGTCCACCCCGGATCCGGCGACCTTCGCCGCCGCCGGCAACGGAGGGGGCGTTCCAGACCAGGCCCGGTCCTGGCTCGGGACGTACTTCGAAGCCACCGGAGCGGTGGTGCAGTCATGGTTGGCGGAACAGCCAGCGGTGTTCAACGACTTCCTACTGACGCCGCCACCGGTGGCGTTGGTGCCCGACTATGCCGCGCCGGCCTCGCGCCAGGCCGACGCGGTGCTTTCTCCGATCGGCGTCCTGCACCTGTTCCGTCAGTTCTTCTTCGAGCTCGACAGCTTTCTCGGCCCACCGGTCGAGCACGTGTGGCTCTCACCCGGATCGACGGCGGAGCTGGTCGAGAGCGCGGTGCGGCGGAGACTGGTCGAGCGCACGACCGAGTCTCTCTTGGAGGTGACGCAGAAGTCCGAGCTGGCAGTCGAGACGAAGGACGAGCTGTCCGAGGCCGTTCGGCAGGAGACCGCCGACGACATGAGCATCGCGGCTAGTGCCTCTGGAGGCTTCAGCATCGGCGTGGCCCACGGTGAGGCGTCGGCGAGCTTCAACCTGCACGAGGCTCGCAAGACGGCAGCGGAGCAGACCCATCGGCGAAGCCGCGCGCAGACGGAGCGGAAGAGCACCGAGATCCGGCAGAGCTTCAAGACAACGTTCCGGACCGTCTCGGAAGAGACCGACACCACCTCGAAGCGTTACCTGCTGCAGAACACGACCAACCAGCTCGTCAACTATGAGCTGCGTCGCAAGATGCGCCAGGTCGCCGTGCAGCTGCAGCACATCGGCACCCGGCTGGCGTGGCAGTTCTATTTGGACAGTCCGGCGACCGGGCTGAGGATCTCCCGCCTGGTGCACGTCGCCAAGCTCTCCGATGCCGACCTCGGGCTGCGTCCGCCGGAGAACACGACACTGCCGGAGGCGTACGACGAGGAGTACGTGGTGATGCTGCCCTGGCATCCCAACTACACCCCGCAGACCTGGTGGGACGAGGACTGGGTCGACGGCTCGGCCGACAAGGGCGCGAAGACCATCCAATGGCAGCTGGAGGCGGAGCGGACGCCGAAGACCGGATTCGGCCTGGTGGCGGTGTCGTACCTGGAGACGCTCCCTCAGGGCGATCTTGGCGGCGCTCCGGTGCTGTACCAGGAGCCGGTTGGGGTGATCGTCAACGCCGGCAAGGGGCGCTTCCGGCTCGACTTCCACAAGTTGAACTTCCACAGCGCTCGCGGCATCCGGGTGCGGGTCAGGCTGCGCTTCGCACCGACCGACACCACCGTCGACAACGCCAACAAGCGCTTCGAGGAGCTGCAGAAGTCCTTTGACGAGAGTCGCGCCCGGGCGTACCAGGAGGCGTTCGTCGGCGCCGTCCGCGAACGGATCAAGGCGGCGGTCGACGTGCGGCCGAGGCCCTTCGACGACCTGCGGGAGGAGGAGCGTCACTGCGTCTTCCGCCGGGTGATCGACGCGCTCACCCAGTCGGGCACCGCGGCCGACCGGCACGTGGCCGCCGAGATCCTGCGACAGCTCTTCGACCTCGACTCCGTGTGCTACTTCGTCGCGCCGGACTGGTGGGATCCCCACTCACGTCACCGCGCCACGCCGAACGTCGCGGGCCCGCCGGCCAAGGAACCCGTCGAGCTCAACGAGACCGACAAGCTGGACTGGGGTATGCACTATGGCACGGTCGGCGACCCGTACCTCATCACCGAGGAGTCGCGGCCGGCGCCGATGGGCGCGTCGATCGGCTGGGTACTCCAGCTCGATGGTGACCGGATGCGCAACGCGTTTGTCAACGCGGCCTGGGCGAAGGTCATCGTTCCGATCCGGCCGAACCGGGAGCGCGACGCCATCGCCTGGCTGCGGGACCAGGCCGAGCAGGACGTCGGACTCGGCGACCTCTACCAGTTGCAGCCGGGCGACCCGCCCGAATGGGCCGGCAAGACCCTCGGCCAGGTGCTCGACGCGATGATCACCTCGGTGCAGGCCGAGCACGCCACCGCGAGCAAGGTCGACCCCTCGTTCGAGGCGCTACCCGGCGAACGCGTCTTTGAGAAGGGCTTCGACCCGCTCAGCGGCGGCGTTCGGTTCGACGCCACGGCGTTGAGCGTCTTCGACCAGTGGATCGAGGTGCTGCCCACCGACCAGGTGGTCGCGGTCGAGTACACCCCCGCCCCGTAGGCGGAGGCGAGCATGGACCTGCACCTGCGGATCCGGGACGCATCGGGCCTGGTCGTCGTCGACGTCAACCGGATCTCGGTGACCACTCCGGGTGGCACCGTCGTACCGACCCCGACCGGCGACGGCGGCTGGACGGCCGCGCTGCCCCAGCCATTCGTGGCGCCCACACACCTCCGGTTGGAGATCGACAGTGGGAGGTTCTACCCGTACATCGTCACGTTCGTGATCACCCGAACGTCGGACGGCCAACTGTCCATTGTGTGCACCGGGCCGAGCTACGGGCGCTTGACGCTGACGCCCGGGGTGGTCGACGTCGCCGCGGTCCTGAGCCGCCTCAAGCGGGTCGACGCCCCACCCGACCCGAGCATCATCCCCCAACCCTTCGGACCGAACTGGTACCACAAGCAGACCGGCGACGAGGGCAGCTTCTTCAAGGGCAACGAGCACCCACAGATAAAGCTCAAGGAGCCCCTGCTCGGCCCGAGCACGGCCGAAGGGATCGCCCGCCTGACCTATGACCTGCAGACCCCGGTGCGGCCGAGCGGACGCATCTACGTGTTCGAGCTCAAGACGGCGACCGCGCCCCGGCTGCTCTTCGTCTGGCACCCGGTCCAGATGCACTTTCCGTCCGCTCGGCCCGGCGGCTCGGCCGGACCGATCTCGTACCACTTCTACTACCACCCGACCGCGAAGGACCCCACCGCCTACCCGTACGGACGCAACCAGGCCGGCGTCCAACCCCATGTCCTGGTGGGGTATCGGCACCTCATGTTCGAGGCGTCCGCGACTGCCCAGCTCTACTACGCTCGCCGTCGCGTCGTTTGGGTGGTCCCGGTCGCCAGTCCCACGCACCAGTTCGGCGAGGCCGCGACGACGGCCGGCGTGCGCTCGATCCTCAACGAGGTCAACCTCGCGCTGCACTCGGCGAACGCGGCGTACCAGCACTACGAGCAGCAACCCGTTGGCCGGGTCGCGATGTCGGGTTTCAGCGCCGGAGCGCTCTACCTGGTGGCGGCGCTCGCCGACCGTTCGAGCCCGCTGGGCCAGTCGTTCCTTCAGAACAACGTCAAGGAGATCTACTGCTGGGACGGCGCTACCGACCCACCCAATCGTGTGCCCGCCCCGTTCGGTGCCTTCGTGCGGACGTGGTGGCGCGACGCGGATCAGAAGGTCCGCGTGTACACGCAGGACCCGGAGTACACCAAACAGTTGACCTTCCTTCAGAAGTACGCCCAGCCGACCGTCAAGGGTGCCGGCGGCTCGTATGTCATCAACTGGTCCAAGGACGGCAAGGACTTCGGCACCATGGTCTACCTGCCCGACCCGTTCTTCCGCTCCGCCTACCTCGCCCATGAGGACCCGGTCCGCGTGTACCAGGGAAAGGACCGGCACCCTAACGACAAGGGCTTTCCGAGCTATCGGGACACCCATCACTGGCTCTTCACCGTTGCCATGTACCACGCGCTTAGCCGCAGTGGCTTTCCCACCTACACGGCGATGGACGGCTCGACGCTTGTTCCCTAGCGGTCACTGTCCCCTAGCGGTCACTGTGCCAAAGGACGCAGACAGCGTCCCTCTCGTCGGTGCTCAATGGGGACGAGCGTCAATGTCGACGCCGTGTCCTGTTGGGAGGGAACCACCATGCTTCGCCAGCGCCGCTTCTGGTTCGCCCCGGTTGTCGTCGCGCTCCTGGTGAGCCTCGGCGCCTGCGACGGCCAGGCCACCGGCAAGAGCGCCGATCCGGGCTTCGCGGGCCACTGGACGAGCCCGCAATGGGGTGAGCACTACATCATCGTCGAGAACGGGGTCATGAAGATCATCTACACCCACGACGACGGTCGGGTCGTCGGCACCCTCGACGGCACGACGTTTTCCGGTTGGTGGACCGAGGTGCCGAGCCGGCAGCCGACCCGGGACGCGGGCGACGTGACGTTCCGGCTCACGGGTTCCGGCGCCACGCGGACGATCGACGGGACGTGGCGCTACGGCGCCGAGGGATCCCTCCGGGAGAACTGGGACCTGACCTGGGTCGATGACCATGTCCCGGCCGAGGTCGCCGCAAAGTTCTCCGACGCCGCCGCGTTCATCTCGCACCCGTCCTGAGCACCGGCGTACCCCTGCGGGGGTACGCCGGTTCACCTCGGTGGGGGGACGCTCACGAGGCTCGATCTGCCTACCGTCGTCTTCGTCGTCCGCGTCGGCGAGTTGCGAGCCGACCCATCAAGCAGAGCGGGCGGCAGCCGTCCATGATGGAGCGTAGGCGATGAGATCCCTGGTAATGCGGTTTTGGGTCGAGATCCGGCCCCTCAATGCTCAACAGCGCTTCCTGGCCTGGTGCGGAAGCCTCCTGCTCGCCTCCGGCCTGCTACACGCCGTCGTCGCCGTGATCGACGGAGGCAGCTGGTGGGGCCCGGTGTCCTGGCGCAAGCCCGTCGACTTCGCGCTCTCCTTCGGCCTGCTGCTGTGGTCGGTGGTGTGGATCCTGCGCCAGCTGCCCCGAGCCCGGTGGGCGTGGGTGCCGGTGGGCCTGCTCGGTGGCTCGGCCGTGTTCGAGGTCGCGCTGATCACTATGCAGCGCTGGCGGCGTGTGCCATCGCACTTCAACCACGCGACGCCGTTCGATGACGCGGTCTTCGGCGGCATGGGCATGTCGGTGGTGGCGGTGGTCGTGGCAGTCACGGTCCTTCTCGTGTGGTCGCTGGTGGGTGTACGGGGACAGCCCGGCTCCCGGATCGCCGCCGTGGTGGGTCTCGTCGGCGTCCTCGCGGCCGGCGCGATCGGCCGCGACATGATCGATGCGGGCGAGGCGGTGGTCGCCGCGACCGGCCAGGTCCCGGGGGAGCTGGTCTTCGGCGCGGCCGGCAGCGCCAAACTCGCCCACGCCCTTGGGCTGCACGGGCTGCAGGTGCTGATCCTGCTCACGATCGGGCTCGCGTTGGGGCCGCGCCCGCCCCGCGCGCGGCGCAACCTGGTGGCATTGGGGACCGCGGGCCACGCCGCGCTGTTCGTCTCCGTGACGGCGACGGCGTATGCCGGTCGGGCGTGGACAGCGCCGTCGCTTGAGATGGCCGCGCTCGGAGCCGCCGGAGTTGTGGCGCTCGCCGTGGCCGTGGCCGCGACGGTCGGGCCGCTGCGGTCGACGATCCGGCCGGCGGCGTCGCCCGTCGAGACCTCTGGTCAGAGCGCCAAGGTCATGGTGAGGTAGGGCCATGGTGAACCCGGCCCTGGGGCCCTGGTGGCGGCGGTCGCGCGTGATCGAAGCGATCGCCGCCTACCGGCGCCGGCTGTCCGGGCCGATCGGGGACGTGGGCCTGGCGGTTCTCGTCGCGGTACTCATGTTGGCGGGGTTGTCCGATGTCGGTGGACCCCGACGCGCCCCCGCACCGGTGGCGGTCGGGCTGGTGCTCATCATGGCCGGCGCCATCGCCACGCGGCGGATGTTGCCGCTGACGTCGTTCATCGTCAACACGGCCGCCCTCTCGCTTGAGGCGCTCTATGTCGGGCGGGACGGCCTGGCTCCGTACTCCAACCTCTTCCTGCTCTACTCGACCGGCCTGCTCGCGACGCGTCCGCGGGCACTCGTGGCACCGCTGGTCATGCTGCTCGGCGTCGCGGCGTACTTCGCCGACGGCCAGTCGCCGCCGGTGTTCCCGGCCGCGGTGGTGTTCCTGTGGCTCGCGGCGTGGGCGGCCGGCTATGTCAACGCCCGCCGCCGCGAGCAGCAGGAGCAGGCGCGGGTCGCCCTGCGGCACGAGGCGACGGCCGAGGAACGGACCCGGATCGCCCGCGAGCTGCACGACCTGATCGGCCACACGGTGAACCTCATGGTGGTGCAGGCCGGAGCCGGCCGGCTCGCCCTCGACCGGGACCCGGCGCTGGCCCGTGACCTGCTCAGCGCCATCGAGCAGACGGGGCGCGAGGCCCTGGGTGAGCTGGACCGGGTGCTCGGCGTGCTGCACCGGAACGCGTCGCCGTCCACAGGCGACGGTGCGGCCGCGATCGCACCCGAGCCCGGCCTCGCCGACCTGCCCCGCCTCGCGGGACGCATGGCACAGGCGGGCATCGCGGTGACTGTCGACGTCGACGAGGCCGCCGCGCAGGTGCCACGCAGCCTCGACCTCTCGCTCTACCGGATCGTTCAGGAGGCCCTGACCAACGCCCTCAAGCACGGCCTCGCCGCCACCGCCCAGGTCAGCGTCCGACACGACGGTCGAACGGTCACGGTCGAAGTGCACGACAACGGTCGCGGTGCGGCACCCGGGTTCCAGCCCGGCCGGGGACTGCTGGGCATCGCCGAACGGGTGTCGGTCTTCGGCGGAAGCGTGCGCTACGGCGGAGGTGACGGGGGAGGGTTCTGGTTGCGCGCCGTGCTCCCGCTGACATGACCGGCATCCGGGTGCTGCTCGCCGAC
>Ga0075421_100013715_pt1 | contig 10107 bp, 10 predicted proteins | sample SoiMetdeltSBSDD5_FD_75292 | JGI IMG/M metagenome (GOLD analysis project Ga0075421, IMG submission 75292) | Bulk soil microbial communities from a Populus tree surrounding site in Tennessee, USA - Soil MetaG P. deltoides SBSDD5 | ecosystem: Environmental > Terrestrial > Soil > Tree plantation... | reverse complement strand
GGCTTCATGTACAACGCGCAGGAGATGTCGACGGCCGTGAAGTACGGCATCAACGTGGTGGCCGTCGTGTTCAACGACGAGGCCTTCGGCAACGTCTCGCGCGACCTCGACGAGGCGTGGGGCGGAACCTTCGCGGCCGAGCTGAAGAATCCGGACTTCATGAAGCTGGCCGACGCCTACGGCGTGGTCGGGATGCGCGCCGAGAAGCCGACCGACGTGGGTGACCTCGTGCGCAAGGCCCTCGCGCTCGAGCGGCCCGTTCTGATCGAGGTGCCGGTGGGACGGATGGCGCGGCCGGCGTTCTTCGCGCCGCTCAAGACGCTGGACAAGTACCGCAGGCGATGAGCGCGCAGGTCGAAGCACGCGTGCTCGAGCTGGTCGGGCGCGCGATGGGCCGCTTCTCGATGCTGCGGCCGGGCGATCGGGTGGCGGTGGGGGTTTCGGGCGGCAAGGACAGTCTGTGCCTGCTCGCGGCTCTCGTCGCCTATCGGGCGCGCGCGCCGTTTGCGTACGAGCTCGTGGCCGTCACCGTCGAGCAGGGCAAGTTCACGCGGGCGATCGACGCGCTGGACGCACAGATCCGGCGTCTCGGCGTCGAGTGGGTGGTGCGTGACGAGCCGGCCACCCTGACGCTTGTCCGCGAGGGCGTCGGACACGGGTGCGACGTGTGCAGCCGCCACCGCCGACGCGCGCTCTATCACCTGGCCGCCGAGCTCCGCTGCGACGTTCTCGCGCTGGGCCACACGGCCGACGATTGCGCGGAGGCGCTCCTTCGTAACATCCTGTTCAACGGCCGCATCGCATCGCTGCCGGCGGTGGCCACCTCGCGGAGGGGAACGCTGCGTCTCATCCGACCGCTCGCGCTCGTGAGCGAGGCGCTCACGCGCGCGTACGCGACGGCGCGCGGCCTCGAGACGGTCGGCTGCGTGTGCAGCGAGAAGGACAGCGTGCGCCGCGAGATCCGTGACTTCCTCACCGCGCTCAAGAGCCGGCATCCGGGCGTCGCGGAATCGATCTCGGCCGCCCTCGGGAACGTGAACCCGTACACGCTCTTCGACGCCGCGCTCGCCAAAGACGGCGCCGACCTGTCGCCCGCCTTCGACGGGTAAGTCGCTGGCGTCTGCGTTGCGGCGTCTCCGCCAGGGGAGGAGACCGCCATGGCGAAGGAGCCGCGCGAGCAGCAGACGACCGATGCCGAGCGAGCGCCCGAGCAGGGCACCGGCAAGCTCGATCAGGATCTGGACCGGATCGTCGAGAAGGAGCGCGAGCGGCAGGAGCGCCCGGAGGATCCAGGCGCTCCGCTGCCGCCCGCCTGAGGGCTACCGGGCGACCGAGTTCACCGCGACCGACAGACGGTCACCGGGCTTCACGGTGCGAACGGACGACGGTGGCAGCCGGAGCTGCAGGTCGCTGCCGCCGGCCATCCGCAGCGTGACGTCCCCGGTCCCCTGATCCACCGTCACCACCTCACCGGTGATCGTGCCCGCGGCCGCCCGCGATGACGAGGCGGTGGCCGGTGAGGCTGCCGGCGACGTGGTCGACGACCGTGCCGTCGACGACGCGCTCGAGGACGCGCTGGCCGCCGGCGCCGTCCGCGCAGGCGCCCTGGCGGTGTCGGCGCTCGCCGAGTTGACGACGATGTCGTTCACGACACGCTTGACACCGGTCGTCTCCTCCGCCAGCTCCGTCGCGCGCGCCTTCTGGGCGGCGGTCTCGGCGTTGCCCGTGAGGTAGACGACACCGTCCTTGGCGTCGACGCCGACCCACGTGAGGTTCTGCAGGTGGTCGCGGACGAGCTTGGTCTTCACGGTCCCCACGATCGTCTTGTTGTCGAAGATCTCGCCGGCACTGCGGCCCGTGAAGGACCGGCATCCGCTGGTCGTGGCGATCAACGCGATCCCGACTGCCAGCACCTTGACCGTTGTCTTCATCATCTTCTCCTCTTGCTCGTCACGCGACTCGAAATCGCGGATCACCCGGGCGATCGTGCGGCTGCTCACCGGAGCCGCCCGGACTCACCCGAAGCTGATTGTGAATTTCACGCACGCCGAAGATCTGCTCCACGGCGTCCTCCGCCCTGCGCTTCTCCGGCCGCTCGCGCACGACGCCGACGAGCGTCACCTCACCGTTGACCACGGTGACCTCGATGTCCGAGGCGTCAATGTAGCCGTGCTCGCACAGCGCGTCGCACACATCCTCCCGGATGCGCTCGTCCGAGCGCTGGTAGCCGCGCGGCCCGCGCCCGGCATGAGGGCCGACGCCTCCGCGGCCGCGCTCGAGTGGTTCCCCACCGCGCTCGGGTCCCCACGCCGACGGATCACCCCAGCCCCAGCGTGGCTCGTAATACCGATCGCCTGGCTCGCGCCCGAAGCCCTCGTCGACGTAGCCACGCTCGCGGCCCGATGACGACCACATGGAGCGCGACGACGCGCCGCCACGCGTGCGCGCATCTCCGCGGTCCACGTAGCCCCATTGACGCGCCCACTCCCGGTCGCCTTCGTCGTCGGCACGCCCGCCCCAGGCCTGCTCGCCGCCGCCCCAGCCCCGCTGGTCCTCGCGATCGTCGCGGCCACGCCGCCGAGCGTCCTCGTCGCGAAACCACGATCGGAGCTCGTCGATGAAGCGCTCGAGGACCCCCGGCTCCGCGCTCCGCCCGCGCTCGTAGTCGCGCCGATCCCAGTCACGCCGATCCCGGCCCCGACGGTCGGAGCCCTGGAAGTCCCCCTCGTCGCGGTAGCGGCGCCCGCGCTCGTAATCCTGGCGAAAGTCCATCACGCCCTCCTTGCGCCCGTGCAGAGTCCCAGAGGCTGGGAGCAACGGACATGCCGACGACTCGTCGGCCCTTACGCGACGCGGTACGCTGAGGTCGCATGTCGCGCTGGCCCGTCCTCGGCCTCGTCACCATCGCCCACGCCCTCGGCGCGCTATCGGTGCTCTCGGTGGCGCCGCTGTCCCCGTTTTTGCTGGACGCGCTCGCGCTGAGCCGCGCGCAGGTGGGCCTCCTCCTGCCCGCCGTGTACCTCGGGGGCGTGATGATGTCGCTCCCGGCGGGCTGGCTCACCGATCGGCTCGGCGTGCGGCTGACGCTCGGCGGCGGCCTGCTGGTGATCGGTGCGCTCGTGATGGCGGCGGCATGGACCGCGAGCCTGCCCGCGCTGCTCGGCGCCCTCGTCCTCGCGGGCTTCGGATTCAGCGTGCTCAATCCGTCGACGGGCAAGGCCGTGGTCGATTGGTTTCCGCCGCGCGGGCGGGGTCTCGCCATGGGCATCAAGCAGACCGGGCTGACGCTGGGTGGACTCACCGGCGCGCTCACCCTGCCGCCACTCGCGCTCGCCTCTGGCTGGCGGTACGCGCTGGGCACGGCCGGCGCGCTGTCCGTGGTGGCCGCGATCCTCGTGTTGCTCGTCTACCGGACGCCGGCGGCGCCGGCGGCGGTGGCCGTCACCGCGTGGCCGCGGCTCGCGGAGCTCAGCGTCTTCATGCGGCGGCCGGGGGTCATCGTCGTCTTCCTTTCCGGCCTCGCGCTCTCCACCGCGCAGTCGTCGGTGCTGGCCTATCTCGCGCTGTACGCCAAGGAGACGTATGCCATCTCCGCGGTCGCGGCCGGACAGGTGCTGGCGCTCGCGCACCTCGGCGGCACCGCCGCGCGGCTCGGGTGGGGCGCTGCGAGCGATCGATTCTTCGGCGGCCGCCGGCGGCCGGGTGTCGTCGCCAGCGCGCTGCTCGGCGCCGCGGCCTACGCGCTGCTCGCGCTCGGCGCGGAGCTGCCGGCGGCCGGTATCCTGCCGCTCGCGATCGTGGCCGGGGCCGGCGCCTTCGGCTGGGTCGGCCTGTACTTCGCGCTCGTGGCCGAGATCGGCGGCGCGCGATATGCCGGCCTGCTCACCGGCGTGGCGGTGGCATTCGCATGGAGCGGGGTGCTGGTGGGCCCGCCGCTGTTCGGGCTGCTGCTCGGCTCCACCGGATCCTATGCATGGCCGTGGCTGACGCTGTCCGTCATCGCCACGCTGGTGGCCATCACGCTGCCTCGCCTTTCGCCACTCGTGCAGCGCGAGCCGGCATGACCGCGCTCGGCGTCATCGTCGCCGTGCTGATGCTCGCCGGTCTCGTCGGCGCGGTGGTGCCGTTGCTGCCGGGCACTCCGCTCGTCTTCGCCGGCGCGCTCGTCTACGCGATCGCCACCGACTGGGCACCCGTCGGCGCCGGCCGCCTGGCCGTCCTCGCGCTGCTCGCCGTCGCGGGCTGGGCGCTCGAGCACGTCGCCGGCGCCCTCGGCGCGCGCCGCGCCGGTGGCGGCCGCGCCGCCATCATCGGCGCCCTCCTCGGCGCCGTGGTGGGACTCGCCTTCGCGCCGCTCGGCCTGCTGCTCGGGCCGATCGCCGGCGCCATCGCGGGCGAGCTGCTGACGGGCCGCGACCCGGCCGGCAGCGTCCGGACGGGCATCGGCACCGCGCTCGGCGTCCTGGGCGGTGTGGTGGCGCACTTCGCCTTCGCGCTGACCATGGTCGCGCTGTTCGTGTGGTGGGTCTGGAGGGGGTAAGGGTCTAAGCTGGCCTCATGAGCCTTCGTCCCGACGAAGCCCGGGTCCAGGCCATCGGCCGCGAGCTCTTCGATCGCGTCGCCGGCGAGCGCCAGGCGTTCTATTCCGCCGACCGCTGGACAGCCGCCCTGTTCGCCTGGTCCCTCGCCAACGAGGACGCCAAGCTGCAGCTGTTCCGCTTCATCGATATTCTCCCCGCGCTCGACGACGACCGCGACCTCGTGCGGCACCTTCGGGAGTACTTCGAAGGGCGCGACGCGCCGTACGCGGCGCTGCTCCGCACGGCGCTCGGCGTCGCGCGGGTGGGCTGGCTCGGCGAGAAGGTGGTGGCCGTCATGCTGCGCGAGACGGTTCGTCGCCTGGCGCGGCGGTTCGTCGCGGGCAGCACGCCCGCCGAAGCGCGGCGCGCAGCGCTGGCCGCCCGACGCGTCGGTCAGGCCTTCACGCTCGATCTTCTCGGCGAAGCGTGTCTGGCCGATAGCGAAGCGGACGCCTACGAGGCGCGCTACGTCGCGCTGCTCGAGACGCTCGCGCCGGAGGCCGCGCGCTGGAGCGAGGTCCCGCTCATCGACCGCGCCGCCTGGGGACGCCTGCCGCGCGTCAATCTCTCGGTGAAGATCTCCGCGCTCCATCCCTGGCTCGACCCCGCGGATCCCGAGGGGTCGGCCGCCGCCGTGAAGAGGCGGCTGCGCCGGATCCTGCGCGTCGCACGCGCGCGGCACGCACACGTCCAGATCGACATGGAAGACCGCCGGTTGCGCGACCTGACGCTCAAGGTCTTCATGGAGCTGGCCGAGGAAACGGAGTTCCGCCGGGAGCGCAACCTCGGCGTTGTCATTCAATCGTACCTCACCGATGCCGAGGCCGACGCCGAGCGTCTCATCGCGTGGGCGCGACGGCGCGGCACGCCGGTGACCGTCAGGCTGGTGAAGGGCGCCTACTGGGACTACGAGACCGCGCACGCGGGGCTCGAGAACTGGCCGGTGCCGGTCTTCGAGACGAAGCCCGAGACGGACGCGAGCTTCGAGCGGCTGACGCGGCGTTTTCTCGCCCACGCCGACGTCGTCGATCTCGCCGTCGGCAGCCACAACATCCGGTCCATCGCCCACGCTCTGGCCACCCGCGAGTCGGCCGGGCTGCCGCCCGCGCAGCTGGAGTTCCAGGCGCTCTACGGCATGGCGCAGCCGCTGGTCCGTGCGCTCACCGAGCGCGGCGAGCGCGTCCGCATCTACATGCCGTTCGGCGAGCTGCTGCCGGGCATGGCGTATCTGGTGCGGCGGCTGCTCGAGAACACGTCGAACGAGTCGTTCCTGCGACGTGGCTTCGCCGACCACGAGTCGGTCGAGACCCTGCTGGCCCCGCCGGAGGCCGTGACCGTCTCACCGCGCCACGCGCCCGATCCCGGCTTCGCGAACGAGCCGCACGCCGACTTCGCGCTGCCCGGTGCGCGCGTCCGGTTTGCCGCGGCGCTCCTCGGCGTCCGCGCGCGGCTCGGCGGCGACGTGCCTCTCCTGATCGGGGGCGAGCGCGTGGAGGCGGCGGAGCGCAGCGCGTCGGTGAACCCGTCGCGGGCCTCCGAGATCGTCGGCCGCGTGGCGACGGCGGGACCGGCCGAGGTCGATCGCGCGGTGGCCGCGGCGCTGCGGGCGTTCCCCGGCTGGCGCGACGCCGGAGTGGAGGCGCGCGCGGAGACGCTCGGCCGCGTGGCCGGGCTGCTGCGCGAGCGGCGGTCCGAGCTGGCGGCGTGGATCGTGTACGAGGCCGGCAAGCCGTGGGCGGAAGCGGACGGCGACGTCACCGAGGCGATCGACTTCGTCGAGTACTATCGCGGCCAGGCCCTCGAGCTCCAGCGTCCGCAGACGCTCGGCCGCCGCCGCGGCGAGGTGAATCACTACAGCCGCGAGGGGCGCGGCGTGGTGGGCGTCATCGCCCCCTGGAACTTCCCGCTCGCCATCCTCACCGGAATGACCTCCGCTGCGCTCGCCACCGGCAACACCGTGGTCATGAAGCCGGCCGAGCAGACGCCGGTCATCGCCGCCCGCCTGATGGAGATCTTCGAGGCGGCCGGCCTTCCGCCGGGTGTCGTGAACTATGTGCCGGGCCGCGGTGAGATCGCCGGTGATCGACTGGTCCGGCATCCCGACGTCGGGCTGATCGCCTTCACGGGCTCACAGGAAGTCGGCACGAAAATCTACGCCACCGCCGCGGCGACGCCCGGCCACCGGCTCCTCAAGCGGGTCGTCGCCGAGATGGGCGGCAAGAACGCGATCATCGTCGACGACGACGCCGATCTCGACGAGGCCGTGCAGGGAATCCTCACCTCCGCCTTCGGGTACGCCGGTCAGAAGTGCTCGGCCTGCTCGCGCGTCATCGGCGTCGGCCGCGTCTATGCGCGCCTCGTCGAGCGGCTCGCGGATGCCGCACGCACGCTGCCAGTCGGACCCGCCGACGCCCCTGGAACGATCGTGGGGCCGGTGATCGACGAGGCCTCGCGCGAGCGCATCCTCGGCTACGTCGATCTCGGCAAGCGCCTGGCGCGGCCGGCGCTCCTGCGCGAGGTCGACCCGGACCTTGCCCGCCTCGGCGGCTATTACGTGGCGCCAGCGATCTTCGCCGACGTGCCGCTCACCTGCGCCCTCGCGCGTGAGGAGATCTTCGGTCCGGTCCTGTCCTGCATGGCCGCCGACTCGTTCGAGCAGGCGCTCGAGATCGCGACCGATCTCGACTACGCGCTCACGGGGGGCGTCTTCTCACGGAGCCCCGTACGGCTGGCGGCCGCGCGTCGTGCGTTCCGTGTTGGCAATCTGTACATCAACCGGCCGACGACCGGCGCGCACGTCGGGCGTCAGCCATTCGGCGGCCGGCAGCTCTCAGGGCTCGGCTACCAGGCGGGTGGTCCGGACTATCTGCTGCAGTTCGTGGAGACGCGGGTGGTGAGCGAGAACACGCTGCGGCGGGGCTTCGCGTCGAACGAGCTGGCCTGACTGCCCGGTCTTTGAGGCAAGTCTTCCCTCACGCGCCGAGGGCACTCTGCGGGCCGCGCGCGCGAGCCCGCTAGGCCGAGACGGGACGCGCGCGCGGAACGCGGAGGGTCGGCTCGAGTCGCCGCTTCGTGGTCGGTCTCGCCTGGCGATGGAACAGGGCGCACCAGCGGCGATTGTCCTCGCCGCCGGCCTCACCGCTGCCGGCCGGATAGCTCTCCATCGCGACCACTTCGTCGTCGACACCACCCGAGACCGGAGTGTGCGCCGAGCACCAGCGCACGTCGAGAATCTCCGAGCCCGGATCGGTGTCCGGCTCGCAGGCGGGACAGTACGGGCGTGCAACCGAGGGCGTATCCCTGATCGGCTCCGTCATCGATCCATGGCGAAAATCATGGTCGCCATCTCCTCTCAAAAAACTCTAGCGCACATGACCGTGAGGACCCGCCAACTATTCTTCTATCGGTGGAACGCCTTTCCGGGCGGCGATGTTCCCGGTATCCTGACGCGGTGCGATCACGACGTTGGGGCCTCACCGTCCCCCTCAGCGGCATCCCCCTGTCGGACCACGAGACCATCTACCGAGACGCGGAAGCGCTCGGGTACACCGATTTCTGGTCGGCGGAGTCCGACGTCGATCCGTGGATCTGCCTGGCGCTCGGTGCCTGCTGGACGAGCACGGCCACGCTCGGGACCGCCATCGTCGGTGTTTTCAGCCGCGGACCGGCCATCATCGCCATCGGCGCGGCCGCGATGGGTGAAGCCGCACCAGGGAGATTCGTCCTGGGTGTCGGCTCCGGCTCGAACGTGACGGTCGAGCGATGGAATGGCGGACGCTTCGACAAGCCGCTGACGCGCGTCACCGAGGTCGTCCAGGCCGTCCGTCAGGCCCTCGACGGTGTCCCTGTCAGCGTCGACGGGACAACACTAAAGGTGTCCGGGTTCAAGCTCGGGCGGCCGGCCCCGTACCGGGTGCCGATCTACGTGGCCGCCCTGCAGGAGCGCATGATTCGCCAGGCCGTGCGCGTCGCCGACGGCGTGATCACGAACTGGCTTTCGGCGGACGACGTCAGACTGGTCGCAGCCGTGGTGCGCGACGAGGCGCAGAAGGCCGGCAAGGACCCGGCGTCGTTTCCGATCCTGTGCCGCATCAGCGTCAACCCGACCCGCGAGCCGCGTGCACGGGAGCAATTCCGCCGCGCCGTCACCGCCTATCTGAACGTGCCCGTCTACCGCCGCTTTCACCAGTGGCTCGGTCGCGGCGACGCGCTCGCGCAGATGAACGCGCGCTGGGACGCCGGCGATCGCAAGGGCGCGCTGGTTGCCGTACCCGAGCGCGCGATCGACGATCTGGCCGTTCTCGGGACGCCGGAGGAGTGCCGCGACAAGCTTGCCCGCTACGTCGACAATGGCGTCACCGTGCCGATCCTCAACTTCATGAACCTCGAAACCGATCCCGCCGCCCGCGCCGCCGAGAGCCGCGCGATGCTGAAGGCCCTGGCGCCGCGGCCGTAGCGCGGGCGCGCCGGAATCCGCTACCGGAGGAGCCATGCCCGAGCGTCCGCTGCCGACCGACAAGGAGGTCAAGGACTTCATCCGCGCCCGGCGCAACTGGGGACGCTGGGGGACGGACGACCAGCGTGGCGCGATCAACCTGATCACGCCGGCCAAGCGGGTGGCCGCCACGCGTCTGGTGCAGAGCGGCCGCAGCGTCTCCCTGAGCCGTCCGTTTCCGAAGGAGCCGGGGATCAACAACACCTTTCCCGCCCAGCACTGGATGAAGACGCATCCGCGCGGGAACGGGGGCTTCGCGGCCGACTTCTACGGCATCTACTATCACGGGATCGCGTCCACCCACATCGACGCGCTCTGCCACACGTGGGACAGCGAGGCGATGTGGAACGGCCGCGACCCCCGCGCGGAGATCACCTTCGACGGCGCCCGGTTCGGCTCGATCGAGCACTGGTCGGAGGGGATCATCACCCGCGGCGTGATGCTCGACGTTCCGCGCCATCGCGGAGTACCCAGCGTCACCCAGGAGACGCCGATTCACGGCTGGGAGCTGGAAGACATCGTGAGCCGGCGCGGCATCACCCTCGAGCCGGGCGACGCCGTGTGCGTGTACGCCGGCCGCGAAGCGTGGCAGGCGCAGCGTCCCGACACGCCGTACGGGAGGCCGTTCGGTCCGGGCCCTCAAGAACGGCCGGGCCTGCACGTCTCCTGCCTGCCGTTCCTGCGCGATCACGACGTGAGCGTGCTCGTGTGGGACATGCTGGACCATCTGCCCATCGGCTATGACGTCCCGTGGGCGGTGCACGCGGCGCTCTTTGCCTACGGCGTCGCGCTGCTCGACAACGCGCTGCTCGAGCCGCTCGCCCAGGCCTGTGCCCAGGAGGGCCGCGACGAGTTCATGCTGGTCATCGCTCCGCTCAAGGTCGTCGGCGGCACCGGCTCCCCCGCCAACCCGCTGGCCGTGTTCTGACGGCGCTATACTCGCCGCGTTCGATCGAGCGCGATATGGAGGACGCCACGGGTTTCCCGGGGCGCTCCGAACGTCGGGGGGTCGGGGGCCATGTCGGGGCCCCC
>Ga0075421_100013714_pt1 | contig 10107 bp, 7 predicted proteins | sample SoiMetdeltSBSDD5_FD_75292 | JGI IMG/M metagenome (GOLD analysis project Ga0075421, IMG submission 75292) | Bulk soil microbial communities from a Populus tree surrounding site in Tennessee, USA - Soil MetaG P. deltoides SBSDD5 | ecosystem: Environmental > Terrestrial > Soil > Tree plantation... | reverse complement strand
GTATTCACCAATAATGCCAAGACAGAAAAGATTTATCGTGCCAAAGGCCATGATAGACAATATTAAGCTCGTCCATCCAGGGACTAATTCCGCATGATAAAACACATGCATGCAAAACGTGTACACAAGATAACTCATAAGCAGTGCCGACAGGCCAAAAGCCATCACATACGCTAGCCGGAGCGGAAAAGAACTGAACGAGACAATGGCATTCAACGCAAAGAGGAGCATCTTCCGGAAAGGATATTTGGTTATCCCGGCAATACGGGCCTTTCTCTCATACGACACTTCCGCCACGCGAAAACCAATCCACCCGACCATCCCGCGGATGAAGCGGTGTTCCTCACGCATCTTTTTCAGGGCTTCCAAGCTACGACGACTCAGCAACCGAAAATCGCCAGCGTCTTCCCGCACGTATTGGGCGCCTATAGCCCGGATAAGGCGGTAAAAAAGCTTCGCCGTCCACAGTTTGAAAACGGTTTCACCGTCCCGGTTGGCACGCACGCCATAGACCACATCGGCGCCTTCACGCCAGCGCCCGATCATCTCCAAGACAACTTCAGGGGGGTCCTGCAAATCAGCATCCATACACACCACAGCATCCCCAGTGGCTAGGTCGTAACCGCAGGTCAAGGCCGCCTGGTGCCCGAAATTCCGGGAGAGAGACAGACCGCGCACACGGGAGTCCAGCGCCGAGAACGCGCAGATCTTCTTCCAGGTGGCATCCCGGCTCCCATCATCTACCAGAATAATTTCCACGTCATAGTCTTGTCCAATGCAATCGGCCAACATGGCGAGTGCTTTTTGCAAGTACGGAAACACTTCTGCCTCATTGTAGCAGGGAACGACGATGGAAATAGTCTCTCTTCGGGCAACCTCGCCCATGGGGTCCCTCCTTGGGCCTTGGAGCACAACTCATAAAAGTGACCCGCAATTTTCGTATGGCTCGCAGGATGAGCGGCTGGAATGGACATCTTAAAGCATGTTTTTCGCGGTGTCCACCCGTTGCCTTCTGCAACTTGCGCGCCATAGGTCATACGCAGATGGCGTGCTGAGCCAGAGACAGCATCTTGCTGGAGGAATTCAGTCAATGTTACTATACCGGCACCACAGTGTTCTGGCAGGGCAATACTATGAGGCCGCTACCGATGGAGCAAAAGCAGGAGAAACGCTAGAGTCACTGTAGTACATGTGGAAGCGAGGAACATGCAGGAACGCATTGCACAATCCGCTTTGATGATCGGCGTATGCTATATAACATGCATCACAGTTTTGTACCTTGCCACTGGAGGTTTCACGACCGAGATGCTGGGCATACGTATTTCACTCTCTGGTTTAAAAAAATCCACCGTTATCACTATGGCTTTCATTGCAGTATGGCTTCTACTTTCCAAAGACGCCATAACAAAAATTGCTAAGTTAGTAGCATACGTAGAAGACCTATCTCTCGAAAGACATAAAACTATCGCATATCTCTTAGGATTAGTAGCAGCTATATATTTAAGCCTCTTAAAAGTCAAACAACATTTCGTTTTTCAAACAACTGCGTACGACTTAGGCATCCAGGCGAGCGTAGCATGGAATACTATTCATGGTCGCCTCTTTCATGAATCGCTCCAAAACATCAATTATCTCGGCGATCATTTTTCCCCTATCCATTTGCTCCTTTCCCCTCTCTATTTGGTATGGGAGAATGCCGCCACCCTGCTGATTATCCAAAGCATTGGCATTGGTCTGGCAGCTACAGCACTATATTTATTGACCTTAGAAAAGTTACACCAAAAATGGCTTGCCATAGCAATGACCATTTTGTTTCTTTTTAATCCATATCTGCACAGAATTAGTACATTCGATTTTCATCCAATTGCCTTAGCAATCCCAGTATTTCTATGGATACTGTACTGTCTGGAAAAAGGACGGCGTATCTCTGTCATTGTGTTATGCTTCCTGGCTATTACGGTTGAGGAAACCCTCCTCCCTCCCCTGATCGGGCTAGGCATTTACATGAGTATCTTTCATAAAGATTTTCGCAGGATAGGGTATAGTATCGCGATATTGGCCACTGTATATTTTGTGCTGGAGCTCAAGGTCGCCATGCCCTTCTTCCTTCAAGAAGATCACCTAACTCACATCGGCAGGTACACCAATCTTGGAGGAAATTCCTTAGACGAGATTATACGTGCCCTAGCGCGAAATCCGCTCATATTGTTCAGGGAGCTAGTGACACCCGTGCAAAAAGTGAGCTCACTTCTTCTATTATTTTTATCAGTGGGGTTCCTGCCTCTTCTCTCTCCGCAAACACTGATGTTATTGCTGCTTCCTATTGTACCCATTACGATAAGCAACTATGCTCTCCAATGGACATTGCATGCACAGTATTCTGCTACGACTCTGCCATTTCTCTTTTTTGGCTCAGTTTATGGTCTCAATCGACTACAATCCCTCCTCAAGAGGCTATGGGCGAGAGAGGGCTCTTTTTCCTGCGTATCAGCAGCACGAATTGCTTGCCTGCCGATCCTCATGCTGCTCTCCTATAATCTTTATTACTCACCTTCATACGTAGGCAAATGGTCCCGCACGCACGTAGAAGCCATCGCTAGTTTCATCAAAGAGATACCTAAAACCGCTAGTGTCTGTGCCACTCATAACATCATTCCCCATCTGATTAACCGCCAGCATGTTGTGATGTTTGGCACTCTCAATAACGGTGCCCTTGATCTGCGTAATGTCGACTATCTCCTCATAGACACGCAGAGCAGTGGCTGGCCTCTTTCAAAAGAAGCATTTCCTCAGGCGGTGGCTGAAGTGTACCAATCAAAAGCCTATACCCTCTTCAAAGAGCACGATGGGGTAGTGCTGCTGAAGAAACGCAAAACGACAAGTGATGCTACGTGAGTGCTGCACGAGAGTGAAGGTGCCCACGACGTTTGTCTACATGAACGCTGCGGGGCTCGTGATGGACCGATCCACGTGGGACTGCGTGGTAAAATGCACGATAGTGTCGAGCGCATACTCACGCAGCAGATGCTCGACTAGCGTGTGATGCGAGATATTGCCTGGGACCACGGTATGATGGGTCGGGCGACTGTTTGCTCACACGGGCCATTATAGTAGCTATGGGCTCTAAGCTCGCCTTTAAGAGGTGGCGCTGTTCGGGCGCCCTAGGCGAGATCATAGCTATTTTTCAATGTCACGGCGGAAGGTTGACATGATACAAATGCCACGTGTATTGTGTGTGCGCTTAATAGAGGCACTCTACTACGCCGCGACAGTGGATAAAATCGAGTGCCTAGGCGTAGCTCTGATCGGGTGCGATATTGTCGGCCGGGATCACCTGGCCTTGATCCTGGCCGACAATATTTTCTATGGCCAGGGCTTACAAGAGAATCTCGACCGGGCTATAAGCCGTGAGAGGGGTGTGCCTGTCTTGGCTTATCCGATGAGCGACCCCGAGAGGTATGGTGTTGTGGAGTTTGATACCACGGGGGAAGTGCATGCGCTCGCGGAGAAACCGCAAAAATCCAGGTCACATTATGCCGTGACTGGATTATACTCTTATAACCACCAGGTGGTGGACGTAGCGGCCAGCCTCAAGCCATCGGCGCGTGGCGAACTGGAAATTACCGATATCAATCGCACCTATCTGGCTTGTAGGCAGTTGCATGTCGAAGGCTTTGGGCGCGGCTTTGCCTGGCTGGATACAGGAACCGAAGCCACCTTACTGCAGACGGCCCAATTGGAGGCTTTCGCGTACCCCCTTGCAAACGGCTATAGTGCCTATCTACGCCGTATCGTGGAAGAATCTGTCGCATCGCGAGCAGAAACGTTGCCGACACCTGACTTGTGGAGGTAGCTGTGCCATCACACATCCCTTTTACGAAGCCCTTTATCACTGGTAAGGAACTGCCATATATCGCCCAAGCCATCTCCTCGGGTAGTCTTGCCTCAGATGGCTATTTTACCAAGCAGTGCTGTGGCTTGCTCGAGGAAAGATTCGGCATCCACAAAGTGCTAATGACGCCTTCGTGCACCGCGGCCCTCGAAATGGCCGCCATGCTCTGCAACCTCGGTCCTGGGGACGAGGTGATTCTCCCTTCTTTTACCTTTGTCTCTACAGCAAATGCTTTTGTGCAATTAGGTGCCAAGCCAATATTCGTTGATATTAGGCCTGACACTTTGAATCTCGACGAAAACCTGATCGAAGCAGCCATCACCCCACGGACGAAGGCCATCTTCCCTGTCCATTACGCTGGTGTCTCGTGTGCTATGGATCGCATCATGACGACCGCCACAAAGCATAATCTCCAAGTCATAGAAGATGCTGCCCAAGGGGTGCATGCTTTCTACGACGGCCGCGCTCTCGGTGCCATCGGTCATCTGGGGACATACAGCTTCCATGACACAAAGAACTACATCTCTGGTGAAGGCGGCGCTCTATGCATTAATACCCCCGCAATGGTCGAGCGCGCTGAGATCATCCGTGATAAAGGCACCAATCGCAGTCAATTTTTCCGCGGTGAAGTCGACAAGTACACGTGGGTTGATATCGGTTCCTCCTATGTTCCCAGTGAGATCTGTTGTGCCTTTCTCTATGCGCAGTTGGAGGCACTCGAGGTCATCACTGAACGGCGTCGCACGCTCCATGAGAGATATCATCACCAGCTGACACCGTTAGAGGAACAAGGTCTGTTGCGTCTTCCCCATATTCCAGAAGAGTGTGTCAGTAATTATCACCTGTTTTACATTTTGCTCAACAATCAAGAGACGCGTAATGCCCTCATGGCGCATCTCAAACAGCACGGCATTCATGCAGTTTTCCATTATATCCCCTTACACTCTTCCCCTATGGGGAACAAATTTGGCTACTGTGCGAGCGACTTGCCCATTACCGAGGAGTTGAGCGGGCGGCTCCTCAGGCTGCCTTTCTATTCTGATATGACTGAGAGAGAGCAAGGACGTGTTGTAAGTTCTCTAACGACGTTCTTTGAAACACGCGGACATTGAGTGTTCAGGGAGGGAAGGAGGAAACCGGCCTGGCCTGTATGACTGGTAAGGCCCCTTACCCCTGCCATGCCAGAGGCATATTTATAAAAATGCAATCGGCGTGGCTCATTTTATGAGAGCAAGTAGACATAGTTAGGAATGACAAAGTGCTTGCACCTCCAAAAGAAGTTTTAAAATTCCTTCCCTGGGACTCTGAACATTTCGGGGGGCAAGTCTCCGAGATTTCCACGCCAAACTTAGATGATGCGACTCTATACAATGTTCTGCGCTTTGCAAGACGCCATGGCATCGAAATCGTCTATTGGGCAACTTCGCTTGAGAGGCATGTGTCTCCGTCTCTGCTCTGTGACTTTTCAGGTATGTTAGTAGATCGGAAGGCAACTTTTCTGTTCGACTTGGTCCCAGTTGCTTGTACTGATCGAGATATGGCATCCTCGGTGTTGCGTATTCTCGAATATCCCTGTGCCCCTGCAACGCATCGATTACTGAACTTGGCTGTCACTGCTGGGCACTTTTCGCGATTCAACATAGATCCGCATATTCCAAAAGAGAAATTTATAAGTTTATATCATACCTGGATGAAGAGAAGTACATTGCGAGAATTAGCCGATATAGTCCTGGTAGTTACACCAACTGACTCTAACGATGATTGTGCTGGCATCGTCACTGCTTCAGCAGCTGATACTGTGGGAAAGGTCGGTTTGATCGCTGTGCTCGATGCCTGGCAAGGGCAAGGCTTGGGGTCGCTTTTGATGGGTGCAATTCACCGTTGGATGATTGGACGAGGTGTAAAACAATCCACTGTTGTCACACAACTTGTCAATACTGCTGCATGTAAACTTTATGAGCGATTAGGTTATCACCTAATAAATGTCCAGCATTATTATCATTTTTGGCCACAAATTCAGAAGGATTAGCTCAATGAATCTTTCTGTCGTTATTCCAGTATATAATTCTTCATCAACTCTAAAGAAGCTAACACAAAGACTACTCACAGTTTTGGATAGTACTTGTATGTCTTACGAGATTATCTTCGTTGAAGACGGAAGTCATGACAATTCATGGGAAGTCTTGAGTGAGTTGCAGAAAATCTATACTGATAGGATTGTTGCAATCCAACTGATGCGTAATTATGGCCAACACAATGCCCTTATGTGCGGATTGCGCCATACATGTGGCGAGTATATTATTACCATGGATGATGATCTCCAAAATCCTCCTGAAGAAATACCTAAACTTCTTGCAGCAATCAAAAACAGTAAGCTAGATTTGGTTTACGGATACTATGGCTCAAAGAGCCATGATATGTGGAGGAATATGGGTTCAGCATTGATCACTTTCTTTTATCGAAGAGTTTTTAGATCATCTGTCATCCCATCTGCCTTTCGCGTTATCAATAGAGTTTTACTAGAAGGCATTTTTTCATATAATCTTAATTTCACATATATAGATGGGTTACTAGCTTGGAATACGCAACGTGTGGGGAAAGTATCAGTCGAGCATCATCCACGTGTTACAGGACGCTCAGGTTATTCTATAAGCAAGCTTTTATTATTAGCGTTCAATCTTTTTACTAACTTCTCATTAATACCTTTACAGCTTGTATCAGCCTATGGATTTTTGGTGGCTATTCTTGGTTTTTTTGTAGGAATATATTATTTATGCCAATATCTGTTTTCCAATATTTCTGTTCCCGGCTATGCTTCTACAATAATTGCCGTATTGGTGCTAGGAGGGACTCAACTCTTAGCCTTAGGTATCATGGGTGAATATTTGGGGCGTTTACATCTTAATGTCAACCGTAAGCCCCAATACACGGAGCGTTGTGTTCTTGGTTCGTCAGTACTTTCGCAGCAAGTGACGATAGCACGAGAATATACAAATGGCTGATGCCTTTTACCAGCAAGACACCGAGGGCATTTTTGTCCCTTACGTCCCTGTAACACACCGGGACGAAGAGTATGATCAGCAAGGCTTTGAGACATTGCTGCAGATGCAACAGGACCACTTTTGGTACCGTGGACGCCATCGCTTTTTACTCGAGGCCATGCGGAGAACACTTGGACTCCCTCAAAACGCACATCGACGGCACCTGGCAGCAGTTGACCTCGGGGGTGGCTGTGGCGGATGGATAGCTTACCTGCAGCAAAAAGCCATGGGTCTCTTCGACGAATTAGCTCTGGCCGATTCCTCAAGAAAAGCCCTGGACTTGGCAGGATCCGTTTTGCCGATGGGAACACCTCGATATCACGTCGATTTGCTCCACCTGCACTGGCGGGAGCGCTGGGATGTCATCTTTCTTCTCGACGTTCTTGAACATATGCCGCACGATGAATTGGTGATGTCAGAGATAGCCAGGGCTCTGCAACCTGGAGGAGTGCTTTTCCTGACGACGCCAGCGCTTGAACGCTTTCGTACCTGGAATGACGAGGCGGTGCATCACTATAGAAGATACGCTCGCAAGGACCTGCGACAACTCGCCAGCAAGACGGGCATGGATTTACTCGATGCCCGATACTTCATGTTTTTCCTCAGTCCCCTCCTGCTAGCGTCTCGCCTGAAAAGACCACCCCTTGCGACGATGAGTCAAGCTGACATCGCCGCCTTGGTCGCGCGCACGCATCGCATCCCTGGGCCGGTTGTCAATAGGATATGTGCCATGGTCTTTGCTGCTGAAACACCACTGGGACTCACAGTCCCATTCCCGTGGGGAACGTCTATTCTCGGCATCTACCGCAAGCGCTAAAAAGCTCCAGAGCTATAGGTAAACCTTGAAACGAGAGTCAAGAGCCCAACTCCGCTCTCTACCCTGGAGGACGGCACACTGCAACGGCACAGGAAACCAAATCAGCGCAGGGATTTTCCTGCTCCTCCCCCCGAGGCCATGATGGCCACGGCGGCACAGGAGCCTACACGGGCTTCATGCCGAGCGAGCACTCATCGTCCGCCGTGGCATCAGCCCGGCAAGCGCTGGCTCATCGAAGCCGCTGGGCTCTGCCTGGCCCCTCTCCTGGCCTTCTGGGCGATGGATTTTGTCTCTTTCTACCAGAATCATATGATTGACCCGTACGTGTACACGGGCTATATCCACAACTTCAAAGATTTAGTCGATCGCTACGGCCTCACGTACTATGCGGTCCGGTTTGGGTTCATCCTGCCTGGGCGTGCGCTCGTCGCCCTGTTCGGGGCCGAAGCCGGCTATCTGGTGCTCCGGTATCTCCTGACACTCGTCGCGGGCCTGCCCCTCTACACGGTGGTGAAGCGGTATTGGGGGCTGCCGCTGGCCGCCGGAACGTATAGCGTGCTGGTCACGAGCCCGTACTTCGCCCGGACCCTGCTGTGGGACTATCCCGACGCTACCGGCATGCCGTTCCTGTGCGCGGCGCTGTGTCTCGTGCTCCTCGAAGGCCGACGCTTGTGGGTAGGGGACGCGGTGGCCGGGGGATGCGCGGCCATGGCCCTCCACAGCAACTTCTTCATCGTGGCCCCGCTCGGGGTGTTTGGGGGCCTCTATACCCTGCTCTGGCTCCTCTGGCACAGAGGCGTCGCGAGACTGGCCAGGCGGGCCGCCTGCTTTCTCGGCGGGGTCATCGTCATCACCGGGCTCGGCGTCTGCTATTACGGGATCACGCTCGGCACCTGGAACATCTTTGGGCCCACGCTAAACATTGCGCTCTGGCTCGCGCACGAGGGGATGAAGCTCTGGCGCCAAGCCGGCTTCGAGTGGCTCGGCCGGCAGTACGCGGTGTTGACCCCGGCGCTGCTCTCGGTCTTCGCCGTGGTGTGCTGGGGCTGGCGCCGCCCGGCCTTTCACGACGCCGCGATCTGGGTGTCGGCCTCGGGCATTGGCGGGTTTTTCTACCTCCACCAGTTTGTGCTCCAGGCCGATACGCTGGAGCTGTTCTACTACTTCTCCTATGCCCTCCCCGCGGTTTTTCTGCTCTTAGCGATGACCCTGCACGGCCTCGTGGCGCGGTTAGCGCTGCCTGGCCGCTGGCTGGCTGTCGCCCATTTCGCCGCGGGCGCCATCACGCCGTGGCTCCTCTATGCGCAGGGCTCTCTCACGGCCGCGACCTCTAACCTGCGGGCCTTTCTAGCGCTGGTGGCGGTCGCGGCCGTCCTGCTAGCGCTGGCAACCCACGGACGCGGGTGGGCCAGACGCGGGCGCGCGGTGACGGCGGCGCTGGCGCTCGGCCTCATGTTTGCGGCCAGTTTTGCGACCTCGGTGTACCCGGGCACGATCCGCGCGCAGCGTCCGCCGGACTACCAGGAGGAAGACGTCTATCGGGTGGCCTTACAGTTCATGCAAGCTATCCCGCCCTGGCAGGTACGCCCTGGCCAGCTCCGGTTCTGGTACAGCAATGTGCCTGTGGCCAATCCCATGGGGTCCATTCAGTCGACCTACTTGTGGGGGTATTCCAAACTCCAGGGAGACGACCTGGGCTTACCGTACCTGGGTGAGGCGCAACTCCAGGTGCTGCGTGCGCCCGAGCTGAAGTGGCTGGTCATGATGAGCGAAACGGAAGGGCAACTCCAGCTGGGGCTGGACGCGTTGACACGGGCCCAGGTTGCCTATCGGCCTGTGAGCCAGCAGACGCTCGTCGCCGGCAGCTATCGTCTCTTTGTGCAGCAACTCGAAATAACGGGGCACGGTGGCCAGGACGGTCCTGCGGCGCCGTGAGGCGTGGGGCGTCGAGGACGCCCCAGCCCAGATCACCCTCGAGGGCATCGCAACGGGACCACAGGCGCCGTGTCGAATGGGTAGCACTGCCTCGCGAGCAGTGGGCCTCTTAGTGTCCCCTAGTGTCCCCTAGCCTCTAGGGAAGCAGGCCAGCAAGGCACCTTCCAACCCCGACAGACGCCCAGGCTTCCCTCAAATTCCCTACTCAGGTAGGTCCCGAGCAAAGAAAATCTTTGGCAGGGAGGCTGCCCTGTCCAAAAACCCTCTGCACCAGCCACCAAGCTGACGTTGATTTTTCGAATGGGTTTTGTTGCACTATGCCCGCTCAAAAAGAGCCTGGACAGGCACTGTTCCCACGTTCAAGGGGTCTGAATGTCCCTGCCGTGTTTTCGGGCTGAGGGCACTGCATACCACGAGGAGTC
>Ga0075421_100013713_pt1 | contig 10107 bp, 9 predicted proteins | sample SoiMetdeltSBSDD5_FD_75292 | JGI IMG/M metagenome (GOLD analysis project Ga0075421, IMG submission 75292) | Bulk soil microbial communities from a Populus tree surrounding site in Tennessee, USA - Soil MetaG P. deltoides SBSDD5 | ecosystem: Environmental > Terrestrial > Soil > Tree plantation... | reverse complement strand
TCGACGGGCATCACACTCAGCTTTGGTAATGACCCTCCGGCCGGCACAACAACGAAAATCACCGGTTCGGACCTCGGTTTTCCATTTCAACACGGGCGCGAACTTCGCTTGCTGTTCGGCGATACGCGCGAAATCGATCCGGACCTGTGTGAGCCAAGAACGTGACAGCATCGCATCGATACCGCTCAACGGCGATCCTGACCGATGCCTTGCCGTCCTGTACGGTGGAGGTACGCCAGGAATCTCGTCTTCAGGTAACTCGGCTGGGCTGCTAACTCGGCTGCACCGCGCGATGTGGTTCGCCGGTTGCACGTGATCGGGTCCGGAGGTTGAGATGGACTCGATCCGTGCCGCGTCACTGGTTCTGCTCGTGCTCGCCACGATCCCGCTCGCTGGATGTGAGCTCGCCGGCGACATCTTCGAGGCCGGAGTATGGGTTGGAGTTCTGGCGATCGTAGGGATCATCGCGATCGTCGGCTTCATCGCCGCGAAGATTCGCAGTTGAGCCGCGTCGTCCCGCTCACCTCAAACCTCGGAACGCAGGCCCGCTATCGGATCGATGCGCGCGGCGTGACGAGCGGGAACGAGGCCGCCATCACTGACGATTCTCTCGCTGATACCAGAAGATCTCGTCGTATCGTTTCTGCGTATGCGTGATGCGCAGGTACGAAGCCGAGGCGCCCAGCGGTGGAGTGGGAAGTACCGCGGTGTTTGTCACGAACACGCCGCCAGGTCTGAGCATCGCGGCAACGTTCGCCGCTGCCAACGCCTGCTCGAACACGTCATAGTAGAGCAGCACGTTGGTGGCCACGACCAGATCGAATCGCTCGTCGCCAAGGACGGGCAGCCGATCGACGACGATGTTCAGGTCGCGGGCGGCGATGGACGACACGACGGAAGGCTGAATCCGTATGCTGCGCGTTTTCACCGCACCGGCCTGACGAGGCGGTGCGACCGCCGGCGCCTCGTCGCCGATCATGTTTCCCCACTGCTGCCAGTAAGTCAGGACCGCGCCGGTCCAGGCCTCGCGTCCATCGAGCGGCAGCGTCACGATGTAGGGGCCGCCTTCAGGCGGCCCTGATCGGGCCCGCGCCGTTGCATTCCTCACGTGATCGTTCACGCGGGTATTGATGTCGAACGTCGTCACCTGCATGCCGGCAGCGGCGAGTCCCACACGGCGCAGCGAATCAATCAACGCGAACGGCTGGATCGTCTGCTGAGGATAGTAGTCGTAGCCGTCGGCTTTGTTCGTGAAGTCGAGGCCCGGGCCGACAACCGCCACGCGCCGCACGCTGCCGGGTGCCAGCGTCCGCAGCTTCACAATCATCTCGAGCGCGGCGTGCACGCCGAAGTCAGAGAGGAGAGAGGTATCGGACGAGAGACCGCGCTCGCGAAAGATCGTGGCGTTCGCCGCGGTCAGGGGACCGTTGCCGCCGGGACGCGCCGCGGCCAACGCCTGATCCGTCCCGGCAAATTCCCGGACCATCCGCTGGCGTACGTCGAGGAGAAATCGCCGGGCTCGATTGCGACCGCCGGGAAGTGCGGGATCCGCGTCATGCGCGGCGAGCACGCGACGAGCGAACTGCAGGCGCTCGTTGTCGCCCGGAGACGTCACGCGGTCGAGCAGATCCTCCAGGCGGCCCTTGCGGACGTTCTCGAGCGCGGAGTCGGGCAGGGGGGAATCGCGTGCGACAGCCGGTGGGTGTGCGGTGAAGCTGGTGCCGTAGAGCCAGAAGTTGACGAGCGAATCTTCGTCGCCCCGCTCGAGGCGGGCGCGCACGTCGCGATCGTGCCGCTCGACCCAAGCCGGCCACAGCCGCGCGATCTCCTGAGGCGATCGTCCGCGCAGGCCCGCCGGCAGGTTCGACGGCAGCGCCGTGAAGACCGGCGCTGCCTGTTCGATTGTCACACGTGACTGCGCGACGGCGACCGTGGATAGGAAGACGAACGCGGCAATCGCCGCCGCGTTACTTCTCGCTGGCATCCCTTCCGTCGCGGGGCGCGCCGGTGCCGGACGAGCCCAGGAACAGCTTGCGGCCGTCGGTGAACGTGATGTCGCGGCCGTTCGCGCGGTTGCTGCCGTTCTTCGCTTTGTAGCCGTCCACCATGATTTCGGTGCCCTGCGGCAGCGAATCTTTCTTGAGCCCGCGGCGCAGGAGGGTGTTCGGCGTGCCACCCTCGATCATCCAGCGCTCGACCGCGCCGTCAGGTTTCTTCACGTCCATGTGAATCCACGTGTGCGGGTTGATCCATTCGACCCTGACGACCGTGCCGCGAAGCTGGATCGGCTGGTTCGCGTCGAACTCGGCCGCGAACGAATGATGCGCACGGGGCGCCGCGCTGATGGCGAGCAGCAGCGCGGCGGTGAGCAGACCGCGGTTGATTCCGATGTTCATCGTGGTGATCCCTTCCTGGCCTCCGCCGCCTTCCGCTCTTCCTCGCGCGCGCCGCTGAGGATGCCTTCCATGCCGTAGTTGCCCTCATGGCAGGCGTACTCGAACATGTCCTCGCCGGTGTTGATGAACGGGATCGCCAGCGTCCACGGCCGCGTGAACGTCGTCGGATCGGTGATCGTGACGCGATACTCGAGCTCGTCCTGGCCGACGCGCCTGATGCGTTCGGTCAGCTGCAGGTTCTCGGCGGCGCCGCGATAGAGGATTTTGTCCGTGAAGTTGGTCGTCTCGATCACGAGCGTGTCGCCTTCCCAGCGGCCGGTCGAGTGCCCCATCCACTGGCGGATTGACGAACTGACGTGTTGACGTCCGTCGGTTGGGATGATGCGGGTGCCGCCGAGCATTTCGATCTGAATGGCGACGTATCCCGGGCTCTGAGTGATCCGGTAGTTGTTGTTGTAGGCCGTCGGGCTCATGGCTCCCGGAAGACCGCGCGTGATGCAGCGTTCGAAGGTGCTGCGGTCCAGCCACGTGTCCGTGCCGCGTCCATTCGCGCCTGCTCCACGGAACGCCGGCCGCTTCGCTTCATCGGCTTGCCGCTTTCGTGCTTCCTCCGTCAGCGCGGGTACCCGGCCGTCCGGAGGATCGACGACCAGTGACGTACGCAGCGTCGTCACCTTCGTTCCGCGATCCCACCAGAAATCGTTGTAGGCGCGCTCGACGTCGCCGCGAGTTCCACGCGTGCGGCCTTCGTCGCCGTTGCGGCCGGCAGCCGATTTCTCCATGGCTGCGACTTCGTCAGGTGTGAAGTACTCGCGACCGCTGACGTTGGCCGGACGTTCGAAAGGCGTGATCGTCCGGTTGGAGAACGTGCCTTGAAGATCGGGCTCGCCCCACGGTGTCCTGGGCGTCGTGTACGGCTTGGCCGGCGGGGCATCGGCGCTGCCGTTCTGGGCGATGAGGAGAGACGGCGTCAGCAGCAGCACGCTGAAGAGCGCCACGATCAGGACGAGATGTTTGTCGCGCATTAGAAATCCACCTGCGCGGTCAGCTTCGCGAACCGCGCCGTCAGAATGCCCGTCGGCGTCAACCATGCGCCGCCGGCGATGAACGCCTGGTTATACGACTCGATCGGGTTGGAGTTGAACGCATTGTACAAGTCCACGGAAATCTGTGTGCGCAGGTTGCGGAACCGGAGGATCTTGCCGACTCGGATGTCGACCTGGTTGATGCGATCGCCGATGACGTCTCCGGGCTCGACGAGATTGACGAGCGCGAACTGGACGTTGCCCGAGAGCGGGCGGCCCAGCGACTGTGCCGCTGTTGCCGACGGCAGGTTGTAGTCGGCGCTCAGCGCGTCGCCGGGGAGGCTCTGGAACGTGCCACTGACCTGCACGTCGATGACCGGGATGACGTACGACCCGAGCCCTTTGAAGTCCTTGTCGAACTGTGGCTGCGTGCGGCAATAGGGCGTGATCCTGTTCTGCGTGCCGAGGGCTATCTCCGGCACGGCGGCGCGGATCTCGCAGTTGTCGTCGGTCCGGCGGCCAATGCTCGTGCCGCCCTGAAACGTCAGACCGTCGCGGACGCGGGCGTTGAAATTGATCTCGACGCCGTTCCAGTGCCGCTGCTGTTTCCCATACACGTCCGAGAACGTCTGGAAGTCGTTGTTGACGCCAGCGAGCGCGGGCGTGACGTTGATGAGATTGGAAATCGTGTATCCGCCGCCGCCAGGGAGCCGCGGATCCGACGGCGCCGTGATGCTGAACGTGTCGTAGTCCGTCGCCCGCGTCGCCAGATTGTCGGTCACGAAGAAGTTGCCGAAGATGCGACGGAAGTAGCCGACGTTCACCGAGACGCGCGGCATGAGCTCCTGCTGGACCTGGACGCCGAAGTTCCAGTCGTAGCCACGCTTGCCCCATCCGGTGATGGTGTCCGGATCGTAAGTGGTGTTGAACACCGGCCGGCCGAAGTTCAAGTTGCTGTAGAGGCCGCAGAAGTCGCCGCCCGACGTCCTGAGATCCTGGGGCTGCGGATTGAGCAGGTCGCAATCCGGCCGGAAGTTGCGGTTCTCGTCTGTCCACGTGCGATTCGCGGACCCCACGACTCGCGACAGCGGATTGAGCAGCCCGCCTGTGATCGAGCTGCCATCGGCCGCCACGAGGTACTTGCCGACGTTGACCTTGAGCGCCGTCCTGCCGTTGCCGAACACGTCGTAGGCCGCGCCGAATCGAGGCGTGATGTCGTTGTACGACACGCCATCAGAGGGCTCGTAGACGACCGCGGTCTGGAAAAACGGATTCGGCCCAAGCTGCTGTCTGGGGAAGTGACTCCACACGTGGTCGTAGCGGAGCGCGCCAGAGAGCGTCAGCCGCTTGCTCGTCCACTGGTCCTGCACATAGAAGGACCCCGTTGACACGTGCGTGTGCACCTCCGCCGGTCCCGCCGTCATCGTCAGCTGATTCGGGACGCCGTTGTTGACGCGATAGCTCAGCCAGGCATCGTTCTGACGGGGATTGGGAAACTTGTTGTCGATGAATTGCGCGAGGTAGCCGGCCTTGGCTGTGTGCCGGCCGGTGACGTACGTCGCGGCGGCACGCCAGTTGTACACGCCGCTGTCGGCAATGTACCAGCTGTTGGCGCGGTAGTTGAGATTGGGTATGCCTCCGTTGTCGGCGCATCCGGCCGAGCACTGCTCGACCACCGGGATCATCACGTTGCTGTTCGAAAGATTCGGTTTCGGTCCGTAGTTCATGATGAGATTCGTCCCGAACCCTGCTTCGTACAGCAGCCGGCTCGTCGCCGGAGACGTCCACGTCACCTGCTGCACGCGAGGTGGCGACTGGTTGTTGCCGCGTGCCTCTGGCGCGAAGTTGTTGTTGCCCGTGCTGCCGCCATCGGTGCACAGCGTGCAGTTGCGCTGCTCGTCCCAGTAGACGTTGAACTTGTTCCTGGGCGACGCCTGCCATGTGAGGCGCGTGCTCACGTTCTTCCAGGTGCTGTCGGCTTTCGCTTGATGGCTCTCGTCTGGCACGTAGGCCCACGCGTTGACGTCGCCGGCATTGCGGTTGTGAAAGATTCCGCCGACGAGCCGATGATTGCCCTGGTAGCGCGTCGCCGCGAAGAACCAGAGGCGATCCCGCTGGATTGGACCGCCGACCGAGAGGCTCGTGTCCCAGATGCGCGACAGGGCGTTCGGCGCACGGAGTCCGGCACGGCGAATGTCATCGCTGAAGTTGCTGCCCTGCAACGACCCGTTGGCCCAGTTCGCGAAGACGGTGCCGGAGAGCCGGTTGCCTCCCTGTCGAGGCACGAGGTTCATGGCCGGTCCCGCGTTCTCGGCCTCGCCGAGACTGCCGGCGGTTGAAAACACGACCTCCTGCGCGTTGCCCACGTCGGCGACGGTGTACGAGACGCCAGTGCCGTTCAGCGACGCACCGAGCGACAGGCCATCGACGGTCAGCCGTCCTTCGTTGCCTGGACCGCCGCGCATCGCGAATGTCACCGTGAGCGGGCCGGCGAGACCGCCGACGTCCTGGTTGCCCGAGAGCGACACGCCCGGCACGAGCGTCACGAGGCTGTGATACAGGCGCGCCGTTGGAATGGCGGCAATGACTTCGTTGTTGAGCACGCTCTGCTGCTTGACGTTGACGACGTCGACGATCGGTGTCTCACCGGTGACGGTGATCGTTTCCTCGAGCGCGCCCACTCGCATGTCGGCGTTCACGAGCGCCGCGAGCGAGCCGGTCAGCTCGATCCCTTCACGCCGGACGGTGCTGAATCCGGCAATCGTGAAGGTCACCACGTACGAGCCCGGCCGCAGATCTTCGATGCGGTACTGCCCGGAACTGTCGGTCACCGCCGTGCGGACCTTCTCGATCAGCGCCGGGCTGCTTGCCTCGACGGTCACGCCCGGCAATATCGCGCCGGATGTATCGCGAACCACACCGGTGATGGAGGCCTGAGCGGACGCGATGACTGGAAACAGCCAGACGGCGAGGACGATGAATGCGAGACGGCACTCGAGGCGCATGAAGACGCTCCTTTCCAACCGGACCCGGGCTCCGGGGAGGGACGTAACAAATGCGAGCGGCGAAACTATCTCAGATATCAGTTGTCGTGGGCGGGTTGTATCGCTGCGCGGGCGGAACTGTCAAGGGATCAGCACGATTTTTCCGTATGCTCCAGGTTCCATGACCGCGACGTGCGCTTTGGCTGCGTCAGCGAGTGGAAACTCCTTGCCGGCGACTGGATTGAGTGTGCCGTTCTCGAGGCCGGCAACCAGACCGGCGTGAATCTCGCGCAGCTCGTTGGGTGTGGCGTTGAACAGCGTCATGGCGATAATCGCGCCGTCCTTGCCCATCGCCTTGCGAGGATCGATCTCCACGCGGCCGCGGTTGCCGATGACCACGACACGCCCGTTGCGGGCGAGGACGTCGAGATCGCGATCGAGATTGACGTTGGCGAGCATCTCGAGGACGACGTCGACGCCGGCGTTGGCGGTGAGCGGCATGATCTGCTGCAGGTAGTCGGCGTCGCGGTGATTGAGCACGTGATGCGCGCCGTGTTCGCGGGCGAGGCTCATGCCCTCCGATGTGCCGGCCGTACCGATGACGCGAAGACCATGTGCGCGCCCGAGCTCCACGGCGGCGGTGCCGACGCCGCCGCTGGCGCCGTGCACGAGCAGCGTCTCGCCGGCGCGGGCGCGGCCGCACATGAAGAGAGCACGCCACGCGGTTGAATAGGGGACGCCGAGCGCGGCGCCCTGCGCGAACGACACCCGCGCGGGCAACGGGTGCGCCAGTGCTTCATCGCACACGAGCAGCTGTGCGTAGCCGCCTGCCGCGCCCTGTGTGTAGACGCGATCGCCAGGTTTGAAGGTAGTGACGTTCGCGCCGATCTGTTCGACCGTGCCGCCGGCGTCGGAACCGGGCGTGTACGGAAGATTCGGCTTGCGCGCGTAGGTACCGGCGCGGATGTAGGTCTCGACGGGATTGACGCCAACGGCGTGCACGCGGATGAGGAGCTGGCCCGGCCCGGGTGTCGGGTCGGGCACGTCCGCGAGTGTCATCACATCGGGTCCACCGAACTCTCGTACGACGATCGCCTTCATGGACCCCGATTGTATTACTCCTGCCCGCTCCTCGCCTTTTCGAGCTTCCTGGTCTCCCTCTCCACTTTGCCCCTCACGTTTTCGAGCTGCAGTTTCATCTCCTCCACGTGCTTGTTCAGATCGACGACGCGGTAGTCCGAGGGCACGGTGAAGAGATCGGGCGGCGGCTCGGCGCGCACGATGTTCGTGAGGCGGTAGACGGTCTCGCCGGCGCGCGGGTCGCGGCGCGTGATCAGCACCGCCATCTGCAGTTCCTTCGAGAACCAGCGCTCGGTCACCATGTTGATTGGATTCAAATTGCCGATCTCTCCGGCCGGGATCGTCGTCGTGCTGCGCGTGCCCTCGGCGCTGACGCCCTCGATCTGCCGTGTGCCGATGGACTCGACGATGTGCTTGTAGTCACCGGCGCCACGGCTGGCGATTTCGAGCTTGTCGGCGATCTTCTTGCTTTCGACGGCGTGGAACCAGACGTTCTTTGCCGGGTTCCGCCGTGCCTCTTTCGTCCGCTCATCGAGCGTATAGGTGACGCTGTCGACCGGATCGGTGATGACCGTAAACCTGGGTGCGTCGCTCTGCGTGGTGTGCACCGTGTTGGTCGACCAGTTCATGCCCTTGTGGAGGACGACGAGCGGGCCGAGCATTGCTACGTCCTGTTCGCTGCGCGTGCGGCCTTTTCCATCACGTGCCAGCGACGTGCTGAACCGCCGCTCGATGCGATTGCCGTCCGCCAGCATCTGCGTGAATTCGGTCGTGGCGTCGGCGGTGAAGGGAGCGCCGGCAATCGACGGCACGTTCTCCATCGGCTCGACGTTCACGATCTCGGTCGTGCCGACGTGGAAGGTGGCGATCTGAGAGACCCCTCGTCCGCCTCCTTGTGCGTTGGCCGATGAAGGCGCGACGAGCACCGCGCTGGCGATCAGTACCGTGGCGTATCGATAGGTCCGCATGAATCCTCCTACAACTCGCTGATGGGTACGCGCACGCCGCGGGCGACGCCGTCCTCGCCGACGAGCACGTCAATGTCCACTGTTTCGATCGTCGTGTCCGGCTTCAGCCGGACCTCCGTCGTGTCCGGCTTTAGCCGGCCGTCCGTAGTGTCCGGCTTTAGCCGGACCTCCGTAGTGCTCGGCTCTAGTCGGACGTCCGTAGTGTCCGGCTTCAGCCGGACCTCGTGAGATGTGTTTGGCGACGGAATCCCCAGCTCGCCGAGCACCGATCGCGCAACCCGCATGCGCACCACACGAATCGGCTCGCCGGCCATGAGCGGTCCGCCGACGACGGCCACGGTCGTGTACTCGGGCGTTCTGGCCGGTTCGTCGGCGCCGCGCGGCCACCAGCGCTGTCCCACCAACGCGCCGAGGATCGTGATGCCTGCCGCCGCCGTCGCGGCACCGCGCACGATACGCCTGGTGCGCGAACGGTTGGCCTTCGCCGCGCTGCAGCGCGACGTTTCCCAGTGCGCCATGATCGCCGTCTCGATGCGCGGCGAGGTTTCGGTCGCGGCTTCGATCTCCGCCAGCATCCGCAGCGATCGAGCGAGATGCGCCTGGCCGCGTTCGGGATCATTCATACTTCACACCTCATGGTGGGCCGGCGTGCCACGTCCACACACGCCAGCCCACGCTGCAGCTTGTCGGCCAGCAGGTGCCGCGCGCGATGCAGGCGCGATCGGATTGTGCCGATGGCGCATCCGAGCGCCTGCGCGGCATCGGCATAGCTGACGTCCTGCAGGTCGCAGAGCACGATGACTTCGCGATACCGCGCCGGCAGGCGAACGATCGCGCGGCGCAGCTGCTGCACGTCGCGCTGCTTGATCAGTTCGTCGGCTGCCGTCACGGACGAGGCGGGCAGACACAGGTCGGCCTGATCGTCGAGCCGCACCAGCAGCCGGTCGCGCAGCAGGCGGCGTCGCGTGTGATGTCGCGCCGATCCATAGAGATAGGTGGTCAACGAAGCCCGCGCCGGGTCGTAGCGGGAGGCGTCGCGCATCAAGGCCAGGAACACTTCCTGAACGATGTCCTCGGCGATGGTGGTCGAGCCGGTCATCAGCCGCGCGAACCGGTAGACCGTGGCGTGATGCGTCCGGTACAGCGTCTCGAACGCGTCGCGATCGCCGGCGGCCGCCCGCCGCATCAGGTCAATATCCGAGGATGAAGCCGCATCCCGCATTCGTGGCGTGATTGCCGCGAGCCGCGGGAAAGTTCCGGAGAGTTGTGCCACGCGTCTTAAGACGCTACGGGCCGGCTAAAGCCGGCCCCCACGTACGCCGCGTACGTAGGGGCCGCCTTCAGGCGGCCCGCATGTACAGGCCTTCAGGCGGCCCTTATCGGAAAGATCCGATCGAAATTGCCGCCGAAGATCAGCGCCTCGTCCGCGGGCGTCACCCCGTTCGCGGCGAGCGCCGCCTTCTGCATGTCGTAGATCGGCCGCTGCCATCCTCGTGGAAAGAACGACGAATCGGTTCCAAAGATGAGACGCCGCGCGCCCACGACGGAAAGCGCCGTCTTGAATACCGCTTCGAGCGTCAGACCCGGCGTGTAGCGAATCCAGTTGTTCGAGCTCGACGTGTCGAGATGAATATTCGCGCACGTGTCCGCCGCC
>Ga0075421_100013712_pt1 | contig 10107 bp, 11 predicted proteins | sample SoiMetdeltSBSDD5_FD_75292 | JGI IMG/M metagenome (GOLD analysis project Ga0075421, IMG submission 75292) | Bulk soil microbial communities from a Populus tree surrounding site in Tennessee, USA - Soil MetaG P. deltoides SBSDD5 | ecosystem: Environmental > Terrestrial > Soil > Tree plantation... | reverse complement strand
CGGACTGCGGCACAAGTCGGCTCGCCGGCTCGCCTCGGCCGCTCGCTTTGCGCCCGACACGGCGCCTGTCGCTTAGTACGGATTTACGATTCGGCACCCTAGCGCGTCAGCACGCGCTTCAGCCACACGCTGACGTCCCGGATTTCTTCGAGGCACACGCTGTGCGGCATCGGGTACTCGTGCCATTCCACCTGATAGCCGTGCTGCGCGAGGACGTCTCGCGAACGCGCCGCCATGGCGTAGGGAACCACCCCATCGTCGGTGCCATGCGCCATGAAAATCGGCGTTTGCCGGTTCTCCGCAGTGGCTTCATTGGCGAGCGTCTCGGCCAGTGGCAGGTATGTAGATAGAGCCATGATCCCCGCGAGCTTCTCGGGGTAGCGTAAACCCGTCTGAAGCGCGATCGCGCCGCCTTGCGAAAAGCCGGCGAGCACGATGTCTTCTGCGCCCACTCCGCGCGCGATCTCCCGTTCGACGAGCTGGACGACCGCCGCCTGTGAAGCCCTGACGCCCTTTTCGTCGGCCTGTTTCGATCGGCCTTCGAGGTCGCCCCATCTCACGTCGTACCACGCGCGCATGATGTAGCCGTTGTTGATCGTGACCGGCTGCATGGGTGCGTGCGGAAAAACGAAGCGGATCGGCGGGGCACCGGTGAGATCGAGCTCGTGCACGATCGGCACGAAGTCATTGCCGTCGGCACCGAGGCCATGCATCCAGATGACGCTCGCGGCCGGGTTGCTGCCGGTTTCTATTTCGATCGCTTCGAGAGGTTTCTGTGCCATGTCTTACTTTTGACGAATCGCGGATTTCGGGCGGAACGCTTTCACTACGGACTCGTGAGTCTCGATGTACGGGCCGCCGATGAGATCGACGCAGTAGGGCACCGCGGCGAATATGCCACTCACGATCGTCTTGCCCTGATCGTCCTTGAGACCCTCCAAAGTCTCCCTGATCGCTTTCGGCTGCCCCGGCAGGTTGATGATCAACGCCTGCTTGCGAATGACAGCAACCTGACGCGAGAGGATCGCAGTCGGCACGAACTTGAGGCTCACCTGCCGCATCTGCTCGCCGAAGCCGGGCATTTCCCTGTCGGCCACGGCGACCGTCGCTTCGGGCGTCACGTCGCGTGGTGCAGGACCCGTGCCTCCGGTCGTGAGCACGAGGTGGCAGCCCTCGTCATCGACGAGTGTTCTGAGCGTGTCTTCGATCACCGGTCGTTCGTCGGGAATCAGGCGCGTGATCGCACGCCACCGTGGTTCGGCGATGGCGCTGCGGAGCCATTCTTCGAGCGCCGGCAGGCCTTCGTCCTTGTAAACGCCTTTCGATGCGCGATCGCTGATCGACACGAGTCCTATGACAAGTTCTTCGTTTACAGCCATGGCAGGAGTATAACTTCCGTGACGTCAGGCCTTGCGCCTCTCGCCTCCGGCTTCGCTCTCCTCGATCGTTTCGTTGAGCAACTGGAAGAGGGCGCGGTAGCTTCTGGGCGGCCGTCCTGCCTCGCGCTCGCGGTGCGCATTTCGCACGAGCAGCCTCAATCTTGCAGCGTCGGCGTGTGGATGGTCCCGCATGAGCTCGGTTATTGCAGTCTCGTCTTCGAGCAGGCGTGTGCGCCAGCGCTCGAGCAGATGGAGCCGCGCGGTGTGCGCGCGCGAGACGGACTTCCAGGCGTCGAGCCGCGAGCGGATCGGCTCCGGATCGACTTCGCGCATGAGCTTCCCGATGTATTGAAGCTGCCGGCGCCGCGCCTCGAACTTGGTCGTGCGCCGCGCTTCTTTCACGGCGTCGAGAAGCCGCTCGGGGAGCTCCACGGACGCAAGCTGTTCCTCGTTCAGCTCGACCAGCTCGGCACCGAGGTCCTGCAAGTCGTGCATCTGCTTCTTGCGCTGCGTCTTGCTCGGGCGCTCTTCGGGCATGGAAAAGAGACAATGGCGGGAGCTGCTATGATACATAAACACCCGTCCGCTCGTTCACCCGTCCACGGTTCAAGTCATGCCTTCTTCCCGTTTCTCCTATGTGTCCGATCAGCTTCGCGACATCGCGTCGAGCGTGCTCGAGTATGCAAAAACGCGCGGCGCCACCGCGGCCGAAACCGAAGTGAGCGAAGGATTCGGACAGACGGTGACCGTGCGTCGCGGCGAGGTCGAAACGATCGAATACAACCGGGACAAAGGCGTCGGCGTGACGGTCTACATCGGCCAGCGGCGCGGTCACGCCAGCAGCTCCGATTTTTCACCTCAGGCGATCCGGGATACGGTCGACGCGGCGCTTTCGATTGCGGGTTTCACCGCGCCTGACGATTGCGCCGGGCTTGCCGAGCCCGAGCTGCTCGCTCGCGACTTCCCCGATCTCCAGCTCTGGCATCCGTGGGATCTCCCGGTCGAACGGGCGATCGAGCTCGCGAAAGCCGCAGAAGACGCCGGCTTTGCTGCAGACGGAAGTATCAGTAACTCGGAAGGCGCGACGGTCAGCACGCAGGAAGCCCAGTTCCTCTATGGCAACTCGCTGGGCTTTCTCTCGGGTTATCCAAGCTCGCGTCACGGCATCTGGTGTTCACTCATCGCGGGGCAGGGCGATGCGATGCAGCGGGACGACTGGTACGAAACGGCGCGCGATCCCCTGGATCTGCAGCCGCCGGCGTTCGTCGGGCGCCGCGCAGGCGAACGGGCGGCAAGACGGGTTGGCGCGCGCAAGGTCGCGACGACTCAGGCGCCCGTGCTTTTCGAAGCGCCGATCGCATCGAGTCTTCTCGGCCATTTCGTGTCGGCCGTCAGCGGCGGCAGCCTTTACCGCAAATCCTCTTTCCTGCTCGACAGTGTCGGCCGGCAGATCTTTTCACCGCTGGTGCAGATCCGTGAGCTGCCGCACGTGCCGAAAGGACTCGCGAGCAGCGCTTTCGACGAAGAAGGCGTTGCGACTCGCCCGCGCGATGTGGTGAAGGACGGCGTGCTCCAGGGATACTTTCTGGGCAGCTACTCGGCCCGCAAGCTCGGACTCAAGTCGACGGGTAATGCAGGTGGGAATCACAACCTGATTTTGCAGGATACGAACGACGATTTTGCCGCGCTCCTGCGCAAGCTCGACCGCGGGCTGCTCGTCACCGAGCTCATGGGCCAGGGCGTGAATCCCGTCACGGGCGATTATTCGCGCGGGGCCGCAGGGTTCTGGGTGGAAAACGGCGAGATTGCCTACCCGGTTCAGGAAATTACGATTGCCGGGAATCTCAAGGATATATTCGGCGCGGTCGCCGCGATCGGAAACGACGTCGTGCAGCGCGGCTCGCGCCAGTGCGGCTCCATCCTCATCGAGCAGATGACGATCGCCGGAGATTGATAGCTCGCATGGAGAGACGGAAATTCCTTCGAAGCGCGACGCTCGGTATTGCGAGCGGCGCCGTTGCGGCTCCGGCCATCGCTCAGTCGCAGCCGCAAATCCGCTGGCGCATGGCGTCGAGCTTCCCGAAGAGCCTGGACGCGCTGTACACGACGGCAGAGCAGATCGCCGCTCGTGTCGGCCGGTTGACGGACGGCCGCTTCGAAATCCGTATCTTTGCCGCCGGCGAGATCGTGCCCGCGCTGCAGGTGATGGACGCCGTTCAGAACGGCACTGTGCAATGCGGTCAGACCGCGAGCTATTACTACATTGGCAAGAACACGGCGTTCGCTTTCGATACTGCGCTGCCTTTCGGCCTGAATGCGCGCCAGCAAAACGCCTGGATGTATCACGGCGGCGGTCTTCAGCTCATGCGGGACCTTTTCCGGCCGTACGATCTGATCACTTTTCCGTGCGGCAACACCGGAACGCAAATGGCGGGCTGGTACCGCAGAGAGATCAAATCAGTCGCCGACTTGAAGGGTCTGAAAATGCGCGTTGCGGGACTCGCCGGGCAGATCCTCGAGCGCCTCGGCGTCGTGCCGCAACAGATCGGTGGGGCCGACGTGTATCCGGCGCTCGAGCGCGGCACCATCGATGCAGCTGAATGGGTCGGCCCGTACGACGATGAAAAGCTCGGCTTTCACAAAGTCGCGAAGTTCTACCACTACCCCGGATGGTGGGAAGGCTCGGCGCAGCTGTCGATATACGTGAACGCAAAGCATTGGGCGGCGCTGCCGGGAGCGTACCGGGACGCGCTGGAAGTGGCGTGCGCGGAAGCGAACGTCAACATGCTTGCGCGCTACGACGCGCGGAACACCGAAGCGTTGCGCCGCCTGGTCGGTGCAGGCGCGCAGCTTCGCGCCTTGCCCGGACCGGTCATGGAAGCCTGTTACAACGTCGCGCAGCAGATCTACGCCGAGCTTGCGGCAAAGAGCGGGGAGTTCAGGAAGATCTACGAATCGTGGAGCCGGTTCCGCGACGACCAGTATCTCTGGTTCCGCGTGGCGGAGAACACGTACGACAATTTCATGTATTCGCTGAAGAAGCCCGCGAGCAGCAAGCGATAAGCCGGACCTCGCGGGTCACGGCCGCTTGAGCGACCGTTCGATTTCCTCCTGCGCCGAATTCGTTTCCGGCTGCCGTGCGTCCGGCATCGGCACCTGCAGCTCGAATGCGCCCGGATCGGCCTGTGATGCGCTCCCCTTGTAGTGCATGACCATCTGGGGGAAGGCGATGATGGCGGCGACCATCACGAGCTGAATCAGGACAAACGGCACCGCGCCCCAGTAGATGTCGGAGGTTCGGACTTCCCGCGGCGCGACACTCCGGAGATAGAACAACGCAAAGCCGAACGGCGGATGCATGAAAGAGGTCTGCATGTTGACGGCCAGCATCACGCCAAACCACACGAGATCGATGCCGAGCGCCTGGGCGACCGGCGCGAGCAGCGGCACGATGATGAACGCGATCTCGAAAAAATCGAGAAAGAACGCCAGCACGAACACGAGCGCGTTCACCAGGATGAGAAAGCCGACGGCGCCGCCGGGCAGATCGGCGAAGAGCCGCTCGATCCAGAGATCGCCGTCGACGGCGCGAAAGGTCAGCCCGAAAACGGTCGATCCGACGACGATGAAGAGGACGAAGCTCGTGAGCATCGTCGTCGACTCGAGCGCCTGCTTGAGCAGCGAAATATCCAGGCGCCGGCGCGCGAGCGCGAGTGCAAGGGCTCCGACGGCTCCCATCGCGCCACCTTCGGTGGGTGTCGCAATTCCCAGAAAGATCGTGCCCAGCACGAGAAAAATGAGCACGAGCGGCGGCAGTAGCGCTGTTACGATCCGCTTCGCGAGCGCCCAGCCGTGATGAATTCTCGCCGCCGGCGGCAGGGCCGGCACGGCATCCGGACGTACAACGGTCACGACGAGAACGTAAACGAGATACGCAGCGGCGAGCAGCAGTGCAGGGACGAACGCGCCGGTGTACATGTCCCCGACCGAACGCCCGAGCTGATCGCCGAGCACGATCAGCACGAGGCTCGGCGGAACAATCTGCGCGAGCGTCCCGGATGCGGCGATCACGCCGCTCGCCAGCCGGTGCGAATAGCCGTAGCGCATCATGATCGGCAGCGAGATGAGACCCATCGAAATTACGCTCGCTGCAACGACGCCGGTCGTGGCTGCGAGCAGCGTTCCCACGAACACGACGGCGTATGCGAGCCCTCCGCGAAGCGCACCGAAGAGCTGTCCGATCGTGTCGAGCAGTTCCTCCGCCATGCCGCTTCGCTCCAGGACGAGCCCCATGAAAGTGAAGAACGGGATCGCGAGCAGCGTCTCGTTGCGCATGATCCCGAAGATGCGCTCCGGCAGCGCCTGCAGAAGTTCGGGCTGGAGAAGGTTGAGATGGATGCCGAGCAACGCGAAAAAAATCCCGTTCGCGGCGAGCGAAAAAGCGACGGGATAACCGAGCAGCAGGAGCACGACCAGCGCGACGAACATTGCCGGCGCAATCCACTCGTGCGGCATCATCCCGCTCTCATGTTTTCGTCGAACGCGATTCCGCGCAGGAACGCGATTCGCTTGATGATTTCGGAGGCGCCCTGAAGCACGAGCAATGCGAAGCCCGCCGGAATCAGCAGCTTCACCGGCCATCGCACGAGGCCCCCGGCGTCGCTCGACATCTCGTGGCCGACGTAGGATTGCACGAACATCGGCCAGGAGAAATAGAGCACGAGGATCGCCATCGGCATGAGGAAAAGGAGTCCGCCCAGGACATCGGTCCATGCGCGCGTACGCTCGGACCAGCGTGCCGAGAGCACGTCGATGCGAACGTGCGCATTACGCTCGAGAGTCCAGCCTGCCGCGAGCAGAAAGATCGCCGAGAAGAGATACCACTGGATCTCGAGCCACGCATTGGAGCTGAGATCCAGGCCGTACCGTGCGAGCGCGTTGCCCGCGCTCACCAGCACGGCGCCGAGAACGAGCCAGGACACGGCGCGCCCGATGCGCCCGTTCAGCGCATCGATCGCGCGGGAGAGAGCGAGAAGGGAGCGCATGCGATCGGCAATCATACGGTAAAATCCATGCAAAGCAGGGGAGCCCGCCGCGGTATGTATTCGCTCAAAGACACACTCGAGACGTACGATTCCGAAGTCTGGCATGCGATCGAGCAGGAATATCGGCGACAGGAAGAGCATGTCGAGCTGATCGCTTCCGAGAACTACGCGAGCCCGCGAGTGCTGCATGCGCAGGGCTCCGTCCTCACGAACAAGTACGCCGAAGGCTATCCGGGCAAGCGGTATTACGGCGGGTGCGAGTTCGTCGATATCGCGGAGCAGCTCGCGATCGACCGTGCCAAAGCGCTGTTCGGGGCGGGCTATGCCAACGTGCAGCCGCATTCGGGCGCGCAGGCGAACCAGGCCGTGTTCTACGCCACACTCCATCCCGGCGACACGATACTCGGCATGTCTCTCGGGCACGGCGGACATCTCACGCACGGGGCGCAGGTCAACATCAGCGGACGCTACTTCGACGCTATCGCGTACGGCCTCGATCCCGAGACGGAGCAGATCGACTACGCCGAGGTCGAAGAGCTCGCGCACGTGCGAAAGCCGAAGCTGATCGTTGCGGGCGCCTCGGCCTATTCGCTCGTGATCGACTGGAAGCGCTTTCGCGCGATCGCCGATCGCACAGGCGCGCTGCTCATGGCGGATATCGCGCATTACGCCGGGCTCATCGCGGCCGGCTTTTATCCCAGCCCGGTGGGCATCGCCGACTTCGTGACGAGCACGACGCACAAGACGCTACGCGGTCCTCGTGGCGGTCTGATCCTCGCGAACGCGCAGCACGAGCGCGTCATCAACTCCGCGGTCTTCCCGGGGCTGCAAGGCGGCCCGCTGATGCACATCATCGCGGCGAAAGCGGTGTGTTTCAAGGAAGCACTGTCGCGCGAGTTCCGCGATTACCAGGAGCAGGTGCTCGACAACGCCCGAGTAATGGCAAAGGTGATGAGCGAGCGCGGCTTCCGGATCGTCTCCGGGCGGACCGATTGCCATCTGTTCCTCGTCGATCTGCGCTCGAAGAACCTCACCGGCCGCGACGCCGAGGCCGCGCTAGTAAAAGCTCACATCACCGTCAACAAGAATTCGGTGCCGCACGACCCGCAGAAACCTTTCATCACGAGCGGCATACGCATCGGCTCGCCGGCGATGACGACGCGCGGCATGCGCGAGCTCGAAGCCGAGCTGCTCGCCAATCTCATTTGTGATGTGCTCGATGCACATACCGACGAGCGTGTGATCGAGCGAGTCCGCGGCGAAGTGAAGAAGCTTTGCAAGAATTTCCCCGTTTACGGCTAGGGCATGAAGTGTCCTTTCTGCAAGTCGCCTGACACTCAAGTCATCGACTCGCGGGTAAGCGACGACGGCGAGAGCATACGACGGCGCCGGAAATGTACGAGCTGCAGCAAACGGTTCACGACCTATGAGACGATCGAGCTCCGAATGCCGCAGGTCGTGAAGCAGGACGGCAGCCGCAGCGAGTTCGATCTCGAGAAGCTCCGCACGGGATTCATGCGCGCGCTCCACAAGCGGCCGGTCCCGACGCAGATGGTGGACGACGCGATTGCAACCATCACCCAGGACGTGCTCGCACTCGGCGAGCGCGAAGTGCCGTCCCGCCGACTCGGCGAAATGGTCATGCGGGAGCTCAAGCGTCTCGACCAGGTCGCCTATATCCGTTTTGCATCCGTCTATCGGAGCTTCCAGGGCGTGGACGACTTCCAGGACGCCATCAAGGAAGTTCAGCGCCCGGCCACTCCATTGAAGCCGGCGTCGAAAGCTTCAAATGCAAAGGATGCGAAAGGCACGAGGGAAGAGCCTCAGGAGTAACGCGACGCGGCGCGAAGCGATAATTCGATTTCCTTTGTGTCCTTCGCGGCCTTCGTGATAAAGCTTTTACCGCTGACTTGGCTGTTGTCCCGATGTTCACCGAAGCGGATCGCAAACACATGGGCCGCGCGCTCGAGCTTGCCGGGCGCGGGCTTTACACGACGACGCCTAACCCGCGCGTCGGCTGTGTGCTCGTGCGCGACGCCGAAGTCGTCGGCGAAGGCTGGCACGAGCGCGCGGGAGAGGCACACGCCGAGGTGATGGCGCTCGAGGCTGCTGGCTCACGGGCGAGCGGGGCGACGGCTTACGTCACGCTCGAGCCTTGCGCGCATCACGGCCGGACGCCGCCGTGCAGCGATGCGCTCATCCGTGCCGGCGTGCGCACCGTCGTCGCCGCGTTGCGCGATCCGAATCCGCTCGTGGCAGGGAAGGGTCTCGACGCGCTCCGTGCGAGCGGCATCGAAACGCGCTGTGGCCTGCTCGAAGACGAAGCGCGCACGCTCAACATCGGATTCGTCTCGCGCATGACCAGAGGCCGGCCATGGTTGCGCATGAAAATCGCCGCGAGCCTCGACGGGCGAACAGCGCTCGCGAACGGGCGCAGCCAGTGGATCACGGGACCCGAAGCGCGGCGCGACGGCCACCACTGGCGTGCGCGCGCGTGCGCGGTCTTGACCGGTATAGGTACGGTCAAGGACGACGACCCACAGCTCACCGTGCGCGAGATCGACACGCCGAGACAGCCTCTGAGAGTCGTGGTCGACAGCCGCCTCGAGACTCCCACGTCAGCTCGCGTGCTCGGCCCCGGCACGTTGATCGCTGCCGCTTGCGAGGATCGCGCACGGATCGCGGGACTGCAGGCGCGCGGTGCCGAAGTTATCGTGCTGCCGAACGCATCCGGCAAAGTGGATCTCGCTGCGCTCGTGGCCGATCTCGCCCGCCGAGGCATGAACGAAGTGCACATAGAGGCCGGTCACAAGCTCAACGGCTCGCTCCTTCAGGAAAACCTCGTGGACGAGCTCCTGCTGTATCTCGCGCCGAACATTCTGGGCGACACCGCCCGGGGCATGTTTCACCTGCCCGAGCTCACCGATCTTTCCGGACGCCGCGAGCTCGAGCTGCGCGATGTGCGCCCGGTCGGCGGCGACATACGCGTGCTCGCGCGATTGAAAGAGGCGTGATGTTCACCGGTATCGTCACCGCAGTCGGACGGATCGCCGAAACTGCGCCAAGCGCCGGCGGGCTCAAGGTTCGTGTCGAAGCCGGCGGGCTGCCGCTCGACGATGTGCAATTGGGCGACAGCATCGCGGTGAGCGGGGTCTGCCTCACGGTAGTGTCGTTACATGCCGGCAGCTTCGAAGTGGATGTCTCGCGCGAGACGCTCGCTTGCGCCACGGGTTTCGACCAGGGCGCGGCCGTGAATCTCGAGAAAGCATTGAGGCTTGCGGACCGGCTCGGCGGACATCTCGTGAGCGGGCACGTTGACGGACGCGGCATCGTCGAGCGTTTCGAGCCGCTCGGCGACAACAAGCTGCTCGAAATCCGGCTGCCGCGCGAGCTCGCGAGATACGTCGCGCGTAAAGGCTCGATCGCCGTGGACGGCGTGAGCCTCACCGTGAACGACGTGCGGGACGAGCGTTTCACGGTGAATCTCATCCCGCATACGCTCGCTCACACGAATCTCGACAGACTGCACCCAGGCGCTTCGGTCAACATCGAAATCGATCTTCTCGCCCGATACATCGAGCGTACGGCACAATTCGAGGCATCAGAAAAAAACGGTGTGGAAGGGGGCGGGTGATGACGTGGGAGTTTATTACGAAGCCGGTGCGCAGCAGCAACGCCGTCTC
>Ga0075421_100013711_pt1 | contig 10107 bp, 13 predicted proteins | sample SoiMetdeltSBSDD5_FD_75292 | JGI IMG/M metagenome (GOLD analysis project Ga0075421, IMG submission 75292) | Bulk soil microbial communities from a Populus tree surrounding site in Tennessee, USA - Soil MetaG P. deltoides SBSDD5 | ecosystem: Environmental > Terrestrial > Soil > Tree plantation... | reverse complement strand
TTGATTCCGCGACTTCTGCTATCGCGCGCTCGAACGCTTCCTCGTTGGCACGGCTCGGCTTGCGGTAGCCGCTGATCTTCCGCACGTACTGGCGCGCCGCCGCTTCGATCTCTTCCTGGCTGGCTGGTGGCTCTGTTCCTCTTACTCTTAGTGTTTTGATACTTCGGCACATACTGTTTCCTCGCTCATTGAATTGAATGTAACATATGTGAAGCTTACGCCGACTATTGAGCATACTATTCCTTTTATTTTACCTCGTTGGAGGTCTATCATGGCGGTTAGTGTCGAAAAACTTCCTGACGAGCCGATAGTCCGCGTTGCGTTTCTAAACCTGTTTGATGTGAAAGAAGGACATCCCAGCACTCTCTGACCAACTGTGCACGATCTATTCCGCGTCCGATATGCCCGTATGGGACATCACCGACGCCCACGATCTCAGTGGAGTCGATGGAAACAGCCTTTGAAGAAGTTCGTCAGCATATTGCCAAGGGCCAGTACGCCTAGCACTGTATCCATATCCCTGCATCATATGCCAACGCAGGGATTCTCCCACCTTGTAGGAAGGCGGCAAATCCGGCATACTGATACAGTTTGGGAAATCGCGGATATTATTTGCCGCCCTTTGATTACGGGAGCCAACATGAATCGCCTTCGCCTGCCTACTCTATTCATACTAGTATTGCTGCTCATTCTGCTGATTGGATGCACACCCCCGGCTACACCCGCACCCACAGCCGCGCCAATCGAAGCCCCCACCGCCGAAGGACGTACCTTCGTGCTTGGTGATATTGCCGACGATCCCGCCGAGGTAATCGCCGGGATGCAGCCGCTTGCCGATTATCTGGCGGCACAGCTTAAGGATCAGGGGATCACCGAGGGGCAGGTCAAGATTGCTGCCAGCGCCGAAGAGATGGAGCAGCTTCTCAAGGATGGTGAGGTCGATCTCTACTTCGACAGTGTATACCCCGCCATGCTGATCAGTGATGCATCGGGCGCGCAGCCGCTTTTGCGGCGCTGGCGTCGCGGGGTAGGGGAATATCACACTGTCATCTTCACCAGCAAAGAGAGCGGCATTACCTCCGTTGATGAGCTGAAAGGGCATCTTATTGCTCTCGATAACGAATTCTCGACCTCCGGGTTTGTGCTTCCGGCGGCCTACCTCACCGAACAGGGCCTCACGCTGGTCGGCAAAGAGTCCTATGATGAGTCTGCTGCGGCGGATGAGGTCGGCTTTGTATTCAGCCATGCTGATGAGAACACCCTTCAATGGGTGTTGAGCGGCAACGTGGCGGCAGGCGCAACGGATAACAATCATTTTGAGGATTACCCGAAGGAAGCCGCCGATCAACTAGTCATGCTGGCTGAAACTGAGTCCGTTCCTCGACAGGTTGTGCTGGTGCGCCCCGGCATGGATCAATCACTTCTTGAGGCCGTGAATAAAGCACTGCTTGAAGCAGATGAATCCGAAGACGGTAAGGCGGCGCTGCAAAACTTTGATAAAACTTCCCAGTTTGACGAATTTCCGCAAGGCATCGATGCAGCCCTCAAACGGATGCGTGAGCTTCAAGAGATCGTTGCAGGGATCAAGATGCCGTAGCATCAAGATGCTGTAACAAGGCAAATAGCAGACAGCGAATGGCTAATAGCTTTTCCTTCTCTCCTGAGAAGCTGAAATGCTGACAGGCTAATTACAGGTAGATGAACATGATACGCATGAACCGGGTTCAACGCTTGTGGATGGATCTACCACTAGCGACCAAGATTGCTAGCCTCAGCATCCTGCTAGGGATCATCGGGATCGTTGCCGCTACCACGCTACAGATGCAGCGCGAGCGGGCGAGCTATCACGATGAGCTTGAAGATCAGGCGCGCCTGCTGCTCGAAACGCTACCACTCACGATCCAGGACGACCTATATCAACAGGATGTGAATGGTCTGGAACAGGTCATGCGCCAGATCAGCAGCAACCCAAACGTCACATTATTTGAGATTTACAACAGCAGCAACCAGAAGCTAGTCGTAGGCGATAATCAGGACGCGATCTTTTCAAAGGATGCTGATCCAACAGGAGTGCGCTTGGGCAGGTTAGGCCGCACGAACATCTCTATGGAGTGGCATCCAGATCAGCTTGTCGCTGGACGTGCTATCTGGCTCGGCAACCAACGAATCGGCGCGGTAGCAATCGGTCTCTCGACTGCTGCGCTCAACGAGAAAATCCAAGCCCTGACGTACCAAAGTATTGGTTTTAGTCTCGTTGTGCTGCTGTTCAGTGTGCTGCTGACGCTGATGGTGGCGCAGCAGATTACCAACCCCATTCGCGAATTGACACAGGTAGCCGACCGCATGGCAGGCGGCGACTTGAAACAGCGCGTGAAGCGTCAGAGCCAGGACGAAGTAGGGCGCTTGGGCCATGCCTTCAACCAGATGGCGGAGTCCATTCATCAGCGCGAGACAGATCTGCAAGACTTTGCGCGCGGGTTGGAACGCGCTGTTCAGGAACGTACTCAAGAACTTGAACAGCAGAACGTCGCGCTGAACAAAGCCAATGATGATTTAGTTGTGACGCGCAAGCAAGCGGAAGATGCCAACCGCCTCAAGAGCGAGTTCCTTGCTTCGATGTCGCATGAACTTCGCACTCCGCTCAACGCGATCATGGGGTTCAGCCAGGTATTGCTGGCAGGCGTCGCAGGCGCGTTAAACGACAAGCAGACCGAGCGCATCGACCGCATCTTCAAGAGCGGCCAAACCCTGCTCGACATGATCAACGATATTCTGGACCTCTCGAAGATCGAAGCAGGGCGCATGGAATTGCTGCTCCGACCGTTCGGGGTATCGGCCTGGGTCGGTGAGATTCGCAGCCAGCTAGAAGGACTGGCTACCGAGAAGGGGTTGGAATTCGCCGTGACAATAGACCCCGACATGCCAAGTGAGATCGTCGGGGACGCTGTTCGCCTCAAGCAGATTGCGACGAACCTGCTCTCAAATGCCATCAAGTTCACCGAAAAGGGCAAGGTCAGCCTTGAGATCAAGAAGCAGCCTGACAATATGTGGTCAGTTGCCGTGACCGATACAGGCATGGGTATTCCACCTCATGCGCTCGAATACATCTTCGACGAGTTCCGTCAGGTCGATGGCTCATCGCAGCGCAAGCACGGCGGGACGGGTCTCGGCCTCGCGATTGTCCGCAAGCTGGCAGTGCTGATGGGCGGTCAGGTGAAAGTGACCAGCACAGTCAATGAGGGCAGCACGTTCATCGTGACTCTACCATTGGTGGTCGAGGAGCCGCAAAGCAAAACAGCAGAAAAGCAGGAAAGCTAGCTGACAGCAGCCTTATGCCGTACACCACGCTGATCACGACCGAAGAACTTGCAAAGCATCTCGATGATTCCGATTGGGCCATCGTTGACTGCCGCTTTCAGTTGAAAGACCTCGATTACGGACGCCGCGCTTACGAAGAGTCTCACATCGCGGGCGCGGTTTATGCCAACCTCGAAGTCGATCTCTCCGATGAGATCATACCCGGTCGAACTGGAAGGCATCCTTTGCCCCCGGTCGATTACGCGGTGCAGGTATTCTCGGCGTGGGGCATCGATGCGAATACGCAGGTCGTGTCATACGATGATGTAGGTGGAGCCTTAGCGGCATCCCGCTTATGGTGGATGCTGCGCTGGCTGGGTCACGATCAGGCGGCTGTGCTGGATGGCGGCTGGCAGAAGTGGCAGCAGAAAGGGCGGGTTACCCGGAGCGGCGTCGAACAGCGCACCCCTCGCCAATTTGTTCCGCACGTCCGACCGGAATTAGTGGTCAATGCCAATGATGTTCTTCAGTCCATCGGCAATCCAAGTTTTCGATTGTTCGATGCACGCACCGCCGAGCGCTATCGCGGCGAAAACGAGACGATTGATCCAGTGGCGGGGCACATCCCCGGCGCGGTGTCGGCTCCTTATATGGAGAATCTTGATAGCAGTGGTCAGTTCAAATCACGCGATGAACTGCGGGCGAAGTATCAAGCGCTGCTGGGAGATTTCCCCGCCGATCAAACCGCGTTCTACTGTGGGTCGGGCGGAACGGCTCCGCACAATATTCTGGCGATGCTGCACGCCGGGTTAGGCGAATCGAAGCTGTATGCCGGATCATGGAGCGATTGGATACTTGATCCGACGCGGCCTATTAAAACTGGTAACGAATAGGTGTAGCTGATGACTGCACAAATCCCGGATGTGATTAAGTATCGGAACAAAGATTATAACCTAGCGGGACTCAATGGGTTTGGGTTGTTCGACCCGGCCCAGCAAGGCGTCAATGTAGTATTCTGGTCTACCGGCTGCTGGCGCGGCTATCACTGCAAGTATCAAGTTGCAGATAATGATCTCTATCTCATTCAGGTAAATGTTGGATTATCCAAAGAGGATTGGGAAGCTGCCAGTCGCGGCGAAGGGCCAAAGTTATTCGGCAAAGTGTTCCACCGTTATACAGAATACGGAATTGACTGGGATCGCGAAACAGGTGAACAAATAACCACCAGTTGGGACTCGTCGGATTTCATGGTTGATGGTCTTTGGGAGCCAGTGCCCTTTACTGGTGGGATGCTCCTCGGCGCTGAATTCATCCGCGAGATGTATGTTCACATGGGCTATCACCCGGCGTACAAGTTTCAAGTCGTACACGAATTGATATTTGACTCTGGTCATTTACTCGAAGAGTATGACCGCTCTGCACAGATAGCTGAATACCGCGAGAAGATCGCGTCTCAACCGTTGGAGCCAGATGCAGATGCCCCGTCAGATGAGATCGAGGAATGGATCGAGAAGTGTTTTAGCTTGCAATATGAAGAGTTGTGGTGATGCCATCAGCTTCCGTTACCGTAGGTGGTTCCCCATTGAGGATTGCGAATTATGACCGATAATGATGTCTCAGGATGGAAAGTGCTCATTGTAGACGACGACCAGGACAATCTCTCGGTTGCAGCCGATTATCTCCAATTTCTCGGCGCGGAAGTTCGAACAGGTTGTGATGGTGTGGTCGGGCTGGAGTGTCTCGAAGATTACACGCCGACAATCATTCTGCTCGACCTTTCTATGCCGAATATGGATGGTTGGGAGATGTTCAAACGATTGCGCGCTGAGCCATCCACTGAGGACATCCCGGTGATTGCCCTGACTGCCCACGCTATGCCGCAGGATCGAGAGCGCGTCATTCAGGCGGGCTTCGATGGCTACATCACCAAGCCGTTTATCCTGACCACACTGCTCGACGAGATGAAGCACTGGCTAGCAGAGGCAACAAAAAGCAAATAGCCGATGGCAGATAGTTCAAGTCGCATTTGCCATCAGCTATCAAGTGAAGCGGGCAGTACTTCGCGGGTGAGCGTGTCGCTTTGGTCAACATATGTCCGTGCGAAGTACATCCGCTATCAGCAATTATTCTTATTCAAAGGTTGGTTCTAAACTCATTATGACTCTCTCACAAGACTGGCACGTCCTCATCGTGGAGGACGACCCTAACAGCGTCGATGTCGTAGAGGACGCGCTGCATTTATATCACCATACTGCCGAGATTCGCTGCGCAGTTGATGGCAGCGAGTGCCTTGATATGCTCGGATCGTACCGGCCTACGTTCGTAATCATGGACTTGGCGCTCCCGAAGATCAATGGGTGGGAAGCACTGGAAGCGATCCGCCATAACCCTGCCACCGCCGATCTGCCCGTAATCGCGATCACCGCGTATCACTCCGCGCACGTTGCCGAGGATGCGGTGCGGGCTGGCTTCGATGCGTACTTCCCTAAGCCCATCGACGTGTTCTCGTTCGGGCAGAATGTTGAACGGGTGTTGGGCAGGGCGATTTAATCTCCACGCTGTTCTCGAATACAATACGGCTGGCTGATCACCCGATCAGCCAGCCGCTTTGATTGCCTATTGGAGACATTATATGCCCCCTGATCTCACCGAGCAAATCGCCATCGGTAATGCGTTGAGTCACGATGGGAAGACTCAGGAAGCAGCTGCTCACTTCCTTAACCTGCTGCGCGATCACTCGCAGAATGCCGAACTGTACTTCGAACTCGGCGGCGTGTACGACTATGCGGGCTTCGAAGCGAAGGCGCTCCCACAGTACCGCCGCGCTCTAGAACTTGGTCTGCCGCCCGAACTTGAACGTCGCTGCACCGTGCAGTTGGGCAGTTCGCTCCGCAATGTGGAACAGCATAAAGAAGCGGTCGAACTGCTTCAGAACGCGGTCAATAAGAACCCCGACTACCTGCCGCTCAAGATATTTCTGGCCCTTGCGCTGCACAGTGCCGATCAATCGCAGGCTGCGCTGGTTCTGCTGCTCGATGTGCTGCAAGCTGATCCCGCTCAACTGGATGGGTATCAGCGAGCGGTGAAGTATTACGTCGATGAGCTACGAGGTACGGCGCAAGAATAATCTCAGGCTGCTGGCTCCGCCTGCGATGTTCTCGCGGCGATGCGCTCCAACAGCAGCAGGGATGGCACGACGTATGGGAAGATTCCATAGAGCGTATCGGTGACGGAATGCGAGCGGCTGTCGATGAACAGGAACACCTGCACGCAGAACGCGAGAATCAACAGCGTCACCACGATTCCCTGCCACGACACCGGGCGATAGATCGGCCCCCACGATTTGAACCAGATCATCTCGGAACCCTCCGTTTGATGGATGAATGCGCGTTTGGAATTATTCTCGCAATTCGGGTTGCCTGAATCAAGCACTTGAGTGCGTAGTCGCCCTAGTTCGTTGACGGTGTTGGACTAGGCCACACCTGCATATCGCCGGGCTTGCACTCCTCGCGGAAGAACGCCCACTCCTCGCACTCGCTGCCATCGCTGAACTTGCACACCCCGTACTCGTTGCCTGCATCGTCCTTGCGGATTTCGAGCGTGCCGCCCTTATCGATGCAGTTGGTCGAGGCGGGGTTCGCGAGTCCGGGGCTAAGATCGGTGGGTGTTGGCGTCGAGGTCGCGCACGCCGCGAGGATTCCGATTACCATCCCGATGATTGAGATTAAGAAGAGTTTACGCAGCATAGATTATTTCTCCTGTACAACTCACATTGTATACCTGATCCGATTTGTAGGTCAGCGTGCAAACCAGACTAAGATCAGCGCAATCAGGGCGGGCAGCGCCTGAAACAATAGGATTGTTCGCTTGCCTGTGGTAATTCCGCCGAACACCCCCGCGATGATCACACAGATCAGGAAGAACACTTTGACCTCAAAACCCTCCGCGCCGAGGGTAATCCCCCAGATCAGCCCCGCCGCGAGGAATCCATTATACAGCCCTTGATTCATCGCAAGGCTGCGCGACTGCTGCGCGAACTCAGGCGTCATACCGAAGGTGCGCAATCCACGCGGGGTTGTCCATAAGAACATTTCGAGCACCAGAAAGTACAGGTGCAGCGCCGCGACAATCCCAACCATAATGTTCGATGCAAGTGCCATAGCGATCCCTTTGGAAAATGCTTAGTCTTTGCCTGACTAGCTGAAGTGCTGAGTTGCTGATCTTGCTTCTTTATACTCGCTGCCTACAATTGTGCAAAACCACCCCTGCGAGATTGCCATGAGCACCGACCCAAGAGACCTGCCCATCCCCGATGCACCCTTCGACCGAGCCACCGCCTTTGCCCGCGAGCTTGCCTACGGCGCAGCCACCGGAGATTGGGGCGTGATGTTCTCCGTTGCGCCCTTCCGCGCCGAAGAACAGTGGTACATCATGGCGGCAGGTGATGCCGTCGAGAAGTTCGACCGTTTTCTGGAAGATCGCTGGAGTACGACTCCACCCTCGGCGGATTTGCTGCTGGCGCTGAACTTATTTCAAATCCGCGCCACGTCCGACAGCGCGACTCACTACATGCTCACGTCGAAGGCGATCAGCCTGCTTGATGCGCCGCTCACGCCGCCGACAGTGTTCATCTGCTATGGGCGGCGGCAGAGCAGCCCGCTTGCCCTGCTGGTCGAAGCGCGGCTCAATGCACGCGGCGCGCAGGCGTTCATCGACAAGCTGATTGAGGGTGGGGCCGAATGGGAAGCGCTGATCCAGAACACCATCCAGCAGAAGGTCAACTACTTCGTGTGCCTGATTGCGGACGATTCACTCCACAGCCCCAATGTGCAGAACGAGATCCACTGGGCTGTTGAAGCGGATAAATTCTGCATCCCGATCTGGCACGGGGGATTCCACGCCGCACCGGATCAACTGCCCAACGATGCGCTGATCCAAAGCTTTGTTGAGAAGAAGAACGCGATAAGGGTGCTTGAAGAGAGCGCCCAAGCCTATGATAACGCCATGAACCAACTGCTCAACCAATTGCAATTTGGAGTGTAATCGCCGATAGTCCTGTAGTCCAATTCCCCCTCAAACCTATTGACAGGTCAATCAATACACCCTATGATCAATTCTGAGGTGTGGTGTAAGCGCTTACATTGTATGACGTAGGCGCGAAACAGGGTGGAACTGTTCAGTTCCGCTCTACTTGCCCGTTCTGACTCGTATCGCAATCTGGAGGAAATTTACCAAGCCATTTGCACGCCGCTTCATCGCGCCTGTAAAACGCTGGGTACGAGCAGATAGCCCCGCAAGGAGGAAGTTGTGAACAAATCCAGACCAATTCTGATCGCCTTAGTGATCGTTCTCGTCCTCTGCTTTGCAATCACTGCTACCTTGCCGACTGCACCCGCAGTTGCAGCCCCGAAACCAACGGCAACCCCGACACCTACTGGCCCAACGCCCACGCCGCCCCCAACCCCGCCAGGGATGCGCGCCGGGTTGCGGGCATCGAATTATGGCATCACCCCCTTCCCGTCGCCTAGTTGGTGGGTGAACTCGATCAACTCGATGGCCTCACGCTGGCCCGGATCGGTGGGCGAGCAGGTTGCCGTCGTCGTGGAAGTATCGGGAGGCGGCGGCAGAGGCAAGTGTTGGGCGCACTTCCCACAACCGGCAACCGGAACTTGGCCCAATGTCAATTGGGACACCGCAGACCTGTTCGAGCCTGCCTTCGATGCATTTGACGCGGCTGGGATTAAAGTGTGGGTTCAGGTCGAACCCGCAACCTGCGATGTGCCCATGCTGATTAACCTGGTGATGCAGCAGTACGGGCATCACCCCAGCGTGATCGGGTTTGGCGTCGATGTAGAATGGTATCGCAAAGACATCCAACGAACCGGGAAGGCTGTCACGGACGCCGAAGCGCAGGCGTGGGTCACGCAGACGCGAGGCTATAACGCCAGCTACCTTGTCTTCCTCAAGCACTGGCTCACCGAAAAGATGCCACCAACCTACCGGACTGGTCTCGTGTTCATCGACGACAGTCAGGGGCACGGATCGCTGACGAACATGGTGAACGAATTCAAGATTTGGGGTCAGACTTTCGCCCCGGCTCCGGTTGGTTATCAATACGGCTACCAATCCGATAAAACATGGTGGGGCACGCTGCCAGACCCGCCCCGCACCATCGGCAATGAACTGCTGCGGAACATCCCGAACACGCGCGACCTGATCTGGGTAGACTTCACTGCCTACGATATTTGGCCTCCGCAGTAACCATTCTGAGCAAGTGGGCAGGAGAACTCTCCTGCCCACATTCGATGCACCTCACCTCGTCTCACACCAATTAACTCCCCTCTGCGGTTTCGAGAGGGGAGTATTGTTTAGAGGCCATTCGATATACTCACAGGGTGAATATCGCAAATCGCAGCGGAGAATAACAACATGGCAACCGGTTTCAATGCAGAAAGCTCAATCACCATCGCTGCCCCAATCGAAAAAGTCTGGGAAGCACTGACCACCCCGGAGATCATCAAGCAGTGGTTCTTTGGGGTTGATACCGCGACAGATTGGAAGGTCGGCAGCCCACTGGTGCATACTGGTGAGTATCAGGGGGAACCGTATGTCGATAAGGGAGTCATCGAGCGCTTCAATCCGCCGCGTCTGCTGGCGCACAGCCATTGGAGTTCAGGTTCCGGTCTGCCCGATGCGCCGGAGCACTATCAGCATGTGACGTACACGCTCTCGGAGCGGGGCGGCGGTACGGAACTGACTATGAACGAGGTCAATATCCCCAGCAAAGAGATGCAAACTATCTCGGAGCAA
>Ga0075421_100013710_pt1 | contig 10108 bp, 8 predicted proteins | sample SoiMetdeltSBSDD5_FD_75292 | JGI IMG/M metagenome (GOLD analysis project Ga0075421, IMG submission 75292) | Bulk soil microbial communities from a Populus tree surrounding site in Tennessee, USA - Soil MetaG P. deltoides SBSDD5 | ecosystem: Environmental > Terrestrial > Soil > Tree plantation... | reverse complement strand
TGGTAGAATGGCTTGAGATCGCGGTCGATCCCCTTGGCGGTAGGGAGCTGGGTGCTCAGACTTCCGACCACCACGACCGGGAACTCCAGACCCTTGGCCTGATGAATGGTCATCACCTGCACGTGCCCCTTCGGGAAGGGCTGGTCTGGGTCCTCATACTCGTTGATGCCACCGTCATGCAGCAGGCGCAGGAAGCTGTTGAAGAAGTGGACACGCAGGATCTCACGGTTGCGGTGCGTGACCACGGTATAGTGGTAGTAGCTCTGGAAGACGTTGAGGAGTTGAGAGAAGATGGCCAGGTTGCGGGCGGCATTCTCGCTCCGCACCACGCTGATGAACGGCTCGAGGGCCAGCAGGCGATAGAAATAGTCCGCTGGCCGGAGATCGAGTGCCTGCCCTTCTTTCAGAGCGGCGATCTCGCCGAGCCACTGCTGAAGTTCCAGGGCAAGTGGGTGCGGCGGTCCAAATCGTTGTGCCAACTGCACGATGCCCTTGTCGATATAGCGCGCCAGTTCCCCTAGCGTCCCACTCACTTCCCCCCGACCCTGGCCGTACCAGCCGAAGAGCACCGCGAAGCAAGCGACCATGAGGCGGATCTCGTCGTTCTCAAAGTAGGCCCGAGCCCGCGGACAGAAGGTGGGGATGCCGAGAGCTTTCAGTGCCGCGAGGAAGGGGCCGCTGTGCTCCTCGCGGACGCTGTGCAGAAGGAGCGCCACTTGGCTGTAGTCTTCGATCACGTTGTTCGCCTTCAAGAAATACACGAGATCGGCAAACCGGCTCGCCTCGTCCCGCTCAGTCTGGCCCCAGATGCAGAACACGGCGGGGTAGTCCGGATGTTCACCGTCGGGGTCGGCATCGATATGCTTATCATACCGAAACGGAGCTCCGTGCGGGTTGGCCCAGTCGGCGGATGCCATCCAGCGATCGTATCGCTCCACGATCCCCTTGTGGGAGCGGTAATTTGTCGTGAGCTTGACGATGGCGCAATCGGGGAGGCGCGTCGGGAACTCCAGAATATTTCGGACTGTGGCACCACGAAAGCGATACAGGCTCTGATCCTCATCGCCAACGACGCAGAGGTTGCGTGTCCGCTCCGTGAGCTTCAGCAGGAGTTGCTCCTGAACATAGTTGGTATCCTGGTACTCATCCACCAGGACATAACGGATGCCGCTCGCCAGCGAGTGGCCCTGCTCGGGGTCGGTGAGGAGGGCATGGATCATACTCTGCAGATGGGCGAAATCGACGCGGTTATTGTCGATCAGAGCCCGTTCGTAGGCGACATAGGCACTGCCTATACGGTGCAGAAACGGCGCTCTGGAAGTGAGCAGGCGTTGAGGTTCGATGAGTTCTTCGGTGACCTTGTCGAAGTAACCCCGCGCTCCCTCGATAGCGCTCCAGCGCGTCTGCCAGCGGCCCAGATAGCACCCGTCCTGCTCTGGGCCAATGATCTCGTCGATGTGATCGAAGATGAACAGCAGTTGGGTCAGATTATCAAGCGTATCGTAATTGTGTCCGAGTGGGGTCCGGTGTCGATGCTGCGTCAACAAACGGTTGCAAAGACTGTGGATGGTTGAAACCACCAGTTCAGAGAGATCGCCCCGGTATCCGGTCTTCTGCGCCGCAGCGGAGAGGCGATCACGCATCTCGAAGGCCGCCTTCTCGGTGAAGGTGCAAAGCACGATTTCACGGGTCAGTGCCTTGCCGAGGATGAGCAGGTTGAGGGCACGCAGGACAATGCTATAGGTCTGGCCGGAGCCTGGCCCTGCGATAACTAGCAATGGGCCGTCAAGGTGCCCGATGATCTGACGCTGCTCCGAGTTGAGGTCGGGAAAGTGCTCCAGAATGGCGGGGGCGATGGTCATAGCAGGCCTGCTTTCTTAAAGCTGAACGCCTGGCCAGTGGACACGATCAGGTGATCGATGACCCTCAACTGCACCGTCTCAGCGGCCATGACCAGGGCGCGCGTCACCAGCTTATCCTGCTCAGTGGGGGTGACGTCGCCGTTCGGATGATTATGGGCCAGTACGAGGGCCGCGGCGCCATGCCTCAGCGCCGATTCAACGACACGGCGCGGATAGATGGCAGCACGGTCGATTGTCCCCTCTTCCAGTCGTTCGACGCCGTCGCGGAGCAGACGACATCCTGAGTCAAGGTACGCGACCTCGAAGGCCTCATTTGGATTCGCACCGATGCGCATACGCCAGAAGGTCACAAGAGACTCGTGGTCCGTGGCAAGGTTGGTTGCTTCGGCGGATTGTTGTAAATAGAGCGTAGCGGCGGCACGAATGATTTTGAGCGCGACTGGCGCCACAGCGCCGAGGCCATTGACCGCTTGCAGCTCCTCGATGGGAGCGTCGAGGATGCTACGTAGGTTGCCGAAACGGGCGATCAACTCTTTCGCAGACTCTTTCACATCAGAGCGAGGAATGGCCAGCGTCAGGAGGAGTTCCATGACCTCGTAGTCTGCAAAGCCGTGCAGGCCAGATGTCAAGAAGCGCTGGCGCAGACGGTGCCGATGACCGCGGTAGTGGGGATCGCCGCTGTTCATGGGGGGACATGTACTCCTTCGTTCCCTCAAACTCTTTACGATTATTTCCTTTCTGCACGGCTTGAAGGCATCTGCTCGTCATTACTGTTCGAGCAGCGACGCCCCAAAATATAACAACGTAGCAGCTGCTTGCAGATTACACCGCAACAGAGTTGGCCAATTCGTTCTGCCAATCTTTGAAACCGTCTCAGGATTGCTCTTGCGTACTTCTGTTGCAGAGCAATCTCCCAACTACAATGCGACGGAGCAGTCGCTATTGTAGTTGAGGCCATTGACACCTCGCAGATTGTAATAACTTTAAAGTGTGCAGGATAATCGCTGAAATGTACCACTAAGGATACACCGTGGCAAGGACTATAGACACTTGAGATACTCGTCAGAGGTTTAGAGTGACGAGAGCCCTCCCGGCCAGATATCCGGCTCATGCTCTAGCCTTCTTTTCCACATCTTGACCGGAGCAAACCTGCCCGCGGATGTAATTGCAGCATGGTGCGCTGGCGATGCAACACCGTGAACGCACCGCAGGTGGCTTTTACGCACCCGAAGGGGTGATCTGACACCAAAGATACGCCAAGAACCCGTCTCAGTGGACCGCAAAAGCCGATTTAGTTGTTCAGTGTAGGCCCATCATTGAGTAGGGAGAAGGAAGCTTTGGCTGACACTTCGAGTATCTTGAACCTGCCTTCCGGGCTCAAGGGAGAGGAAGGCTTGAGTGTGGATCACTACCGTCCGCAGTCCAAATTCCCCGAGGCGAGCCAATCAGTTCATTCCCAATCCCTGCGATCACATCATGTTCGAGCCCCTATGCGACTCGTCCATCCGAGTTGAGACGAGGATTCCAGCAGGCGAGCTTGCAGGGCGAGGCCTGATGTTGGATGACGAAGCCTTGGTGGCACAGCGAGAACTTATACTAGAGGTTATCGCTGCCCCGGATGAGAGGAAACGCCGGTTGCAACAATGTATCAGCACAATGGTCCTGGCGGCTGGGTAAAACCCGGCGTACCAACAACCGAAGGTGCGGTGTAACGCCTCGTTAGCACGAATGTCCGAATCTGGAGCAGCCGGTGGGCGCCATGAGGACCCCGAGGCAGCTGCGGGCCTTCACCGTCCGCTTGCTGATCGCCTGATTACCCGTGGACTCGACGATGGCCGTGGAGATGCGGGGCCTTAGCGCCACCGCTCGCCGCAGTCGGGGATGGCGCCCGCATTGAGCGGGCTATAGGTCTGGCATCCCTCGCAACTGTCACCGTGGCGCACCTGCAGGCTGGGTCAGAATCGCCAGACATTGCTGCACGGCCGACGCGGCTTTGGCACGCAACTCTGTGTCATCGTTATGACTGATCGGGTGCGAAATCACCGCGAACGGCAACCCGGGCCTGCCTGCGACCTGAGCCATGGCCTGCACGGCTGATACGAACCGCTCCGTGATGATCGCGGTCGCCGCGATCCCCGCCTTCTCAATCATCACGGCATCGTGCATACAGCACGATGAGCAGCTGCCTCAATCCCCCACAGCGCTGATGACCGCCGCGCACGGCACCAGAGCGGCCATGACTTCGGCGGGCGCCGGCCGCGTGAAATCTGGCTTCTTGAGCCGCAAGACATGGGCCACGCCATACTGTGAGCGCAACATCTCGTCCATGTGGTCCAGCAACTCCCGGACCCGGGCCTTGCCGTTGTCCAGGAGACCGACCGTACACCCCGCCAGCGTCGTCAGGCGGGCGGGTCCAGCCGTTGAGATGGCCGTGTCTTCATAGGTGGGGTCGAGCACATGCAGGCTCATCTCAGCATCCTTTCGCTGTGGCAGGGAGGTCAATCGTCTGGGTAACGGCTTGTGCCTTGGCGCCGAACCAGGGCGGGACGACGGCACCGAAGCCGCCGGCGGGACCGCCGGCGGCCACGACTAACAAGTCCTCGGGCGACCGTAAAGCCGTGAACTCCTGATCCGGCCCCCCGCGACCGTGTACGATGGCGGCCTTGCCCACCGTCGCCCAGTCGCGCCGCATGACCCGGGCGGCACGGTAGATGTACTCACGGACGTCAGACTTCTGCCAGCCGGCAGCCACCAGGATGTCGCGCAATTGTTTCGGAATGACCAGCGCATAGCTCCCGGCCCAGACGGAATAGGTCAGCATGTTGTGGCGCATCTCCGCGGCAAAGGTCTCCAGAATGTCTTCCGGCCTCTGAGTCCATTCGTTCATCACCTGTCGTGGCGCTTCACAGGCCAGGACGGTCACCGCTGAGTGACCAGCAGACACGCCACGCTCCTGGGCCAGTGGGACCCACGGGCTGTCATCTTCATCTTCCGCCAGACAGAAGGTGAATTTGCCCGGATGGCCGAGCGTCGAACGGTCGACCTCTCCTGGCACGTACCCCAGCACATTGGTGAGGACCAGCCGCACCGCGCGCCCGATCGTGGCATTGGCCCGGTTGCCCTGGCCCAGGACGTTATGGGTGGCGTTCATGCCGATCGCCTTCCGCACGGGACCATTGACCACGATGAACGGCGCGCTGCCGCCCGTACTGGCGCTGCTGCCGTGCAGATTAAACGGCTCCTGGCACATGGCGCGCAGGATGGCCACCACCACCGGCAGATAGCTGGGCAGGCATCCCGCCATGACGGCGTTGATCGCGACCTTCTCGGCCGTGATGACGCGCTGCCGTACCGGTTCGATGCCTATGAGATCTCCAGGTGACAGCTCGGCTGCCTGGAGGCAGGCGAGGACGTTCGCCTCGGTGGGTGCGACAATCGGCAAACCGTCCGTCCAGCCGCGTTGTTGATACGATTCGTTGACCTCCCAGGCGTCCGCCATCTCATAGACGGTTGACCGCAGGGTCGCAGCCGGCAGTACCATCCTCAACTCCTCTGCGTTCATGCCAGGCTCTCGAGCCACTCCCCGTGGCGGTGCAGCGTGTCCGGCCGCCTTGTCCTTCCACACCCTATGTGCCTGCCGGACCTATAGCCATCATAGCACCAATATGAATGGAGTGCAGCCGCACCGTTCCGGGAGTGCTTTCCGTAGCAGGCTCTGCCAGGCTCTGTGGGTATGCGCCAATGCACCTTTACTGGTGACTGGCATGTGGAGCAGAACGGTGGTTGATTTCTCCCTCTATGCCTCCCAGACGTTTTGACGAAGGTCGACTTTCGAGCTGACCAGAATGCTCCATGACAACCGCTCAACGTCTATCCCCTCATCACTCCTCACCAGACCTAGCTAAAGGCCTTAAATCAGTCAACGTGTCAAATTGATCGCCATCGCATGGTCGCTATTCATTATGAGGTAGCTTGTTCGCCGCCACCCCGTTCCTGGGACGCCGTTGCGCACACGCCAGGTCATAAGATGGAGCGCCATTGCGTCACCGGCACGGCCCATGTAGTGGCCGCAGCGGAGCGGTATGGATGTTGCTCCATAACCGTGATGCAGCTAAGGACAGCTGGGGGAAGGACAAGGCCTGGCGGTAGTGCACAGGGCCAGGCGCGCTCTTGTCCCTGCTATGCGTGGCGGGTTGTGGCATACAATTGTTGAGGGGGGGGTTATCGCAATGGCCGCATCCAACTGGGGTTTGTGCAAGGATTGTCAATGGTGGCAAATTGATCCGGAAGCCCATGTGGCCAACACCACGATGGGGTTATGCATTGAAGAAGCTCTCCAGCCGTTCCGTCTGCGCGTCGCAGGCAATAGTGGGTGTAACCACTATGCACCTGGACAACCAGCTCATATGGCTGGGTCAAGTGCGGCCCCGCCGGCGGCGGAGCCGCGGCGCTGACATTCTGAGTGGTGAAGAGAAGGGCAACCCTCGCTTCGTCGACCTCATCCGGTGCGCCTGCAGGGCAAGCTCCGGGTGGTTATGCGGCGTACGAGAAGGGGTGTCTGCAGGAGATCACCCTCATCGGAATATAGGAGACATTCAATGTATAGACTGGTGACCGTGCTGATGGTGAGTATGCTATGGCTGTGTCCCGTGATGATCGAGGCTGGCACAGCAGGGACGGCGGGCCAGCAGCGCCCGGAGCAGCGGCAGACCATCACGAAAGATAATCTTAAACTGGTGCAAGAGCGCTTGAAGGCCGAGGGCGTGTACGCCGGGGCGACGGATGGCGAGATGAACGCGCAGACCGAGGCGGCGCTGCGCCAGTATCAGGAGAAGCGAGGCATCCCCGTCTCCGGCGCGGCGGATGAGGAGACCTTAAAGGAGCTCCAGCTTCGCTTGCCCGCGAGCCCTCAGGGGCAGCCGTGATACTGCGAGCGAACCATGGAGCCACATGATTGAGGTGACGTGGTTTGGTGGATGGGACTGGCGAGGCCAGTCCCGTCCACTAGGCATCTATAGACCGATCGAGAGGCCCTGCAATCGTCTGACCTGCGCTGATCACGACAAAGCTGACGCGCCGCCTTCAGAGTACCGATCAATACACGTGCAAAGACAGAAGACGGCAAGCCAGCCGGGGGTCCTTCGACCGATCCCACAAGTGAAGTTGCCCTCCGTCCTTTCTACAGAATAAATCGCTCGAACCCGTCGGAGTAATGCGCGGACACTCTAGGCAAGCCCCGGCAAGCACAACGACCCCTACGCCGATGCTAAGCGTCTAGTTCCAGCCCACGGGCTGATACCCCCGCTCCTGCAGACATCTGTTGACGAAGTTCTCGAAGGCAGGAGTGCGTTTCGGCTTGCTGAATATCCAATGCAGGAATCCGGCGGTCGCGCCAGTGGCCGCTCCGATCGCCGCACCCGTGCCCGGCGAACCGCCTATGGCGCCTCCCACAGCCCCCGATGCCGCGCCGACGGCAGCACCTCCCCCGGTCCTGACTGCCGCCTGTCCTGCGTCGCCAGCGGTGCGATCGGCACCGGCAGACTCTGCGAGATCCATGCAGCTCGCGATGTCACGTTGAGCGACCTCCGACCCGACGGCGCTGAGATGCTCGTTAGGATAAAGAACTGGGCGGGTCGAGGCACAACCCACCACTGCCAGGGCCACGACAAAAGCCACTACAAGCTTCAACATGGGCATCTCCTATAGAGCGTCTCGGCAGGGGATGAACCCGCTGCGCAGCCAGTCCTTGCAAGGCCTCCATCACTCCAACCAGGCTAACATGTAGAGTTCCGCGCCAGCCGACATCCTCAACAGAGCCGCTGGCCTTCCAGGTAGCTCGCGACAAGTCGAGTCGCGACGGGGGTTCCCCAAAGAGTGTTAGGGTGACGAGAAATCTGATGGTACAGTGCGCATCATAGTCCTGTCTCAAACACTTATCTGAGTTGAGTGTAGGTAGGCTGTCCAGGTGTGTCAATCGTTAGGGGCAAGCGATCATCGAACCTTTCAGGCAGGTGCAACTGATCCTGATCATCATAGCCAATGTCGCGAATTTGGGAACATTCGTGTGCTTGACATGCCTTATATCAACGGCTTATATTGAACTCTCGAAAATTAGACGGAGACTGCAGTCAAAGCGGCGGAGTCAAGCTTTGGCAGTGGCGTCTCCGCTTTGTCCTCGTAGACGTACTAAGGGCCTGGGGGCTGTCTCGAAAAAGGAAACATCTTCCCCAAGATAGTGGCACTAGCCAACGACGACAATGCCGAGATGCTTGGATTAGTTGACCAGACATCCCTGAGCCTCGGTCGTGTGCCTTCTGACTCTTATGCATGCGTGTAGTTAAGGGATGGATGAATGACGCGGCCCATACAAGAGTTGTCTGAGCAACCGTTGGTCACCCAGAAGCACAGCGTTGCCAACGAATTTTCCCTCTCGGAGCAGGTAGTCGTCTATCCAGGTGACTGCCTGACGTGCCTCAGAACCGTGCCAACGGACTCGTTACAGCTGATCGTCACCTCACCCCCATACAACATCGGTAAGGAGTACGAGAAGAAATTGCATCTGGAGCTTTACCTCCGGCAACAGGCCCAAGTCATCGCTGAGTGCGTGCGCACTCTATCCCCGCGTGGCAGCCTGTGTTGGCAGGTTGGCAACTATGTCGACCGAGGGGCCATCATTCCGCTCGATGCCGTCCTCTACCCCATCTTTTCCGACCTTGGCCTCCGGATGCGCAACCGCATCATCTGGCATTTTGAGCATGGGCTGCATTGCAGCCGCCGGTTCTCTGGGCGCTATGAGACGATTCTGTGGTTTACGAAGTCGGACGACTATCTCTTCAACCTCGACGGCGTGCGAGTCCCCCAGAAGTATCCAGGCAAGAAGTATTTCAAGGGACCTAAAGCTGGCCTATTCTCGTCCAATCCCCGCGGGAAGAATCCTGGTGACCTGTGGATCATCCCTAATGTGAAGAGTAATCATGTCGAGAAAACCGATCATCCCTGCCAGTTCCCCGTAGAACTCATTGAGCGCCTAGTGCTATCAATGACTGAAGAAGGTGATTGGGTCTTCGATCCCTTTCTGGGAACCGGCACATCGATTATCGCAGCGATTTGCCATGGCCGACGGGGGGCGGGGGCGGAGGTCGTGCCGAAGTACGTGCACCTGGCACGCCAGCGCATTGAGCAAGAAATGGAGGGCACGCTCAGGACTAGACCCATGGGGAAGCCTGTATATGACCCAGAGCAGGCCGGCAACAGTCTCACCATTGCGCCCTGGACGAAGCCAGAGGATAACTCTCAGATCATTCTTGTAGAGGATGTCGAGCAGACCCAGGGGTCTAGCAGTAGATGACGATCACAGAAATATATTCTCATCTGAACGGCCTCGAATTCCTTCTCGTCCACAAACCATCACTGTGGGATGAGATGCAGTGGGTCGTCTCGAACGTAGATGCCGATAAATGTAGGACAAAGGTCTCTCGAGAGAAGACAATGCAAGGAGAGCTTCTATTTAGCCCAATAGATATGAACGCTGCATTTAAACGCTTGCTTAGGGACAAGGCTTGGAGTGAAAGTCGAGTGAGTTATTGGTAAACCCGTTCTGAGAAGCTGATACGAAAAACGCTAATGATGTCCGCTGCGGAGCAAAAACGGGAGATCGAGGCAACTGGGGAGACACCGATAGCTAGCTATAATCAGACAGACTATGTCAAGGATCGCGTCGCTGTCGAGGTACAGTATAGTAAGTACGCCTTTGTTGCATATGACCTCTTTGTCAAGCACTCGCTTTCTATGTTAGAGACCATATAGACGTTGGAATCGAGATTCGGCCGATGAAATCCCTCCAGCGTCAGATGAGTTCCGGGGTCCCATACTATGAGGGCGAGTTCTACAACGTTATTCGTCAAGGTAGAGGAGTCCCAGCAGTCCCTCTTGTTCTTATTGGAAATGATCCATAGAGCTCAGACTGTCCGATTATATGCCTTTGATCGACCTGCCGCCCTGACTATGGAGGTCAGAGCGGCAGGTGTTCAGTATAAGCGGGACAGCATCATGCGGTGACGAAGGCAGCATAGTGGTTGCCCTTGGACACCGGCGCCAGATCGCTGACGATTTCGCGCCAGTGCTCGCCACCGTCATCGCTGCACCACACCTCGCCGGTGGCTGTTGCCGCGAAGAGCGAGAAGGACTCCCCCCAATCCTCCAGACACATGGCCTCAAAGGCCGTGCGCAGGCGCTCGGGGAAGCCA
>Ga0075421_100013704_pt1 | contig 10109 bp, 7 predicted proteins | sample SoiMetdeltSBSDD5_FD_75292 | JGI IMG/M metagenome (GOLD analysis project Ga0075421, IMG submission 75292) | Bulk soil microbial communities from a Populus tree surrounding site in Tennessee, USA - Soil MetaG P. deltoides SBSDD5 | ecosystem: Environmental > Terrestrial > Soil > Tree plantation... | reverse complement strand
GAAGTGCCTGCGCCGTCCCGTTCCGAACCCTTTCATTTGCTTCTGCCAGCCCCCCGGCTCGATCCTGGGCGCTACGTGCTGATCATGCGAGGCAAGGAAGAGGATTCGCGCCCGAGGACCGAACTTGGGCGTTACCATTTCCAAATCAAAGCAAAGTAGTGAGTGACATGGATAGACTCTAAGATCATGTTCCGGGCGTGAGAGAGGACCTATGCCACCTGATTCGATCAGCAGATTTCTTTTCAGAGGAAATGCATCCGGGATTGGTGCACGCCTGCGGCGTCCAGTAGACACCACATGGAAAGTGCAGGGCGCCAGTTCGCTTCCCACGATCGGCGGAGTTTCGGAGTCCAGCGTGAGCTGGGCCGAGTTCCAGAAATCGAGGGATTACAAGCAGCTTGGAGACTTCCGCGACTACATTCGATTCGATTCAGTTCATACGGAGGCGCGCGGTGATTTCGTCGATCAGCAAGCGGCTCTGGCGATGACGTTCGGCAAGGCCGAAGAAGGAAAGATCGCGACGCAGACAACAGTGGTGTCCACTGTGACCGGCCTTGTCCTGGCGAACCGCCTGAAGATTGCATCGGCAAGCGCCGGGCTGGTGGCGGACTATCCCAAACCTCGCCAGCAACCACCGATCCGGCCCCGCGGCAATGCGATCGAAGGCGTCAGCATCGACGGTCACGAACTGGCCGTCGAGTTGAATGAGAAAGTGTTCGCCGAGAAAGCTACGCTTCGGGACCTGATTTCAGCCTATGAACGCGATGATGCGTTCTACCGCAAGCACCGCCGCCATTTCGTGGAGACGGGTGCGGCGACGGGCACATCGTTGAAGCGCCGGGCCCCGCTTGCTCGCGGATATATCTACTGCACGGTCGTGAGCCGCATCCGGTGGGTGGGTGATCCGCACCCGGATGCCAAAATTGGAAACAACGTAGTAACGGTGCCGGAATTCGGCCGCATCTACTTCGGCGAATTGCTAATCTCCGAGTACGCGCGGAGACTGAGTATGTTGCGGATCAAGCTGGGTTCTCCGGAAGGCGGCGATCTGTGCATGAGCGAGGTCGAGACGAACGGATCCACCTGGCCCGATTGAGGCCCACTGCCTCGGTTTGCCTGCTCATACTGGCTGCCTGCGGCGGCTCGATCGAGGCACGGCTCGATGATCTGCACAAGCGTGCCATGATTGAGTTGCGGCAAGGCAACAATGCAGACGCGCTGACGTTGGCGGAGCGTGGAAAAACTCTCGGAGGCGACAGGCCGGATTCCATGTGGATGTGGAAGTTTCGATTGCTGCACGCCGAGGCGCTGTCCTCCCTCGGGCGTGCGGACGACGCTCTGATCGAGTTGTCACAGCAGCCCCCCGGTACACCTGAGTTCACTGAAATTCGCGCCCGCTTACGCTTGCGTAGGGGACGCGCCTACATGGCCAAGGGGAAGTATGGCGAAGCGGGCGAGATCCTTGCCGAGGCGGCGGAGTTGGGCGCACAGGCGAACGCCGGAAGTGTCGTTGCGGAGGCGGAAACGTTTCGCGGAGCTTGCTTGCTTCGAATGAAGCATACCGCGGCGGGGGAAGCGATGCTCGAACGGGCGCTAGCCCGTGCTCATGGCCTTCGTGACGATTACCTTGAAAGCGGCATTCTCCTGAATCTGGGCTTTCTTCGACAAAGCCAGTTCCGCTACGACGAGGCGGCTGCTATTTTTCACCGCGTGGCCACGCTTACCAAGGATCGCGCGCGAGTGTTGCATGCTCAGGCGATGCTGAACCTGTCGATTTGTCAGGCGCGGCTGGGCGAGTTCGACGCAGCGCTTGAGTCGGGCCGTGAGGCGACGCTGGTGCTGGAGTCGGCGGCCGTGCGGGTTCCTCTGCAGCAGTCGCTCGGCGAGATGGGCAACACATACCTGCTCAAGGGCGAGCCTTCGGCGAGCATTCCGTATCTGAAACGCGCACTGGCAACCGCCCGGGAGTTGAAGCGCAGTAATGACGCCGCCATATGGGCTGGGAGCCTGGCTTCGGCGTACACGCTGCTCTCGGACTGGGATTCCGCCGAGCAATTCAATGGCGAGGCGACTCGCATAAAGACCGAAGCTGGCGCGACCACTCTCGTTTACAACACTGTCAACTCGGCACGTATCGCGATGGGCCGAGGCAGCCACAATGCCGCGATTCACCTCTACCAAACGGCGATCAAAGCCGCGCCCGAAGACCCTTCCGTCCTGTGGGATTCGCACGCGGGCTTGGGCGCAGTCTACATAGTGATGGGAGACAAGCGGGCGGCGGGGAAGCACTTCGAAGCCGCCCTCGCCGTCATTGAAAAGACACGAGCGCAACTGCTGCGCACGGACAGTAAGGTAACGCTGCTCAGTCGCCTTATTCATTTCTATTGGGACTACGTCGAATTACTGGTCGACAACGGGCAACCGGAGCGTGCGCTCACCGTCGCCAATTCGAGCCGCACTCAGTTGTTGGGAGCGGCGGGGGCCGGCGCGGAGGCACGCACCGCACCGGAAAAGCTTCGCCTCGCCGCGCGGCGATCCAACGCCATATTCCTTTCGTACTGGCTGGCGCCAAAGCGCGCCTACGTTTGGGTGGTGACAGCGAACGGGATTATATGTCTCCCGCTAAGCGCTCCCGCCGCCGACATCGCGCGGATGGCCAACGAATACAGGTGGGCCGTGGAGGAGTCGCTCGCCGACCCGATGCGTTCCCGGCAGCAGGCCGGTGCCCGGCTGTACGAAGTGCTGATCGCGCCGGTGCGGAGATGGATCCCAGCGGGCACGCGCGTGGTCGTCGTTCCAGACGGCGCTTTGCACAACCTCAGCCTCGATACGCTTCCCATCTACGAAGGCGCACGCCCTCGCTATCTGATCGAAGACGTGGTCCTCTCCGTTGCGCCGGCGGTTCCGGCGGCTACGCTCTCGCGACCGAAGCCTCCCGATTCGGTGCTCCTGATTGGCGACCCGGACCAGGTGGATCCGGAGTTTCCCAAGCTTCGCTACGCTGGCCGCGAGATCGATGGCATCGCAACGCAGTTCGAGCGGCGAGCCGTTGTGTTGCGTGGATCGGGAGCGACACCTGGCGCGTTCCATGAGCACGCGTCGCACTCGTTTTCAGCCATTCACTTCACGGTCCACGCGACGGCCAATCGTGAGAGTCCGTTGGACTCGGCATTGATCCTGTCCGCCGGGAGCGGCGGCTACAAGCTTTATGCGCGTGAGCTGCTGCAATCACGCCTCGCTCCGGACCTGATCACGGTTTCGGCTTGCCGCGGCGCGGGCGCCCGCACCTACTCCGGTGAAGGCCTGGTCGGCTTCGCCTGGGCGCTGTTGCACGCCGGAGCGCGCAACGTGATTGCCGGGTTGTGGGACGTGAACGATCTGTCCACGGCGGAACTGATGGTGTCCACCTATTCGCAATTGGCGGTGGGCGCCGGACCCGCCGCTGCGCTGCGCGACGCAAAGCTGCGCCTCATCCATTCGGAAGGCAACTTCCGCAAACCCTATTACTGGGGACCTTTCCAACACTACGTCGCGCCCCGGTGAACGGCAGGAACGCCGCTCCCTAGGAGGAAACACGAGGGAAAATGCGTGCCTCCTCCAGGCGGTCGCGCGGGTCAGACGTTGACGCCGGGGTGTACGCCGAAGTTGGAATTGATGATGCTATTCGCCGGCTGGCAGGCCTGGTTCTTCATCGCGATTGACGTACGAGTGCCGGCAGCAACCAGCCCGTCGTGCTCGCATCGAAGTGACGTGTACCGCTAGACAGGCCGAGACGATCAGTATCGTCCTTTCCCATCGAATCGTGGCAACTCATGCGTTTCCTCCTATCGTTTTCACCCGCTATAAAACGAGCGTTCGATGCAGTGTGAGTTGCAATCCGTCGCCGTTACAGGTTCTTGTTTGAAATATTTCTTAAAAAACAATGTGAAATGCGAAACGATTCCGCTCCGTTCTGCACGTTATGCATGAAGCATGAGATACGGAGAATTCAAGCGACCCATTTAGGGATTCCCGCACAGCACTCCACGACCCGAAGAGACCTTCGTGGAAGCCGGGCACAGAACCCGGCAGCAAGTGGAACGCTGAGGGATGCGCCGCCACGGCGCGCTGCTGATTCGGAGGAGGCAGCGGCGTGCCGTGGATTGGCGGCCTGGAGGTAACTGCAAAGTGGAAGTGATGCGATTCTACTGGCTGGTCCTCGGAGCACTGTGCGTTTGGCGGCTCACTTACCTGCTGCATGCCGAGGACGGTCCGTGGAGCCTTTTCGCGTGGCTGCGGCGCAGAGTGGCCCGAACATTTCTGGCCGGTCCGATGAATTGTTTTTATTGCCTGAGCCTTTGGATCGCCGTGCCGTTCGCCGTCGTCATCGGAGGCGATGTTGGCGAGCAGGTCCTGTTGTGGCCAGCCTTGTCGGCCGCGGCAATTTTAATGGACCGGATGATTTCATCGACGCAATCTGCGCAGGCCACTTTCTGGGAAGACGGCGAGCAGGCAGAAGCATCGAACGATTACGAACCTCGGAGTGAACAAGATGTCTTGTTGCGGAAATAGAAGCAAGTCCACCACACCCCCTGCGCCGCTGGCTCGTGCGGTGGGCGCCGGCGCGGTTGTCAAAAACGTCAGCGCACCCCATATGATCGTGCATTACGAATACATCGGAGACAACCGTCTGGTCGCTGTCGGTCCCGTAACGGGAAGACCGTACCGCTTCGACGCGCCCGGGCAAGTCCTGCCGGTAGACCTCAGGGATGCCGCGGCGCTCTCCACCGTGCCGAAATTGCGGCGTCTCCATCGAACCTAGCCATCTGCATCTTGAAATGTCTGTCAAGGCACGGCGCACCAAGCAATAAGCAGGGTGCCGCCGTGCCGAATCGGAGGGGTGTGTCTGTTCGTCGCTGAACCGGCGAGGAACATCCGCACCAAACAACAGCGAAACCCGGCCCGTCAGGCACGAGGTTCCGGGTTAATCAGGAGGAACACTATGGACGAAAACAAGGTGAGTCAGTATTCGGATCTGCTTCGGTTCATCAACCAGGCAGAATCCGCGGAGGAATTGGTTGCGCACATCAAGGCAGCGGGAGGGAAAGATCCCAAAGCCCTAAGCGAAGAGATCATGAGCCACAAGAGCGAGGCTGGAGGAGCCTTGCTTGGCGACGCAATGTTGACTTCCATCTCCGGAATCGACCGCGGCCTGCTGATGCGCTTGACCGAAGTGGCGGCAAAGGCGCTGACCCCGCCCGTGGTGGAAGCCGAGCGGCATCAGTTCATGGCAAAGCTGGTGCAGAATCCGAATTACTTCGGCAACCTCGAGGTCAGCAAGTTCAATCCGGTCCTGAAGAAGATTGGTGACACAACCTATGAAGAAGTGACCTGCGTAGGGTTGCAGCCGGCATTCGACCGGCTGGAAGCGACGATTCAAATCAAGAAGCCCTCGGGTTACTCGGGTGGCATGTGCGATCCGGGCTCGCGGGAGTACGTGCGGTTCTACGTGGATCTGCATGACAATGGCGTCCTGCACGATGTCGGCATGGCGAGCGTACGAGTCCACGACATCCCGGGCGTCAAGCCGATCTGCTACGCCGTCTACCTCGATTTCGAATCCATTCGCAAGCTCTGCCTCAGCGAAAACATCGTGCGTGTTCGCGCAATTCTTTCGTGGAACGTGCCACCTCCGGCTAACACGCCCAACTTTGCCCCGGTTTGGGGCAACCGCTTGGATGTCCAAGTACAAATCCGGCCTCGCCGGCTGATCATCTTCTCGGATTTCCTGAACGAGCTGGAAATCGCGAAAGTGAAAATTCCTCAGGCCGCCCAGCCTCTGGTCGCAGCCATCGAGCCGACCTCAGAACTCCAGACGATTTCCGAAATGTCGCTGAGCATCGACCAGAAGCGGCGCGCTTACAAGAGCGAGGTTCCGGTCCATCGCTTCGCGTTTCCGGAAGTGCACCAACTCTTGATGTCGCCAGGCGCGGCCGGCGAATACTTGCTGTCCGACCAGAGCGCCCTGTCAAAGCTCGGACTTCAGGCCGTCGAGTTCGACGACCTGCTCGGAAAGATATTCAACACGGACGGCGATACCAGCTTCGAAGAACTCAAGTGCGTGGGTCTCTATCCGGAAGCCGACATGATCGAGGCCGTGCTGACGGTGAAAAAGAACAGCGGCTATTCGGGCTCGCTGTGCCAGGCGGGCTCCACCGAATTTGTGGCCTTCTGGATGGACTTCGGCGATGGGGCCGGCTTCACTTACATGGGCACGTCGACCGTGATTGTTCACGATCTTCAGCAGATTGGTGCGGCCGGTATTCAATATGCCGTGTTCCTCAAGACGAATCTGGCGAAGCGTCTGGTTCCCTGCTTTGCCGGCGCCCGCGTCGTGCGGCTTCGCGCAATCCTTTCCTGGGAAACCGCGCCACCACCCAACAATCCGAACTTCATTCCGGTGTGGGGCAATCGCGAGGAGTGCCGTGTTCAGTTGCGGCCGGGCTTCGGCACCGGTCACATCCCGCTCATTGAGACGATCGGCGACGTCGGGGTGGACGACATCAACCAGGCCAACGGACTCGCCACCGGCAACATGGTGATCGCGGCCGCATCCGTGAACCAGTCTCCATTTGGATTGGGCGTTACGATCACCGGGCGCATCGGCAATCCGCCCGATTCGTTCGGCGGCGGTGCGGCTCCCTTCAAGTACAAGATCGAAGTGGCGCCGGATGGAACCAACGACTGGCAACCGCTCACGAACAAGATCACGGTCAAGAAGTCTGAGTTCATCAACGGATTCCCGGTTCCGTGTGCTCCTGGTGACTTCGTCTGTGATGTCGTGCTCACGCCGACCGACGACGGCGATGGCCACGGGCCGGGCTGGTATCCCTACATCGAGGATCTCTCCGCTCCCGCGCAGCGTTTCCTGGTGGTCGACGTCCTTGGACGCTGGGACACCAACGCCAACATGGAAGGACTGTGGAAGATCCGGATCACTGCCAAGAATCCGGCAACGTCGCCGCCGCAAATCTTCAACGGCGTACAAGTGGTGAAGGTGCGCATCGACAACACCGCACCCACGGCGAGCATTGCAATCACGGGCGCGACCCTCAATGGACAGCCCGTTCCGGCGGTCGACTGCGGCAAGTTCAAAGTGGGCACCGTCCTAAGTGGAACGTTCTCCGTACACGACCCCGGCGCCACTTCGCCGGCCGCAGCATTCCAACACTATGGCGGCTCGTCGATCGTGGTGACGCCGTCGTTGCCGGGTAACGCCCCGGTGACCACCATTCCGGTGAGTTTGAATTTCCCGGCGATCGGCACAACCGGTGTCGACGGCACCTGGGAACTGAACACCGCCGGCATGCAGCCGTGTGGCTATGTGCTCCGGCTCACTGGCTGCGATCGGACCAACGTCAACAGCAGCGGCGTGTCGTTCTGCACGGTGGACGACGTCGGCTTCTGTCTGGAATAGGTCCGCACTTGGAAGGGATGGGCGGCTACCTACTGCCTTTCCCTTCTTTTCTGGCGCGTCTTCGTCTTCTCGGAGGAGGTGAGGGCGCGCCAACTTTCGTTTCAGTCGCCGGTTGGTTGGGCCGATCGCCCAGAAGCACGGTGGCAGCAAGAACGTGGCCAACATCGACATCGCCTCCTGGGTGGACATCGCGTCACAGCGCGGCTTGCGGAGGACAGTATCCGATGACGCAAACCTATCGTTGATCGTCGTCTTCAGCTTCTATTGATTGATGCTCAATCTATTTTCAGTGCTCACACACTCCGCATCATCTCTTCCCAGGTCACTTCGCGCTTACGGTCGATCGCCATCTGCCCCAGTATCGACGTCAGCGTGCTCTCGGCCGCGCGCACGCCCACGTTCTCCGGCTTCCCATCGGCGATTCGTTTCACGAACGCTTGCAGTGAGTCGATGGAAATGTCGTGCTCCGACTTTTCCGTCACCGGAGCCGCGCCCGTGCTGTAGGTCCAATACTCGCGCGCGGTTTCGATGAAGCCTTTCTCGCCGATGTAGCGCTCTTTGTTGGAGCGGAAAAAGCGTGGAGTCATCTGCGAGCCGGCGAACGTCATCTGCACATTGCCGGGGTAATCGTAAGTGACGCTGAGGTGGTCGAGCAGATCGCCGCGCTTTTCCACTGTACGTCCACCGGTGCCGATGGCCTTCAATGGGTGAGCCCCCAGGAACCAGTTAATCGCGTCGAGATTGTGCACGTAGGTTTCCACAATCACTTCACCAAATGTCGACCGCCATAGCTTCCATTGCTCCAGCCGCTCTTGCTCGTTCCGTGGCGGTGGCGGAATGGGTTCGTCGCCTCTTAGTGCGAACTTCAGGAACTCGCCATGCACTTCGCGGACCTTGCCGATCGCGCCGGAGTCCAGCAGTTGCTTGGCCTTTACATAGACGCCGCCATAACGCTGCTGGAATCCAAAGGTGATGTTTACTTTGCGATCAGCGCTATCGGCAGCTTTCATCACGCGCTTGCATCCTGCCACGTCAAGCCCCGCGGGCTTCTCCATGTAGATGTGCTTGCCTGATTTGACAGCTGCCTCGAAGTGGCCCGGATGCAGATAGACAGGCGTCGCGATCAGCACCGCCTCCACGTCGCTCGCTAGAAGATCCTGAAAATTCTTGTACGCCTTTGCGTCGGTGGCGCCGGTCTTGGCCTTCGCATTGGCGATCTTTTCGTCCACCACGTCGCAAATCGCGGTGATCCTGGCGCCGGGATTCTTAGCAACCATGGTGGCCGTGTAGGTGCCACGGCTCCCCGCGCCAATGAGTCCGACCTTGATCGCGCTGTTCTGAGCGCTGCCTCTGACAGCTTGCATGGGGACAAGCGCCGCGGCTTGCACAAGAGTCCTTCTATCGAATGTATTCATGAGAGCATTCCACAGGCTTCCAACAAAACTTCGTGTGTCATTAAGTCATGCGCTGCCGAATAGACGGGCGCGGTTCCTCTGCGAATCACAGACGCCATTTCGGCGAAGTCGGGCGTATAGGCGAGTCCGGGCGGGCTGGGCGGCTCTAGCGTCTGCTCGCCCGCGCGATATGGCCCGGCAGCCGTCTTCAGTTTCACTTTCAACCGAACCGGCGCAAACGGCTGCGCGATGGCCGATCCATTCGTCCCCAGGATCTCGACGAAGCGATGCTGATTACCCAACGGATCGAATCCGGCCAGCGAGATCTCGGCGAGCGCATTCGGGTAATCGAGAATGACCAGCGAGTTGTCAGCGAGCCCGTCATCCAGCGGAGAATGATGGCGGATGAAACCCGTGACGCGCTGGGGCTTGCCCAGCAGCGCGGTTGCGCGGTCCACCAGGTGGCAACCCTCGGAGAACATCATGCCGCCGCGGTACTTTGCCAGATGACGGCGCTCTTCCGCTTCGATCGGTTTGTCGATCGAGGCGCGAAAGCGATACACGCGTCCCAGCCAGCCGTTGCGCGCGGCTTCCATCGCCGCCTGCATGCCAGAGTGATATCGCCACTGATAGCCCATCTGCACGATCCGTTCGCGCCGCTTGGCGTCCTCCAGCAGCTTGCGGAGGCCGGACAGACTCGCACCTGGAGGCTTATCGAGGTGCACAAACTTACCGGCGTCGATCGCCTGCTGCGCATAGCCGAGGTTGCGCGAAGGGTCCGCGCACTCGATCGCGACCAGCTCGATGCCAGGATCGTTCAGGATGTCGGCCAGCTTGAGCCAGCCGATGTTGTGAAACACGTCTCCGGCGGCCGGGTCGTCCGCATTGGGACGGCACACGCCGGCAAATTCGTATTCCGGCATGCTGCGCAGGGCGCGCACCTTGCTCGCCGCATGGCCGTGCCCGGTGCCGATCATCGCCACTCGAATCTGCTTCGGCTGGGCTGCCAGCGGGGCCTGGCTGGCGAGCGCGGTAAAGGTGCGGCGGGTCACGGCGCATCCACCTGGATGAGTTCCGTCACCCCTTCGCGGTCGCCCGAAACCTCCAATTCCACTGGACCGTTGATGAAGATCGTGTCGCGCTCACCCGCCGTATACGTGTTTGCCGCGTCCTTCACGCGGATCGCCCCGCGCCAGACAAACAACACTTGCTCTCCGTTCGCCAGCGTCTTTGTGCGATACGACTCCCCTTTCTTGAGC
>Ga0075421_100013703_pt1 | contig 10109 bp, 4 predicted proteins | sample SoiMetdeltSBSDD5_FD_75292 | JGI IMG/M metagenome (GOLD analysis project Ga0075421, IMG submission 75292) | Bulk soil microbial communities from a Populus tree surrounding site in Tennessee, USA - Soil MetaG P. deltoides SBSDD5 | ecosystem: Environmental > Terrestrial > Soil > Tree plantation... | reverse complement strand
CGCGAAGGCGGATGTCGGGGAGTCCGAGTTGCGCTCCTGCCGGGCTCAACTTTGTATTATGAAGTCTGGTCCGGGTCGGGACGCGGTTCGCGCTGCCGTTCCGCATCTTCCAGCCACTGGGCCATCGTCTCGTCCTTCGCGGCGTAGCGCGCCCACCCCTGTGCGGTGCTGTTCCAGCGGTAGTCCTTGATCGTCATATCGATGCCGCGGTCGATGAGAAACCGCATCGAGTCGTAGTTCGCGTGGAAGACCAACTCGTGCAGGATGCTCGCCGGCTCATGAGAGCTCCAGTTGGTGTTGATGTCCGCGCCGCGCTCGAGCAGGAAGTCCGCCACGTCGAAGTGACGGTTGATGACGGAGAAGGCGAGCGCGATATCGATCACCTGTTGCGCCGTAGGTGGATTCCACTGGAGGTGCCCCCGCGCGCGCGGGTCGTTGTACGGATAGTGATGGTCGAGATCGCCCAGCGCAAGAGCGCCGGCTTCGTCGAACCATTGCTTCACCCGCGAGAGGTTGCCAACACCCGCCGCATGCGGCAGATCGTCCGGCACGGGCCAGATGCGAGTGAGTAATGGAAGGAGGTGCGTGTTCGCGTAGGTGAATGCGAACTCGATGGCTTGCGATGCCGGCGGCGGCGGCCGGAGGATTGCGGGATCGAGGTCGAGAAGGGCGGCGATGAACTCTCCGCGATCGTTCAGCGTAGCGTTCGCGATCAGCTCATTCTGAAACCACACGAACGCTTCACCAAGCAGCCACTGCTCGCGCTGCAGGATGCGGACGAACGCCGTCACGTCGCCGCCCGCTATCTGCCGGATGTTGGCGACATGGCCGGCGTGCTCGTGAATGGCGCGGCGGACCTGCTCGGCGACAAACGCCCGCCACAGTCCGACCGCTGTCGCATGTGTGGGTCGCTTGTCGATGAAGTAGTTGATGAAGCCGTGGCGTCCCACGCTTCCGTCGACGTGCCTGCCGAGGTCGGGATCGAGGGCGATGGATCGATCCAGCAGGAATGACGCGACGGCCTCGTGCTGAAAGCGGCAGGCGCAGACGAACGCTTCATTGACGATTGCCAGATCGTTCCCGTTGTCGTCTTCATCAAGAGCGGTGCGAACGGCGTCGAGATCACCAAGCGCCGCCAAGAATTTGAGCGTGCCCGGAAGCCGGCCTTTCCGCTGAAACAACTGAAGCAGCCCCCTGGCACGCGACGCGAGGAGCCCCTCGTACACCGACGGCATCACGACCGCGCCCGCGTCGATCAGCAGTTCTGCGCACGCCGCGCGGGTGAACCACCGTTCGCTCTCCGGGTCGCCCGCGTCGCCATAGGCACCCGTCGCGAATCCCAGCAGGCCACTGTTGTCGTCGCCGCCCTGCCAGGCCAGCAGCGCCGGGTATTCGGCCAACAGCTGCTTCAGTCGTTCGACGTCGTTGTCGTGAATGACGCGTTTCGCCTGCGCTGCCGCCCACTCCAGCCCCGTGCCGAGCCGTCGGCTCACTTCGGCGGTGAGGTCCTGCCAGCCGGCGAAGCCGTACTCACGCGCGAGCACGAGCTGGGCATCGCGCAGAGACAGGGATCGGTCTCTCGCCAGTTTCTTGGCCTGTTTGCGGAGGGATGCGAGAGACGGTCGGGCAGGGAGAGACTTCGAAGTGGTCATTGCGGCCTCCTTTCATGAATCGCCTGTACCCGCTGCAACCAGGCTGAAAGAAGGTGCACACACGCACGCAACTTCGGAATCAAACAGGTGGGAGTGTTCCCTTGCCGCGGGTTGGTGGCGCCCTGTCAGCGCGCTCCCGGCAGTATCGAGGGACTGCCGCTTCGGTGTCAAACGCAGCGGCGCTGCAAGGATGGGGCGTCCTGACCGATACGAGGTGAGGAGATTAGCCGGTTCATCTCTATTGCATGAATATTCTCTACATTGCACCCGAACGTCGCTCGGCGCAGGCTGCCGCGTCCGCATTGCACCGTCTGGCCCAGAATGTCACGGTGACATGGGCACAGACGCCGGGCGCAGCGCTCGGCTGGCTTCGTGACCACCGCAATACAGAAGCGGTCATCGTCGATACGGAGGCTCAGGCCGCGCGCGGCAATGTCTTTCTGGAGCAGGTCCAGAAACTGGGCGTGGCCACACCGATCGCCGTGATCGCTCCGGAGCACCTCGAACGGCTGGTCGCCGCGGTCGCGACGAGCCGGGACGCCATCCTCGAGCAGGAGCGCCACAGCCCGGGAATCGTCGAGGAGCGACTGAACAGGATCTGCACCGCGCTCCAGGAGCGTGTACTGGAGCTCGAAGCGATCATTCACAGCGCCGACCAGAGCCATGCGGCGCAGAACGCTGCGCGTGAGACGCTCGAGCAGCGCCTGGCCGCCGCGGAAGCGTCTTGTCGCGAGTCGGATCAGAAGAACGGCGCCGAAGTGGCTGCGCTGACGGCACGTCTCGGCGACCGTGACGCTCAGCACCAAGCGTCGTTGACCCGCACCAACCGGATCTGCACGGTTCTTCAAGAGCGGCTGCTGGAGCTGGAAGCCACGCTCCAGAGCGCCGACGCGCGTCACGCGGCAGACGTTGCGACGAGCGAACGGCTGGCCGTCCGCGAGTCGGAGCTGGCTGCAGCGGTCGAGCGCGGCGCGGCACTGGAGAGACAACTCACGGAACAGACGGCGGCACGTTCGCTCTCGAACGAGCGGCTTGCCGCCGCCGAAACCGCGCGGGAACGGGCGGAGGCGCGCTACGCCATGCGGTTGGCGTCGCTGAACACCGACCTCACCGGCGTCAAAGCCCGGCACGATGCCGTGGTCAACCAGAACGCCGTGGCCGAGCGGCATTTGCGTGATACGGCCGCGGCGCTCGACGACGCGCGCGCTCGTATCGCGGAACTCATCGCCACGTCCGAGCGGCTGGCATCACGAGAGGCAGACCTGGACGCCGCCCTGGCCCACGCGACCGCTGCCCGGACCGCTCTCGAGCGGCAACTGGCCGATGCCGTGGCGTCTCATCAGCATGCGCAGCACAACTGGGAATCGACACGCCGACACGCCGACGCCACCCACGCACAAGCCGTGGAATCCTTGACCACGCGGCTGGCCGACGTCCAGGCGCAATATGGCCGCGCACGGGGAAATATCGCGTCCGTCGAACAGCAACTGGCGGATGCCGCAGCCGCCCACCAGCAGGCGCAGGCGCGCTGGGAGTCGGAAGTCGCGGCGGCTGCCGAACAGTTGGCGCGCCGTGAGGCGGAGCTCGGTGCCGCTCTCGCCGCGGAAGTTGCGGCGCGGAACGCCGTCGAGCAGAAGTTGGGCGACGCCCGGACGGCGCACCAGCACGCGCAACAGCAGGCCGCGGCCGACCTTGCTGCCGCGGCGGAGCGACAGGCGCACGTCGAAGATCGACTGAAGAGCGAAATCGACGCGCGCGCGGTGCACACCGCGTTGGTCGAGCGGCAACTGGCGGATGCCGCGGCGGCCCACCAGCAGGCGCACACGCACTGGGAGTCGGAAGTCGCGGCGGCTGCCGAACAGTTGGCGCGCCGTGAGACGGAGCTCGGCACCGCTCTCGCCGTGGAGATTGCGGCGAGGATCGCTGTCGAGCAGAAGTTGGACGATGCCCAGGCGGCGCACCAGCACGCGCAGCAGCAGGCCGCGGCCGACCTTGCTGTCGCGACGGAGCAGCATGCGGATCTCGAAGACCAACTAAAGAGAGAGAGCGCCGCCCGCAGGACGCTCGACGATCAAGTGGCCGCCGCCGATCGTGCACGCCAGCGCGCCGAGGCCGACCACGCACGAGCCGTGGAGTCCCTGACGACACGGCTGGCCGACCTTCAGGTGCAGCATGAGCGGGCACTCGAGCACACCGCGTCGGTCGAGCGGCAACTGACGGATGTCGTGGCGGCCCACGAGCGCGCGCACGACCAGTGGGAATCAGAAACGGCGGCAGCTGCCGAACAGTTCGCGCGCCGCGAGTCGGAAATGGCGACGGCTATCGCGGCGGAAAGTGCGGCGCGAATCGCCGTCGAGCAGAAGTTGGGCGATGCCTGGACGGCGCACCAGCACGCGCAGCAGCAGGCCGCGGCCGATCTCGCTGCCGCGGCGGAGCGACAGGCGGATCTCGACGATCGACTGAAGGGAGAGGTCGCCGCGCGCACGACGCTCGAGGATCAACTGGCCGCCGCCAATCTCGCGCGCCAGCAGGCGGACGCCGACCACGCACGAACAGCGGAATCCTGGACGACTCAGCTGGCCGGCCTTCAGGTGCAGTATGAGCAGGCACTGGAGCACACGGCGTCGGTCGAGCGGCATTTGACGGACGCCGTGACTGCCCACCAGCGCGCACAGCAGCAGGCCGCGGCAGATCTCACTGCCGCGGCGGAGCGGCATGCAGATCTCGAACATCGACGGCAGCGAGAAATCGCCGCGCGCACGATACTTGAAGATCAACTGGCCGCCGCCGATCGTGCGCGTCAGCAGGCCGAAGGCGACCACCAGCAAGCCGTGGAATCGTTGACCACGCGTCTTGCCGACCTCCAGGCACAGCAGGACCGCGCACTGGAACACACCGCGTCGATCGAGCGGCAACTCACGGCTGCCGTAGCGGCCCACCAGCACGCGCACCAGCAGTGGGAATCGGAACGGGCCGCGGCTACCGAGCAGTCGGTGCACCGTGAGGCGGAACTGAGTATGGCCCTTGCGGAGGAAGTTGCTGCGCGGATCGGCGTCGAGCACAGGCTGGCCGGTGTCGAAAGTGCCCATCAGCACTCGCAGCAGCGCGCCACGGCGGACCTCGCTGCCGCCGCGGAGCGACACGCAAACCTCGAGGACCGGCTCGTTCGGGCGTCAACAGCGCAGGCGACGCTCGAAGAGCAGCACGCCGTGGAACTCGCGGAACTGAGCGGCCGTCTCGCCGATCTTCAGGCGCATCACGTTGCCACGGTGACCACGGTGGCCGAGCAGAGCCGCGATATCTCCCGGCTTCAGGAGGAAACGAACGGTCTCCGTCGGCAACTGAACGTCATGCGAACGCATGCGGCTGGGCTCCGCCACGAGGCGGACCGCGTGTCCGGGCTGCAGCTGCAGATCGCTGAAAGCCAGAAAGAGATCCGGCGCCAATTCGAACGCGCGCCCTATGGCCTCTTCGAGTGCACGCGCGAGGGTGCGATCACCCGCGCCAACAACGTGCTGACGAGACTGCTCGGCTATCGCGCCAGTGCCGATCTGACACGCGAGGGCGCGGTCCCGAACGTTTTCGAGTGTGCCGCCGATTTGCAGTGGCTGCTCGAGCGCGCGCAACCGCAGGGGAACGTGCAGTCGATCGACACCACGTTGAGGACACGGGATCGGCGGCGGCTCTCCGTCCGGCTGCACGCGCTGACCAGTGGCCGATCGGTGCTGATTGCCGTGGAGGACCTGACCAGGCTGTCCGCACTCGAGCACCGGGTCCGCGAGGCGCACCGCCTGGAGGCGGTCGGACGGGTGGCCTCCGAAGTCGCGGTCACCTGCGACACGCTGCTGCGCGACGTCACGCGCGGAGGCCAACAGTGGCTCGCCGGGTTCGAAAGCGACACGTCCCTGCGACAGCAGGGCGAGCTGCTGCTCGGCGACGTGACGCGCGCCGCCGGACTCCTCCGGCAGTTTGCCGTCTACGGACACGCGCAGATCACGAATGTCGAACCGGTCAGCATGCAGCGCGTGCTGCGTGACATGAAGCCCGTGCTCGAGCGAGTGCTCGGCGACGATATCGAGCTGACCCTGCCGAAGACAACGCATGCCTTCGATGTCGACGTCGAAGCGTCGCGCGTCGAACGCATCCTCGTCAATGTGGCGAACTACGCGCGCGAGCGGATGCCGCAAGGCGGGCGCGTGAGGATCCAGCTGGCGACGACGGTCATCGACCAGCGGTTTCTTGCCAGCCATCCCAAAGTGCGTCCGGGCGCTCACGTGGTGATCACCATCTCGGAAGAGCGGGGCGCAACCCGGCCCACACTGCCGATCCAGTGGCCGATCGCTGACGAACACAGGCGCGCCACGCTCGCCGCGATGGAGAAGCCCGGCATGGACCTCGGTCCCCTGATGGCACTCATCGGCGGCCTCGGCGGACACTTGTGGATGTCGGTTGAACCCGCCGGGAACGTCACGCTGCAGATCCACCTTCCGAAGCGAACGCAGGACGAGGTGATGGAGCCGGCCGCCCGGGGACCGTTGGCGACGCGTGGCCGCCAACTCGCCAAGTGGTTCCGCCATTAGGAGTCGGAGCCGCGATCGAGATCCTCGAGCGCCACCAGCCCGCGCTTGAGCGCCTGCACGACGGCCTGCGCCCGATTCTCGACCTGCAGCTTCGACAGCACGTTGCCGACGTGCGTCTTGACGGTCTCGTCGCCGAGCGCGAGCGCCGCGGCAATCTCCTTGTTCGACAGCCCCAGCGCCAGGTGGCGCAGCACCTCCGCCTCCCGCGGCGTCAATGCCTCGGCCGTGTCGGCGGCGTCGACGAGCTGCCGCGCGATGGAGGGATCGATGTAGGTCTTGCCGCGCGCGACGGCGCGGACGGCCGCAAGGAGCGTTTCCGGGTCGGCATCCTTGCGGAGATATCCCGAAGCGCCGGCGCGCAGCACACCCATCATGCGCGCTTCGTCGAGAGAGGCCGTCAGGGCGATCACGCGCACCTCCGGCCGGCGCCGCACGATCCGGCGCGTTGTCTCGACCCCGTCGATCCCGCCGGGCATGAGCAGATCTTGCACCACGATCTGCGGCGTCCACTCGTCGAGGCGCTCGAGCAGCTCCTCACCACTCGAGGCAATGCCGACGACCTTCAGATCGGAGAACGATTCGAGATACGCCTTGAGGCTGTGCGCGACGACGCGGTGGTCGTCGGCCAGCGCGATCGTCACGACGCTCATGCGGTCGTCCGTTGCGCGCTGAGGCGGTAGATCGCGAGCGTGTAGCGGGCAACGGCGATCCCGGCAATCACGGCGCACGCCGCACCCAACGGACGGGCGCTGAGGCCGGCCGATGCGACGATCGCCACGGCGGTCAGGAGGGCGACGCCCCACAATGCCGCGCGCACCGCGTACGGCCACAACGGCGGGGGGGCATCGAACGGGAGCGCGAATCGCAACGCCGTCCCGCGGGCCGGCGCGCTCGCCACTTCGACGGTGCCGCCAACTTCCGCGGCGCGAGCCGCGATGTTCGACATGCCCATGCCGCGCCCCGGCGCGCCCGGTTCGAATCCGGTGCCGTCGTCGCGCACCGTCAACACCAGCTCGGAGCCGTTGGTATCCAGTCTGACGGACACCGTTCGCGCGCGGGCGTGGCGCGCCACGTTCGCCAGCGCCTCCTGGGCGACGCGAAACACCGCTTGCCTGGCTCCCGGATTCAGCGCCGCGTCCGGCGGCAGCGCGCCAAGCTCGAAGTGCACCTGAGCGCCGGTCCTCAACTCCAAGGCCTCGCATTGCTTGCGGATCGAGGCGACGAGGCCGGCGTTGGCCAGCGGCGCCGCCTGCAGCTGCTCCAGCATCGCTTCCATCTCCGTCATCGCATCGCGCGCGGCGGATCTCACCAGTTCGAGCGCCTGGTCGGCACCATCAGGGTCGGAGGCGAGGCGCGCCTGCACCGTCGCGGCTGCCGTCTGAATGACGAACAGCTGCTGCTTGACCGCATCGTGGAGATCGCGTGCCAGCCTCGCGCGCTCCTCGTGCCGCGCGGCCTGACGGATCTGCTCTTCGTACTGCGAGCGAAGCGCCGCGAGGCCAGGCTTGTTCCGGATGGCGAACAGCGTCGCGCCGCGCGCGTCGCCGGCCGCATTGCCCAGATTGTGGAGCGGTGTCCCGCGTGGTCGGAAATCACCGCCGGGACCAGTGATCGCGAGATACAGCAGCACCAGACCGATGACGAGCGGCGCCCAACCGGCAAGCGAAGGAATCGTGCCCGTCAGCACGGTGGTCCACTGGATCAGGAAGAGGACGCCGAACAGGACGTGTGCATGCGCGACACCGAGCAATGCGCGCCGGCGGCCGAGCGGCTCCTCGATCGCGGCCAGTGCGGCCGCGATGGCGCCAATCGCCGCGACCGCCGCCCCGATGATGCGGGCGGTCGCATACCAGGTATAGGCAGGACCCGGAATGCCGGTCAACGTCGGCCACATGTATGCGGTGAGCCCCAGCGGGATCATGACGCACGCATACACATGAAGGACGAGCCGGCTGTCGATGGCTTCGGGGCGCCAGATTCCTGACGTTGGGGCTGACACTTGCGCCGACATGACGCCAGTGTAGGACGACAGCGCCGCCGCGCACATCACCCGGCCGCCGCGCCCGGCGTCCCCCTTTCGGGGGACCGCGGATCGGTCGATTCCTCAGTCCTTCCTGAGCGTCGCGATCGGATCGATGCGGGCGGCGCGAAGGGCGGGAATCGACACGGCCAGCACGCAGACCGTGACGATGACCAGCAGGCTTGCGAGGTAGGCCACGGGATCGCGCACATCGACCGAGTCCCCGATTTCCGCGGCGAGAGGTGTCGCGACGAGCACGATCGCCACCGCCGCGGCCAGGCCGCCGCCGGCAGCCAGGCCGATGCCAACCGGCCGGAGCGATTGAAGCAGCACCAGCTGCGCGATGTGTTTCGTGGCCGCGCCGAGCGCCATGCGGACACCAATCTCCTTCGACTGCTGCTCGACGACATACGACAGCACGCTGAACAGACCCGACACCGTCAACACCAGCGCGAGTCCTCCCAGGACGACGGTGACGCCGAACCCGATCTGCAACAGGTACGCCTGCATGCCGATTATCGACCGCAGCGTCATGACGCCGAATCCCGGATCGAGGCCCGGGAGGCGTTCGATCAGCGCGACGCGCGCCTGCTCGGGGTTGACTCGAACGCGCAGCATCAGAAAGGTTCCGGAAGTCTCGGGTGCGGTCGGAAGGTACACGCCGTTGAAGCTCATCCCGGAAGCGGGCCCAGGACCCCGCACGATGCCGACGATCGTCAACGTGCGCGACGGCTCTGACGCGACGTCCGGCGACGCCGGCGGTGGGGCCTCCAGACGCACCACCTGCCCGATGCCGTCGCCGTTCGGCCAGAGCTGGCGCGCCATGGCCTCGGACACCACCGCAACGCCGGCCTCCGCCGTGCGTTCCGCGGGTGTGAAGCCGCGCCCGCTCACGGGCGTCAGGCCGAGCACCTCGAAGTACTCGGACGATACGGCCATCCGGTCGACCGACATTCGGCTCGACGATCCAGACGTTTCGACGACTCCGCGCGTCGACCGAGACGAAGCGGCGATTGCCGCCACCAACGGATCGGCCGTCAGGGACTGGAGCACCGCGCCGCGCTTCGATTCGTTGTCGACGTTGACCATCACCGTATCGCTCGTGCGCACGCCTGGATCCTTCGTCGCGGCGGCCACGGCGCCGCGCAGAAAGATGGCGGAACAGATCAGGAGGAGAGCGGCGGCGCCGACCTGGACGGCGATCAACGCGTGCCGTGCGCGGCCCGGACGCGCATCCCTCGTCCCTTCGCCGCGCATGGTCCGGACCAGGTCGAGGCGGGTCGCCTGCAGCGCCGGGGCAAGCCCGAAGAACACGGTCGATACGACGGCGCCAGCCATCAGGAACACCACGACACGCCAGTCCGCGGTCGGCACGCTCACGTTGAGCAGACTGACCAGGCGGGCGATCTCTGGCGGGAGTGTGGTGATCACCGCGTGGAGCACACCGTTCAGGAAGACCTGCGTGACGACTACGCCGCATGCCGCCGCGGCGAGCGACAGGATCAGACTCTCGGTGAGGAGCTGGCGGATGATGCGCCGCCGCGACGCGCCGAGCGACAGCCGCGTGCCGATCTCCCGCTGGCGCGACACGCCTCGCGCGAGCAGCAGGTTGGCGACGTTGGCGCAGCCGATCATCAGGATCAGCCCGAAGGCGAAGAACAGTGGAGCGAAGACGATGCCGGACCCTTCGCTCGACAACGTACCCTGGCGAGGCGACAGCCAGGCCTGGATCGGACGCCTGGCGGGCGTCTGCAGCTCGGCTCGTCCGGACGCCCACGCCGACAGGGCGGCAGCCGCTGCCGCGGACGACACGCCCGGTTTGAGCCGCCCGATGATCTCCATCCCCCCTTGTTCCCG
>Ga0075421_100013702_pt1 | contig 10109 bp, 11 predicted proteins | sample SoiMetdeltSBSDD5_FD_75292 | JGI IMG/M metagenome (GOLD analysis project Ga0075421, IMG submission 75292) | Bulk soil microbial communities from a Populus tree surrounding site in Tennessee, USA - Soil MetaG P. deltoides SBSDD5 | ecosystem: Environmental > Terrestrial > Soil > Tree plantation... | reverse complement strand
AGCCGCAAGGCCCGACAGATCGCTGTCGGCGAAAGACAAGATCGCAATATCACCGGGAGTCTGGCGCAGATCGACCGCTTCGACCACATCGTCGAGGGAAGCCGAAGTGGTCGCCAGCAGATGCATCTTTCACCCTAGGAGCGCGCGTGTGATGCTGTCGCGATCGAGCCCCTTCATACCGATGACGACAAGCCGACCTTGCCGCCGCTCCGCTGCGGTCCAGGCACGGTCATAGTGATGGCTGACGCGTGGACCGACCGCCTGCACCAGCAGGCGCATCGGTTTCCCTGCCACGGCGGCGAATCCCTTCACGCGCAGGACGCCCGCATCCGCCGCCGCAGCCGCAACGCGCGCCGCGAGGCTTGCAGGATCCGAAACTTCCGGCAGCGGCACGCTGAAGCTTTCAAAATCGTCATGATCGTGGTCGAGCTCCGCGTCGTGGCGTGTGCGTCGATTTTCGATGTCGTTTTCGGTTCCGACTGCAAGGCCGAGCAGCGCCGCCGCATCAACCTTCCCGTCAGCCACCGGCACGACCTTCACGGCACGCGGCAGGGCCTTGCCGATGGCGGCGATCGCCTTGTCGGTCCCGGTGCCATCCAGCAGGTCGCGTTTGTTGAGCACCACGAGATCGGCGCAGGCGATCTGATCCTCGAAGACTTCTTCGATCGGATCGTCGTGGTTTAGCGCGGTGTCGGCCTCGCGCTGGCGTGCGAGCGCGTCGAGATCGGCAGCGAACCGGCCTTCCGCCAACGCCGCGCCGTCGACCACGGCGACGACCCCGTCGACGGTGACGCGACTCTTGATCGCCGGCCAGTGAAAGGCTTGCACCAGCGGCTTCGGCAGCGCCAGGCCCGACGTCTCGATCACGATATGCTCGACCGGCGGTGTTCGCGCCAGGATCGTATCCAACGCCGGGACAAAGTCGTCGGCGACCGTGCAGCAGAGGCAGCCGTTGGCCAATTCGACGATGTTCTCTTGCGGACAGGTCTCGTCGCCGCAGCCTTTGAGAATTTCGCCGTCAATGCCGACAGCACCGAACTCGTTCACGATCACGGCCAGCCGTCGCCCGTTTGCGTGTGCCAAGACGTGCCGGATCAGTGTCGTTTTGCCGGCTCCGAGAAAACCGGTCACGATCGTACAGGGCACGCGTGCGGTCGATTTGGTCATTCGGGTTCCTCGAAATTGATGGGGGGCACGCGGGCGATGAGCCCGCGCTTGAGCGATTGCGGCCGTCCGCGCCAGGGCATGATGCCGTCAGCCGCGCTCGCCAGCAGGCGCGCACCGTCGACGAGCGCTGAGGCGCAAGCCGCGTCGAGGCCGCCGAAGATATATGTCCAGGAGCCATTGCAGCGCACGGCCGCACTCAAGCCGCGCGTGCAATTCGCCAAGCAGCGCACCGGCTTGATCACGACGCCGCTGCCTTCCGCAGCTTTCGCCGTCCCCGCCGCGAGGATCGCACCGGGCCGCGGTTCCGTGTCGGGTCCGCCCGGATGTCGGCAGGTGATGCATACGTACACGGTCGCCGCACCAGCGAACGCTTGCACATCGGCCTCGCTCGATTTTTCGATAGAGCTCACGCGTGCCGCTCCGCAGGGCCGCAATCCGGGTGCTTGATGCGAAGCGACCGGCCCCGAGGCACCCCGCCCGGGCCACGACCGAATCGCCGGTAGGTCTCCTGGCTCGCGGCTCGCCGCCCGTGACCGCCTTCCCGGGATTCTCCCAGTGGCAATTTGGTACGGGCTCACCGCCTACAGTTGCGGGGGCAGCTGCGGCTTTGGAACATTCGTTCCGCACCGCATTCCCTGTTCGCTCTCGGATGAGAGACCGTCGATCGCGGGCACTTAACGGCCGCCATCTGCGTTTTGTCAATGCCGAGGCGCCCTCGCGCTTGCGGTCGATTCCTTGGCAGCTATAGTCGTGCGGTCGTCGACTCCCGCCGGTGGGGCGAAAAAGGGAACGTGGTGAGGGCGTTGCCCAAAGCCGCGGCTGCCCCCGCAACTGTAAGCGGCGAGCTTCACTCGATCAGCCACTGGAGCACACTCCTGCTCCGGGAAGGTGGAGGGAAAGCAGGGACCCGCGAGCCAGGAGACCTGTCGACGATGCCAACCTTAACCACGCCTTCGGGTGGAAGGCGTATGGGGGACGCCATGAGCTTACGTTTCATTTGCCGCACGGCACTCGTCGCGGCGCTCTCTGTCTTCGCGACATCGGCATTTGCCCATCATGTAATGGGCGGCAAGACTCCCGCGACATTCATTGAAGGTCTGTTGTCCGGCATCGGCCACCCGGTGATTGGTGCGGACCATCTGGCTTTTTTGTTGGCGATCGGGATCGCCGTTGGCATCGGCGGCCTCAATCTGGCATTACCGGCGCTGTTCGTGATTGCCTCGGCGATCGGTGTCATGCTTCACGTCAACGGCATCAACTTCCCCGGGGCCGAGATCATCGTTGCCTGTTCGGTTTTGTTAGCAGGGTTTCTGATCGCGCGCGGACGCGCTCTATCGGTGGGATCGTGGGCGGCGCTTTTCGCTGTTGCGGGGCTCTTCCACGGCTACGCATTCGGCGAGTCGATTTTCGGCGCGGAGTCTTCTCCGCTTCACGCGTATCTTTTGGGCCTCATCGTCGTTCAGAGCGCACTCACCGTCGGAACCGCGCTGTTCGTGCGCTGGCGAGGCGGCGGTGTGTCCGAACTTGCACCACGGCTCATCGGAGCGGCAATCGGCGGGGTCGGTCTGACAGCCCTGATCGGGCAACTCGTTCCCGGCGCGTAGAAGTTGGCGACGCCCGCTGCATCCCGCAGCGCCGGGCTCACGCTCGTTCTGGGCGGCGCTCGCTCTGGCAAAAGCCGCTACGCCGAGGGCTTGATCACGGCTCTGCCGCCGCCTTGGATCTATGTGGCGACCGCCGAACCAGGCGACGCCGAGATGGCAGAGCGCATTGCCGCCCATCGCACGCGACGGGGAGCATATTGGAGCACGCTCGAAGTCCCGCGCGATCTCGCGGGGACCCTCTCTGCCCACTGGGAGACACCCTTGCTTGTCGACTGTTTGACGCTATGGCTCTCAAACGTGTTGCTTGCCGGAGCGGATATCGATGTTGAAATCGAGCGGCTTGAATGTGCGTTGACACGACCTGCAGCGCCGCTTGTGATGGTCGCCAATGAGGTCGGCTTTGGCATCGTGCCCGATAATCCTCTCGGCCGTCGTTTCCGCGATGCTCAGGGCTTGCTCAATCAGCGGATTGCCGCGCGCGCGGATCGCGTCGTCCTCGTCGTCGCCGGATTGCCGCTCACCATAAAGGGACAGCCATGACGAGACCGGTCGATGACGACGAGGTCGAGCGGCATCGCGCCAAAATGGCAAAGCGTAAGGCCGTGCAGGATGCCGAGGTCGCCGGCAAGACGATCGAAAAGGGCCTGCTCATCGTTCACACCGGGACTGGCAAGGGCAAATCCACGGCCGCCTTCGGACTCGCGTTGCGGATGCTCGGCCGTGGCCACCGCGTCGGCGTCGTGCAATTCATCAAAGGGGCGTGGCACTCAGCGGAGCGTGATGCGCTCGCCCGCTTTGCAGACCAAGTCTGCTGGCACACCATGGGCGAAGGCTTCACTTGGGAGACGCAGGATCTCAAGCGCGACGTTGCCGCCGCGGAGCGGGCCTGGGACAAGGCGCTCGAACTCATGGAGGACCCGACATTCGGCCTGGTGATCCTCGACGAACTCAATATCGCGCTGCGCTATGCTTACCTCGATGTGCATACCATCGTCAGCGCATTGAACGCGCGCAGAGCGGGACTTCACGTCGTCGTCACGGGCCGCAACGCCAAGCCTGAGCTCATCGCCGCGGCCGATCTCGTCACCGAGATGACCTTGGTGAAGCACCACTTCGCGGCCGGGGTGAAAGCCCAGCCTGGCATCGAGTTCTGAGCGTGCCCGCGCGCGCGATCATGTTCCAGGGTACCGGCTCTGACGTCGGCAAATCGCTGATTGTCGCCGGCCTGGCGCGGGCTTTGGCAAACCGCGGGCTCAAGGTGCGGCCGTTCAAGCCGCAAAATATGTCCAACAACGCGGCTGTAACGGCGGACGGTGGCGAGATTGGCCGGGCGCAGGCGCTGCAGGCGAGAGCCGCCCGCACGGCGCCGAGCGTGCACATGAACCCCGTGCTGCTCAAGCCGCAGAGCGAGGTCGGTGCGCAGGTCGTCGTCCGAGGCTGCGTTCACGGGACGGCAAAAGCCGCCGCCTATCAGCGTATGAAGCCGGATCTGGCGCCGTTCGTCCTCGATAGCTACGCGCGGCTCAAAGCGGAGGCCGACATCGTGCTGGTCGAAGGCGCCGGCAGCGCGTCGGAAGTGAACCTGCGCGGCCACGACATCGCCAATATGGGATTTGCGCGGGCGGCCGATGTGCCGGTTGTGCTGATCGGCGACATCGACCGCGGTGGCGTCATCGCCAGCTTGGTCGGCACGAAGACGGTGATCGACGCGGACGATGCGGCGCAAATCCGCGGCTTTCTGGTCAACAAGTTTCGCGGCGACCCCATGCTATTCGCGGACGGAATGGCAACCATCGCGCGCGCCACCGGATGGGAGCCGTTGGGGCTTGTGCCCTTCTTTCCTGATGCTCGGCTGCTTCCGGCGGAAGACGCTCTGGCGCTCGACGGTGCGCCGGCCGCAAAGTCAAAGACAGGGGTCAGGATCGCGGTCCCAATTCTTCCGCATGTGTCCAACTTCGACGATCTCGACCCATTGGACGCCGAACCAGCGGTCGAGCTGGTTCGGATTCGGCCCGGGAACGCCCTTCCCGGCGATGCCGATCTCGTCATCCTGCTCGGCGCGAAGGCGACGATTGCCGACTTGGCGGCGCTCCACGACGCAGGCTTTGATATCGACATTGCCGCCCACGTACGCCGCGGCGGCGGCGTTTTAGGACTCTGCGGCGGATATCAGATGCTCGGACGCACGATACGGGACCCGCTCGGGGTCGAGGGGCATGTTGCTGTTGCCGATGGCCTCGGTCTGCTCGATGTCGAGACGATTTTGACCGCGGACAAGCGCCTGGAGCCGGTGCACGGCGAGACCAGCGACGGCGCGCCGGTCTTGGGATACGAAATGCATATGGGCGTGACCGAAGGTCCGGATCGCGCGCGGCCATTTGCGCGGCTCTCCGACGGATCACCCGAGGGCGCGGTGTCGGCCGACGGGCGCATCGTCGGAACCTACATCCACGGCCTATTTACGGATGATCGACAACGCTCTGCGTGGCTCCGTCGCTTTGCAGCAGGTCCGGCAGCGATCTCCTATGATAGGTTGGTTGATGAAACGCTCGATCGGCTCGCGGCGCATCTAGCCGCCCATATCGACATCGCTCGCTTGCTCAGCCTGTCGCGATGAGGGCGGCAGCCAGCAAGGCAACGAGCGCGATCAGAATTGCGTCGGCACGGCGGTAGAGTCCGAGCGCAGCCCGGATGTCGGTTGCTTTTGCCACGCGGCGACCATTTCCCATGAAAGCGTCATCGACAAGAATGCCGTCATAGGTACGCGGGCCTGCCAGCGCGAGATCAAGCGCGCCCGCCATGGCTGCTTCAGGATAGCCGGCGTTCGGCGAGCGGTGATGACGAGCGTCACGGCAGACGGCGGCCCAGGCCGCTAGTGCCGAAGTTCCCTTTGTTGCGGCCGCTGCCGCGATGATAAGGAGAGCCGCGAGCCGCGATGCCGGCAGGTTGAGCAGATCATCGAGGCGGGCGGCGGACCAGCCGAATGCCTGGTAGCGCGGAGTCTGGTGCCCGATCATGCTGTCGGCCGTATTGATTGCCTTGTAAATTGCCGCGCCAGGGAGTCCTCCGATGATCATCCAGACGACCGGCGCGACCACCCCATCGGAAAAATTCTCTGCCAGGCTTTCGATTGCCGCTCGAGCGACACCCGCTTCATCGAGGGTCTCGGTGTCACGTCCGACGATCCGCGACACCGCGTCCCGCGCGCCGCGCAAATCGTCGTTCTCGAGCGCATGGGCAACATGCGCGACGTGCTGGTGCAAGCTGCGCTGGGCGATCAACGTGCTGGCGAGGATGGCGGCGCCGACCAGTCCAAATGGCAGGAGCAGAAGTCCGCGCTCGATGATCAGTGCGGACACGCCGACAATGGCGATAAGGAGAACAACCGTGAGCACTCCAAGGATTCGCCGCAAAGCGGGACGAACACCCTCGCGGTTGCATCGGCGCTCCAGCGCCGCGATCAAGTGCCCCATCCAGCTGACTGGGTGGCCGATTGATCGCAGCAGCCAATCCGGATAACCGGCGATGCCCTCGATCAAGACGGCGAGAAAGGTGAGCGCGACGGCCATGATTTCAGATCCGGATGCGGCCATCGAGCATGGCGGCGATATTGCCGCGGCACGGCGGCTGTTTCCCGACGCGCCGCAACCTTTCATCGACCTGTCAACAGGAATCAATCCCGAGCCTTATCCCTTGCCGCAGCTCGACGCGAAGGTGTTCGCGCGGCTGCCCGATTCTGCGGCTCAACTTCGACTTTCCGCGATCGCGGCGCAAACCTATGGTGCTCCGTCGGCCGCGCACGTGGTGTGCGCGCCAGGGACCCAGATCTTGTTGCCGCTGGTGGCGGCGCTCGTCCCTGCGGGTCGCGCAGCCATTCTCGGGCCGACATATTCCGAGCACGCACGGGCCGCCGCGCAAGCTGGGCATGCCATCTTGGATGCACGGCACATGAACGAGCTACACGGCGCCAACCTGGCGATTGTCGTCAATCCGAACAACCCGGACGGGCGGATCATCGCCAAAGAGGAACTGCTTGCACTGGGCGATGCGTTGGGCGCCCGAGGTGGCCTCCTCCTCGTTGATGAAGCTTTCATGGATGTCGGACCGCCGGGAGCGAGCTTGGCGGGCAACATAGACCGGGGAAACCTTGTCCTGCTGCGGTCCTTTGGCAAGTTCTTCGGGCTGGCGGGATTAAGGCTGGGTTTCGTCCTCGCGGCGCCGAAACTTGCAGCAAGGCTCAATCGGGCGCTCGGACCGTGGGCGATATCCGGCCCGGCCATTGCCATCGCGGAACGGGCACTTGCAGATGTTGTTTGGATTGAAGCCACTCGCGCCCGACTGGAGTGCGCTGCGCAGAAACTTGATCAGGTACTGATCGAGGCCGGTGTCGAGGTTATCGGCGGCACGTCCTTGTTCCGCCTGGTCCGCACGCGCCGCGCAAACGAGATATTTCAGGATCTTGGGACCTCCGGAATCATCGTGCGCGCATTCCGCGAACAGCCGACATGGCTGCGGTTTGGGATACCGCACGAGTCCGGCTGGGACCGCCTACGCTTGGCGCTCGCGTCGCGCTCCCCAGCCGCCCCGGAATGCCGGACCCGCTGAACGCGAATTAAATAGCGAGTTGGTAGCGGGTGCTCACATTCGCGTTCCCTGCCACCAGTAGGCAGTTAGCCAAGAAAACGATAACATCGATTCGGATGATTCGTCGCTTTTGCGGCCGGGCAACGGATGAGGGATGAGCACGATCATCACAGTCGCCACCATGAAGGGCGGCAGCGGCAAAAGTACACTTGCGAGCTGCCTTGCGGTCCATTGGCACCTTGGCGGGCACCGACCAACAATCATCGATGCCGATCCCCAGCGCTCGATCGCGCGGCTTGCCGCGCGTGAACGGGCGCTTGGCGGTGTTCCCGTGGTTGAGGATGCGACCGAACACGCCTGCGAACTGGCACGCCGGCACGCTGGCCTGGTGATTATCGACACGCCAGGCTTTCGCTCGGAAACGACAACGAAATGCCTTGGCGCGAGTGATTTTGTACTCGTCCCAGTTAAAGCCTCCCCATTCGATGTCGACCGCATGCTCGACACCCTCAACATGCTCATTAACAGTGCAACCGACCGGCGGCCAATTTTCCGCTGTCTGCTGACCCAAACCACGCGCGACTCTGTTGTTGCCAAGCATATTCGTTCCGAGCTCGTCGCGGCGGGGTTCCCACTGCTCGAAAGCGAGATGACGAACCGCGTGATCTATGCGGAAGCTGCACTCTGGGGCGCCACCCCGAGCCTCATCGAGAAGACTGGGCCGGCTGCCCGCGACATCGCGGCGATCGCTGCCGAGGTCGACAATATTCTCGCCATCAAACAGGCGGCGGCTTAAGCGTGAGCAGGAAAAAGCTTCCCAGCGCACTCAGGCACACGATGGACGGCCTGCGCGAGGCGGCGGCCGGCAACGGCAATGCATCGCCACGAACGCCAGTGGGCATGATGGTCTCGAGTCAGCTAGCCGCCGAAACGACTGCCGCGTCAGAATCTGATCCCGTGCACGATGCAATCGAGACGACACGAACGCCTCCAGTGTCCGGCACGGCGGCTTCCAGCAGCGCAACATCCATGTCCGCCGGAGTGGACCTGGCGAAGCGACGGGCACGAGCGCGCGCCATTGTAGAGCGGCATGCGACCTATTCGGCGGTCGGCGGAATTCTTCCGTTGCCAATCGTAAGTGTTGCCGGCATTACCACGATAATCGTCCGCATGGTGAAGATGCTGAGCAACCTCTATGGCGTTCCTTTTGAACGCGACCGGGCTCGTGCCATCGTGGCAGGACTGGTGGGAGGCGCGACGCCGACCGGCTTCGCAGTAGTCACGACTTCGACGCTATTCTTGGTCGTGCCCTCGGGTGCCCTCATAGGGAGTGTGGTCTCCGCTGTGACTGCGATCGCCTGCACGCGCAGCATCGGCCGGGTATTTATCGAGCACTTCGAGAATGGAGCGACGTTGAACGATTTTCGTGCGCCGAAAAAGACCTGAAGATTCGATTTCGCCGGATTTGAAGCTCACGCGGGGCGACGTAAAAACTTTGAGGCGGGACCCTCTTAGGGCCCGCCTCTCGCCTTTCTGCGCGCAGCTTAAGCTCGAAATTCCACGACGGCTACTCGGACGGATTGTCCTTTTGCTCGCTTGCCGCCTCCATGCTTTTGATGAGACTCTTCGGTCGCATATCGGTCCAATGTTGATTTATGTATTCGAGGCAAGCCGCGCGGCTCTCCGACTTACGAACTATGGTCCACCCCTCGGGGATGTCAACAAAGCTTGGCCAAAGGGAATACTGCCCTTCGTCATTGATCAAAACGTGAAAAGTGCCATTTTCGTCTTCAAATGGATTGGTCATATTAATCTCCTTCGAAATCGCATCTCATGCGTCACTCGCGATGCGTCGAGCTCGGCCGTAAGTACACGACCGATTGCCACGGCTGGCACAGGATCCATCATTGTCTCGTGGGTGCAGTCGATACGGTGAACCTTGACCTGACCGTCGACGTATGGCGTCCAGATTTCATGCGATGGCTTGGGCTCGCCTTGGGTGGCTACGAAAAGTAAAATATCGCCACGGAATCGCTGTGGCAAGAACGTCTGCATCAGCACAACGCTGTTCTTATAGCCATCCATGATGGCCTCGTAGTGATGCTCCTTGAGCACTGAAACGAGATGTCCGTCCTGACGCAGGGCATCCACCATATTCTGTATCGGGTCAGCGACTCCGGCGAAAAGAACCTCTTTAGTGGGCTCTTCCTGGCCGAGGCGCGGTGATTCCTGCCAATCGCTCGGATAGCTGTCGAGAAGGGCGAGCAGTGCGACCTCTTCACCGAGGGACTGGAGGTGCGTCGCAATCGCGTGAGCCACTAAGCCGCCAAAGGACCAGCCGAGGAGGTTGTACGGTCCGACGGGCTGAACCTCGCGAATAAGACTCAGATAATCTAAAACCACCTCCTCAATAGTGCGAGGAAGAACGTTTGGCTGGCTAAGATTTCGCGCCTGTAGACCGTAGATCGGGTAATCTGGTGGAAGGTGAGTGATGAGCCTTGAGTAGGGCCAACTGAATCCTCCCGCATGATGGATGCAGAACAACGGCTGCATCTTTCCATGCGGTCTGATCGGCAGCAAAGGCTCAAGATCGGATCGGATCGGCCGGCCGTCGTCGAGACGCTTGGCCAGCGCCGAAACCGTCGGCGCCTCAAACAGGCTGCGGATCGACAGCTCGACATCAAGGCTCGCCCGGATCCGGCTGATCAGACGCGTCGCAAGCAGCGAGTGACCGCCCAGCGCAAAAAAGTCATC
>Ga0075421_100013701_pt1 | contig 10110 bp, 8 predicted proteins | sample SoiMetdeltSBSDD5_FD_75292 | JGI IMG/M metagenome (GOLD analysis project Ga0075421, IMG submission 75292) | Bulk soil microbial communities from a Populus tree surrounding site in Tennessee, USA - Soil MetaG P. deltoides SBSDD5 | ecosystem: Environmental > Terrestrial > Soil > Tree plantation... | reverse complement strand
ACACGACGGCCCGCGGCTGTAAACACAACATTTGGAAGTGTCTTCCCGTTTCGCTCGGCCTCCCAGGCCCGCTGCAGGTCGGCGCTGGTCAAGAGCATGTCCAGTTCGGCCACGATGTCGCCTCTTGGGGCATTATTCATTTGGAACGATGATACCCTTTATCGCGGAGGGCAGGCGGGTTGCCTGCCCTATCCGGTTGAAAACTCCTAGCGCGAGCTGGTTGTAGCAGTAGCGGGTCGCTCGACAGCGGCTATCGCGCGAAGCAGCTCCGTTCGAACCAACTTGCGTACGGCCCGGCCTTGATCAATGTGGTTCGTGAAACTTTTTTGCGGATGCACTTTGGTGAAGGTAGCTTGGGCTAGCGCCTGACTCCCCGGTCCTTGAAGTGCGCTGGCGAGGTCCTTGTGAATAAAGCTCGTGACAGCGTCGTAGGGGGTATCAGGGCCACCCGGGGAAACGACCCGGGCCGCAGCCCAACCCAGGAATTGTCCTTCCTTGACGGCCTGGCTCTGAACGGCGGTCAACGTTTGAATATAGTCAGCATAATCAGCTCCACGATTGGGTTCGATTTTCCAACGGACGACACGGATAACATTGCCCTCTTTCAACTGAGATCCTGGCGCAGCGCCTTCCACACGCGACAGCACGGTGCCGGTTACTGTGCTGCTCAGGTTGAGATTCTTCATGTACTCCGAATAAGTCATCCCGACCGCCTTTTTGACCGCCTGATCGCGACGCGTCGGATTCGGCTCAGGCGGGGGACCCGAAAAGACGGAGCTGCTGATGTAGTTGTAATCGAGCGCAGGACTGCCTCGATACATCAGGGAGTAGAGCGCCCACGATTCAAAATTCTCGCCAGAGTTGAGGCGTTCCTGCATCACTTTTTTTACACTGTTCCTCTGGAACTCGAGGAAGGCAGGGACCTTTTCCTGTGGGACGTTCACGTAGGTCGACGAACGATATTGAACTTTTGCTGTTTGTTGCGCGGGGGCGGCGATTACGAGCACAAGGCCGGTCGCAAGGAGGGAAAGGTGGCGGGTCATGTTGGTTCTCCTTCTATTTCGATTCCCCGAGGGGTGCCGCGAGTATATACTAAATCGCGCTGGAAAAGGCGATGGTTACGGGGCTGCCGTTCTTGATCGATTGGCCTGTGGCCGTCAGGTGGCCGGTCTTGCGGTCGACGCGGAAGGGGACCACTGTATCGCCCTGCTCGTTGGTGACGTAGAGGAAGCGCTGGGTGGGATCGAGCGCGATGAATCGCGGCGTTTTGCCCAAGCTTGGGGCCCAGCCGATCGATCGCAGCATACCCGTTTTTGGATCTGCGGCGAACATGGCGACGCTGTCGTGGCCTCGATTGGAGCAGTAGACGAATCGCCCGTCCGCCGAAGTGATGATTTCCGCGCCCGTGCTGTCGCCGGTGAAATCGGGCGGGAGCGACGGCAGAATCTGCGCCGGACGCAAAGAACCATCGTGGACACGCCAGTTGTAAGTTGTGACGGTGTTGCCGAGTTCGTTGATCACCCAGGCGACGGGAAGCGTCGGATGGAAGGCGAGATGACGCGGCGCGGAGCCGGCTCGGGCCGCGACCGCTCCCTGCTCGGTGGGACTCAACTTGCCGCTCACTGGATCGAAGCGGAAGACAAAGACGCAATCGAATCCCTTGTCGGGGATCAGGACGAATCGGCCCGTCGGATCGAAGACCACATGATGCGGGTGCGAGGTGTTCTGCTCAGTCCGATGCGTACCCGGCTTACCACGCAGCTCTACAAGTTGGACGAAGTCGCCCAGCGCGCCATCCGGTCGTACCGGCAGCACCGCTACCGTGCCGCTCCCGTAATTTGCCACCACCATGAATTTGCCGCTGCGGTCGATCGCCTGATGCACGCCGTTGGTTCCGCCGGTCTTCGCCTGGTTGAGCGTCTTCAGCATCCCGCTGCCCTTATCGACAGCGAACGACGTGGCGTAGTCTCCATCGCCATGCACAGAGTAGAGGAATCGCTGATCCCGGTTGAGGATGAGAAATGACGGATTCATCAGGTCGCCGACCCGCTGGACATGATTCCACGCCCCGCTCTCCGGGTCCATTCTGTAAACATGGATCCCATCGCCGCGGCCTCGACGCTGCGGCGTCGTGTAGCAGCCGACATAAGCGCAGATCGGTTGTTTCTGAGCCTGAGCCGCAAGTGCGACAGCGCCTCCGAGCAGAGTGCGCCGGTTCATCTGCGCTTCTCGACAACGGCGGCGACCGCTTCGATTTCGATCAGATAGTCATCCAGAGCCAGAGCAGCGACGCCGATGAGCGTGCTCGCCGGCGGGTTGGTCGTGTTGATGTACTTGTTGCGAATCTCCCTGATGACGGCGCGAGATTCCTCCTTGTATCCCTTGATGTAGAGGTTGAGCTTGACGACGTTGTCGAACGAAGCTCCCGCCGCTGCCAGAGCCGTCTTGAGGTTCTGGAAGACCTGCTCTGTCTGGGCTTTTAGGTCCCCCTTGCCGACAACCTCTCCTTTCGGATTGTTGGCAACTTGACCGGCGATGAAGATGAGCTTGTCAGGCCGGGTCACGACAACGTGACTGTAACCGTTAGCCGGCGCAATCCCGGCGGGTTTTAGGAATTCGGTCTGGGCCAGCAGGGAGCCGGCGCTAGCGGTGAGCAAAAGCGTTCTTAGGATACTCATGCCCGCCAGAATAACTCATCGCATGTTAGCCGCGTTGCGTCCGGCGATCCGGCCGCAAGGATCACCCCGCGCGTCGCCTGGACCTTCCATCCTCCCGCGCCGACCCCGACGACACGTTCCTGACGATAAAGTCTCGTCACCCGTCGGCCGGTCCGGATCTCCACGCCCTGCGAGAGTGCTCGGGCCTGCAGCGCTTCCACGTAAGCCTTCCCGTTCGGGATCACGTTATGCATGCGCGAGACGCGGTTGTGCGATTCGGGCTTCGGTCCCTGGAACTCGAGCCCCAAGCCTTCGAGCCACTCCTGCGTCTTCGCCGCCTCCCGCGCCAGGAGCCCGCGCAGCACGGCGTTATTCCTCGCCTCGTGCTGCGGTGGCGCGAATTTCACGATGTCCTCGGCGTGCCAGGCTGGATCATCAGCAATGCCCGCGGCGCGCTGATACTTCGTGCCGGCCGCGGTGAATGATCCGACAGCCATGCCGGTCGTCCCACCTAGTTGCGGACAAGCTTCGAGGACCAGCACACGCGCGCCGGTCGAAGATGCTTCGACAGCCGCAGCCAATCCAGCGCCACCACCGCCAACGATAACGACATCGGTCTCGTAGTCCCATTGTTCGGGGATCATAAAGCTCTCCGATCCGGAGCGATCCACTCGCGCCGCGCTTCCCGTGACTTCACTACGTCGAAGCTGTAGTAGTCCCTAAACAAATCGCGGCGCGGTCGTGAGGGAACGTCCCATTTCCAAATCCGCGCAGTATTTCGTCGTCACTCATGAGAGTAGATGACCCGAATCGTCCTTTAACGACACGCCTGAAAGCTTTCGCCGGCGCGACTCCGTCATCAGAAAGATCAGCTTCTGCGCCGCGGCTTCGAATGAGAGGCCCTTGGCGTGAATGTTCGAGATGCAGTTGCGATCGGCGTCAGTCAATCCTGGTCGCGGATGCCACGTGAGATAAACGCCGAGGCTGTCGGGCGAGCTGAGTCCTGGCCGCTCTCCAATCAAAATAACAGACAAGGTCGCGCCTACGACCTCGCCGATCTCGTCGGCGATTGCGACTCGCCCTTGCGTGACGACGGCCAGCGGCGCGATCCGCCAATCCGCTCGATCGAGCCGCGCCAGTGTTGTCTCGAGCAGCGCCGCGGCATGGCGGTGAACCGCTAGCGCCGATAGTCCATCGGCGACGACGAACACCACGTCGAAATTTCCCTTGAGTCGTTCGAGGGGCCGCCGGGAGTCGGGATGCAGGCGACGTCCCAGCTCAGGGCGCCGCAGATACGTCGCACGATCCGCGCACTGCGTCTCCACGGCAACGCAAGGCAGATCGAAAGCGTGCAGGTCCGCGAGTAAAGATCGGACGTCGAGCGGGAAATGGACCGCGTCTCGCGCCTGCGCGTGCGCCAACTGAAAATCCAACAGGCCGGACGTGGGCAGACTATTGCCAGCGCGTCCGAGCGCAACACGCGCCATCGTGAAATCGCGCAGGCTCTTCATGCTTCGAGCAGCGACATCATACGCGGCAGCTCGGGCCGGAAGCGCTCCATCCACTCTTCGAATTCCGGCGCAGGCCGCAGACCAAGAAGTCCACGAAGATAGAGGGCATCGTGGAAGGACGTGCTCTGGTAGTTCAGCATCACGTCATCCGCGCCTGGAACGCCCATGATGTAGTTCACTCCTGCTGCGCCGAGCAGTGTAAGGAGTGAGTCCACGTCGTCCTGGTCGGCTTCGGCGTGATTGGTGTAGCAGACATCGCAGCCCATCGGCAGTCCCAGCAGCTTGCCGCAAAAATGGTCTTCGAGACCGGCGCGCAGAATTTGTTTGCCGTCGTAGAGGTATTCCGGCCCAATGAATCCGACCACCGTATTCACCAGCATGGGACGAAAATGTCGCGCTACCGCGTAGGCCCGCGCCTCGCAAGTTTGCTGATCGACGCCATGATTCGCGCCAGCGGAAAGAGCGCTTCCCTGCCCGGTTTCGAAGTACATGATGTTGTCGCCGACCGTGCCGCGCTTCAATTCCCGCGCCGCTTGATGCGCCTCATCGAGGAGCGAGAGATTGACGCCAAACGACGTGTTGGCCGCCTGCGTTCCCGCAATCGACTGGAAGACCAGGTCCACCGGAGCGCCGCGCCGCAGCGCTTCCATTTGTGTCGTCACATGCGCCAGGACGCAGCTCTGAATAGGAATTTCAAAGCGGACGCGCAGCTCATCGATCAGGCGCAGCAGCGTCTCGACCGTACCCACCTGATCGGACGCTGGGTTAATTCCGATGACGGCATCGCCACTGCCCAGCATGAGGCCATCGATAATGCTGGCGGCGATTCCTTTCGGATCGTCTGTAGGATGATTCGGCTGCAGCCGTGTAGATAGTCGACCCGGCAGGCCCACCGTCGTACGAAAGCGCGTCACGACGCGAATCTTCGCGGCTGCGGCGACCAGGTCCTGCACCCGCATGATTTTCGAAACCGCCGCGGCCACCTCCGGTGTGATTCCCCGCGGATCCGGCGGTTCTTCGCGTAACAGCCAGTCCCGAAAAGATCCGACGGTCAGATGCGAGATCGGCTGAAAGGCATCGGCATCATGACGATCAACGATGAGCCGCGTGACTTCGTCCTGCTCATAAGGAATTACAACCTCCGACAGAAAAGTCTTCAGCGGAAGGTCCGCCAGCGCCATCTGCGCCGCTACTCGTTCTTCCCCGCTGCCGGCTGCGATACCCGCCAGCTCGTCGCCAGACCGCGCTGGACTCGCCTTCGCTAGCAGCGTCCGCAAATCTTCGAAGGTGTAGCGGACTTGTCCAACCGTGTTCGAGTAGCTCACTTCCGCACCGCCAGCGCGAATTCCTCCTCCGGTGACAGGATCAGCCGGTTACGCGAATAAAGTCCGAACCATGCCAGTCCCGCCACAAACCACACGGCAGCGCCCCAGACTCCACGGTTGTAGTCGGGATTCAGAAACAGCGCGACGAGTGTCGCGACCGAGATGATTATCGCCACATATGCGCCCGCTACGCCCAGCGGGCTGACATACGGGCGCTCGATCGCCGGGAATCGCCATCGCAACAGAACGAATGATGCCATCTGCAACACGTACGCCAGCACGGCCCCGAACACCGCCATGTTGAGTAGCACAGCGCCCACAGGACTATTCTGCCCCGCGAATTGGACACCAAGCGCTGCGCCGTATCCGAGCACCGACCCGATCAGCAACGCTCGATGCGGTGTCTTACGTGTCCCGTGCGTCACCGAAAGCCAGCTCGGAAAATAGCCCGCCCGCGATAGTGAGTAGATCTGTCGCCCATAGGCATAAATAATGGCGTGAAAGCTGGCGATCAGGCCCGTGCATCCAAACAGCGCCAGCAGCTTCGCGCGAGCGCCCATGCCGAAAATCGTTTGAAAGCCGAGAAACAGGGGTTCGGACGAAGCTCCGACCGCCGCGGTTCCCGGAGCGATGCCGCCGCTCAGGATTGGCGTGAGGAACGAGCAGACAATCAGGGTCGCGAGTCCCCAGAGAATGCCCCTCGGCATATCGCGTTTCGGATCGTGCGACTCCTCTGCCGCGAGCGGGAGCTGCTCGATGCCGAGGTATAGCCACAGCGCAAACGGCAGCGCCGCGAATACGCCGGCCCAGCCCTTCGGCATCCACAATCCGCCCTGCAGCGCCCATCGATCCAGATCGAAATGCGGAATCGCGCCGACGTAAAACACAAGCAGAATCGCCAGCGCGCAAATCGTGATCACGACCGAGAACCGGAACGACAGCTCCACACCCCAGATGTTCAGCGCGACGAACACGACGTAACAGGCGAGCCACCAAAGCGGGGCAAATCGCGGCGCCGTGCCGAAGATCGCGCCAAGATAGCCGCCGACGCCAACCACAATTGTAGCCGGAGTGAGAATATACTCCATGTTTTCGGCGAGGCCGGTAATGTAGCCGCCCCAAGGCCCCATCGTCGTGCGCGCAAACGAGTAGGCGCCGCCGGCATGCGGAAGCGCCGGCGACATCTCCGCCAGGCTGAACGACAGGCCGACATAGAGGAGTGTCACCAGGACGAGGGCAGCCAGCATCCCGCCAAATCCGCCGGCGAGGAAGCCAAAATTCCATCCGAAGAAATCGCCCGAAATCACCGCGCCGACGCCGAGCGCCCAAAGATGCACGACGCCGGCATGCCGCCGCAACGACCGCTGCTCAAAATAGCCATCGCTCGGGCGCGAGTATTGGATATCGGACAAGCGGTCCTTATTTCTATTTCGGCGTATCGTCGGCATCCAGATCGCCGAGGGCGTACTGAATTCCGTCGAGATAAAACTGGAGGATCGCCGGATTCTGGAACGGGCCGATGACGTGCCCGAAAACACCATAGAAAACCTTACCTGCCCCGTATCGCTTGACCCAGGAGACGGCGAAATCTTTGTCCGCGCGGTGGATCGATTCCTTCCCCGGTCTCGGAAGCGTAATCGCGGCGGTGGCCGGATCGGAAAGGTCGAGACTCATCAACACCCGCCGGTTCGACCGCGTATAGGGCTCGCCCATCTCATAAACTTCATCTGTCACTTTGAAACCCTCGCGATGGAACGCGCGGGTAAGGGGATGGTCCGGCTCCTCGATCTTCACGCCCCAGGTACCGGACGGCACGAATGGATGGCCTCCGAAAGTCGCTCCAATCACCTCGGCGCCGTCAGGCCAGTCCTTGAAGGTATCGATGGCCGCATGCACTCCGACGACACCGCCTCCGCCTTTGACGTAATCGAGCAGCGCCTGCTTCTTCGCCTCATCCGGGATGGCCAGATGAGCAGTGCTGTTCATGAGAATCGCATCGTATTGCGAAAGAATCTTCGGATCGAGGACCTCGTATTCGCGGCTATAGTGGACTTCGAACGCGCCGGTCTTCTTGGCAAGCAGCTCGATCGCTTTGTTAGCGGCGGGTGCGCCGCCCTTGTGCTGAATCGCGTCGGCACGCCAGAAGACGAGCAGCTTTCGTGGCTTCTTCGGCTTTACTGTCGCTTTGACCAGACTCGCCGCCGCTTCAATTTTCTGCAAGTCCTCGGGCGCGATCGGCGGCAGCGGCATCGTCCAGTACCGAATGCTGCGGTCGGCGCCACCCGACGCGATCGTCCTTCCATTCGGGCTGAACGCAAGCGTCAACACTTCGCCGCTGTGACCTTCGAGCGACGCCAGCAAAGTGCCAGTCTTGACGTCCCAAACCTTGATCGTCCCGTCACGTCCCGCAGCGCCCATCTGCGCCCCGTCCGGGCTGAAGGCGATCGCGGTAACGCGCGACTTCTGGCCGATCAGCACTCGAGGCGCTTCCGGCGAGTCGATGACCCACAACTTCACTTTCCCGTCTGCGTGCGCGGCGCCAAGATGATTAACGCTCACGCCGGCGGAAGTAACGGCGGCTCCGATCGGGTGGAAGGGGCGAAGTAGCGCGCCAATATCGGCGTCCCAAGGCATTACTCCATCATCGGCTTCGGCTATCGGAGCCCTTCCGTCGCGACGAAACGCACTCCATACCTTCGCCCCAGCTCCCTCAAGCTGGGTTGGCAGACTCAAGATAATTTTTCCGGTCGCGACGTCCCACACTTTCCCTTCCTTTTCTGAGCCCGCTGCCAGCATCTTGCCATCCTTGCTGAAGGCAACCGACGACATACGGCCTGTATATCCAGCCAGTGCTCCTGCAAGGACTCCCTTGCTTACGTCCCAAAGCTTAACGACCTTGTCGTCACCCACGGTCGCAAGGATGCTTCCGTTCTGGTTAAAGGCGACTGCGCTCACTTTCCCCACGTCTGCATCGGCAACGGTCTTGTCGGGTTTGCGGATCTCGACGGTCGAGCCAGGCGCGGTTTGGCTCTCAGCCAGCGCATTCCAGGCAAGGACGCACAGCAGCGCAGATCGAATCAAGTTGCCTCCCTCAAGATGATACAGGAGTCGTGGCTGAAGACAACTTAGTACTCGTCGGGTGATAACATACTCTACAGAATGCGGTATGCAGCGCTGTTTTTTTTCGCGCTAGTAAGTCTCCAGGCGCAGACATTTGATGACGCCCAGGCTATGCTGAAGAGCTATTGTCAGAACTGTCATCAGGGTAAATCCGCGTCTGCCAGGCTGGACGTTACTCGCTACGCCACCCCCGACAGCGTCATCAAGGAACCACAAACCTGGAACCGCATTCTGCTGCGCGTGCGTGAGGGCAGCATGCCTCCCAAAGGACTTCCCGCCCCGACCGCCGACCAACGCGAAAAGTTCTCGAGCTGGGTCGAGTCAACGCTGCGAACCGCTGTCTGCGCCGGCGGCATCTCTCCTGGACCCGCCCCGATTCGACGGCTGAACCGGAACCAATATTCCACGACCATTCGCGACCTGCTCAATATCCAATTCAACGCAGGGCGCGCCTTGCCGGAGGATGGCGCCGGCGGCGAGGGCTTCGACAATGCCGCCGAGACTCTGTTCCTCTCCCCGATCCATGCGGAGAAGTATCTCGAAGCGGCCAAGGAAACTCTGAACTTTGCCTTCAAGGACCCGAGAACCCGGCAAGCGATTCTCATCGCGACCGAGCCTACAGAGCAGTCGGCGCGCAAGATTCTCGCCGGCTTCCTGCCTCGCGCCTTCCGGCGTCCCGCCACCGACGCCGAGATCGAAAAATACCTGACCCTTTTCCGCGTGGCGCAAAAACGCGGGGACACCTTCGACTACTCGATCCAATACGCGCTGCAGGGCGTCCTTATATCGCCCCAGTTTCTATTCCGCATCGAAGAACCAAACCCGGGCAAGGAACAAAAGCTGCTCGATGACTACGCGCTGGCCTCGCGGCTTTCTTACTTTTTGTGGGACAGCATGCCGGACCAAGAGCTCTTCGCCTTGGCCGCCGCTGGCAAACTGAGTGATTCGGAAACACTCAAAAAGCAGATCGTCCGTATGCTCGATCCCGGCGTCCGGGGTCTTGACGACAACGTCAGAATCATCAAAGGCGGCAAAGTAGAGGCGTTCGCCGAGCAGTTCATCGGACAATGGCTCGGCATCCGCGAACTTGGCCGCGACATCAAACCGGACGCCAAGCTTTTTCCGGAATACTACGAGCCCGAGCTGCAGTCGGCCATACACTATGAGCCGGTCCTGTTCTTCAAGCAGCTTCTGATTTCGAATCTGTCGCTGTTGAATCTGCTGGATTCGAAATTCACAATGCTGAACAACAAGCTGACCAAGCACTATGGCTTTAATCTGAAGACGGGCCAGCAGCCGGCGATGACCGAGCTGCCGGAGAACAGCCACCGTGGAGGACTACTCGGCATGGCTGCGGTGCTGGCCGTTTCCTCCTACCCGAATCGGACCAGCCCTGTCTTGCGCGGAAAATGGGTGCTCGAATCGCTGCTCGGCACACCCCCTCCACCGCCCCCGCCGAGCGTTCCGGCCCTGGAAGAAGCGCATGAAGGTTCCGCG
>Ga0075421_100013698_pt1 | contig 10110 bp, 7 predicted proteins | sample SoiMetdeltSBSDD5_FD_75292 | JGI IMG/M metagenome (GOLD analysis project Ga0075421, IMG submission 75292) | Bulk soil microbial communities from a Populus tree surrounding site in Tennessee, USA - Soil MetaG P. deltoides SBSDD5 | ecosystem: Environmental > Terrestrial > Soil > Tree plantation... | reverse complement strand
CAGATTTGTATGAGCACGAACCGGATCATCGTTGACGAAAAAGTGAGCGATGAGTTTGAAGACAAGTTTACAGATCGGGTCAGCGCTCTCAAGTATGGTGATCCAGACGACGAAGACACCGTGATCGGGCCCCTCATCAACTCGAAACAGCTTGAACGCGTGAAGGGGCACATCCAGGCCGCGCGTGATCAGGGAGCTCGCGAAGTTCTCGCAGGTGAGCCGGAAGGACTGGTGGTGCCACCGCACATATTTGCGGACGTTACCAACGACATGCAAATCGCGAAGACGGAACTGTTCAGCCCCGTCGCCCAAATCATCAAAGTGAAAGGGGACGACGAAGCGCTGCGCGTTGCCAACGATACGGAGTATGGACTATCCAGCGCCGTGTTCTCCAAAGATAAAGCCAGGGGCCTGCGGTTTGCGCTCAGTCTGGAGGCCGGCATGAGCCACATCAACGACTCCAGTGTGGACGATAGGTCGAACGCTCCATTTGGAGGCGAAAAGAACAGCGGGATTGGTCGCTTTGGCGGCGAATGGGTTATGCAGGAATTCACAACCGACCACTGGGTAACGGTTCAAAACGCTCCACGTACCTACCCGTTTTGAGGGACATATGTCTGTCGAGCCGTTGCTGTTCGTTATCTTCGGCGCAACCGGCGATCTCAGCCGCCGTAAACTTCTACCTGCTTTATACCACCTCGCGCAGCAGGGTTTATTCGACCGCTCGGTCGTCCTGGGAACGGCGCGAACGACTGGAGTAGACAGTGAAGCCTTTCGAGCAATAGTGCGCAATATCATCTCGGTGATCGACCGTGACAGCTCGTCGGTTGCCCAGTCACGCTGGTGCAACGAGTGCGTCTACTACCACGGTATCGGCGATGGCGCGGAGAATGATTTCCGTCAGTTGGCGAATGAGATAGAAAGCATCGAGGGACGCCACGGTTTGCCAGGCAATCGCGTGTTCTATCTCGCCTTGCCTCCTCAATCCTTTCCAGCGGTCATCGAAGGGCTAGGGCGATCAGGCCTCAACCGTAGCCGGCGCTGGACGCGACTTGTCGTAGAAAAACCGTTTGGACACGATCTGATCTCAGCCCGAGAACTGGATATGCTGACTCATCGATTCTTCGATGAGTCGCAGATTTTTCGAATCGATCATTATCTGGGTAAGGAGACGGTTCAGAACCTTCTTGTCCTTCGTTTCGCCAATCCGATTTTCGAGAAAGCATGGAACCGCGATAACGTCGAGAACGTTCAGATCACTGTCGCCGAAGAACTGGGAGTTGAGGGGCGGGCAGAGTACTACGATGCGACCGGCGCACTGCGTGACATGGTTCAGAACCATCTGACACAGGTTCTCACTTTGGTAGCCATGGAAATTCCGTTCGCCCTGGAACCAGAAGCCATTCGTGACGAGAAGCTGAAAGTGTTGGAATCGATCAAGCCGTTGTCGCTCGATCAGGTTGTCTTCGGCCAATACACTCAAGGAAAAATCTACGCTGAATTGGTACGTGGCTACCGAGAAGAGCCAGCGGTTCGCCCAAACTCTGCTACGGAAACCGCTGTTGCATTAAGGCTAGAGATTGCCAACTGGCGCTGGAAAGGTGTTCCGTTCTATCTTCGGACTGGAAAGCGTTTCGCGCGACGTGTGGCAAAAGTGGTCGTCAATTTCAAGTGTCCGCCCGTTTCGGTGTTTGCCCCATTCGATCCACCGTGCACCGTGCACCCCAACGTTTTCGAAATAACAATTCAACAGGATGAAGGGTTCGATCTCCATTTCGAAGTCAAACAGCCCGGACCGCCGCTCAGAATCAAGACGGAGAAACTTCGGTTTCGCTTTGCTGAAGCATTTTCGTCCCTTGCGGATGCTTATGAAACGTTGGTACTCGATGTGATGCGGGGAGATCACACATTATTTGTGAGATCCGATTGGGTCGAGCGTTCATGGATGCTGTACGACTCTCTGCTCAAAACACCGCCTTCCGTGCACGAATATCCGGCGGGAACGTGGGGCCCACCGGAATTCGATCGCCTTCTGGAAAAAAGCGGTCACCGCTGGTTTCATCTATGACACTCGACGCTGCTGCTCCACGACATCCACTTCAATTTGGTTATCGACCTCCGTGACACCCGGCGCTTGCCACGCCACGCGTTCGGCTTCCTTTCGCTCGAGCCAGGACCTGACAGTGCCACGCAAGATGACCTTGCTTCCGACGGTATCAACCTGGATTCGCTGCGCATCAAGCTCGGCCAACCGCTTCAACGCATCTTCAATCGCGTTCTTTACGACATCCCTCCTGACGGCAGGTCGAACCTCGATCAGGTTCAGGACGCCTTTGACACCAGTTAAGGACTTCACCGCATCTTCCACCGCAGTCCTCTGGTCGAGCCAGTCTACGGCTCCCTTCAACGTGATCCATCCCTTGTCCACCGTTATCTTTATTTTCTCTTTGGGTATGCTGCTCGTCCATTCGAGGGCGTTCACCGCCGCCCGCGCTATATCTTCATCCGTACGTTCGCTGGAAAACGGTAAACGAACTTCCAGCTTATTTACTATCGCCTTCACCCCAGATACTCGAGCCGCAGCCCGCTCGGCTGCGAGTTTTTCCGGATAACTCTCGACGTAACCCGAGAGTGTTACGACCCCATCCTTGACGCCCACACCGATGGCCTCGGGGGCCTTTAGGCTTGGCTCCCACCTGAGCTCCGATTCAACACTTCGCTTCAGCTCAAGGTCAGTCATTTCGAGCCTCCTATTAATGCGAATATCTCCTCTCTTTGATTCTAAGTCGCCCAAGCACGACGTGAACACTCCCGCGGAACGCCCGTAGGCGCCTGCCTACTGGAAGGCGCCGAGACCGCTCAGCCTGCGTCAAAGACTGTAGGAGCGCTTTTAGGGCGCCGCCTATGAAGCACAATATCGAATTCAAACATTTCCAGCCGGTGGGAGCGGGACCTGAGGTGTAACACATCATGGCGGATGCCCAGTTGATAATCGTCACCGATGCACGATCCATCACGCCTCACTATCGATGTACGTAAGAGGAAACGACGCGGGCCGCGTTTTTGTGGACACCGCCCGCAATGCCTACGCGCAGACCGCTGCGCCTGCTTACGCAGTCAGAGCACGCGACGGCACTCCGGTAGCAACTCCCCTGTATTGGGATGAACTGGACAACCCGGGGATCGCGCCCGACCAGTTCAACATCCGCAACATTTTCGATCGGTTAAAGAAGATGCGTGATCCCTGGAAGGATGTGCAACAACACAGTGCGGAGGCCGACCGACTGCCTGTCCGACTGGATTCGCCAGACGCTTGAGCGGGCTGGCTGAAAAAGGGAAAGTAAATGTGCATCCGCACAGTGGTCCTTCAATTTGAAGTGAATCAAAACTTCACCTAACATAGTCGCGCTTACAAACCTCAATTCGTGGACGGTTTAGATGAAACTCAAACGACTCTTTGGACTAATTTTCATTTCGGCAACATTGGTGGACGCCCAACAAACCACCAGCACAGATAAGGACGATCTCGGCAGGCTCGAAACGACTTGGAATGAAGCGCACCTGAAAGGCGACGCGACGGCCCTCGCTCAACTTTGGGAAGATTCTTTGGTGGTGACAGTTCCCGGCATGGCTCCGATGAACAAAAACGATTCGCTTGCAGTTTGGAGCTCGGGACAATTCAAATTCGATAAATATCAAACATCGGAAATCGACATTCGCGTCTACGGTGATGCGGCCGTTGTCACTGGAAAGGTGCTCCGAACTCGCACGTTCAATGGCCGGACCGTTGACGATAACTGGCGATTTACGAAGATGTACATCAAACAGCGTGGCCAATGGAAGGTCATCGCTTACCACGCATCACCCGTCGCCCTACAAGCGGCGTCAAATTAGGACACTACCCAAAATCGCAACTCAGAAACAAGTGTTTGCCCCCCACATCCAACCCCACACAAGCTGTGCCACGGTGACAACAACCGATCGAGTCTCGGGCGATGCCTGATGATTCTGGGATACAGAGAATTGATGGCAAAGACATGAAGTCCAATGACTATTGCAATCGCCGCAGGCGAATGCATTTTGCGAACGGCCGATCGGCAGTGCACGACGAGAGTGTTTGGACCCCGACAGCGTGACGGACCACGGTCGCTTATTCGGCGCTCGTCATTGGAAAACGTGCTTACATCGGCCGTGGCTTGCTGCCTTGCCCTTGTTCTTCAGACCGAGGCAGAGCTAAAGCTAAATGAAAATCGCGACAATTTGCCGGTGCACTTCGTCAATCGGTAGCACGCCGTTGATGCGCGTCACCTTACCGTCTGCCTCCATAGCCCGAATCATGGGCATAGTCTCGGAGTAAAACGATTGCAGCCGAGCTCGGGTGACTGCGGGTGTATCGTCCGGACGCCTTATAAGCCGTCCGCCACACTGTGGACATTTTTCGATCGTCCCTTCGGTGTAGACTGCACCGCAGCTTTCGCAGGTCACTCGTCTGGCAAGTCTGTTGATAGCTTCGTCCTCGGAAAGTTCGATAAACACTACCTGATAATCTCCCCTTCCGGTTTCCGGCCAAAACTTCTTGAACAATTTGTATTGCGTCAAACTGCGGGGATAGCCATCGAGAATTAATCCCCGATCTTTAGGTACCGTTGCGACCTTTTCTTTCATGACTGTCGAAATCAATTCTGGTTCAACCAAGCGTCCTTCGACATTGATCGTCTGGCGCACTCTCTTTCCCACTTCAGTCTCTTCTTGGGCCAGTTCCCGCAGCACATCACCTGCACCAAGCAGGGTGAATCCAAATGTTTTGGCGAGCAATTCCGCCTGTGTGGTCTTGCCCGACCCTTGAGGGCCAAGGATGATCAAAGTAGGAGCGTTCATAAACAATTCTCCCATCCTCCTAAATTTTGTGTGTCTGCAAATTCGTGGAAGTTCGTCTGCAAGATGACTGAAGTGATCTGGTGATCCCCTTTGTACGTTGGCGTGAATTGCGCGGATCCACCAGCGTCCGCCTGCCTGGCGGGCTGGACCGAGATCCTTTCTGGCTGGAATGCAGCATTCGGCGACTCGTTACGGGCGCTCTATCAAGAATCTCTTTGTGCCATTCCGGGACTCAATCACTTCTGGAGATCGCGCCAGCTCCTCTTACCGTGCTTCGCCAAAACCTCATCCGATAGCATGTCGGTTCCGAGTAGGTTCAGAGTCTTTTAGGGCAATGCGCCCTCCGGCGGAGTCTGCCACGGCCAATACTTCTGATTAAGACCCGCGTGTATTTCCAGACGCTGATACCCGGAATGTTTAAGTAAAAAGTATTGGAGAGCACGGCCATCCTCACCTACCCTATAGACGTTATGGTCTTGAACATATTCTTACTTGTGCTTGGGCTATTCACGGAAGGCAAGCTCGAAATGGGCCTCGCAGAAGCCGCGAAGAACGGCGATGCGGCAGCCGTTCGCAGACTGATCGGGCAGAAAGCCGATCCCAATGTTCCAGGTCCTGATGGAACCCCGCCGCTTTACTGGGCGATTCAGTCGGACGACTTGGAAACGGCTCGGCTCCTGATTGGCGCCGGCGCTGACGTGAAAACGCAAAACCGGTATGGCGTGACTCCAATTGAGATCGCTACGGTGAACGGCAATGCGGCCATGATTCGCGTGTTGCTCGACGCTGGCGCGGACCCCAACACGGTCGATACCGCGAACCAATCCGCACTGATGAACGCCGTGCGCTCGGGTGAATTGGAAGCAGTGCGCATGCTCCTTGATCGTGGTGCCAAGGTGGATTGGGTCGAGCCCACCTATGGCCAAACCGCTTTGATGTTCGCCGTGCGGGAAGCGAGTCCCCAAATGGTCGACTTACTTCTCAAGAAAGGTGCAAGCGTCAAAATGCGCACACGCACCGGCGCGACTCCCGCGTTTCGTCCGGCAAATCCTCCCGGTGGCGGTTCCCATGGCGTGGGCATTGTGCGGAGCGGTCTGCCTGAACGTGGCAACCGTCAACCGACTCCTGGTTCCTTGACGGCGCTGCTTTATGCCGTGCGAGACGGAAAATTGGATGCCGCGAAGTTGCTCGTTGCGGCGGGCGCTGATGTGAATGAAGTGGACGCCAACGGTATCAGCGTACTTTTGATGGCTATCGGCAACAACCGAGTGGACGTTGCGCGGTTTCTGATTGAAAAGGGTGCGGACGTTAATCATGCGGACTGGTATGGCCGCACGCCGTTGTGGCAGGCCGTAGAAGTTCGAAACATGGATTTGGACAGCTCGACGTACAAGAACAACGTTGAGAACCGTGAAGAGATCCTGGAACTCGTGCGGACGTTACTCGAACGAGGCGCCAATCCGAACGCCAGAACGAAGGAAGTTCCACCATGGCGGCGAACGATGCTGCCGCTCGGATCCCTGGAGTGGGTCAATTTCGTAGGGATGACGCCATTTATTTATGCAGCGCGCTCGGCGGATCTCGCCGTGATGAAATTACTGCTCAAGCATGGCGCCGATCCGAACCTCATCCCGGAAGAGGGAACGACGGCTCTGATGGCCGCCGCAGGAGTCAATTGGGTCGTCAAACAAACCTACAGTGAATCGAATGATGACTTTTTGAAAGCTGTGGAATTCCTGTACGAACTCGGGCAGGACGTCAATGCGGTCAATTCCATGGGCTTGCGTGCTATCCACGGCGCGGCGAATCGCGGGTCGGACGACATTATAAAGTTCCTGGTTTCGAAGGGGGCGAGACTCGACGTCAAGGACAGCGAAGGACGCACGCCAATGAACTGGGCTGAAGGTGTCTTTCTCGCGACGCACCCGCCGGAACCAAAACCGAGCACGATCGCACTGCTCAAAGAATTAGGGACGCGGAAATGAAGCTGAGACAACATGTTGGTACCCTCGTTGTCTTGCTCATGATTGCGCCTGCGAGCCATGCCCAGACTACAGGTGTTTCCGCCGCCGGTTCATCGCAAGCCTTCGTGAATCAGTACTGCACCACGTGTCACAACCCGGTCATGAAAGCAGGACAACTCGATCTGAAGGCACTCGATCCGTCCAACGTGGCGCCCCATGCGCAGACCTGGGAGAAGGTTGTTCGCAAGCTGCGCACCGGCATGATGCCGCCGGCTGGCGCGTCGCGGCCGGCGCGTACGGCGATCGATGCGTTCACTGCTGGGCTCGAAGAACGGCTCGACCGGGCTGCAGAGGCTTCTCCGAATCCCGGCGCGACCGTCCTTCACCGGTTGAATCGAACTGAATATGGCAATGCGATTCGCGAACTCCTGGATTTGAATGTCGATGTAACGACGTTGCTTCCGGCGGACGATTCCGCCGAAGGATTTGACAACATCGCCGATGTTCTTCGGGGCTCGCCAACGCTTATTCAGGGATATCTCTCAGCCGCGATGAAGATCAGCCGGCTTGCTGTCGGTGACCTCGATACGCTTCCCGCGCGATTCACCTACCGCGGCAGCGGGCAAGGCGAAGGACTTCCTGCCGGGACTCAGGGAGGCATCCTGGTTCGTCACAGCTTCCCGCTCGACGCGGAGTACGAGATCACGATCAACTCCGCGGGAGGAGCCCGCGGCGGCCGGGGAGCAACCGTTCCGCGCGCTCCCGACGTTGTAGTGACGTTGGATGGAGCTACGCTTCCTGTACGCGATGGACGCCGTTTCCGGATTCCGATTCCGGCCGGTGTGCACACGATCGGCGCCGCTCTGATCCCGCGAGACAGATCTGCCGGTGTCGATGAGGTGTACAGCATCCCAACAGGCGGACCGTTCGTCGTATCCAGCGTTGTTGTTGCAGGGCCTTACGATGCCGCCGGGGTCGGCGACACGCCCGCCCGGAAAAAGATCTTCGTTTGCCAGCCCACGCGACCCAGCGAAGAGCTTCCTTGCGCAAAAAAAATTGTGTCCACGCTGGCGCGACGCGCATTTCGCAGACCCGTTCCAGAAAATGATCCTTCAGTCGAGACGCTGATTGGGTTCTATGAGACGGCTCGCGAGGGTAGTACGTTCGAAGCGGGCATTGAGCAAGCGCTCGCCAGAGTCCTTGTTGATCCGCAGTTCTTGTTTCGCTTCGAACGCGAGCCGTCGAACATCCGTGCAGGCGGAACGTATCGTTTGAGCGATTTGGAACTAGCGTCACGGCTTTCCTTTTTTCTATGGAGCGGAATTCCGGACGATGAGCTTCTGGATATCGCGAGTCGTGGCCGGCTTTCCGATCCGGTTATCTTCGAACAGCAGGTTCGACGAATGCTGAAAGACTCGCGCTCCCACGCGCTCGTGGACAATTTCGCTGGGCAATGGCTTTATCTTCGCGACTTGAAGAATGTGATGCCGGAGTCGGATGAATTCGATGCGGCCCTTCGCGCGTCGTTCGAGCGCGAGACAACATTACTGTTCGAAACCGTGATGAAAGAGGATCGAAGCATCGTCGATCTGTTGAATCCGAACTTCACGTTTGTCGATGAACGCCTCGCCAAGCATTACGAAATTCCAAACATTCGCGGTGCACGCTTCCGCCGCGTCACCTTAGAGGAGAACAGCCCGCGTCGTGGCCTGCTGGGTCAGGGCAGCATCTTAGTGGTGACGTCGTCTGCGAATCGTACGTCCCCGGTTCAGCGAGGAAAGTGGATTCTCGAAAACGTATTGGGCATCGCACCGCCCGCTCCCCCGGCGGGCGTGGAGACAAACCTGGATGTGACGGCCGAGGTCAAACAGCCGGTAACGCTGCGCCAGCGGATGGAACTTCATCGCGCCAGTCCGGTCTGTTCCGGATGCCACAGTCTCATGGATCCGATCGGCTTTTCGATGGAAAACTTCGACTTGATCGGTAAGTGGCGAGAGCATGAAGGAAAAACGGCTATCAATGCAACCGGACAACTTGTAGATGGGACCAAGCTAGATGGTCCCGTCAGCCTGCGCCGGGCATTGCTGACGCGGACGGATGCGTTTGTCACGGTCGCGACCGAGAAGCTGCTGACGTATGCGTTAGGCCGGGCTGTGACTTACACCGATATGCCAGCGGTACGGGGTATTGTTCGCGAAGGCCAGAAGTCGAACTATCGCTTTTCATCTCTGGTGCTGGCGATTGCCAAGAGCCAACCATTTCAAATGCGTGTGAAGAAGGCGCAACAAACCAAAGCGGCGCAGTTGCGTTAGGAGACATATGTTCATCACGAAGAAGCATCTTTCCCGCCGGACATTCCTTCGAGGAGCCGGAGTCACAGTGGCTTTGCCCTTTTTGGAGTCGATGGTTCCCGCTCAAACGCCGTTGCGGCAGACAGCGGCCACACCGAAGATGCGATTCGGCGCGATCTATATCCCGCATGGATCGGTCATCGACAAGTGGAAGCCTAAAACGGAGGGTTCCAGCTTTGACATGACGGAGATCCTCAAGCCGCTTGAACCGTATCGTAATCAAATGACTATCGTCAGCAACCTCGCACATCCTGCGGCCTATGGCGGCGATGGTTCCGCGGGAGCGCATCACGCGCGATCGTCGGCCGTATATTTGAGCGGCGTTCATCCGGAATCCGGTCCGCAGGCTAGTTTGGGTGTTACGGCGGATCAGGTGATTGCTCAGCGTCAAGGACAGGACACCCCGTTGCCCTCACTTGAACTCAGCATTGAATCGGCAGGATTGAATTGCGGCGCGGGATTGACGTGTGCCTATCGCAATACGATTGCCTGGCAATCGGCGATATCTCCACTTCCGATGGAGAACAATCCACAGGTTGTGTTTGAACGGCTCTTTGGTGACGGCAGCAGCGAAGAAAAGCGGCGATCCCGGCGCCAGCAGTCGCGCAGTTTGCTGGATTCCGTTTTGAAGCAAGTAGGCACTCTGGAAAAAGACCTCCCTCCTGTAGACCGCGAACGGCTCGACCAATACATGACCGATATTCGGGAGATAGAGCGTCGAATACAGCGGGCCAGCGCCCAGATCACCTCCGATCTGAAGGTGCCTGCGATGCCGGTGGGCATCCCGGACAATTTCGAAGATCACATGAAACTCATGTTCGATCTCCAGGTGTTGGCATGGCAAGCCGACATCACTCGAGTCAGCACGGTAATGATGGCTCAGGAGCTAAGTGGCGCAGTCTACCCGGCGAGCGGTA
>Ga0075421_100013697_pt1 | contig 10110 bp, 10 predicted proteins | sample SoiMetdeltSBSDD5_FD_75292 | JGI IMG/M metagenome (GOLD analysis project Ga0075421, IMG submission 75292) | Bulk soil microbial communities from a Populus tree surrounding site in Tennessee, USA - Soil MetaG P. deltoides SBSDD5 | ecosystem: Environmental > Terrestrial > Soil > Tree plantation... | reverse complement strand
GCGACGCTGGCATCCCGCACTTGACCCGAGAGTGTCACCACGTTGCCACTGGCGATCACGTCGATCCGCTCCCCCTGGAGCACCGAGCTGAGGTACCGCTGAAGGCCCGGAGCGTCCGCTGTAACCTCGACTGAATAGAGCTTGATCTGACCTGTATTGTCCCACAGGAAGAGACTCGTGGTTCCCAAGGTCTTTCCGTTGATCAGAATCTCGGTTGGCGACACCACCACAGCCTCGGCGACTGCAGGATCACCAATGGAGAACCGCTGGATTGCCGTTGTATTGACCAGAAGCGCGGACGCCCCCTTCGAGACGGAGACGACCTGCTCCGCTGCTCGAACGACCCGTTGTGCCTGGGCCGGGTGTATGTCGCCCCCCAGGGCGAGCGATACGAGCGCACCGGCGGCGCACCACCGACCGGCAGCGAGAAGAGCAACGGTCCGACGGTGGCCGAGCTTACGCACGAGTCTTCCGTGGCTGAGGTTCAGAGTCTTCGAGGCGGAGACTCAGGGTTTCTGAAACGTGGTGAGCGTTCGCTCCCCGCCACGGTAGCCTTCTACTACCGTGGGGTTTGCCTTTAAAGTTGGTGCCGCGCGGGCTCGTTGAGTTCGGTTGGGGCTCGGACTGGATGGCGCGCTGGGGGAGAGTCTGTCGGCTCGGGCCCCACTGGTAGCGACGGCGAGAGTGTCGAGCGTATTGCGCAGCGCAAGCTGGAGGCGTCCTTCCTTGGAGGCCAGGGCCAGCAGCTCGGCGTCATCGGGTGACACTAGAAGGGTTATCACGGTCACCGTTTGAGGCTTGCCTTCTTTGTCCCGAGTTGATGACTGGCCTGCGGCGAGTGTTTGAACGTTCTGCAGCAGGGTCTTGGTGATGGCCTGGGGACGGTTGTTGTTTTTGTCCAGAGTGAGTAGAACATCCACCCGCGTTCCAGGAAGCACGAATCCGGCGACTCCGATCACCTCGTCGACCCGGACACTGACCGCTCTCATACCATCTCGGATAATGATGGGCAGCCCCCCGCCGGCATCCTTGGTCGACATCTTGGCGGCTAGCAGCGGCTCATTCTCTGCGACAGGCGTGATGATGCCACGGCCGACGGCATCCTTCACCGACCGAACATAGCCGGACGGAACTGCATCACCCGGCCAGCTGACGACCTTTACATCGCGCTCGGTAACCATCGCCCCGACTGGAAGGCTGCGCGCCGAGAGGACGATATTTACCCGCTTGGGCTCGGCTGCCATCAGCGGGGTGGTGCGCTCCCGCAAATATTTCAGGGCGAGGAGCGCCGCGACAATGCCCGACGTTATAGCCAATACCAGCATGAACCAGGGCCGTGATCTTCTCATGGTGGTGCTCGCCTATCTCCACTCGTCCCGGCCTCGCTGAGCATAAGCCGGCTCGGTTAATTTTCGCTAAAGGACTGCCTATTCGTTCCGCATCGTTGCCGTGGTGGAAATCTCGACCGAGGCAGGCACTCCAGCCCAACCCAGCAGGCTCCCCATCAGGCCCATCTTGAACTGGGTGGCGACACTGACCGTCATCTCTTTGCCACGTCCTATCAGAGTGTGGAAACACTCTGCCACAACCGCACAATCGGGATCAGCGCTCGAAATGCCGATGGTACTCTCGGTAATGCCGGCTAGCGCCAAGCGCTGCTCGATTTTGTCCTCGACATCGGCTATAGTGGGAGCGGCGTCTTGGACGACCGTGTAGCGCGCTCCCTCGCGGGCCGCATCGGTCACTGCCTGTTTGATGTTCCAGGCCCGGCCCATCTCCACAACACCGGCGATAAAAAAGAGAATCAGCGGCAGTACCAGCGCAAACTCGGCTAGTGCTTGCCCGCGCTGATCCCGCACCACCTGAGGTCTCCTGCCAGCCCTCATAAACGAACTCCCTGTCCAAACCACCAGATGAGCGCCCCGGTGGCGATGGGGACACCGTACGGGACTGTGAGTGCGGCTGGTGAATCCAGCCTGCGGGGCTTACCGGACTGCCCCAAGCTGACCAAGGATTTCACCAGATCCATAGTGTTCCAGATCAGCAGGGGAAGCATCCCTCTTCGAAGCATGGTTAGCAGCGCGAATGCTGCCCCCAATACCGCAATCAATCCCAGGGCTCCCACGATCTCGCCTGAGCCCAGGAATGCCCCCACTCCAGCCAGCAACTTCACATCACCCCCACCGATTGCTCGGAGGGCGTACAGCACTATCGCGATCAGTAGCGCAATCCCGAAACCGGCCAGACCCCGAGTAATGGCATCGCTACCGAGCGGGGCTCTCAGCACCATCGCCGCTGCGAGCCCCGTGACCGTTAGCTCATTGGGAATCCGGTCAGCCCTTGCGTCCCACCAAGCAGCGGCGCAGAGAAAGACGACAAGAACCGCGTCCGCCGCAACCTGAATCACCGAGTTAGGCGCAGACGCTCACGAGGCCGCGTCGGCAGCGGTCTTCAGGTCACTGTTAGCTTTGGTGAAGATCTTGGTAATGGACTTACCCATTCCCTGAATGAGCACCACAACGCCAATGACGATCAGGCCCAACAGCAGCGCGTACTCCGCCAAGCCCTGGCCTGACTCATCATCCCAAAACCTTCTCGCGAACTCGACCATACCTTGCCTCCGCTGCTCTAATTGGGTAGGACACGAAAAGGGATCACAATGAAGCAATCCCTGGAAACGGCGGACATCGGAGATGCCCGCCAAGAATGCCGAGGTGTGGTTCCACGGAATCGACTGTCTGGGGTGTGGACCAAGTTTTCGGACCGCCATGATATAGCCCAAATTCCATCCGACCGCCAGTCCCTCAGCGCGGTCCCGGTTCCGCTAGGCCGGAGTGCGAGGCCAGGTGCGGTTGAAGCGTTTGTGGAAAAAGAGGGGCAGCCAATGATATACCACTCTTGCCGCGCCGCCGCTAGCGCCAGCATTTCGTCAGCGCCGTACAGCGACGCCCCCAGGGGCGCCCAGCCGCCCCTGTTGGATGGAACTCCCATCATGCTCGGTGCGCTCCTGCTACACGCAGGGGAGCTACCGTTTGCCAACACGTTGTCATTTAAGAAATTAGCCTTTTAGGGAGCCGGAACCCCAATGAACCGGACCGTGGCAGGGCAAGAGAAGGGCCATTTTTTCCGGATGAATTTTCCTTCGACCGCGTTGGTGGGCCCCCCATCCATCGTCGCAATCTTCTTTGGACTACTTGCTCTCGCTGTGCCGACCTTGCTGCAAAACCCCGTTTTGAACTCCGACGGAGACCTCGCCCGCCACTTGCGACATGGCCATTACATGCTCCAGCATGCCGGGCTGATCCGAGCCGATCCATTCTCCTTCACCCGGCCGGGGGCTCCCTTCGTCGGATTTGAGTACGGGAGCCAACTGGTCTATGCCCTGGTCCACCGGCTGGGTGGCTTGCCGGCTGTAGCTATCCTCGCCGGGCTCCTCGTGGCGCTGACCTACTCCTTGCTGGCTCGGTTTCTCTTACGACGAGGAGTGGATCCTTTGCTGGCGTGCTTGACGGTGGGCCTCGCGGTAACACTCGGCGTACCTCATTGGATGGCACGGCCACATCTGTTCAGCTTTCTGGCAGTGGTCATCTTGCTGGGGTTGCTCGAGGAGCCGAAAAGGAAGTCGCTCTTGGCGTGCGCCGTGCTGTTTGCCTTTTGGGCGAACCTGCATGGCGGGTTCCTCTACGGATTCATCCTCATCGGGCTGTATCTCCTAGGCAGCCTGGGCGAGCTGTTTCTGAGTGACGACCCAGGGAGATGGGGAGCCAGAGCCAAGCAGTACCTGGCAATGTTGGCAGTGGCGGTGGTTGTGACATTCCTCAATCCCTATGGGCTGAAGCTGCACCGCCACCTGTTCGATTTTTTCGGCCAGCCCTTTCTGCGGGATAACACGGCCGAATTCGTTTCCCCCAACTTTCACGATCCCGACGGCAAGTTATTTCTCGCCGTTCTGCTCGTAGCATTCAGCACGTTGGCCCTGCATCGACAACGTCCCACGCTCCCTCGGCTGTTGATCATTCTTGTCAGCACCGCCTTTGGTTTGATTTCGGTTCGAAATATTCCGCTCTTCGGGCTCATGGCACTGCCGCTGATCGCGCTTGAGGTGAGCCCGGCGTGGCGGACTTTACCTGTATTTCCTGAAGTGCGCGAACGGTTCAGTCGCACTGTTGATAGAACACGCACGCTGCCTTGGGTTGCCCCGGTCCTGCTGCTACTGGGTGTAGTGGCCCTGAATCACGGCCAGCTCGGCTCGCTGCAGCTGATTCGGGATGAGTTCGACCCCACGGTCTTCCCGGTCAACGCCGTCTCGAAAGCTCGGAGTGCTGGTCTTGAGGGGCACGTGTTTACCCCCCTGGCTTGGGGCGGGTATGTGCTCTATGCCTGGCCGGAGCAACAGATCTTCATCGATGGAGGGACGGACTTCTTCGGAGAAAACATCTTTCGTGAGTACATCCAGATCAGACGTTTGAGCCCGGGCTGGCGCGAGCTCATCCGGAATCACGACATCTCAGTGATGTTGCTGGAGCGTCAGACTGCGCTCGCCCACGAATTAGCGCGGGAAAGTGACTGGGCAGTGTGGTACTGTGATTCGTTGGCGGTATTATTTCGCCGTTCCCGAACTCCTTCGTTGATGCCGGCCGACTCCAGTGAGCGGCGTCTGGAGCCCTGTGCCAGGCGCAGCTCACAGTCGCTCGGCCACGGTCAGCAATGATACTCCCCAGGGGAGTGGCATACGTCGGACGATCGCTGCCTCGGCTGTCAGCAGGAGCGAGAGTGCCTCATTGACCATCCAAGAGGCGGGTCGAGTGTCGGAGTGTACTGGGTGAAGGGCACGCGGCTTCTTGATTAGTCGGTGGAGAGCGATTGCCGGGAAGAGCAGCATGTTCCAATAGGACAGGCGGCGGATCGTAAAGCCACTGCGCTGCAACAGGTTCCGAAGCGCGACCTTGCTGTAGCGTCGAAAGTGGAGGAGCGCGACATCGTGCTCGGAGAAGAGCCACTGGTGTGCCGGAACGGTGACGATGGCCACACCACCGGGCTTTAAGACTCGAGCAATTTCCGACGCTGCTGCGATATCGTTCTCCACGTGTTCGAGCACGTCTGATGCAACAACCAAGTCGAAGGAACCGGAACCGAACGGAAGCTGGGTCCCGTTCGCGCAGCAGTAGAGGGCCCCCCCACGCTGCTGAGCGAGTTTGATCGCGGCACGGTCGACCTCAACGCCGATGACGGTTGCGAGCGCGCCGTAGGCCTGAGTATTTCCCCCGGTACCGCAGCCATAGTCGAGAACGCGAAGCAAATCACCTTCTGAAGCCATGGCCTGCCGGAGGAGATCGAGGAGCACACGCCTACGGCCACGGAACCACCAGTGGCTCAGCTCAACCTCGTGCATTGTGCGGTATTCAGCCGGAAGCATAGGCTTAGGCTAGGAGTGTCCTGGGCGACCGGCGGGGCCGGTTCGGGCTCCAGTAGTTTATCGTCGGAGACTGGTGTGCCTCCTACCAGAGCTCCCTAGCTTGCCGGCATTCTCCGTCCACCAGCTTCCATCACTGCGGAACCCGCCACGACAAGCCTGACGCTTCCGGCCGGCCGGCAGCCACCTGTACTCTGTGGCATGAGAACCGAGGCCGCATCCGAAATACTATTCGGTCCCGCGATGGGCGTGACTTACTTTCGTGAGCTGGAATATGTTCGACCAAGGCGACCAGTAGCTTACATCAGGCAAAGGCGCGAGGTCACTCTGGAAGTATTGACGGAACACTGTTCGGAACACGTTGACCGGCGTAATGGAATCGTAAATGATCTCTTTACTGGCACCCGGCAAGTAATACGCTGCGAAAATATCCATACGCTCGGCGATTCGATCAGGGGTCACCAACTCTAGATCCGGGATGTGCAGAGGCATACGGCCATGGCCGTGGTCGCTCTGCAACAAGATGATGGGAGATCGCGGCGAATCCTTGAGCAGGTGATCCACCACACTCCGGAGCCTGCGATTGAGACAGCTGATTTGCGCAGTGTAGGCTTGCTTCTCTGGAGAGTCATCCTGCACTATCCCGAATGACGCGCCCATCGGCGGTCGAGGCTCGCAGTCCGCCCGGAATACGTACGGCTCGTGGGGCACTGTGAGGTGAGCGAAGACGAAGAGCGGCTGAGTCGGTCTTGACAGCTTCGGAAGCTGCGTCAACTGATCAAATTGCCACTCCAGATGTTTCGGGTCGTTCGCAAACGGCATCGGGGTACGAGCGCAGTTGGCTCGGGGGCAGAGCCAGGCAAGTGCCGGGTCGAGCAAGGTGGTCCAACGCCATACAATCTCGAATTCGCTGGGGATCTGCCGCGGATGGGGCAGCTGCAGATCCGCGAATCGGTTACCTGCAGTAAATGGAAAGCCGGTCGGGAAAAAGATGAACCGATAGTTCCGAGCCTTCAGGAATCGCCATACCGCGCTGTCCTCAATCAGATGGTTGAGGCGGTTTTTGTTTCGACCCTGCGCGTGGCGCTGGGATGAAAGGTCGTCCAGGTACCGGTAGTTGAGCAGAGTGGCCAGCGAGAGAATGGTGTAGATATAGTTGGCTTGTGCTGCCTTAGGCAGAACGAAACCCCTGCTGGTGAGAAATGCTTCGAATTCGCTGTTGTCGAACTCGAAATTGCTCTTGAGCGACCGGCTCCCAGTGTATTTGTCCAGCACAATCAGGTAGATGTCTGGACCACCAGGAGGCGGTGAGGTCTTTGGTACAGCGCTGCTGGAGGGCTGCTTCGCCTGCGCCTGCAAGTCATTGGTGTTGAAGGTCTGGCGCAGAAGCCCCAGGCAGTTCCAGCCGACCAAAATCGCGGTGAATGTGTTCAGGAATCTGCGGAGGGGGCGCAGGTTGGGCTGGAGTCGAAAAACTAGGTATGTAACAGCTGTCAGATACCCAACTAGAATCAGCAGGGGCAATGCGCTGTCGGCATAACCTGCGACCGATGGTAGATCACGCATCGCCATCACGACATAGCCGTAGCAGGCAAACACCGTCACACCCATGAGGGTTGCGAACGCGCGCCGATCGGGATCGCGGAGGAAAAACCCGAATAGAATCCAGAGAACCAGACAGGCAATGAGTGAGATGCAGATCGGCCACCTGAGCACCCACCATCCGGGAACCTCTCCCGGGTTTCCGGCCGCCAAGGCCACTACCGGGTAGACGGCGCCCAGAAAGGGGTAGAGTACGAGCCGTGGATTACGCACCGGTTCGTTTGGACCATGGGGACGCACTTGCGCAGCATTCGCTCCTCGATCGGCACCACAGACCACTTTTGAACCACCTCGGCAGGTCAGTCTCGATCCAAGGGCTGATATGCGGAATGTTGCTTAGGCCGGCCTGTCCTCCGCAGCTGCATGCCCAGGCACTCAAGTGATTGCCGCCGAACCGGGTCCGGTTTCGTGTTTGACAAGCGAGTCCTGCCTACCAGCTGTAGCTGCGCCAGGAAGGCGCTCAGGCGCCGTAGGGCGATGGAGGTTACACCGCACAATATGCCAGACTGCGGCAATGCCATCTGTCCAAGTGATTTTCTTGCCCTCAGCATAGGTCCTGCCCGAATAGGAGATGGCGATCTCCCAAATCCGAGCACCAGCCTGGGCCAGGCGGGCGGTAATCTCGGGCTCGTAACCGAATCGATCACTGGTAAGTACCAGCGATTTCAGCAGCGGCGCTACGATCATTTTGCTCCCTGTCTCCATGTCGGTCAGGTTCAGATTGGAAAACATGTTGGAGAGCAGGGTGAGAAATCGGTTTCCCACTGAGTGCCAAAAGTAGAGTACGCGGTGGTCCCCACCCAGGAAGCGTGAACCGAACACTGCGTCGGCCTGGCCGCGGAGAATAGGTTGGAGGAGTCGCAGATATTCCTGGGGGTCGTACTCCAGATCGGCGTCCTGAACAACGACAACGTCGCCCGAGCAATGGCTGATTCCTGTCCGTATAGCAGCACCCTTACCGCGATTTCGAGGATGACGTAGTGCGACGTCGATCTTCTTTTCCGCGTAAAGGCGCTGGATCTCAGCTCCCGTCCCATCACTGGAGCCATCGTCCACAGCGACAATTTCGAGCTCAAGGGGCACTGCCCGCACCCTTTCTACCACAGCGGCTATGGTCCGTTCCTCGTTATACGCAGCGATAATCACTGAGAGGCGGATCGATTCAGGCATCGAGCACTCCCACGCCTATGGCGGACTGACCGAGAGGAAGGGACAGCTATTTCCCAGCCGGAACAACGGCATTCGCTCACCCAAGCTCTGGAGGGTGGAGCGCCGGGTCGCGGCGCCAGCGGGATGAGCTGGAGCAGGCCGGGGTGACTTCAAGACAGGCGTGAGGGGGTTGGGAGATTGCGTTCCAAAGTCGCTAAATGGGGGGTGTCGTATTCCCCTCTCAACCAGTGCGCCCGAATCCGAAAAAGGTCCCTGGCCATGCGCAGCGAATCCACGGTGAGGCGTACCTTTGAGCCTGCCTTATGAGTCCAGTTTACCGGCACCTCGGCTATCCGATAGCCCCGCCGGCGAGCCATGATCAAGACCTCTACATCGAAGCTGTAGCCATCCATCCGGATGCGGGAGAAAAGGTCCTGCGCCACGAGAGCGCGGAACAGCTTGAACCCGCACTGGGTATCCGCCACTCCGGCATTGGCGAGCCACTTCACTAGCTGATGAAAGGTACGGCCGATAACATGTCGATATAGTCTTGCCTCAACCCGGATGCCTTCAGCTTCCAGGGCCCGGGAGCCGATGGCCACATCTGCACCTTCCTCAAGAGCGAAGCGCAGGCGCTCGACCTCGGCTATTGGGGTGGAGCCGTCAGCATCGGCGAAGAGCACATGGCTTCCAACTGCGTTCAATATGCCTGCGCGAACGGCGTACCCCTTGCCGTGGTTGGCTGCCAGTCGAATCAACCTCAGCTCCTGAAACTCCTCGGAAAGCCGCCGAGTCACGGCACTAGTGTCATCGAGACTGCCATCGTCAACGACAATGACCTCAAATGCCCCCCGGTGTTGCCGGCAGTAGTTAACGATCTCTCGAACCGTCGGTCCAAGCCGAGGTCCCTCATTGTAGGCTGGGATGACGATGGACAAATCAGGGATTGGAGCCACAGACCGTATTCTCCCCTCGGGTGCCAAGGAGGCTAAGGACGCTTGGGGATATAGGGGGACTTGGAATAAAGTTGCCCCGGGAGCCTGCAGAGCGCTAGCTCATTTGCCGCACTCGGCATACGCCGTGAACGCAGGCCCCTTCTTCTCCGGCCGACTCGCCGGGGTCTTGGTCCAGCCGGGATAGGGCAGATGAAAGACCTTGAAAATGTTGGAAAAATTGTCGGTCCACAGCGCCACATCTGGTCGGACGCGGAGTGGACGCCATTGGCGGGTTTCCCGCAATCCGTCCAGATCCCAGTCGCGCAGAGCCGTGGCAGCCCAAATCGATCCGTCGGCACCGCACTGACTGTCTTGCTGCGAGACCTTGGTATTCACTCGTATTAGTCCTGTAAGGCCTGCCGCTCCAATCAGACGGGCTACTACTGGTTCGAGATCCAGGTAACGGTTACTCAGGTGAAAGACCAGAACACCCCGACTCGATAGCTTTCTCCGATAGACCGCGAACGCCTCCCGGGTCAGGAGGTGGAGCGGAATGGCATCGGAGCTGAATGCATCGATAACTATGAGGTCGTAGTGATTATCGGGCGCCTTGGCTATGGACAGACGCCCGTCGCCCAGGGCGATGTCCACGCTGGCTGGCGTGTCCTGCAGGTAACTGAAATACCGGCCATCACGAGCCAGCCGGGCGATGGCTGGATCGATCTCGTAAAATGTCCAGTGCTCGCCGCTCCCTCCGTAGGTCGCTAGACCTCCAGCGCCAAGCCCGATGACGGCGACGTTCCTCCCCCGCGTTGCGGGATGCGCCCTGAACACGTCGCCGATCGGACCCTGGCGGTAGTAGTAGCTGGTTGGCTCTCTGCGTCGACTCGGGTCGGTGCTTTGGGCGCCATGCTTCGTGGTTCCATGCGTCAGCACCCGCATGTGGCGCTGGAATTCATCCCGGACCTCACGTACTCCGAAAAAGTTTCGCTCCCGAAGGAGAGTCTTGCC
>Ga0075421_100013696_pt1 | contig 10111 bp, 10 predicted proteins | sample SoiMetdeltSBSDD5_FD_75292 | JGI IMG/M metagenome (GOLD analysis project Ga0075421, IMG submission 75292) | Bulk soil microbial communities from a Populus tree surrounding site in Tennessee, USA - Soil MetaG P. deltoides SBSDD5 | ecosystem: Environmental > Terrestrial > Soil > Tree plantation... | reverse complement strand
ATTCGCTGATATAGCGCTCGGCACCATGACCCGGGTCCTGAAGCCTCATACCGGGACGTCTGACACACTGTTACTGAAGCACGACACGACGACTCAGACCGATAACGGGACGGCATTCCAAGCCTACGGGAAAACCCGCAGCTTGACCCCAAGCGAGATACTGGACCACCTGTCGAAAGTGCAAGAACCCATCGTTGTCGGGCTAGCTCAGGCGTCGTCAACCATCCGAGTCACCATAATTGCCGACTTCGACCTGACGACCGCTTATGCGGACCTGATGCTTGACCCACGGGAGAACGAATCGCGGGTTATCAGGAAACTAGACGGCCTGAATCTGGACGACATCACGTCGGTGCAGCTACAGTTCGGGGACGCTGGCGCTATAGCTTCCAAGTGGGCCATCGACGCCATAATCCTGCCGAATGTACTTGAGGGGGCCAAGTAATGGGCCAGATAACCCTCCAGCATGCCGAGAAAATAGCCGACGAGGCCGTCCGGCACGAACTCGAACAGCTGGTCCAGTCGATTAACGCCGGGAACGCGTTATCCGACGCTTGGAAATACCTGAGTCAGGCTGAAACTCAGGTGGTGTGCCCGACGCCGACTAACATATTCACCGTGGACCCGAAGTCGGTGTACAAGTTTCTCCGCAACGGGCCGAAAGTCGATATACACTTCAACATATTCGGGACGATAACGGTCGGCGCCTCGGCTGCGCTGACAGTCACCATGCCGCAAGGATTCGACGTCCCGAATGTCGAGTTCTTCACGTGTCAGGGGGACGACGGCACGGTGCGGCCCTGCTATGGATATGTGTTCCCCTCGAACTACGGGAGCCAGCCCATTGGCAAGTCGGTGTTCACCGTGCAACGATTCGACGGGGTGAACTTCGCGCTAGGAGCCCTAGCCATAAGTGGGCAGTTCAATATAGAACTCGTGGGCGAGCCGTCGCAGTAGATATTGCGTGGGCAGTCGACCCGTGGTCGTATAGGCAGGACAAGACATGGCATATAACCCCGAGACGGGCGAATACGAGCCGGAACAGCCGCAGCCGAATCCCGACGACTTGGCGGCCGATGAGGTCGTCCGGAGAACCGGGGGTGGTGGGGCTACCACTCCGTCTGGACAACCGAAGTCTACGACTCCCGCCATACCGCCCGACGAGTCAGTCAAGCCGAAAATTAGCCCGGCCATCGACTACAACCGAGAGCAGTTCCGCGACGCTTGGATGGCGGACCGGGGGACGCTGTCGGAATTCGCTTCTGCTCATCCGGAGTGGGGACTACAGATATTCGGCCCCAACAAGGACAAGGTTAGGACTCCAACCGGGGAGGTGCTCGATGCGGTAATAGGAGCTAGCCGGGGGGGTACCCAACACGGATGGACCGCCATTGCAGGGGAGGGAGGAATCCCGGTTGGGACCCCCGGCTACAACTGGGGTGGGGCAGGTTCGGGGTCGGCGTCGGGATCAGCTTCATATTCAGGCGGCATCGGCGGGAACCCGCAGCTGGACGACCTAATAAACCAGAACTTAACCCGGATGCTCACCAAGGCTGGGCAACCGGTTACCGAGGCGGACATCGCGTCCCGGTATGGCCCAATGTCGAGGGCCCAGCAGCGCGCGAGGGACCAAGCTAAGGTAGCCAGCGCGCATCGGTTGGCTTTCGAGGGGGCTAATCAGGGCGGCGAGGGTGGCGCTCTGAACGCCGAGTCCGGGGCCATCGACGAGAAATACGCCGAGAACGAGGGGCGGCTGAGCGCCGAGCTAATTGGCGAAGAGATAAGGGGTCGCCGGGAAGAGCTGGTCCAAGCGCTGAATTACGCGCAGGGCGAGAAGCGGCTCCAACTGCAGGCGCAAATCTCTGCCATGGACAACGAACTCCGTCGCATGGGGCTCAGTCAGGAGAACGCGCACTTCTACGACACCATGGGGTATAACATCGGCCGGGATCAGGCTGAAATGGATTATCGATACGCCGAATTGTCCGGTCGCGGGGCAGGAGGTTAGCCATGGCTGCGATGGGATATTCGGCCGGGCAACCGTTCGGGGACCCGAATCAGTTCACCAGATCGACGGGTGAGGATGAGCTTGACCGGGCCAACCAGTGGCTCAGGTCGCAACCGTGGTGGACGCAGATTCGGGGCGCCGGGACCGGGGACCTGACGAAGCAACAGCGGGCCGAGATTGAACACCAGCTGGCGGTTCACGGGGTAGACCTGCCGGAAGAGTTCCACATCGACGAGGGCGGGAACCTCAACCAGAAGAGCCGAGTCAAGGGGCGGATAGTAAAAGGGGCGCTCATCGGCGGGGCAGCACTCACCGGGGCGGGGTTGGCCGGAATCGGGCCACTTGCGGGAATTGGCGGGGCAGCGGGTGGAACTACGGCTGCGGCTTCGGCAGCCCCAGCTTTGGGTAGTGAGGCCAGTATCCTAGGAGCCACGGTCCCGACTATCACGGGATCCAACCTAGCTGGCGGAATTATCGCTGGCGGAGGCGGTCTGGCGGCTGGTGGAGGGACAGCGGCTGGCGCGGCTGGCGTCGGGTCCCGCATCCTGAGCACTGCCCAGAAGCTCGCCCCGGTCCTCGGTGAGGCGTCCGCTTCCCGTCAGCAGGCTAATCAGGCCCGCGATGTCGGCAATCTCAATAGATTTCAGATTCAAGAGTCCCTCCCGGCACGGAGGCTGGCAACTTCGACTCGGGCGTCAATGGTAGCTAATCGGACCCCTACCGTTGCTCAGTGGGGGGGCCCCGGGTCAGGTTTGCGCGGCGAAACGGTAAAGTTCACTGGCGGTTTTAGCAATCCGGACCTGTATAACGCTGACACACGTGCTCTGGCGGACGACATAACCCACCAGAACCTGCTTAAGCACCTGCGACACGGGGAGGACGTGCCGGAGGTTGGCCGGGAGGGAGCTTTCGACAAGATTCTCGGCGGGGCGGCCACCGGGGCGTCGATCCTAGGGGCGTTCGGCCCACGCCGTAGACCGGTTACCACTCCATACTAGGTAGGCGGACCACCATGAGTCTACTTGCAACTGGCGCTGGGGCGGCTAAGGGGTTAAAGGACCTCCTCGCCCAATACATGCTCGAAGACCGCCAGAACGAGTTAGAGCGGTCGAATCGGGCCGACGAGGGTTACCGTGACCGCGCCCTGCAAGAGAACATGGCGCTACGCAGGCTGACGCAGGAAGGGTTGCAGGTGTCCCGTGAGCAGGCCGCAGCGGATCGCGACGAGACGCGGCGGGTCGCGGAACAGAACGCTACCCGGTCGGTAATCGCTATGCGGCCAGCCGGTCGGGAAGTCAGCCCCGCAGATTACGAAAGGGAAACCGGCCGGGGAATCCCGCAGGACTACTACGACAAAGAGGCGTATGGTGGGATGACCGGCGACGATGCGTCGGAGCCCCGGTCGGTTATCAAGTTCCGGGGAACCGCACAGGAGGAGAATCAGGCGGCCAGCGCGGCGTCGAGGGACGCAGCGGCCGAGGCGCGAGACAGGGCGGCCGATGCGCTCCAGAAACAGCGTGACGTGACCAACGCGGCGGCCGAGGGCCGGTTGAAGCTGGCCAAGGACCGATTCGAGGAACAGCAGAACACCGTAAAGGTCGGTGAGGGCGGCAAGCGCAGCCTCCGGTCCATCGAGCAGGCGCAGCCGCTACTTAAGCAGGTTAAGGAAGAAATCCGGAAAGCCGCCCCGGATATCGAGAGCAACCCCGCGAAATATAACACGATAGGGAACGCTATCGAGCGCTGGGCGAAATATGCAAAATACAAGATGGGGTTCCTCGACGAGTCGAGCCCGCTGATTCAGCTGACGAAGCTACTCCAGCCGATCCAGTCGGCACAGTATCTCGCCGGGAGCCGCAACTGGAACATGGTGGAACTGGCCCTCGCGCATCTGGCGGACCCGAAGCAGACATTAGCCCGACAGTGGGAAGCGTTGACCCAGCTGGAACAGGTGATGCCCGAAATGCGGGAAGCCATAGTCAAATCGGAGTCCCCGATTCATATCAACCAGCCGGGTGGACAGGGCGGACAGCAAGCGGCTCCAGCACAACCGGCTGCCCCGGGTGGCGGCGGTGACTTGTATGACGAATACTTGAAGAGGAGCCAAGGTGCCCAACCCAAGTAGAGAACAGTTCGAGGCCGCTGCTCAGAAGGTCATGCAGAGCGCTCCCCCGGGGCTGTCCCGGGAGCAGTTCTTCGCGCTCATCGACCAGCAAATCTCGAAGGACGCGTCACTCCCCGAGCCGCCGTCAACCCGTGGGTTCCTCGGAAACGTAGTGGAATCCGGGCTGAACACGGCGAGCGACCTGATAACCGGGGTCCCGAAGCTAGCCATGCGGTTCTGGGAGAACCCCGAAAAGCTGGGCGGTGACATCGTGGCCGGAGTGACGGGGCGTGCCAAGGAACTCTACAACGACCCGCTGGGGACCATATACCGGGACCCGGTCGGTGTCGCGGCTGACGTTGCGGGGGTAGGTAGCCTCGCGAAACTGGGGTTCAAGACGGCAACGGCGGCCCGGCCAATCGCTGCGGCGGGACGAGAGGCATATAACTCCCCGGCTATGCGGACGCAGCGGGCAGTTCGAGATTACGTACCAACCCCATCGACGGTGAAACCACCGGGCCCGATGGGCGCTAGGGAACCCATGATGGGGCCAGAGATTCCCCCTCCTATTTCCGGGAGACCGGATATGGTACCACGGGGCGGAGAGGGGGCCTACAACGAAACGATGCCCCAAGCGGCGGCCCCCCCATTGGCTGACGACATCGCGTACGAGGCCACCATGCGGAAGTTGCATGGACCGGGGTGGAAGCCGCGAGGGGAAGATGTAGGACCGCCAGCCGGAACGCCGGAACGCCGGGGCCAAATCACAGCCACAACAGCAGCCCCGGCCCCAGTCGAGCAACCGATTCAGCGGGGTGAGCGTGCCGGGGACTCCTATATAAACCATCTCCGGTCGACCGAGCCGCCCGACTTAGAGGAATGGCATTCCGGGGCGACCCCCGGTTCCCCGGAGGCCCGGCAATGGTCGGGAATCCACAAGACCGGGGCCGAGATGGACGCCGACTACCAGCGTCGAATCAAGGATCAGCGCGGCATGGTGGTCCCCGACCTGCTACTCGGCATGTTCCTCGAAGAATTGGGCCGCCGGTATGGGGTAGGCCGCATGGGCCGCATGGCGGTCCGCGCCGCGCCCCGGTTGGCGAAACCCCTCATGCGGATGCCGGTCGACCCGGGATTGCTGGGCCGGTTCACAGGACTCGGGATGGAACAGGAACAGGAGAAATAACCCTTGAGCAACATATCGACGCCTGAACTCGTCGTCCTAGTCGCAGCCATAGCCAGCGCGGTAGTTTCGATCATCAACGCCATCGGACAGTTCTGGGGCCGGAAGGCCGGGCGCGAGAGGGCTGAGTCGAATCATCAGGAAATCGCGGAGAAGATCACCGACGTGAAAGAATTGGCGAATGGGAATCTGGCCCGGGTAGCCAAGGAACTAGCCGCCGCGAGAGAGCAAATCGCGGCCCTAGAGAAAATGGTGAAGAAGGAGCCCGGGCCACCGGTCGAGAGGGTGTAGTAGACCTCAGATCCGGGTCCGACCGTCCTCCTGAGCAATCTCGTTCAACAGCTTATCGATATCACCACTATCAACCCCGAGACTCATGGCGTGCTTGGAGAGTCTCGGGCCAACGCTCTCCAGACGGACCTGATTAGCGTGACTTCCGGCGCCATTCATCCAGAGCCACGTGTAAGCCTCAATCAGGTCGGCTAACTTCACGACATCGAGTTCGAGCTTCGTGGGTAGCCAGCCCGGGGACACAGCTACGAAGGTCGGTAGGGCTCCCATCATGCGTTTCGCTGGGCTGCTAATGTCACCGGTAACCGACTCGTCGATGTCGTGGACTAGAGCCGCATAGAGTAGATGACCCGGGCGGCAGATGCTGAGAGTCGTAATTCGGGTAACCAACTCAATAGCGATGATGGCCACCGCGAACGAGTGCTCGGCTACCGACTGCTCGCGGAGGCGACGGACCACCGACCAGCGAGGGACGTGCTGCAGGGCGAGTGCGTCAGTTAGTAGGCTCATCAGAATTTCCTCCCGTGCTTCTCCGGCCGAGTTTCGTTGAACCGCATCTTGAGCGACATGAGGAGGGCTACGGATAGTTCCATCCCTTCCAGAATGTCGAGGCAGCGGATTATCGCGTCGACAACCTCTATCCCGAACCCCTCCGGCTTATACCGGTTCGGGGACTCGCGAAATGACTGCAGGGCCTCAACCGACATCGGGACTACCCCATCGGTCAGGACGTCTCGGAAATAGACCGGCCCGAACTGCATGCCGGAACGAACCTCCTCGTGCGCCTCAGATAACTCATCGCTGGTTAGCATGAGCTTCTCCGACATGTTGTCCGGCTGCGGGCGGGTGAACCCGTGCCGGTCGATGCAGTCCCGAATCTGGGAGGCTAACGTGTCGAGCCCGGGGTAGAAATAGTCACGCATGGAGCCTCCTAGAAGGGAATATCGTCGTCGTTCATAGGCTTGGGTTTGTCGACCTTGGTAATCGTCGTGACCCAGTACTCGTCGCCACCCTCGCGACTCGCTTCGATGCTGTCCATCGGGATGCCCAGTTCCGCTTGGCAGTGCGGGCATTCGAGGGTCTGCTCCAGCAGCTTAGTCTCCGAAACCCGGGTGGGTTTGTGGCTCTTGAACCTCATGGCTAGCCAGCCGTCGCCCCGGACTTTGTCCTCACCAACCGCAATGAGACATGGCCCGACTATCTCGCGAATCTCCTTCTTGCGGGCCTCGATGTCGTTGGCCTGCTGGGTCAGCCGGAGGTATTCGGCGGCCAGCCCTTCCTGACCTTCCTCCGCGACGGCCAGCAGGTCCAGCATGCCGCCGAACCGGTCCCAACTCGGGGCCTCGGCCTCGGTAATCTCCCCAAAAACCTGCCCGCGTCGTTTCTTAGCCATGGCTCTCCTCTCCGATGGTTTAATTCTTCGTTCGCCCGTGAACAGCTTGTCCGGCACGAGGGCCCCCCAACTTACGCCTATATTCCCCAACATTGTCATGGCTCCTAAGCAGCCCGTCCTTGTCGTTGTGTGGCCGGGGCTCCTCGACCTTAACTATCCGGACCCGACGACCGTAGCGTGGGGAGTTATGTCGCCTGTTCATTTGAGTTTGTCCCACGTCTCGCCGACCGACCAGCTGGCGTTAACCGGGACCCGTAGCTTGTATGAGTGATTGATTAGCCCGTCCAGCACTATCTCGCGGACCGCCTCCTGCAGGTCGGGGTGGAACGCGAAGATTATCTCGTCGTGAATCTGCAGGACCCAGCGGAGGTATAGCCCGGAATCCTCGCGCAGTTGGGCTATTCGCGGCTTAATCCACTGCATCGCCTTACGAAGCTGCCACTGGGCGGACCCCTGAATGACGTGCGAGTGGGTGTTCCGGACGGCCTCGGCCCGAATATACTCGTCGCGGCTGAACACCCCCGGGAGAAGCTTCGGGAAGCCGCCGAACTCGCGAATCCAGCCATGGTTAGCTTCGGCCTTGGCGCCACAGTTGGCGAAGAACTGCCGGACCCGGGGGAAAACGCCGAACCAGCCATGAATGACGCCCCCCGGGCACCAGTCCGAGACGCAGTCGGTAGTGCCGTCCGGGAACTTCTGGACGCGCCAGCCTTCGCATCCCATTTGTCGTAGCTGGTCGAGCAGGCCCGGGCCCTGTATGCCAGTCCCGACCCCAAATCCCGCCCGCTTGGTGGGGTTTCGGTGCTCCATCTTGTGGACCGAAGGATACTTGAACTCGCCAATCGCGTCGTCCCAGTAGCGGGTCGGGTCGAGGTGGAAGATTTGTATAGCCGTCTCGGCGTGAATGTCGCGCTTCTCCCAGAACAGCTGGCACATCAGGGGGTCATTCGAGAGATGCGCTATCCAACGCATCTCTATTTGCGAAAGGTCGGCTGAGCCAAGTAACATCCCGGAGGGCGCACGGAACCCGCTACGGACCCGGGGCGCTAGATCGTTCTGGACCGGGATCGCGGTAAGATTCGGATCAGCCGCCGATATGCGGTCAGATTCGACACGGGTGTTCTTAATTGTGCAGCATATTTGAGCCGACGTATTGTCGCCAATAATTGCAAGAATGGGCTCAGCAAACGAATCCTTAACTTTTTGGTGCTCCCGCCACGTAAATACATCATCCATAGCATCATCGATAGTGCGAAGATGCTCCATAGACTTCTTAGAAGTAGATACGGCACCGGTTGGGGTCTTCTTCGCACCCTTGAGGTTACGGGACTTGGCGAGGGCCGCAACCTGTGGGTGACTGGCTGGGTTGAAGGGCTTGTCATTGTTATACCTGTGCGATATACGGGACCCGATGCTCATCATCTGGTCCCACATGTCGGAACTCAGCTTTTCCCAGTAGGCCCGGTCGGCGTGAAACCCGGTGGACTGCATCTCTTCAAAGACATCGACCAGATCTAGGTCTAGTTCTAGTCTATCTGTGAGATTAGCCTGTGCAAGAAGCGGTTGTTGCGCTCGAAAGAGTCGGAGGGTTGCGTCTGGGTCGCGCCCTGAATACCAGATTGCTTCTTCGAGTGGGACGTCGTCGAGGGTCGCGACCGGCCACGGCCCGAGTTCCTCTGTGGCTTGATTTCGAAGCTTAGCACCGATCTTTTTCCATCGTGCTCCAAGATCAGTGTCGTCTTTGCCGTTGGTAACCAGATCCTCAAGGATTTTTGCTGCCCGAGTATGAAGCGGCTGAGGGCGATAGAGTCGGGTTGTGCCGTCGTTCTCATAGACCGCCTCCGCTTCAGGCTTGCCCCAGTTTCGACAAGCAACTTCGCTGAGATACGCAATATGCTTCTCGAACATAGCGTCACCGATGACGTCATTGTAATCCCTCATGACCATGCCGCAGCGACGGCGGGCGGCGACCTTCAAAGCTTGGGGCTCGACTCGGAGGAAGAACTGGGCGACCATGGTGTCCCAGATTCGACGAGTGTGATTTCGAACTCCCATTCCACGGAGCGCTGCAATATCAAGGCCCAGCCCGTTGTGATACACGACCAACGGATTGACTCCCAACAAATAGTCGTTGAAGTATCGGACCGACTCTTCGAAATACGGCTGGGACCGCCTGAAGACGTAGCCGATGCCGGGCTCGACCGTGACCGAGAATCCCCATGCGTCGTCCGGGTTCTCGATCGGCCCTTCTGTGTCGATTGCGATAACCGGCCATTCGTAGGCGAAGACATCGTAGGCCCCCTCGTCATAGAACTCGTGACCGGCTAACTCATCGACTATCGGGTCAGATGGTAACTCTCCCCGAATTATCTTAGCCGCCTGCTCGAAGTCCCACCAGACGAGAGCTTTGGCGTCGGGGTCCCGGAGTCCGTATGCCGGGTGGTGCGTAGGGATGACAGCGACATCAGGGCATCGGTCTGAACGCTGAGGTAGCCCATGAACGGCATCCAAGTCAACATCACCAAGGAGCCATCGGGTAGAGTAAGCTCCAACGGCCAGTATGAATCGGGGCCGTTGCGCTCGAATTTCAGCTTCGACTTCCGGGGTAGCGGCCTCGATGTCGTCCTGCGTTGGTTTGCCAATTGACCCATCCTCTGTTGGAATGTAGTTCTTGATGAGGTTCGAGATGCGGAGGCGCGCACGATAGAGGCGGTAGTGGGTAAGGATGTCGGTTAGCTCGTCCCCCGAAGGACCAGAGAACGGGATACGGGTGCGGGCCTCGACCGGGCCGGGCCCCTCACCGAGGAGGAAGATCGGGGAGTCGACAGGCCCGACGGGCGGGACTCTAGAACCGACGGCGGTAATCATCGACGTTTCTTGAAGAGTGGTGCGTAGAACGGTAGACGGCCCGGTAGCTGATAGGTTATCTCATACCGGTCAAATATGTCTACCCGAGTTACGTCTATCGTCTGCATGTTCCGCCAGAACTTGAAAGTAGCCCGGTTAATCCCAGCGACGGTGATCTGGGGCTCCGGGATGAATATGGTCTTCTCTCCCGGGACCCACAGCAACTTCTCGACGTCCAGCTGGGCAGCAATCGGGGCCGTCAGCAGGAATCGCAGGAAGTCGCGG
>Ga0075421_100013695_pt1 | contig 10112 bp, 14 predicted proteins | sample SoiMetdeltSBSDD5_FD_75292 | JGI IMG/M metagenome (GOLD analysis project Ga0075421, IMG submission 75292) | Bulk soil microbial communities from a Populus tree surrounding site in Tennessee, USA - Soil MetaG P. deltoides SBSDD5 | ecosystem: Environmental > Terrestrial > Soil > Tree plantation... | reverse complement strand
GAGCGGTGACAGTTGAGTTGGGCGAGGCATAGGTCTACGACCCCCCGCCCGGTCAGCTGCTCACCGCTCGATGCGTTTCTGGAGTATCCCCTCCCGGTCTGGCTCAACCCCGCGCCTCAGATTAGTTTACCGCGCCCGCAGGGGATCGGCGGCAGTATTCCCTTTGGGGGCGGTAGCTCAGCTGGGAGAGCGCTGCGTTCGCAATGCAGAGGTCAGGGGTTCGATCCCCCTCCGCTCCATGACAATTGAAGTGATCCAGATTGCTGCCCCTTGGTGTAACTGGCAACACGCCTGACTCTGGATCAGGAGAGTCCTGGTTCGAGCCCAGGAGGGGCAATGAAAGCGGCGGGCGAATGCCCGCCGCTTTTTCATTGCCCCTCCGGTCTCGTCGCCTGGCTGGCGCTGCGGCGTCGAGCGTTGCCCCGACTACCGCCGGCTGAGATCAGCGAGAAAACACTGCGCCGTGCGGGAGTGCAGTACCGCGGAACCCATTGGATAAGGCAAGGTTCGTCATGCTGAATCCCGGGCGTGAGGAATCCGCGTTACGAAACGCCTCGTCCACCGTGACTCGGCCGGAGCTGCGGTCGAAGCGCAGCATGAACAATTTGCTGTCAGAGCCCCCGGAATTGAGGATGATCCGGCTGCCCGCCTCATCCCACGCCAACCAGTGGGTAAACTGGTCCTTGCCGAGCGATAACTCGGATACTTTGACTGGCTTCGAGGAGTTGGACACATCCAGCACGACGACCCCCCCCATCGCCGGAACAGCCTCGATCCAATAGTGGTCCACGACCAGCGGTACGCCGCAGAGCCCCCCCTCGAACGTGTACACCGATTCCGACCGCGGCTCATCGCCGTCGAGGCCGATAATCCGGTGGAGCCCGCAGGAGCGGGTCTGTACCAGCACGGTCTTCCCATCCGCGAGCACCCTCGGTTCCTGGGGATCCTCGTGTCCGTAGCCGCGCGACCCGGGCGAGAGGCGGATCGTTCGGAGCAGCTTGAGATCCGACATTCTCCAGACCTGGACGGCGATCCCGGGTCCATCGAGGAAGGGCATGGGCGAGCTGGTCGACACGATGCGGTCGAGATTCGGGAGCACGGCAATACTGTAGGGCCGAATGAGGACGTCGGGAACGGAGGAGTCAACCGCGCTGGCCGAGCGCACGACTCGGCCGTCGTCATCGAGCTCGACCAGCCCACCGCCGCGTTCCCCATGCTTCATGCTGAAAGTGACCAGCACATGCCCGTTCGGGAGGCGCACGAAGGAGTGGGGATGCATGTAGCCGTCGATCGCATCGAAAGCCCGCACCAGCTTCATCCGCAACGGATCTTGCACGTCGAAGATGAACGACTTGCCCGACCGGAATCCGTTGGCGAAAAGGAAGCCGGACTCCGGCAAGCTGTATTCGGTGTGGTGCGGGATCGTTGCCACGGCGCCTGCGGCGACTGACCCGACGATGCGGCCGTAGGTAGGGTTCTGTGGGGTGACATCAAGCACCGCCAGGAAATCGCTTTGCTTCCCATCGGCATCGCCGGCCCAGACAAACAGGTAACGCGCCGCTTTGGGTGCCGTCGGCGTTGTCAGCAGCAGTGCACAAGCGCAGGCCCTCAGAAGCCTAGCTTTCATCGCATTTCTCCTGTCGGAACGAGCTCGCTCGGAGGGGCACGCGGTGGATGTCGGCGGACACAGCGGGCCGCCTACTGCGAAATATGCCGCGTGCCGGCCGACCAGGAGAGGGCCGTCTTCTCGCCACCCAGAAATGCACCTGACTCTCTGAACCTGGCTTCGGACGGCACAATCTCGCGGCTCGAGCAGCAAGTTGCCGGAATTCAAGGGGTTATGATGCCGCTTTGGATCAGGAGAGTCCTGGGTCGAGCCCAGGAGGGGGGTCTTAGCGAGGGCTCGCCTCCAGAACCGGCTCGGGACAGGCGAGCTGCCGCAACTCGGCCTCATGGGCGCGAACTGCACCCATTGCTCGACTCCGGGCGCTGTTCCACTGAGTCCAGCTATGGGTCATCCGCGCGCGTCTCTCCCCGGTCCATCGATCGAGAAGTCTCGCGGCGGCGGCACAACGGTCGCCTGGGCCGGCCGTATCGATCGCGACACTCGGGGCAGTCAATGCGGACACCAGCACCGGGACCGCGTCTCCGCCTAACGACGCGACGTACCGCAGATCGGTACCCCCCGCCCCGGTACGCCCCGCGGCACCCCGTGCCAGGTTGGCCCGAGCCACCAGCGCATCGGGGTTGAGAACGTTGAGGGTGAAAAGTACGGCGAACCCACTGGCCACCAGGCCGGTGGCAAACGTACGGGGACGGGACCGCAGCACGGTCAATGCGAGCCACACGAAGACGATCGCCAACCATATCATGAACGCGGTGGCGTACAGTCTGTCCGTGGAGATGCCGTAGTACTGGACGTACAACCGCATGCGCGCGAAGGCCGAGAACATGATGGCGCCCAGCAGCACCACCAGCGGTACCGCGAGCCGCCGATAGATTCGGACCGTGCGGACATCGGGAGCCGGGATGAGTGCCTGCGCGCCAAGGAGCACCGGGAGCAGCAGGCCGGCCACCCCCATCAATTCGAAGAAGCCGCGCCTGGCGTACTCGGCGTAGCTGAGACCGGTAGTCCTGAGCACCAGCGCTTCGCCCCCGAACAGCCAACCAACCTGCGCAACCACAAATGCCGCGAACAGCAGGTTCAGGGCTCCGAGCGCCAGCGTGACGTCCGTGGCGCCGAGTGTGAGTGTGAACGGGAGAGGGGCGGCGGAAGCACCGGCGCCGCCGGAATGGGCCAGGAGCGAGCGCCGCAGCCAGCCGGCGACCACCCATGTAAAGAACCCGGCGACGACCACGTGCGAGAGCAGGACCTCGAAGTCCACATTCAGGAACTCGAGGTACGATCCGAATACCGGATCCGCCTGGGTGAACAGCAGCGTAAAGACCACGAGGATCGGTGCGGTAATAAGCAGCGCCTTCCCGATTCGCCTGACGCTCCCGTCGCTGGACGAGCGGGAGGCGGTGTCGAGCTCCGCATCGCGCATCAAGAGCGGGACCACGCCCACGGCGACATCGAGACCGGTTCCGAACCCGGCTCGAATCAGGTCGCGGACCCGTGCGAGGGCGAGGCTGGGCACCGGAATGGCATTGAGGCTCATCGCGAGCAGCACCAGCGCGGTGAGCATCGCCAGCACGTCGAAGAAGGGGAGCACCTCGGAGTCGCGCCACGACAGCCCGGCGGCAAAGAGTACCGCGACGACGAGCCAGACACTGCTCTCCGGTGAGAGCGGCCGCCGGTTCTGCCGCACCAAAGCAACGGCGATGATGGCGAACACGACCATCCAGACCAGAAGTCCCAGCCCCCATGGTTCATTTCGGAGCAGCGGGTCGGCGAGGATGCCGAGCAGGACAGCACCTATCAGCGCCCGTCGTGCGACGAGGGCGCGGGAGGTGCCCGACTCGAGCTCGACCGGCTCAGCGCGAGGCGCGGCTGCGGAGCCGGTGGCCAGGCTTGAATTCGGGGGCTGCATGGAGTCCTGGCGTTGGTGTGCAGAGAACTTTATAACACAAAGCACGATCGCGCAAGTGGCCTAATCTCGGCCCCCCATACTTCGTCCTCCTAACCTGCGAGCACCCATCGGATAACGAGCCAGCCAAGCGCCAGTCCACCGAGTCCCGGAAGCAGGCCGATTCCAAACAACAGCAGATCCTGGATCCTCGCCGGCGGGAGCGGACCGGTCAGCTCAAGTCGCTCCCGCAAGGCGCTCACAGTCAGGTTGAGCCATCCCGGATCCCAGCGCTCGGCGTACAGCGTGTGCGAGCCACGTCCGCGCAGAAAGGCCCGCCACACCCGCCGCGGAGCGAGGACGAATCCGATCGGAAAGGCCCCCAGGTTCAGCAACCAGGCGGCGGAGTATGATCCACAGCCTGCGGCCAGCTCCCACGCGGCGATTTCTCCCTCCCCAGTCCAGGAGGTGGTATAGCCGGTCGCGATGTGATGGAGATCGTGGAGGGGCAGGGCTGCGCGGCGCCCTGGGGTGTTGGGAACCGGCAGGCGCAGGGGTCCGATTCCGAACCGGACCCACGCAGCGGAGTAGCCCCCATCTGGTCCGAGCCCGCTCTGGCGGAAGTAAGTATCTCGCGCTGCCCGAAGAGGCGTCTCGTCAGAATAGACTTCCATCCCAGCTACGAGACCGGTATGGGGCGGTCGGTCACGATTGGCAGGTAGGGCGCCCAGGGTCCGATCTCGTTCCGATACTGCTTCGCCATGACCCGGGCCACCTGCGCGATGTGGCCGAGATCGTGAACGACCCAGGCTGCCAGAAGCTGTCGCAAGGTCACCCGCCCCAGTGACGGATGGGCACCGGGCAAATCGAGCTGTGCTTCGGTCAGCTGCCAGGCGCGCAGCACCTGCAGGTTCCCGGCTCGGAGCTGGGCGAATTCCTTGAGGAGCGATGCCAGTGAGCGCCCAGCATTTCGTTCCCGGTGCCGGAACCGGTCATAGGGCTCGAAAACGGCATGAGGCGTCTGGGCGAGAACGATGCGTGCCCGGGGTATCCAGTCGGTCTCTTCCCCATCGATCAGGTGTCCGACAACGTCGAACGGGCTGAACGTTTCGGGACCCTCCCTTGCTCGACTCCACCCATCCTCGAGACCGTCGAGCAGCTCACTGAGAGCACCCGGAGTCCGCCGCAGAACGGCGATGGAGCTCTCCAGATCAAATCGCATCCTCAAATGTAGCGCGCGGCGGGCTACCAGCGGAGCAGGAAGACCGGCGCCATCGCGGCGAGCGCCGCGGCGATTTGCAGGGCCAGGACAGGCACAGCATGTCTGGGAGACTCCGGAACCCACTTGATCGCGAAGAACAGAACGATCGGTGCCTGGGCAGCCATGAGCAGCTGCCAGATGTGGGCAGCTGCTCCTTCATCTGCCTGAGGCGCCGTGCCGTGCAACGCGATGAAGATCAACACAGTGCCGAGGGCAGCAAGCGACATTGCTACCGGCAGGAAGGCGCTCGGATGCTTGAGCATCGCCTATCATAAAGCACTTTGCGGGAAAGAGCAAGAATGGATTTTCACCGGGTTAGCGCTTTTCCGGCTCCTCGCTGAGCAGCTCACCGGGAAGGACACCCAATGCATTCGCGAAGGCTTCGAGCATCCCGGCGTCCCTCAGTTGATGCAGAAGCTCGCCATGGGCTGTTCGGTAACGGCTCGCTACCTGTTGGCGATCACGGACGAAGTCGACGATGGCTGCGCGCTCCACCTCCGGATCCAGAGCACCTTCCGAGGTGAGGGGACCGCGCACAACGGGGCCTCCGTCGATCCGAAGCATCCATCTGGGTTGCCGACGGGCGTTTTCCGACACCGGAAAACGAGTGAGTTCTGCTTCGACCTGCCGCCCATCGACGCCGACCTCCAGGTGTTCGACCGGCTGCGATGGATCGGGAACCTTCAGAGTCATGATGACTTCCTTCGCGAGTGATCCCGACGCTTCATTCCCAACCTGCACTCCCTCGGGGCGGCGATCGGCAGGGCGACCGGGGAAAGGTTAATATTGCGAGGACCGGCGACCGGGAAAACCAGATCATGAAACCCCACGACCAGCTCACGATCATCCGGAACCGCCATCGAGCGCGGGAGCTCCGGCAGTTCCGCGAGCTGGTAGAGACATACTTCGTGCGGTCCGAGCGCGACGTCAACGACGTCCCGATGGACTGGGAGGGCGCCCAGGCCGCCCGGTCCCGGATCAACCAGATGCTGCCCCGCGTGATCCAGATCGTCCGGGCTGCCGGCCTGGGTGGAGCCGCCCGAACCGCCGCAACCACCGACCCCGGCCCGGCACTGGTCCGGGTAGAGGTGCTCCAGAGAATCTTCAGCGCCGGTTACGGGGACGGCCTCGAACAGGAGATCTTCGACCTGCTCGACATGGCGCTCGGCGTCTACGAAGGCGGTCGTTTCCTCGCAATTGCCCGGACGATCAATCCATTGCACTACGCCGCGACGGCCCTCGCCTTCGTGGCCCGCCTGCCGAGGCGGGTCCTGGCAGCCCTGGGTCTGTGGCCCTTTCCGCAGCGATCCCGCCTCGGGGCCGCCGATCTGGCCCGGCTCGAGTCGGTAGCCGCGACGCTGGCGGACGCCGAGGCGCTGATCGACTCACGGCTGGCCGCAATCCAGGACCGCCAGGCGCTGCGCCATGCCGAATACTCCCGGCAGCTGGCCGAGCTTGCCGAACGTCTCGATTTTGCCGAACGGGTCCTTGCCGGGCAGCCGCCACTCAAGCGTCTCGATGCCCCAGAGGAATCCCGAATCACCACGCCGGTGTAGCCGCCGCTAGGGCGGGGTCCGGGCAGCAATGGCGAGTCGTGAGATGACTTCCTCGATCTGAGCCCTCCGGCGTCGAGCCCAGCCCGAAACCCGCAGCGCCCCGGCTGCGAACATCCCGAGCCCCAGCGTCGCCAGGACTCCGATTCCCGTGACGGTGCCGGGGTCGCCGAGTCCGCCGACCGCAGCGACGGCAATCAAGGTGACGGTCGCGCCTCCCAGAACGACGACCCCGCCGGTCATCAAGGCACGGGAGTCCCCCTTCACGGTCTGGAGCCGGAGTCGGTGACCGGTCGGGGTTGGCTCGACCAGTGCCTGCAGATTCCCGTTGGTCCACTGTCGGAATGGGCCATCGTACCTCACCACGCCCCGGGCTTCGAACGTCGTGCGCAAGTCGGCAACCAGGCCCTCCCAGTCCGAGTCGGAAAGCGGTCGATCGAATTCCACCGTCCGTCCCACGCCGATCGGCAGGCCCATGAACCGCCGGGATGCCTGACGTCCCACCTGCTCCAATGATCGTGCGGCAAGCGAAATCGACTCCGGCGAAATACCAACTTCGCGCCCGATGTCCTGCAGCTGAGCGAGCGTCAGGCCCTTGCCCTCGGCCGGCGCGGGCAGAGCGGAATGCTCCGTCTCCGATGCTCTCTCGAAGATCGCAGCCACCTCGTCGTCATTGTAGTGCCGTTCACTCATGACCGAACATAGTCCTCGGGGAGAAGCCGCGAGTCAAGCGTGATGGTCCTTCGGCGGACTGGATGCCGATACTTTCCGGCGTTACACTTCCTCGACCCTCTCCCAATGTGAATCCCTATGACGTCGCAGCCCGACCCGGCGGCTCAAGCCGTGCTCGACAAGGTACTGGTGGAAAACGGCTTTGCCGCCGACACGCGCTTATACCGGGAGGCCGAGCGCGAATCACTGATTCCTACCGACACCCCCGGAGTGTATCGCCTGCCAGCGAACGCCGCCCCGAGCGAAGCGGTCGTCGACGTGTACGGGCAAGGTCACCTGGTCCAGGCCGAACAGGTCGGCAGCGGGCTCGCCTTTGCCGAATCCGCATCGCCCAATTGGCAGGAGACCATGGAGATGCGCACGCTGAAGGCCAGCCGGGAGAGACCCGGCGTGCGCCCACCGGATCGAGTGGAGGTCGAGGTCCGGCTTCAGGACGTTTTGCGGCAGGGCGGCCTGATCTATCCCGTGGAATCGGTGATCGTGGAGCGCGCCTGGTATTGTACGCTGCCGGCAGGCTCGGTGGAAGTGCGTGAAGTCGGAGGTGCGGGTTAGGAGCGTGTCAGCGTTTCGAAGCACGCTTTGCCTTGGTCTTGGTCTTGGCCTTGCGCTTTGATTTGGTTTTGGCCTTCGGACGGACCCGTTCGGGCAGCTTGGCGCGTCCGGTTTCGCGATTCCACTCCTCGAAGGTCTCCGGGGAGATTTTGCCCTTGACCAGGAGCTCCGCAAACTTCCTGCGCTGTGCCTTGCTCTTGAATGGCATCAGGCCTCCCCTGCTATGACTCCCGACCGAACGATGCGAGCCGTGACCGAAAGCTGACCGACGTGGCGCATCGCGTGTTCGGCGCCATGCACGAGACAGCCGATGACGGTCGACGGCAGTTGCGCCCGCCCCACTGCGCGAAAATCGCCGAGGGTCGCCACATCGATCGTGCGAAGCTCCGCGATGGCTGCGTCGACCCGTCCGGATAATGCGCCCAGGGCGGTCGCGACATCCGTCGCGGAAAGGTGGCTGCCTTCCGACTGAATCGCCGCGAACTGCTCCGCCGAAAGTGCGTGGCCACGGGCATAGGTGAAGAGGCGATCGATGACCCCAGCGATGTGCCGCACATGAAAGGCCGCTGACGCGACCCCGGCGGGACGGGCATTCCATTGCTGCTCTGTCAAAGGCTCGACGATCTCGCCGACGCTTTCCCGCACTTGAAGCAGTATGTGCGCGACTGGCTGCAGCACGGCGGGAACGCCTTCGACGGGACCCCGCTGCCACCACTCAGTGCTCGCCATGCGCGCCCGGCTTCCTTGTGAAAGAGAGATCGCAAAACTGGAAGCGCTCGTCCCGCAGCACCCGCTCACCCGGAGACAGCTCGAGTGGCTGGCGGAACAGCGGTCCGGCATAGACGCAGGTGTGAAACTCACCGCGCTCACCGCAGGGGTCCACCTGCGGCGGCAGCTCACGCAGAAGCTGGGCGTCGAACTCCCGGCCCGCAAACCCGGCATCGAGCTGGGTCGTGTCCACACAGGAGAGCAGCGCCCGGTAGCCGTGACGGATGAAGTGTTCGGCCAGGCGTGGGGTGGGCTCTCCCCACAGCGGGTACAGGCCGGTCCAGCCGAGCTTCGTGAGCAGGTCTTCCCGATAGCGTCGGACGTCCTCCAGAAAGAGGTCGCCGAACGCGATGGTGTCGAGTGACGGATGGGATGCCTGCAGCTGGGCCAGCCCGGTCGCGAGAGCGGACTCGTACATGGAGTTGGAGGACGCAGCGCCGAGCTGGACCTCGAATACCGGAAGATCGAGGAGCGCAGCTTGCCGTCGTATGATGGAGCGCCGCACGCCGTGAATGCTCACCCGGTCATAGGCGGTCGAGACGGTAGTCAGGAGCGCCACCACCTGCACCGCGGGATCCGCCAGCAGACGCTCCAGCGCCAGGGTGCTGTCCTTGCCTCCACTCCACGACACCGCGACCGGCGTTGCCCCGACCGACATGAAGACTCCCCTGGCTGCCTGCGCTTTACCCGTCACCTTCAGCAAACATAACTGGCGTTGCGACCGACGTCGGATGGGTCGGACCCGAGCCGCCTCTACGCGAAAAGCTGAGACCGAGGAAGAGAACGCGGTGGTCGCCGACGCGGCCGAGTCCGAGCAGAGGTTGGAGTGTCGACGAGGGCCTCGGGGCCGCCTCAGGCCACCGTGCGAGAGTCCAGACGTCGCGGGGATGCTTGCGCGTCCGCTCATACCCCAGCTCTGCGCCGGCGGCTGCCCCGAGCCCGATCCCGGCGAGCAGCTTCCCCGCGGTGATGCTGTGGCACCACCGAAGTCTCGCGCTCGGAGTGCCGCACGCGGGGGTGGTGGCTGCGATGGTGAGAGCGATTGCTCCGACAAATAGGGTGCCGCCGACGGCGCCCAGCGCAAGTCCTCTGGCGACCTGGGACTCCTGGCGCAGGGAAATCTCGACCTGTCGGATGGTGGATCGGAGCAGAACTGTGCGATCCAGAGTTTTCGCATCGGCGATAATCAGCGAATCCGGTCCAAACTCCATCACCAGGCCGGTCACGATAGGAGGCCGGACTCCCTGGAGTGTGAGCCGGATTCTGGACCCGATGCGGGCAAGCGGCGGATCCTGCGCGGCACTGTTTCGGGCGATGCTGCAGAGCGCGGCCAGGGTGACGATCAGCATTCGTCTCAACCCGGGTTGCTTGGTCATTGCGGTGCGCAGCCTTTCTCGGTGATGAGTCATTCGATCAATACGGAATGGACGGAGAAAGGCTATTGGATGGGGATCAAGGAACCGTCAAGGCGGGTAAACCGAAGCGCGGCACCGAACCTCCGGCACCGCGCTTCGTCAGGCAGATCGCTTCGGCGGCTTCGCCGCCTCGCTATGGCCTAGGGAGTGGTCGGCATGCAGGCCGTCATCCCCTCGGGCTTCTGTCCGGACGTGATGTCCACCCGGCGGTCCCACCACTTGCCTTTGTCCCGGGTTTCCCGGTTGATCTGCTTCCAGGCTTCCGGCACCTGGTCGTCCGGAACCGGATAGGCCTCGCCGAAGGCCTCGACCAAGGTGATCC
>Ga0075421_100013694_pt1 | contig 10112 bp, 8 predicted proteins | sample SoiMetdeltSBSDD5_FD_75292 | JGI IMG/M metagenome (GOLD analysis project Ga0075421, IMG submission 75292) | Bulk soil microbial communities from a Populus tree surrounding site in Tennessee, USA - Soil MetaG P. deltoides SBSDD5 | ecosystem: Environmental > Terrestrial > Soil > Tree plantation... | reverse complement strand
TCCTCCGCCTGCGCGCGGAGTACGCGGACGAGATCCGCGCCCGCTATCCCGCCTACTGGCGCCGGGTGGCCGGCTACAACCTCAACGAGCTCCTCGGTCCCTTCCCCGCCCGCGTTCCCGGGCGCACGACCGCCAGCAACGGCGCTCCGCTCAACATCGCGCGCGTGCTGGTCGGCTCGGAAGGCACGCTGATGACGGTCGTGGAGGCGAAGGTTCGGCTGATGGAGCGGCCGAAGAAGACCGCGCTCGACGTCATCCACTACGCGGACATCCAGGAGGCGCTGGAGTCGTCGCAGTCGATCCTCGAGACCGGGCCCTACGCGGTCGAGCTCACCGACAAGCTCATCCTCGATCTCGCCCGTGACAACATCGAGCAGTCCAAGCGGATGGGGTTCGTCAACGGCGATCCCGGCGCCATCCTCATCGTCGAATACGCGGGCGACACCGAGGCCGAGGTGCGGGCGAAGGTGGAGGCGCTGGAGGCGAAGCGCCAGCGCGAGCGCTTCGGCTATGCGGCGCATCTCGCCTTCGATCCCGCCGAGCAACAGTCGATCTGGAAGCTGCGCAAGGCGGGGCTCGGGCTCTTGCTCGGCATGAAGGGCGACAAGAAGCCGATCGCGTTCGTGGAAGACACCGCGGTCGATCCCAAGCACCTCGCCACGTTCGTGCCGCGCTTCCGCGACATCTTCAAGCGCCACGATGCCACCGGCGCCTACTACGGCCACTGCTCGGTCGGATGCCTGCACATTCGCCCCGTCATCGATCTGAAGACCCGGCGCGGGCTCGAGCAGGTGCGCGCGATCGCGGACGAGATCACGGATCTCGTGCTCGAGTTCGGCGGCACCATCTCCAGCGAGCACGGCGACGGGCGCGCCCGCAGCCCATTCCTGGAGCGGATGTACGGCCCGCGGCTGATGCAGGCGTTCCGCGAGTTCAAGCGCGCCTTCGATCCCGAGGGACGGATGAATCCCGGCAACATCGTGGACAGCCCCGGGATCACCGAGCACCTGCGCTACGGCGCCCAGTACACGACGTGGGAGCCCGCGACGCTTCTCGACTTCACGGGGCAGGGCGGCTTCGCGCGGGCGGTGGAGATGTGCAACGGCGTCGGCGTCTGCCGAAAGACGCTCGAGGGCACCATGTGCCCGTCCTACATGGTGACGCGCGACGAGGAGCACACCACGCGTGGCCGCGCCAACGCCCTGCGCGCGGTGCTCTCGGGCGCGTTGCCTCCCGCCGAATTCACCGGCAAGCGGCTCCACGAGGTGATGGACCTCTGTCTCGAGTGCAAGGGCTGCAAGGCGGAGTGCCCGTCCAACGTGGACATGGCCAAGCTGAAGTACGAGTTCCTGTATCACTACCACCGCGCGCACGGCCTGCCGCTCCGCAACCGGCTCTTCGGTCGCATCGCGGATCTCAACCGCGCCGGAGCGCGGTGGCCGTCGCTCGCGAACCGCATGGCCAATCTGGCGCCGAGCCGCTGGTTGCTGGAGCGCGTGGCCGGCATCGACCGCCGCCGGCCGTTGCCCGCCTTCGCGGGCGAGACGTTCACGGACTGGTTCGCGCGCCAGTCGTCGCCGCCGGCGGCGCCACGCGGTGAGGTCGTGCTCTTCGCGGACACGTTCGTGACGTACAACGCGCCGCAGATCGGGCAGGCGGCGGTGCGCTTCCTCGAGCGCGCGGGCTACCGGGTGATCGTGCCCGAACGCAAGTGCTGCGGCCGCCCGCTGATCAGCAAGGGCATGCTCGACGAGGCGCGCGCGAACGCGGCGTGGAACGTGGAGCGCCTGCATCCCTACGTGGAGCGCGGGGTGCCCATCATCGGCCTCGAGCCGTCGTGCCTCCTCACGCTGCGCGACGAGTGGGTGGACCTCGTGCGCACGGAGCCGGCGCGAGCGGTGGCGCGCGCGAGCTTCCTGCTCGAGGAGTTCGTGGCGCGCGAGCGTGGGCGGGGGCTCGAGCTCGCGTTCGCGGGGCGCGGCCGCCGCGTGCTCCTGCACGGCCACTGTCACCAGAAAGCGATGGTGGGGACGGCGCCCACGGTGGCGGCGCTGCGCTGGGCCGGCTTCGAGGTGAGCGAGGTCGATTCGGGTTGCTGCGGCATGGCGGGCTCGTTCGGGTTCGAGCGGGAGCACTACGACGTCTCCGTCGCCATCGGCAACCGGCGCCTCGCCCCGGCCGTGAAGGCGGCAGCCGCGGACACCGAGATCGTGGCGCCCGGTATCTCGTGCCGGCAGCAGATCGAGCATCTCGCGGGCCGACGCGCGAAGCATCCCGCGGAGATGCTCTGGGAAGCACTGGCCCGCTAGCCGCGCTCGTCGTCCTCGTCTCCGCCTTCGTCAAGGGCGCCATCAGCGTCGGCTTTCCCACGGTGGCCACGCCGCTCCTCACGCTCTTCCTCGACGTCAAGACCGCGGTGGCGGTGCTGATCGTCCCCAACATCGCGATGGACCTCATCCAGCTCCGGCGTCAAGGCGAGGTCCGCGCCACTGGCCGGCGTCTCGCGGTACTGCTCGTGTTCGGCGCCATCGGCACCGTGCTCGGCACCCGCCTGCTCGTGATCCTTCCCGCGCGCACGGCGAGCTTCATCCTCGGCTGCTTCGTGCTCGCCTTCGTCGCCCTCAACGCCACCCGGTTCTCGCCGCGCGTGCCCCCTCGCTGGGAACGGTGGCTGGCGGCGCCGATGGGGCTGGTGGCGGGCGTGGTCGGTGGAGTGACGAACGGTCCCGGAACGCCGCTCGTCATGTACTTCTACGCGCTCGGCATGGCGAAGGCGGATTTCGTGCGCGCGTCCGCGCTGAGCTTCGTCGCCTACAAGATCGTCCAGCTCGGCGCCGTCGCCTGGTACGGGCTCTTGACGTGGCCGCTGCTCGGGATATCGCTCGGGCTCACGGTCGTCGCGCTCGCCGGCTTCGCCGCCGGCTTGCGCGTCCAGGACCGCCTCGATCAGCGCGCGTTCAACCGCGCCGTGCTGGTGTTCCTCGCGGCGCTCGGTCTCTGGTTGACGCTGCGCTAGCCGGCGGCCGCTAGCCGCTCAGGAGACCGAAGATGCGGCGCACGAGCTCTTCGTGGTCTTCCACGTTGTGCTTGAAGATGCGGAGCTCGCGCAGATCGACGAGATCGACGGTGCGGAAGGGCTCACCCGGCGTGTAGGTGGCGAAGGACACGGCCTGGAAGGAGGAGCGGGTGCCCTCGGGGCGGTCCGTGACGAGCACGAAGTAGAGCGCGGGCCATTGCTTGCGGGCGTGGAGGAACATCGAGCGCTCGCCGCGCTGGTTCTCCACGGAGATGAACTGCTCGATGGAGGGACGGTACTTCACCTCCACCAAGGCCTCTTTCTCGGTGCCGTCGTCGAGGCGCCGGCTGACACGGAAGTCGGGCGAGTAGTCCTCGCGCCCGAACCGGAGCGGGAGCGCGTCGGTGCGGAACGGTTTCACCGAGAAACGGGCGCGGCGGAAGATCGACTCCACCAGCGCTTCCGAGATCCGGCTCTTGACTTCCTGGAGATCCATCGCGCCTCCGTCAGGCGAGGCTCGAGCGTGGGTGCGGCACTGTGACGATGATAGTACGGTGACGACCTCTCGAACCATCGGGAAAAAACCGTGATTTCGGCGTAGGATATCGCGCGTTCCGGGAGCAGGCGAGACTTCAATGACGGGAGGGCCTTCGATGACACATGGGGTAGAGGGACTGGTGGGCGGCCGGGAGACGCGGGCGGGCGGGACCACATTCGCCGGCTACACGCGTGGTACGGAAACAGTGCTCGCGCAGGCGATCGCCACCGATACCCAGGGCCTCGTCGCCGGCGACGCCGAGGTGACCATCGGGAACTACACGATGCCGGTGTACGAAGCGCGGCCGGCATCGGGCCCGCGCCGTCCCATCGTCCTGGTGATCTCCGAGGTGTTCGGCGTCCACGAGTACATCCGCGACTCCGCGCGGCGCTTCGCGAAGGCGGGCTACTACGCGGTGGCACCCGAGCTCTTCAAGCGCGAGGGTGGGGTGGGGCACCTCACGGATCTCCAGGAGATCCTCAAGATCGTGCTCTCGCAGCCGCGCGAGCAGACGCTCGCTGACCTCAAGGCGGCCGTGGAATGGGCGAAGACGCGTCCGAACGTGCGACCGGACCGGATCGGGGTGACCGGCTGGTGCTGGGGCGGCTCGACGACCATTCAAGTCGCCGCCACCAATCCGGACATGAAGGCCGCCGTGGCGTGGTACGGGCCGCCCGCGCGTCCGTACCAGAGCCAGAAGGGACCGATCACCGGCTTCGACGTCGTCAAAGAGATCACGTGCCCGTTCCTCGGGCTCTTCGGCGAAACGGATCAGAACCCGAAGCCCGAAGACGCGCGCCGTTTCGGCGAGATGCTCCGCCAGCACAATCCGAACGTCGAGATCGTGATCTATCCCGGCGCCGGCCACGGCTTCCACGCCGACTACCGGCCGTCGTACGACGCGGCCGCCGCCACCGATGCCTGGAACCGCTGCCTGGCGTGGTTCGGCAAACACCTCAACACGTAGCGCAGGCGGAAGGAGACAGAGCCATGGCGATATCCCGCCGTCATTTCCTCGCTGGAACCGCGGTGCTGACGGGCACGGCCATGCTCGGGCGCGCCCCCGCCGCGCTCGGACAGATTCGGGAGCTCCAGGTCTGGCACACCGAGGTGGAGCCGCAGACGGTGAAGGTGATCCAGGACACGAGCATCGCGGAGTTCGAGCGGAAGTTCCCCGGGTTCAAGGTGAAGCAGCAGGCGCTCGGCTGGGGTGACCTCAACACCAAGCTGCTCGCCTCCATCGCCGCCGGGAGCCCGCCCGATCTCACGCACCTGAACCCGTTCATGACGGCCTCGCTCTACGTGAAGAAGCTGCTCGTGCCCATGGACGAGCTGATCCGCGCCATCGGCGAGAACGACATCCACGAGGCGACGCTGAAACTCCAGTACTTCGACGGCAAGTACTACGGTGTCACGCACGCGATGGGCTCCACGTACTTCGCGGAGCGGCGTGACCTGCGCGAGAAGAAGGGCATCAAGCCGCCGGAGACGTACGACGACATGCTGAAGCTGGCGGCCGCGCTCACCGAGGGCGGACGCTACGCGGTGCAGATGCCGGGTGAGAAGCTCTACATGGGCTTCGTCCATCCCGCGGAATGGCTGGCCGGCAACGGCGGTTCCTGGGTCGATCCGAAGACGTACCGGCCCCAGCTCAACAGTCAGGCCATGATCGACGCCCTCGAGTACGCCCAGAAGCTGAACAAGTTCATGCCGGGCGGATGGTCGGGGCAGAAGTATCTCGACACGCTGGCCGCGCTCTCCACGGGCAAGATCGCGATGGCGTACCTGAGCGGCGCCCGCACGATCGGCTACATCGAGAAGTACGCACCCGAGAACATGCGCGACCCCGAGCACTTCATGCCGATGCTGCGTCCGCACGGTCCCTCCGGCCGCGTCGGCATCTCCGCCCTCGACGGTGAGAACTGGGCCGTGTTCACGCAGTCGAAGTATCCGAACGAGGCCTTCGAGTTCCTGAAGCTCTTCTACAAGAAGGAGTACTACCTCCAGTACTGCCACTCGGTGCCGATCCATCTCACACCGATCTTCAAGTCGATGCTCAACGATCCGGAGTATCTGGCCAATCCGCGCATCAAGAAGTGGCGGCCGTGGCACGACACCATGGTGAGCGGTCTCAAGGCGGGGCGCTTCCTGCCCATCGGCTTCAGCCGCCCCGAGGACAACCTGGTGCCGTTCCTGGCCGAGCTCGACGGCTCCGGCATCGTGGCCGACATGGTGGTAGAGGTGATGGTGGGCGGGAAGAATCCGAAGGCGGAGGCCGACAAGGCCCAGCGCCGCGCCGAGGAGCTGCTCACCCAGCTCGGCTTCAAGCGCTGGTCGTAGGATCGCGGGATCGGGGCGAGTGAGGAAGCAGGCGCTCACCGGCTGGCTCCTCCTCGCCCCCTCGCTGTTGCTGCTGGGCGGCCTCGTCGTCTTTCCGATCCTCTACAACGCGTGGCTCTCGCTCTTCGACAAGCACTCGTTCCTGCCCGCCCAGGCGTTCGTGGGGCTGAAGAACTACCGCTACTTCGCGGGCGATGAAGAATTCTGGAACAGCGTCTACTACGGCACCGTGTACTCGGGTGCGACGATCGTGCTCCAGCTCGCGGTCGGCGTTCCGGCCGCGCTCCTCCTCAACGAGATGTTTCGCGGGCGCGATTTCCTGCGCGGCGTGGTGCTCTTCCCGTACCTGATTCCCACCATCGTCGCCGTCATCCTCTGGAAGTGGCTGCTCAACGACTCCTACGGGCTCGTGAATCATTTGCTCCTGGCGGCGGGCGTCGTGAGCGCGCCGGTGGCGTGGCTGGGCAAGGACTTCATCATGTGGTCGCTCATCGTCACCAGCGTGTGGCAGTTCTTTCCGTTCGTGGTGGTGACGTACCTCGCCCGCCTGCAGACGATCCCGCCCGAGCTCTACGAGGCGGCCCGCGTGGACGGCGCCGGCGCCTGGCGTCGTTTCGTCCACGTCACGCTCCCTCAGACGCGGAGCGTGCTGTTCGTGATCGTCCTTCTCCGCTCGATCTGGATGTTCACCAAGTTCGACACGGTGTGGCTGATGGCGGGCGAGGGCGGCGTGAGCCGCTACATCCGGACGCTGCCGGTGTACGCGTACGCACGCAGCTTCACGTATCTGCAGGCGGGGATGGGGGCGGCCCTGGCGGTGATCATGTTCGTGATGCTGATCGTGGCCACCGCCGCCTACTTCCGGGTCTTCCGCCGGGAAGAGGCGCTGTCGTGACGCGGCGGCCCGGCCTCTACGTCGGTGGCGTCACGCTCCTGACGCTGGGGGCGTTCCCGCTCTTCTGGATGCTCTCGACCGCGCTCAAGCGCTCGGACGAGATCTTCGCCACGCCGCCCCGGCTCGTCCCCGCCCATCCGACCCTCGAGAATTTCTGGCGGCTCCTCACCGAGACGAACTTCGTGGTGTTCTTCAAGAACAGCGTGCTCGTGTCGGCGGCGACGGTGGCGCTCACGCTCACCGTCTCCGCGCTCGGCGCCTACGCGCTCACGCGTTATCGCTTTTGCGGCCGCGACACCGTGGCCGGCTTGATCTTGCTCACGTACATGTTCGCGCCGATCATGATCATCATCCCGTTCTACATCCTCGTGAAGCAGCTTGGCATCGTGAACACGCGGCTCGCTCTCGTGCTCTCCTACACGACGTTCTGTCTGCCCTTCTGCCTCTGGCTCCTGCGCTCGTTCTTCGAGAGCATCCCGCTCGAGCTGGAGGAGGCCGCGCTCGTGGACGGCGCCAATCGCCGGCGCGCGGTGTGGCACGTGGTGCTCCCGCTCGCGCTGCCGGGCCTCATCGCGGCCGCGATCTTCACGTTCATCCTCGCCTGGAACGATTTCCTCTTCGCGCTGGTGCTCATCACCTCCGACGAGATCAAGACGCTGCCGGTCGGCGTCAACGACCTCTTCAACGCCACCATCGTGGACTGGGGCATGATCATGGCCGCGGGCGTGATGATCACCGCCCCCGCCGTGATGTTCTTCGTCGCCGTCCAGCGCCATCTCGTCCAGGGCTGGGGCGCGGGGGGCGTGAAGGGGTAGGGCGCCCCGCTTCCGCCGCCGGCGGCGTGAAGGCTCGGGCGCCCGCTTCCGCCGTTCGCGCTTCTGTGCTATCTCTCTGCGCACGAGCCCGGGATGATCACGCTCGATCCCCGCACGACCGCCGTCGTCGCCATTGACATGCATCGCGGCCACCTGGATCCGACGGTGGCGACGCTGCCGCTGCCGGCCGCGCGCTGCGGCCCTGTGATCAAGCGCGCGGCCGCGCTCTTTGCGGGCGTGCGCGCGCTCGGGGTGCCGGTCATCCACGTCGTCACCGAGTACCGGACCGCGCGCGAGATCGCCGCCAATCCGTTCTGGCGGGCCGCGCACGACGATCCCGCCAAGGCCCGTCGCGGCATTCTCAATCACAACCTCGTGGGCGGGCCCGGTGTGGAGATCATTGCCGAGTTGCATGAGCCCGGAGACCTCGTCGTGCATGGCAAGAAGCGCTACAGCTCGTTTCACGCCACCGACCTCGAGTTCGTGCTCCGGAGCCGTGACATCGACACCGTCATCCTGGCCGGCATCAACACGACCACCTGCGTGCTCAACGCCGCCTTCGACGCCACCAATCGCGATTTTCAAGTCGTGATCGCCGCCGACGCCGTCGATTCGATGGACGGTGAGGACATGCATGAGTTCGCGCTGCGTCTGATGGCGGCCGCTCTCGGATGGCCGCTCTCGAACGGTCAGATCCTGGAAGCGCTCGCCGCCGCCCCGTGAGCGTCGCGGCGGTGACGACCACCATCGTGCCCTAGAGGAGAGTTTCCAATGCGGAAGCCGCTTGTTGCCGTGATCCTCGCCGTCATTGTGGTCGCCGCCCTCGTCGTCGGCGCCCCGTCGGAAGCCCAGAAAGGCCCCATCAAGATCGGATTCCTCGTGCCCCAGACGGGCCCACTCGCCGCGAACGGCAAGGACATGATCAACGCGCTCGAGCTCTTCTTCGAGGAGCAGAAGTACCGTCTCGCCGGCCGCGAGGTGAAGCTGATCATCGAGGACGACGAGGGCAAGCCGGCCACCGGATTGACGAAGGCGCGCGGGCTGGTCGAGGGCCAGGGCGTGCACCTCATCACGGGGCCGCTGAGCGCGGCCGTCGGCTACGCGGTGGCGCCGTACATCGACGGCAAGAAGATCCCTGCGATCTTCCCCATCGTCTCCGCGGATGACCTCACCCAGCGCAAGCGCAGCCAGTACATCGTGCGTACGGGGTGGACGAGCTCGCAGCCCTCGCATCCCTTCGGCAAGTGGGTGTACGACAACCTCGGCTACCGGAAGATCGCGATGATCGGGTACGACTTCGCATTCGGCTGGGAGGTCGCGGCCGGCTTCCACCGGACGTTCGAAGAGGCGGGCGGCAAGATCGTGCAGAAGCTCTGGCCGCCCCTCGGCAACGCCGACTTCGCGCCCTACCTGAGCCAGCTCAAGCGCGACGTCGACGCCGTCTACGCGGTCTTCTCGGGCGCGGATGCCCTTCGCTTCGCCAAGCAGTTCGCGGAGGCGGGACTGAAGGAGCGGCTGCCCCTCATCGGCGGGGGGACGTTCACCGACGAGCACGTCCTGCGCACGATGGGCGACGAGGTCCTCGGCGTGGTGACCGCGCTCCATTACTCGGCGGCGCTGTCCACGCCCGCCAACCAGAAATTCGCCGCCGCCTACGAGGCGAAGTACAAGCAGATCCCGTCGTACTACTCGGAGGGCACGTACGTGGCAGGCGTGGCACTCAAGGCCGCGCTCGAGGCCACCGGTGGCGACATCGAAAACGTCGACAAGTTCCTGGGCGCGCTCCGTCGCGTCGATCTCTCCGACGCGCCCCGCGGTCCGATGCGCTTCGACGACTTCGGGAACCCCGTCCAGAACGTCTACGTGCGCAAGGTCGAACGCGTGAACGGGCGCCTCCAGAACAGCGTGATCCACACGTTCCCGAACGTTTCCCAGTTCTGGACCTACAAGCCGGAGGAGTTCTTGAAGGCGCCGGCGTATTCGCGGGACTACCCGCCGTGCACGAACTGCTGAGCGCCGTGCGCTGATGGCGACGGTCGGGATCGTCGGTCTCGGGCTCCTGGGCCACGCGGTGGCGTCGCGGCTTCGCGCCGCCGGTCACGACGTCGTCGGTTGTGACGTCGTGCCCGAGCGCGTGGCGGCGCTGCGCGCGCTCGGCGGTACGTCGGCGCCGTCGCCGGCAGCGGTCGCGCGCGCGTCCGAGGCCGTGTGCACGATCCTGCCGTCGCTCACGATCGTGGAGCAGGCGACGCTCAGCCCCGACGGCGTGCTCGCCGGCCTCCGCGACGGCGGTGTGATCTTCCAGATGAGCACGATCTCGGCCGCGCTCACCGAGCGTCTGGCGCAGGCGGTGGAGGCGAAGGGCCGCGACTTCCTCGACTGCCCGATCAGCGGCACCAGCGCGATGGTGGCCCGCGGCGAGGGGATCATCTTCGTGGGCGGCCCGCGACCGCTGTGCGAGCGCTGGCAGCCGGTGCTCGAATCCGTGCTACCGCGCGCCGTCCACGT